>Ga0065721_10049285_pt1 | contig 38978 bp, 30 predicted proteins | sample Mesricmetagenome_FD_59108 | JGI IMG/M metagenome (GOLD analysis project Ga0065721, IMG submission 59108) | Mesophilic microbial community from rice straw/compost enrichment Sample: eDNA_1 v2 (version 2) | ecosystem: Engineered > Solid waste > Grass > Composting > Bioreactor | place: USA: Davis... | reverse complement strand
GGGGGGGGGGGGTCGTTTTGTATGTTGCGTTGGCTACCAATATGCCGCCCCTAACGGGGCGATCACCATGGCCCGTTAGGGCCATCATATCGGTAGCAGCACGATACACGGGGTGATCACCGCCCCGTTAGGGGCGGGATATTGGTTGCACCCACCCACCCAACACATTCCCTCCTAATACCGTACCTTTACCCAATGCGATATTACATCATAGCCGGGGAGGCTTCAGGTGATTTGCACGGTAGTAATCTGATCAGGGAAATAAAAAATCTGGATACCCACGCCATAATCCGTTGCTGGGGCGGCGACCGTATGCAGCAGGCCGGCGGCGAACTCGTGAAACATTATCGCGACCTGGCCTTTATGGGCTTCTGGGAAGTAGCCAAAAACCTGGGCACCATCCTCAAAAACCTGGCTTTTTGTAAAGAAGATATCCTCAAATTCCGCCCCGACACCCTCATCCTCGTCGACTATCCCGGCTTTAACCTGCGCATAGCCGAATGGGCCAAACAAAACAAAATCAAAGTCATCTTCTATATCTCTCCACAAGTATGGGCATGGAAAGAAAACCGCGTGAAAAAAATGAAGGAATGCATCGACAAAATGCTCGTCATTCTTCCCTTCGAAAAAGAATACTATAAAACCAAATGGAACTGGGACGTGGAATACGTAGGCCATCCACTGGTTGAAGTAATTGAAAATGCCCAGTTGCAAATCGATCAAAAAAAACTGGCCTCCAAACCCATCATTGCACTGCTGCCCGGCAGCCGCAAACAGGAGATCATCAAAAAACTGCCGGTGATGCTGGAAGTAAGCCGCATGTACCCCACCTATCAATTCATTGTAGCCAAGGCGCCGGCACAGGAAGACAGCTTTTACGAATCGCTGCTGCTGCATTATCCCAATGTATCCACGGTGCGCGATCAAACCTATACCCTGCTGCTGCAGGCCAAAGCCGCCCTGGTAACCTCGGGTACGGCTACCCTTGAAACAGCCCTGTTTGGCGTTCCCGAAGTGGTTTGTTATAAAGGCAGCAATATCTCTTACCAGATCGCCAAAAGGCTCATTAAGGTAAAATACATTTCACTGGTAAACCTTATCATGGACAAACCCATTGTGAAGGAGCTGATCCAAAACGATCTCAACATTCCCAACCTACGCAAGGAACTGCAGGACCTGCTCACCAATGAAGAAAGACAACGCCAGCTAAAAGCAGATTATGCGGATTTGCGCAACCTGTTGAGCCAGGAAGGCAAGGCCTCGGCCAGGGCCGCCAAAAGCATTTATGAATTCCTCGGTAATTAATGCCGGAAAAACACCAGTTTTATAAAGATCACGATCAGCGCTATCAAAAACATAAACAGGCTGATGCGGTTGATGCCATGCATATAACGCATCCATTTTGTATTCGGCGCGTTGGGATCGCGCTTTTTGATGTACAAATATTCACCCAACTGTTTCCATATACTCATAAAACCGGCGGTTGTAGTAGCACAAAATTAGCCAATATCGCCCATATGACCCGTTGATCCGCACTACCCACATGTGTGATGCTGCGCCGTCGCCCATCCTCAAAAAATCAACTTCTATCCCAAATCCCGGTTCCTGCTCTTAAACTGGAAGTATCTTGACGGCAATAAAAACGCATGTATGAAAAAACTCCTATTGGTCCTGATCTTAACGCCGGGTTTAATGACTGCTTCCCGGGCGCAGGGCAGGAAAAAGAAAGCCAAAGCTGCTGCAGCCGCCGTGGTAACACCACCGGCCGACACCGCCGACAAAACAAAAAAACCGGGCGGTATTGCAGATAAAGTAAAAAGCAGCCGCAAGATAGACGGTATGTTTACCCTGTACCAGGATACGACCACCGGCTCTATTCAAATGTATGTAAAGAAAGACCAGCTGGGCAAAGAATACATCTACCAGAGTTTTTCGCTGAACGGTCCCAATTCGCTGTACCTGAACCAAAGCATGCACCGCCTGAACTTTGTGTTCAGGATCCAGAAGGCATTCGACAAACTGGAGTTCACCCGTGTAAACACCCGCTTCTGGTACGATACCACCAACCCGGTGAGCAAAACGGCCATGGTAGATAAACCCGAAGCGGTATTCCTGGCCGAAAAAACAAGCGCTGAAGATGCCGATGGTTACCTGGTAAACATCGATGGATTATTTATCAGCGAAAAGCTGGACCCCGTGAAACCGGTAATACCACCCAGCCCCATGGCATCGGCTATCTTTAACCTGGGTTCCTTAAACCCCAGTAAAAGCCGTTACCATAACATCCGCTCTTTCCCCAACAATACCGATGTGGTGGTTGACCTGGCCTACGACAATCCCATGCCTTTAAACAAGGGCACCAATGATATCACCGATGCGCGTTATGTACGCGTGCGTATGCAGCACAGCCTGATAGAAATGCCGGAGAATGGTTTTTATCCCCGCCGCGACGATCCGCGTGTAGGTTATTTTATGACGGAGCGAGACGACAAAACCAGCATCAGCCCGGTAGCTTACAAAGACATCATCCATCGTTGGAACCTGAAAAAGAAAGATCCCAGCGCAGCTCTCAGCGAGCCTGTGGAGCCCATTGTATTTTGGTTGGAGAACACGACGCCTCATGAATACCGCCAGACTATTATAGAGGCCGGTTTAAAATGGAATGAAGCCTTTGAAAAAGCCGGTTTTAAAAATGCCGTGCAAATGAAGATCATGCCGGATGATTGTGATTGGGATCCCGCCGATATCCGGTACAATGTGATACGCTGGGTATCTTCGGCACAGCCTGTGTATGGCGCCATCGGACCCAGCTTTGTAAATCCCAAAACAGGCCAGATACTGGGCGCCGATATCACAGTGGAATGGTTTTCGGGCAGCGCCACACCTATTTTCGATGAGCTGTTCAAGAGTTTTACCAGCAGCGAACATGCCGGCGAACAATTGCAAATACCCGGTATGGACATGCGTAACCACAGCGCCTGCACACTGGCCGGTGAACTGAAAAGCCAGTTGCTGACCGGTATGACCGTGCTGGATGCCACCGGCGCCAACGGCAGCGAGTTAAAGGAAATGCACAAACAGTTCCTTACCTATCTCATCATGCACGAAATGGGTCACACCCTGGGTTTGAACCACAACATGAAGGCCAGCCAGATGCTGTCGCCCGAAGAGCTTCATAATACAGAGATCACCCGTAAGATAGGTTTGATTGGTTCGGTAATGGATTATCCTGCTATCAACATATCTTCCGACAGGAGTAAACAGGGTGATTATTATACCACCAAGGCCGGTCCTTACGATCTGTGGGCCATTGAATATGGATATACCGAATTTGCCCCCGGCGAAGAAGAAGCGGGTTTAAAAAAGATCATTTCGCGCAGCAACGATCCCAAACTGATCTTTGGCAACGATGGTGATGATATGCGCGCCCCGGGTAAGGCCATGGATCCCCGTGTAAATGTAAACGACCTCAGCAGCGATGCCATCAGTTATGCCGAAGACCGCTTCAAACTGGTGAATCAAACCATGGGTAAACTGGTGAGCAAATACAGTAAACCCGGACAGTCCTATGCCGAGCTGCGCACGCGGTATGCCACCCTGTTAAGCCAGCGGCATGGCCAGATAGCTGCCGTTAGCCGTTATATCGGTGGCATTTATATCGACAGGAGTTTCCCCGATCAAAAACCGGCCGGCAAACCCTATACGCCCGTAGCCCTCGAAACGCAGAAAAAGGCCATGCAGGTGCTCAGCAAACATGTGTTTGCACCGGACGCCTTTGATGCCGATGCACAGGTGTTTGCTTACCTGCAACCACAACGCCGTGGGTTCGACCAATCAGGCAGCGGCGACGACTGGCGCATCACCGAAACCATGCTGCAATTGCAGGCCCAGGGCGCTCTCTCGCACATTTTACATGGCGCTACGCTGAAGCGTATTACGAACAGCCGTTTGTATGGCAACCAGTATTCGGTGGCTGCTATGATGGGTGATCTGCAAAGGGGCATCTTTGCTGCCGACATGGCCACCAACGTAAATGTGTACCGCCAAAGCCTGCAAACCTATTTTGTACGGCAACTGGTGGCTATGATAGATCCCAAATCACAGCAGTTTGATGATGTGAGCAAGGCGGCCGCCTTGTATACGCTGAAAAAGATCAAAACGCAAATGGCTTCGGCCGTTTCGGGTAATGAAGAAACAAAGGCACACCGCGCCAACCTGGTATTTTTGATCAATAACGGGCTGGATGCGAAGTAACAGATAGTATTTTACAGATAAGGGGCTGCCGTTTGCAGCCCCTTTTTTATTTCAGGAGGGGGAAAAATAAATACAATTGCTTAGTGGCTGTTAAACAATATAATAATTCAGGGGAATAATGAATGTCAAAAGTTGGAATGGGGGTGCCTGAGAAGCTACTTTTACATCAGCAAACAAAACGACACCAGTAGCAAGCAACCAGAACTTTTTAATAGACCCTTAAGCGACAAGATCCGTCCCAAACCTGAATCCGTAAACCGTACCCCTACCTGATTTGTGCCCTTGGCAAACCTGATTTGTACCCTTGGTTACCTTTTTTGTACCGATCAATCCAAACCTTTGAAAGATTTCTGAACCCACACCCGTTTTTGTCCGTAGAAACCCTAATACCTTGTGAAGACTTTGGGAATTCATCCTTTTGGAAACAACCACCAAAAGAGATTGTCCCCCTGCCGCTGGCGGGGGGATTTTTGTTAGGGTATGTTCCCGCCCCCCCCCCGGGCTGCGCCCGGGGCTAGCAACAGGGACGTCCCTTCGGGACGGAGGGTGAGGTGTGCGGTGCAGGTGGGGCGGCTTTATATGATGGAGTGGGGATCGTTGGAAGAGGCGATCTTTATTTGCATCATGGTAGCTATTGATAGGGCTCTTTGTTTTGCAAGTTCTGCGTTATTGCCCTCGAACAGTTCATCCACTGTTTGGTTAAACAAGGATAGCCACCTGTCGAAATGCGATTTCGATAAGGGCGAACGCTGGTGCAAGGCCATATGCGCCGTCATGGGATTACCCCTGAAATTACCGGTTTGAAAAATGATGCTTTCCCAGAAATCGTACATGCGCGGCAGGTGCTGCTCCCAGTTTACTTTGGCCACATCGTTAAAAAGATACCCAATGGTATCATCTGCCCTCACTTTGGTGTAGAAGGAGTCGATGAGTTGTTGAATGTCGCTACGGTTGGTGATATCTGCTTTCATGTGTTGAAAGATCGGTAGCCAACAGGTGCACGTACAACCCAATTATCCATCCGCGCAGTGCACCTGAAGGTTCCCAATGCCTTGTTCATAGTGATTATGCAAGTATTTACAATTATCTTACCGAATTGTTTATTTATCTATTAAAATTTGAATAAGCAGTGTAGAGATTTGCCTACACCGTTTATAAGCGCCTCCGGCAAGCAGGGAACAAATTCCACGCTTGGATAAGTGGCTGTTGCACAGCCACCGGTACAGGAATTGCTGCCTGTATCGAAAGTATTGTATATGGCCGACCAGGACAATCGTAATTCCGCAGAAGCGCTCAATAATTCCTCGAAATATAGTAGTGTTAATTCAGCTGTGCAAAATACAAAGCTGCACGAATTTTTTGTGCAGCAGTTGCAGGATATATACTGGGCAGAAAGAAAACTGGTGAAAGTGCTGCCCAAACTCACCAAGGCCGCCACATCGGCCACATTAAAACAAGCCTTTAACGATCACCTCGATCAAACAGTGACCCATGTAACCAGGCTGGAATCTATTTTCAATATGCTGGGCGAAGACGCGCATCCGCTGAAATGCCCCGCTATGGTAGGCATCGTGGAAGAAGCTGAGGACATCATCGATGAAACAGACAGCGGCAGCGCCCAGCGCGATGTAGGTTTGATATTCGCCGCCCAAAAGGCAGAACACTACGAAATATCCACCTATGGCGGCCTGTCTCAATTGGCGCGCACCATGGGGCATGCCGAGGTAGCCAACCTGCTGGAACAAACACTGGCAGAGGAAAAGGTGACCGATGCCCTGCTAACACGTATAGCAGAAACGGAGGCCAACGTAAAGGCCATCGAAGAAAAACTGGACGATTGATTAATTAGTAGTCGGCGATAAACACATAAAGGCTGTCCTCATGACAGTCTTTATTATTTCATAACAGGCACACACACATGGCCGATGGTATAGTAATTGCACTTTTTAAATAAAATGGATGTACTATGGGAAAAGACAGAGAAGGGAGGTTTCATCCTAAAAAAGGAAAACCCTCCAATGATGCGAAGGAAGGACTCGGATTACGTCCTACCATGCCCGGGGAAGACCTTGAAAAGGACCTGGAGATGACCGATAAATACACCGCCGGGGAAGATACCCTGTCTTCGAATGTACGTATGCGGCATCCCAACCGGAACACCAGCAAACAGGAAGATTATGTAAAAGAAAACGGCAATAAAAACACGCACAGCAATAAAAGCGTTCAGGCCACCTTTAGCGAAGAACGCAGTATGGCCGAACCCGAGGAGCTGCCCGGTATTCTTTACAAATCGTTGTTCGAACAACTGGCCACTTACCAGGGTGATTGTTGTATTACCGCTTATATACCCACCCACCGATCGGGTGTGCAGGTAAACGAGCAGCAGGACCGTATTGCTTTTAAAACGATGCTGCAAAACGTTCGTGCGCAACTGCAGGAAAGAGGGTATAATCAGCCGCGTATTGAAAAGCTGCTGGAACCCGGTTTCCAGTTGTTGCGCGAAGGTGAACAGATGTGGTATAACCTTACCGAAGGGATGGGCGTTTTTATAGCCGACGACTATTTCAGGTTTGTACGGCTGCCCTTTACCCCGCAGGAAGAAATACTCATCAACAATTCATTTTATGTAAGTCCGCTGGTGCAGGCCATGGTAGGCAATGAACATTTTTTTGTACTGGTGGTCAGCAAAAAAAGTTCGAAGTTTTACCGGGCCGATAACTTTTATATGGAAGACATGCACATCGAAGAACTTCCACAGGGTGTAGATGATGTGGTACGCAATGAAGAAAAGCAGGCCGACAGCGACCTGTTTCGTGGCGGCAGTACCCGTGCAGGCGGTGGTATACCGGCCGCCAGCTATCACGGTCATGCAGACGGGCGGCCCGATCACAAAGAAACGCTGGCCCTGTATATGAAGGAGATCGACAGAACGTTGTGGCAGGAAGTGCTTTCGCGCGAACAGGCGCCGCTGCTGCTGGTGGGCATCGATTACCTGCTGCCGATATACAAATCCATTTCTTCTTATCAATATATTTGGGAAGAAACATTGACCGGCAGCTATGAACACGAAAATACCAGTGTGCTGTACGAGAAGGCCCGCGAAATGATGAAGCCTTATTTCGACAAACAACAAAAAGATGCTTTTGACAATTATATGAACAAACTGGCTACACCGCTCACCACCTCCATGCCGGATGCGGTTGTGAGAGCCAGTTATTACAACCAGGTCTCCGACCTGTTTGTTGAAAAAGGCGCGCATATATGGGGTCATTTCGATGCACAGGCCAACCAGTTGGAGATGCACGACGATAAACAACCCAACGACGATTGCCTGATAGACAAGGCAGCCACCCAAACCATCTTACATGGTGGAAGGGTGCATATACTGGAGAAAGACCAGATGCCGAATGGCAGCACGGTAGCCGCTTTACTGCGGTTCCAGATGTAAATAATAAAAGGGAAAGGGTCCGGAACAACCGGACCCTTTTTTATTTTTCTTCTACCCATTGTTTGGCCTTTTCTATTTCGGCGATCTCAAAACCCTGGTATTCGCCCGGGGTGATTTCCCCGTACAGGAGGGTGGCCTTATCCACCCATTTCTGATCGGTGACCACCGCCACGCGGTTCCATTTTGAAATAAACTGGAAACCGGTGAGTATGTCTTTGACATAAGCGCCGCCGCTGAAATCGTCGAGATCGGTTTCGAGCAGCAGCAACAAATTTACCTGGTCATATTTATTAGCCACGCGCTCGATGGCAGGAATATACACCTGGTCGTAATGTTCTTTGGTAATGTTTTCGGTGGCGCGCAGCGCCACTACATGTGGGGGCAGTCCCCTGATCTCTTCGAGCATAGAATATGATTTATAGGTTTGATTACATACCCGGCAGCTTCAGGCCTGCCTGTTTCAGGTCTTCCACCAGTTTTTGCTGCACCTGGAACTTCCGGTCTTCAAATTCAAAAGCATCTACCCATCCATTGATCATCACCTTAAATCCATCGGGTTCCAGGGTAGATATCCCTACCCGTGGCGGTGGATCGTTCTCTACCAGTGGTGTTGCCTGCAGGCTGTGTTCAATGATCCGTTTGATACCTTCAAAATCGAAGCCATAATTGAATTTCAGTTCCACGTCCAGCCTTCTTTTACCAATTTTGGTGATGTTGATGATCACTTCGTTACTCAATTTACTGTTGGGTATGATCACCGTTCGGTTATCGCGTGTTACTATTACCGTGTAAAACAATTGTATGGATGCCACCGTGCCATCCTGCCCCTGGGCAATGATGTTATCCCCGATCTTGAAAGGTTTTAATAGCAGGATGAGTACCCCGCTGGCAAAGTTTTGCATGGTGCCTGAGAGGGCCAGACCGGCGGCTACGCCAATAGCGCCTACCAGGGCCGTGAAAATGGTCATGCGAATGCCCAGCACCTGCATGATGGCCAGAACCAGCACAATTTGAGAAATGGTAATAACGAGGCTGATGAGAAAAGGTTGAAAGGAAGGTTCCACCTTTTTGCGGTGAAAGTGCCGCTTTAGCCAGTTGCGGAAGATGCGTATCAGCCAAAGGCCGATTACCAAAACAATAAGGGCCATGATGAGCCGTGGCCCCACCGTCAATACCCAGTTGATTAACTTGTCGTAGAGCAATTCAGGTTTCATAAAATAACGGGGCGGGTTCTTTTGGCAGTACCCCCGGTATACCTGTTAGCATATCCTGTGCCGCCTCAACGATCCTGGCCGGTGTAGGCATGTGCACGATATGCCTGAAAAGCTGCTCGCTTACATAGCTAACCACCTGGTTTTTACTCTTCAACTGCTCCTGAACGGGAAAAGGCAGCACCCTGGCATATTCCGTCCAGGGTGTGTGCTGCGGGTTGGTAAGGGCGTATAATACGATCACGGGGGTATCGGTAGCCGCGGCTATATGTATGGTGGCCGTGTTGACAGATATCACCAGTTGCGCCTCATGTATAACGGCCACGAACTCTTCTATTGAAAACATACCGGCCATCATGTGTACATTACCACCGGCAGCATCGGCAATGGCCTTTGCCTGTTCGGTCTCCCCGGCCGAGCCGGTGAGCAGTATGGGTAAATCGAAGCTTTGCTGTAATTGCTGCACGGTTTGTATCCAGTAGTGCAGTGGGTATTCGCGTTTTTGTTCGCTTACCCCGGTATGCACTATTATCCAGGATTCACTGATAGGTATACCCCTGGCTGTTAATTTGGCAAAGGCGCTTTTTAATGCGTTTTCATTCAACTGCAGCGACAGTTGGGTATCGGCCGTTTGTGCGCCAACGGATGCTACCAGGTCGAGATCGCGGCGTACCTGGTGCCTGATCAGCGAATAAGGTTCCTTATCGGGTATCCAATGCGTGAGCAGGTCGTAGGGATTCTCCCGGCAATAGGCCAGGCGTAATGGAATACCGGCCATAAAGGCCAGCATGGCGGCGGGCAGTGGATTCTGACTGTAGGCTGTGAAGATAACGGCCGCATCGAAATGGCGTTCTTTTATCGTTTGCACCAATGTTATTGTTTCCTGGGGCGATAACGTTTCACCCGCCTTTATCCATGGTACGTTACATACCATCACCTCATCGATATGCGGCAAACAGGGTGTAATGATATTACCCATGGCCGATGTAAGCAGGGTAATGCTGCAGCCGAAACTTTCTTTTAAGGCACGCATGGCCGGGCCGCTCATGATCACATCGCCCATATTGTCGGCCCTTATGCAGAGTATCTTTTTAGAATTATCCCAGCTGTTCATAACTTTTAGTTAGCAGTATGAGTTCTGCTGCTTCTTTGAGATCGTTTGCCATAAAAGTTGGTTTTCGTTCGGCAGTCAGCAACCACTCGGTTTCGTTGCCGTTATTAATCAGCATCGTTTGGCAACCGGCTTTTTTACCGGCTTCCACATCGTTGAGTATATCGCCTATCATCCATGAACGAGACAGGTCGATATCGTGTTCACGTGCAGCCCGCAACAACATGCCGGGTTGAGGCTTGCGGCAATCGCAGGCATCGTTCTCATGGTGGGGACAATAATAAAAATCATGCAGGGTAACCCCCGCCGGGCATAACAAGCGGTTGATAGTGGTTATTACAGGTATCAAAGCAGCCTCGGTAAAATAACCCCTGGCTATACCCGATTGGTTCGATACTACGATGAGTATATAGCCATGATCCTGTAATGTTTTTAATGCTTCGCCGGCAAAGGGCGCCAGTTCAATTTTTGCAGGGTCTGTATTATATGGTACATCAATAATAAGGGTGCCATCTTTATCCAGGAAAACAGCCCGTTGCATATTATACATTTAATACCGGGTAAAACGATTCGGGCATCATGCCCCTGATCGCTTCCTTGATGCTGAAATTTTCCAGGCGCAGCAGTTTGATGTACAAGGGCATTTCCTGTTCACGTTCGGCCAGTACATCTTCGTACAACCGGGCTACCGAAATGGCCACGCGCGACCAGGTGAAGTATTTGTTCACTCTTTTTACGGCATTAAAACCCATGGTGGTTTGCAGCTTGCTGTCGGAAAACAGCTTTTCTATTTTAAGGGCCAGCGCTGCCGGGTCGTTGGGTGGCACCAGGAAACCGGTTTTGCCATCGGCCACGCTGTATTTGATACCGCCTACATTGGCGCCTATCACGGGTGTGCCGCAGGCCATGGCCTCGAGGGGCGTTATGCCAAATGGTTCGTACCAGGGTGTGGTGACAAAAACGTCGGATGCGGCATAATAATAACGCAACACATCCCGGCTTTTGCGACCGGTAAACAACACCTGGCTGCTCACTTTTTCTTCGGCCGCTATTTTTTGCAATCGTGCAAATTCGGGGGTGGTGATGGGATCGGGCAGATCTGTATCGCCGCCTACCACTACCACTCGCATATTGCCGGCCTTCTTACGCAGGCAGCCGGTTGCACGTATCACATTGTCGATGCCTTTGCGCGGCACTATACGTCCCAGTTGCAGGATGATCTTTTCGTCTTTTTTCAACTGGAGTTTTTTCCGCGCTTCAATTTTATCGATGGGATAAAACTCCCTGGGATTAAAACCGCAGGGTATGATGGTGATCCTGCCGGGATCGGCTTTATAATGGTAGATAAGATCGTCACGGTCTTGCGGACATTCCGCAATCACCCGGTCGGCATCATCTACAATAAACTTCTCGATATCGTAACGTTCCCTGGGGAAACGGTCTTTTTCTTTCTGATGCGCCAGCCTTACCAACCCCAGTGCATGAAAGGTAACCACATAAGGTATCTGCAATACTTTCTTTACAATGGATGCTACCAGCGCCGACATAAAAAAATTGGCATGCACCAGCTCGTAATGCCATTGCCAGCTATTGATGAAGGCAATCATGTTATCGGCAAACTCGTGCATATAGGGTAAGAGGCCTTCCTTTTCCACAAACTCTTCGGGACCGGCCTTTACGTGTATCACACGCACATCGGGCAGCCATTCCACGATGGGGGCTTGTGAGGCATTGTCTTTTCTGGTGAAAATATCCACGGCATAACCAGCCTTTGCCAGCTCTTTGCTTAACTCAGCCACGTACACGTTCTGTCCTCCGTTATCCACCCCGCCCAAAGTGGCCAGGGGTGATGCATGTTCACTGATAAATGCTATTCGCTTCTTCATGAGTTATTTTATTATTGTTTATAGCCAATTGAAAAACCTGCTTCCATTGGCTGGTAAATCGTTCCATACTGAATTTGGTTTCGGCCGTTTTCTTTCCCTGCAGGCCAATGGATATGGCCAGCGACTGGTCGTGCAGTAGTTGTTTCATCCTGCCGGCCAGGTAATCGATGTTGGTGTGGGCAAAACCATTTACCCCATCCTGGAACACCGTGGCGTACTCGGTAGTGGCCAGGGTTACCACGGGCATACCGGCCATCATGGCCTCGCATACGGCCAGCCCGAAACTGGTGTAACGTATGGGATTAAAAAAGAAACGGTACCTGCTGATAAAGGCAGGCAGTTGTGGATGCAATATCTCACCCAGTCCGCCGTACTCTTTGGTCCCCATTCCCACCAGGTCAAGCGGCACCTGTTTACTTATTTCCTCAAACACATCGGCGCCCAGCATCCTGCCGCGCTGGTGCATATGATTGATCACCACCAGGCCGCGTTCCAGTTCGCCGGTATAGGGCACTTCGTTTTCGGGAACGCCGTGCTCAATCACCCTGATGATGCGGTTGGTGTTGTGCCACATGAGGCGGTTGAAATGGGTCACATGCACCATGATCACATTGGCATCGCTTACAGGGTGCCTTGTTTCGGCAGGGTGCTGCCGGGGCGGGTCGTGCTCGAGGTATATTTTGGGTAACTGACGTTGTGTCTCACTCAGGATCTCGTACTGGTCTTCAAAAAAATTCCTGTTGGTTTGGTACAGGATGCAATCAAAGTCAAACTCTTTCACCTTACCGGCAGGCACTTCTATTACATTATCGCCAAACGGGAAGGTGTGGCCTCTGCCATAATAACCTTCGTTGCGCTGCTCATTTACGGGTATGTAAATGATAAAATCGCCTTTGGAGAGATAATACAGGTAGGTGCCATGAATATGCCAGGTGAATATCTTCAACTTATCCATTATGATTATGTATTTAAGAAAACAGTATGTAGAGCAAGCGTGAAGTATGGCTAATGCTGTTAAAATGATGCCAACGCTTATGCGCTTATGATTTTCTGTCAGAAGTAAGGAAGTGTAGAGTTTTTTCCCACAACGGTAATTCGCCCAAAATGTAGACTACACCGGCAGAAGCGCTGGTTTGATAATTGATGCAATTCATATCACTGCCCTACCCACCTCTACCATTTTTAAAAAAAGAGCTGACATGTATACATTGGGGATCAACGCCGCTTTTCACGATTCATCGGCCTGCTTAATTCGTGACGGACAATTATTGGCCGCTGCAGAGGAAGAACGCTTTACACATATCAAACATGGCAAACGGCCTGTTCCGTTCTCTACTTATGAACTGCCTTTTCATGCTATAGATTATTGCCTGGGCGTGGCAGGCATTCATTTACAGGATGTGGACAGGATCGGGTATTCGTTCAACCCCAAACTGATGTTGAATGGTCATACGCAAAACGATACCATCGCGCTTCCCTTACACCCTAACGCGTATACCAAATCGAAAGAATGGTACTCAGAATGGGACCCGCTGTTCCTGTCGTTTATAGTAAATGCACCGGGACAGCTGGCCGATGGCTACCCGCATCATTTACAAAAAAGATTTATGGGTGCGGGAGCGCATCCCGATAAATGGCAGTTTGTAGATCATCACCTGGCGCATGCCTCCAGCGCCTTTCTGCCCTCGCCTTACAACGAGGCCGCCGTGCTCACCATCGATGGCCGCGGCGAGCATACCACTACCAGTTATTACCTGGGCCAGCAAAACAACCTGAGTTTATTGTCGGATGTTCGCATGCCCAACTCGCTGGGTTTATTATATGAAAATGTGACCACTTACCTGGGCTTCCTGCATTCATCGGATGAATACAAGGTGATGGCGCTGGCCTCTTATGGTAAACCTAACTATGTAAAGGAGTTCCGCAGCATCATTCATATGGGTGAGAACGGTACTTATACCATCGATGAGGTTAACCTGGAAGACCTGTTTGGTCCTGCGCGTAAACGCAGCGATCCCTTTACCGCCAAACATTTTGATATAGCCCATTCGCTGCAAAAGGTATTGGAAGAAACCGTGTTGGAGCTGGTGCGCTGGTTTCATGGCGCCACCCAATTGCCCAACCTGTGCCTGGCCGGTGGTGTGGCCCTCAACTGTGTGCTGAATGCCGTGATACGCGATAAGGGTCCGTTTAAAAATATATGGGTACAGCCTGCAGCCGGTGATGCCGGTACTTCGCTGGGCGCTGCCTTATGGCTGGATGCACAGCATAGAAATGACCAGCAGCCCAAACGATTTTATATGGAGCATGCCTATTGGGGACCCGAGTACAGTGATGATGACATAGAGCAATTTTTGAAATGGACCAAGGTGCCTTACCGTAAGCTGGACAATATTGCCGAAGAAGCCGCCAAAATACTGGCGCAGGACAAGGTGATCGGCTGGTACCAGGGCCGTATGGAATTTGGTCCGCGTGCATTGGGCAGCCGCTCCATACTGGCCTCTCCTATTCATCCTGACATGCAGGCGCGGCTGAACGAGATCAAGGACCGTGAGGACTTTCGTCCCGTGGCGCCGGTGGTGTTGGAAGAAGATGCACCCGAATGGTTCGACCAGGCTTCGTATTCACCCTTCATGCTTTTTGTATATAACGTGAAGCCAGACAAGGCAGACAAGATACCGGCCGTACGTCATGTAGACGGCACCGCGCGTATTCAAACCGTGAACCGCCGCCAGCATGCATTGTACTATGACCTGTTGACGGAATTCAAAAAATTGACGGGCGTGCCGGTACTTGTCAACACGTCGTTCAATACCCGCGGCGAGCCCATTGTATGCACACCGCGTGATGCCATTGAATGTTTCTGGACCTCGCCCTTTGATGCCCTGGTGATCAATTCATTTTTATTGGAGAAACCATGAGCCCTGTCGTTTCCATTGTGATACCCACGTATAAGCGGCCTCACCTGCTGGCGCGCTGTCTGCATGCGCTGGCGCATCAGCAGTTTCCGAAAGACCGTTATGAGATCATCGTGGTGACCGATGGCCCGGACGATAGCAGCCAGCAATTGGCGGCCACATTGGGTATAACAACACCCGTGGTACAGGTACTGGCGCTGCCTAATAAAAAAGGACCTGCTGCCGCCCGCAACCTGGGATGGCGTACCGCCAGGGGCAGGCTGATATTATTTACAGACGATGATTGCATACCACATAATTACTGGATAGAAGCCTATTACAGGGCCTACCTGCAAAGAAAATCGGAGGAGGCGGTATACACAGGACAGGTGCTGGTGCCCTGTTCGCAAAAACCCACCGATTATGAAAAGAATATTGCCTGGCTGGAAAAGGCTGATTTTGTGACTGCCAACTGCGCCTGCACCAGGGCTGCACTGGAAAGAGTGCATGGTTTTGATGAAGCCTTTACCATGGCCTGGCGGGAAGACAGCGACCTGGAGTTTCGATTTATCAATCAGCGGGTGCCCATTCGCTTTGTACAACAGGCTGTGGTAACACATCCTGTTCGAAAAGCGAGTTGGGGTGTTAGCCTCAAGGAACAAAAGAAAAGCATGTTCAATGCTTTGCTGTATAAAAAATATCCATCGCTGTACCGCGAGAAAATAATGAAACGGCCCTTGTGGAATTATTATGCCATGGCCGGTTTGTTTGTGCTGGCCATTATGGCCGCGGCGTTGCAATGGAAGATCATCATGCTGTTGGCTTTTGTGGGATGGCTGCTCCTGATGGCGCAGTTTACCATCAAAAGGCTTACCGGCACCACACACCATCCTGCGCATGTGATGGAGATGATCGTTACCTCTATGCTCATACCCTTTTTATCGGTATACTGGACCCTGTATGGATCTTTAAAATTTAAAACTCTTTTGTTATGAAAACACTGTTGCCGCCGGACCTGAAGAAGATAGCCGTTTTCAGAGCCTTACAGTTGGGTGATATGTTGTGCGCCATTCCCGCCATACGCGCCTTGCGGGCCGCCTACCCTGCCGCAGAGATCACCCTGATAGGTTTGCCCTGGGCTGCCGGGTTTGTAAAACGATTTTCGAAATACTTTGACCGCTGTATTTATTTTTCAGGCTATCCCGGTTTGCCCGAGCAGCCTTTCGACGAAGAAGCCTTTGCTTTTTTCCTGAACCAGGTACAGCAGGAAAAATTCGACCTGGTATTGCAGATGCAGGGCAACGGCACCATTGTAAATCCGCTGTTGATGGAGTTTGGCGCCCGCTATGTGGCCGGTTTTCATAATAAAGATAGCCGGGTAAACTCGCCGCTGTTTATGGAATATCCCCATCAAGGGCACGAGTTGAAACGTATGCTGGCCCTGATGCAACACCTGGGCATACCCGCGCAGGGAACACATATGGAATTCCCGGTGAGCCAGGACGACCGCGAGGAACTCGCCCAGTTGGATTTGCCACTGGCCTCTAAAAAATACGTGGTGGTGCATGCCGGTTCAAGAGGGGCTTACAGGCAATGGCCGCCGAATTATTTTGCCATGCTGGCCGATTATTGCGCCGATAACGGGTATACCGTGGTGATCACAGGAACCGATGAGGAAAGGGATATCACCGTTGAGTTGTGTAAATGCATGCGCAACGGTCATGTAGATTGTACCGGCAAAACCACCCTGGGCAGTATGGCAGCGCTGATACAGGATGCCGGCTTTATTGTATCCAACTGCACCGGTGTGGTGCATATTGCAGCAGGTGTTCAAACACCGGGTATTGTGATCAGTATGGATGGCGAGCCCGGGCGCTGGAAACATGCTGTGCATAAGGTAACCGACTGGACAAAAAATGCCCACCTGGACGATGTATTGCTCGACACCGCCGCTTTGGTAGATGCACAACGATCCGCTAAAGCGCAGCGAAACGCTGTTCTATAAATTTCCAGTTTACCACATTCCACCAGGCGCTGATGTATTCGGGGCGCTTGTTCTGGTATTTCAGGTAGTAGGCATGTTCCCAAACATCCAGCCCCAGCAATGGAAAGCCTTTGGTTTCGGCTACATCCATCAAGGGATTGTCCTGGTTGGGCGTTGATATGATATGCAGCTTTCTGTCTTTGCCGGATATCAGCCATGCCCAACCACTCCCAAAACGGCTTTTAGCGGCTTCGCCAAACTGGTTTTTAAAAGCTTCGAACGAGTTGAAATCTTTTTCGATGGCGGCCAGCAGTTTACCTGTTGGTTTACCGGCCTCGTTACCGGGGCGCATACATTTCCAGAACAGCTCATGGTTGTAATGACCGCCTGCATTGTTGCGCAGTTTGTCGGAGTACTTCGACACCTGCGACAGCAGGTCTTCGAGTTTGGTGGTTTTTACATTTTCTGCGGCAACGGCCTCTTTCAGTGATTTGGCATAGGAGGCCGCATGTTTACTGTAATGCAGCTCCATGGTTTGGCCGTCGATGGTGGGCTCCAGGGCATTGTAGGCGTAAGGGAGTGGTGTTTGTTCAAAAGGTGTTTGAACAAGCGGAAATGAGGCAAAGGAAGAAAAGGCGGAGAATGATAAGCCGGCGGCAATACCTGCCTTGCCCGTAGATTTCAGGAAATCACGGCGGGTGGTGATACGATTACTCATGTTCAATACATTTTGTAATCGTACATAAAAAATTGTTCCCTTTAATTATTCCACAGCCAGCGGGTGCACTTTCCAGCGTTCGAGCTTGTGCAGGTTACGGGTAAAAAAACTGGTTGCAAAGCCTGGGATGCCGTTTTCCCTCAATTTGAATTTCACCCTTTCCTTCATATCATCAACTGTAATGTTACGCTGGGTAAACTTACCATCCTGGAAACAATGGCTGCAATACATATTGCTTTTGCTTCCATCGGCATGCGTTCCGCCACCATCCCGTTTCATAGGAGTACCACAGGATTGACAGTTTTTGTAGGCTTTTTCCATAACAGTCGATTTTTGTGGTGAACCTTTCTAATTTACGAAATAGTTCGGCAAATCGATCAATTATTAGGAAAGTATTTAATATCAGTTATTTAGCCTGGTGTCTGTCGACCATTCCTTTTGTGGAACCGAAGCTTATGCTCACATAACTCCATTTCTTATAACTAAAACGGTCGATTTGTATATAATAATCGATCTTGTTGGGGTTGCCGCCATATGGAACGGCGATACTCAGGAGTTGTTGATCGGTTGATGTAGTTCCACGGTAAGTCAAATAGCGGGTACCATTCAGATCGATGATCTGTTTCCTAAGTGCTTCAAAAACAGCAATGCTTTTTCCAGGGTCATTTTTGCCGCCCTGAATAATTGTAGCATAGGAGTATACCTCGCCTGATTCTTTATTAACGGTATAACTGGAGGGTCCCTCGGTAAACATATCAGCAATAGATTTTGTCTTCCTGGCATAACTGGTATACGAACCGCCATCATAAACACTGTTTAATGCTACGGATGCGATGTGTTTATTGAACGAAAGGAACTCTGAACGGGTAAGTCTGGGCTTAAATCCATGTTCGGCGCCCAGTTTTTTTGCAAATTCCCACACTTTTATTGCCCTCCTGGCTTCCGCCTGGCCCTTTTCGAAATTTTCATCCCAACGTTTTTTCATTTCGTTAAACGATGCTAAATCGGAAGGATATTTCGAAAGCGATTGCAACACATCAAATACTTCGCGGTACTTTGCCTGCACTTTGGTGTTCTCTTCGTTCTCTTTCAGGAAAAACGCACAATTCTCCCGCAACTCTTTCAGCAACTCGTAATCTTTATAGGGTTCTTTTTCGATAAGAAAGTATTGCGCCATGATGCGCAGGTACATGACCTTTGGATTGATAAATCCCAGTATGTCTTCTGCTTCCTGCAGCAGGGTAAGCGCTTCCGTATACTTTTCACCTGTAAAGGCTTCCTCGGCCTGTTCGAATTTCACCTGGGCCGTGTTGGTTTGAGCCTGCGCAATAGATACCCATAAATAAAAACTAAAAAGGAATAACAGCTTTTTCATATCAAATCAGATGTAGTGGATTAGTTGTCGTTAGCCAGGTTTTTGTACATACTTTCCAGGTATTTATTAATGCCGAAGCTGATGAGTACATATGTTATTTTCCGGTATTTGCCTCGGGCAACCTGTATAAAATAAGCAGCGGTGTTGGGATCATCGGCCGAGGGCAGGATAATACTAGCCAGTTGGTAATCGGTAGTTTTGTCGCCGCTGTGATGTACATAATGGGGGTCGACCGATGCTGTAATTTGATCTTTTATCTGTTCAAAAACAGCCAGGCTTTCCTGCTGTTTGTTTTTACCGCTTTGTACGTATATCGTGTAGGCGTTTACACGTTCGCTTTTTTTGTCAACGGTGTACATAGAAGGCCCTGCTGCAATATGGTCTTCCACTTTATGTCCCGTTCTGACATAAATGATTGAGGTGTCGTTAGGGACCGGGCGCAGGTTCGCCGTGCTTATGCGGGTGTTGAAGGAAAGAAACTCCGGCTGGGTGAGCCCGGGAAGGAAGCCGTATTCGGTGCCGAGTTTTTTTGCAAAGGCTTGTACCCTGGCTACCGAGGCGACTATGGCAGGATCGATTTTCTTTTCTTCTTTGAGTGTAACCGTATCTACCTGAACAGGGGTGTTTGCGGGTTCTGGTTTTTCCTGGCTTTTCTTTCCAGGTTCTCTTTTGCGGCTGGGTGTTTTGGGCCGGTTGCCCATTTCCCAAAAATCGTTGTCTTGTTCTGAAGTTTTGGCAACCGGTTTTTTTGAAGCGGCGGGCTTTTTATCACCCATCTCCCAATAATCATCATCCGTTGTTCTGGTAGTGGCAGCCGGCTTACCTTTATAGGATACAGCGCTTACAACACCTCCTGTTTTTTGAAACACCTCTATCATACCCTTACGCATACCCTCGGCTTCGCTGCGACTGGTGTAATAACCATGCAACACCTCTTTGTAAGGCGTTAATGGGGTGATGGCTTTTGTGATAATATTTTTAAGCGGCCAGGTGCCATCGTTGTAGCGGCCTATGGGAAATACATTCGAAACGTACAGTTGTGGTTTGTCGGATGAGATGGCTGACGGATCATAAGCATACACGAAATAATATATCTCCTGCTCCTTCAGCCTCGATGAAGTTAAGGGAAGGCTACCTTCTTTGAAACGCGCTATCAGGTCGGTGCGCAGTTCGGTAAGCATGCGTTTGCGTTCGGCCTTTAGCTTAGCCAGGTGTGCGGCTTTCTGGCGTTCGAGTTCTTCGCGCGCCTCCCGCTCCTTTTTTTTCGCCTCTATATCCGCAGAAATGGCGCCCAGCAGTTTGGCGCCCTGGTTCAACGCTACGTCTCTGCTGTTGTTACCACCCCAGTAGGCATTGGCCATGGTGTTTACCCTGTTCTGGTGCTGCGTACGCATATTCGACACGAGGTTGTTTACATTCGCCATCCTTCTATCAAAATCAGCCATTAACTCATCTACCGATTGATAATTGCCCGACAGGGTATTGTTTTGTTTAAAATCTTTGGAGGCCTTGTTGGAGGCGATGACGCCAGACACCATTGATTTGGTATAGTCGGTCGCCTGGTCTACTCTCCGGTGGGCTTCCTGTATGCGTTGTTGCCGGGCCTGGTTGTGGTCGTTTATTCTTTTAAGGGTTTCGAGGTTTTGTTGTTGTTGTTGCGCGGCGCTGTTGGTAGTGGTAGTGGTAGTGGTAGTGGTATTTGTGGTGACAGTCGTTTTCGGGGCGGTTGTTGCCTTTGTGGTGGTGGTGGTTTTTACTGTCTCTTTCTTCTCTACAGGCGCCGGGCTCTCCTTTGCTTTTATGTTATTTACCTGCAAACTTACCCCTGCTATATACGACTTACATTCTCCCCCATTTTTCGTTTTACCATAACTTTTTCTTTCACATTTAAACGAAAAACTGGCTCCATCCATCCATGGATTGCCCCCAATCACTTTACCGGGTTTTATGCCTGACTTCCTCGAAAAAGATTTGGTGCTGCCATCATTGGCCTTAATTATAACAGTCACGTCATACGACAGTTCCTGCTCAGTAAGATTTTTTACCCGCAGCGATACCTCCTGGTTGCCCGCAGGGTCAATACAACTGGCAATCACTTCAAAACCCAGGCGTGGGTCATGCCCGCCGATCACCCATTGCAGTTTACTTTGATCGGCATGAAAGGTTTGGGCTTTGGCTAAGGGTGCATGCAGTAACAGGTATACAAAGAATAATACCTGCAGGGGCTTTGAGTACATAACAATACGGATCATATACATCTTTTCCGGGTTCAGGGCAATAGCGCCAAAACTAACAAAAACAAAAGACAGCGTCAATTACCCTTTAGGGCTATAAAAAAAAGCGGCAGGACGATTTGTCCTGCCGCTTTTACGCTTATTTCGATTGGTTATATCTCCACGCGTTTCATTTTGGGAACCAGGAAGTGCATTACACCCCATGCCAGCAGGTAAGCCCCGCCGCAAACCAGGAACATGATGTAATAACCTGTTTCCAGCTGACCGATCGCTTTATAATGATCGAACAGTTTACCAGCCAGGAAGGCGATCAAAATACCACCCAGTGCGCCGGCCGTGCCACCCATACCGGTTACAGAACCCACTGCTTTTTTGGGGAACATATCCGATACGGTAGTAAAGATATTGGCGCTCCATGCCTGGTGGGCCGAAGCCGCAATACCAATGATAAAGATCGCCAGCCACATATTCACTTCACCACTCACCTGGGCAAACAGCACAGGCAGGGCAAACAGGGCATAAATAAACATCGATGTTTTACGCGAACGATATACGGCCCAGCCTTTCCTGATGAAGTGCAGGGGCAGCCATCCACCAAAGATACTGCCCACGGTACTCATGGTGTACACCGTAGCGATCGGCAGCATTACACCGGTTCCTTCAATACCATACTGGGCTTTCAAAAATGCGGGCAGCCAGAACAGGTAGAACCACCATACGGGGTCGGTTAAAAACTTGCCCATTACAAAGGCCCATGTTTGACGGAAACCCAGCAATCGGAACCACGACACTTTACCTTTATCTTCTACCAAACCGCTGTCAGAAGGTCTTTCGTCCACATCGCTGTGAATGTATTCGTACTCTTCTTTTTTCAGCCTTTTTTGTTTGGCGGGAATTTCATAAAACATGAACCAGAAGATCAGCCATAAGAAACCGATGGCGCCTGTGAGAATAAAGGCCATTTCCCATCCCCATTTTGCTTCGATCAAAGGAACGGTAAGCGGCGCCAGGATAGCGCCCACATTGGCGCCGGAGTTAAAGATACCCGTTGCCAGGGCCCTTTCTCTTTTAGGGAACCATTCTGCCGTGGTTTTGATGGCAGAAGGAAAGTTGCCTGCTTCGCTAACACCCAATGCCGAACGTGCTATTACAAAACCCATGGTGGTTTTTACAACAGCGTGTCCAATGGCTGCGATGCTCCAGAGCAGGATAGACACTGCATATCCTATCTTGGTGCCCAGCCTGTCTATAACACGGCCCATGATGAGCATACCCACCGCATAGGATACCTGGAAGGCAATTACAATGTCTGAATAATCGGATTCTGTCCAATGAAACTGTTCTTCCAGGGTATCTTTCAACAAGCTGATGACAGCCCTGTCGAGATAGTTGATGGTGGTAGCAAAAAATACGAGGCTACAAATGGTCCACCGGTATTTTCCTATAGCTTGCATGTCGTGTGTTTTAGATGAATAGGCTGCGCCTATATAGTTCGGGTTATTTTCTTACGGAGTTGATGATGTCAATGGCTTCTTTGGTAACATCCACCAGCTTATCATACTCTTTATTCTGCATGATGGTTTTACTTACCAGTTTGCTGCCCATACCCACTGCTACCACACCGGCGTTAAACCAGGCGCTGAGATTGTCCTTGTTCACTTCTACCCCGCCGGTAGGCATAAAATACAAACCGGGGAACAGTTCCTTGATAGTAGATACAAATGAAGGTCCTAATAAATTACCAGGGAACAACTTGATCATTTTGGCGCCAAGTGTTTCAGCCTTGATGATCTCGGATGGCGTCATACAACCGGGTACCCATAACATACCGGCTGCATCGGCGGTGGTAGCCACGCTTTCAATCAAACCGGGACAAATGATATAATCGGCGCCGGCGTCGATGAATGTTTTGGCCATCTCACCGTTCTTGATGGTGCCAATGCCCAGGTACATGTCTTTGAATTCGGCATCGCATACCTTGCGCATTTCCTTAAAGTTTTTCAAAGCCTGCTCGCCGCGATTGGTGTATTCAACGGCACGGATGCCTGCTTTGTATAAAGCCCTCAATATCTCGATGCTTACGGTAGTGTCGGCATTATAGTATAAAGGCAAAATACCCTGTTTGGGTATCACCTGTAATAAAGTGTCTTTATTGCTCATAGTTTTACTTTTAAAACCAGTTTTTTAATAGGTCCTTCACCGATCATGGGTGCATGCACATCTTCGGGATAAAAGATGGCAAACTGGCCCGCCTGTAAATTAAAATAAGTATCGGGCTGATCGTTGTAAAAGATCACATCTTTCTCGGGATTGTATTCACCTTTGGGTTGTGTGCAGGCGCTGCGCGGCTTCCAGCCTATTTGTTCGGTACCAGTGGGACAAACCTGGATATCGATATAATTGTTATGCGCTTCAAATTTCGCATCGGCGGCTTTTACACCGTCTTTCAGCGAAACGGATGCATGCAGCTCGGTACCGTCTATGGCAAATTTGCCGGGCTCGATGGCGGCCAGGTCCTGGCTGGCGATGTATTCAAAGGCTTTGGCAAAATGTTTATGCAGGTGAACATACCTGTGTGCATTGGCCAGCGAATCTATGATCATAGTAGTAATTTATGGTTGAAATAATAAAATCCGCCCACATACCCGAAGGCAGGTAAAGCGGATCTTATATCGAAGAACATCATTATCGTTGTACACGTCCGGACGCGTCGCCTTTCATTAATTCTTTCACTTCATTCAAAGTGGCATGGTTCAGATCGCCGGGAATGGTATGTTTCAACGCAGACGCGGCCACACCAAATTCGGTTGCATCCTGGAACTTCATGCCGGTAACCAGACCATAAATAAAGCCGCTGGCAAAGGAGTCGCCACTGCCCACGCGGTCAACTATACGCACTTCGTACTGGCGGCTGTGGTAAAACTCGTTGCCATCATAGGCCAGTGCGCTCCATCCGTTGTCGGAAGCGCTGTGGCTTTCGCGCAGGGTGGAGGCAATGTATTTAAAGCCGAACTTGTCTTTCATTTGTTTGAACACGTCTTTATAACCATCCAGGTTCAACTCGCCTTTGGTAACATCGGAACCCTTGCTTACAAAACCCAGTGTTTTATCGGCATCTTCCTCGTTACCGATACAAACATCCACATACTGGCAAAGACGGGTCATTACTTCGCGTGCTTTTTCAACGCTCCATAATTTTTTACGATAGTTGAGGTCGATGCTGGTGGTTACACCTTTGGCGCGGGCGGCTTTTAAAGCAGCTTCTGCCAGGGCAGCGCCTTTATCGCTGAGGGCAGGTGTAATGCCGGTGGTATGGAACCAGTCGGCGCCATCGAGTATTTTATCGAAATCGAAATCCTTTACATCGGCTTCGGCAATTGCAGCGCCGGCGCGGTCGTAAATCACCTGCGAGGCACGCATAGAAGCGCCGGTTTCCAGAAAATAAATGCCTAAGCGTTTACCACCGCGGGCAATGTATTGTGTATCCACACCGTAACGGCGAATATGATTGATAGCTGCCTGGCCGATGGCATTATCGGGCACCTTTGTTACGAATGTACCATTCAACCCGTAATTCGAAACGGCTACGGCCACGTTGGCCTCACCACCACCATAGGTAACATCGAAGCTATCGCTTTGTACGAACCGCTCGTAACCAGGAGTGGATAACCGCAACATAATTTCTCCCAGTGTAACTACTTTTTTAGACATAGTCTTTGTAATATTTAGATTTAAGGAAGTTTACCAGTTAAAATAATTTTTTGCGTTGTTGTAGCATATATCCTGTATCACCTTGCCTATCCAGTCGATATCTGCAGGCAATTCGCCATTCTCAATTTCTTCACCAAACAAATTACACAGCAGGCGGCGAAAATATTCATGACGCGGGTAACTCAGGAAGCTTCTCGAGTCGGTGAGCATGCCCACAAAACGGCTCAGCAAACCCATGTTGGAAAGCGCATTGATCTGTTTGGTCATGCCGTCTTTCTGATCCAGGAACCACCAGGCCGAACCGAACTGTATTTTACCGGCCACACTGCCATCGTTGTAGTTACCGATCATGGTAGCCATTAACTCGTTGTCGGCAGGGTTCAGGTTGTAGATGATGGTTTTGGCCAGTTGGTTATTGGTATCCAGCCTGTCGAGGAAACGCGCGAGTGCACGTCCCTGCGGGAAATCGCCGATGGAATCCCAGCCTGTATCGGGACCCAACTGTTTTAATGCGCGGCTGTTGTTGTTGCGCAGCGCGCCCAGGTGGTATTGCTGTACCCAGCCTTTTTCCCAATCCCAGGTGGCGAATATCACCAGCATGGCCGATTTGAATTTCAGTATCTCTTCATGCGATAACTGGCTGCCGCCCCTGATCTTTTTGAATATATTTTTGAGTTCGCTTTCGGTATAATCTTCTGCATAGATCTGCTCCAGGCCATGATCGGATACCGAGCAACCCATGGTAGCGAAAAAGTCGTGCTGTTTTTTCAATGCATCCAGGTAGCTGTTGAAATCGCTGATAGATACATTGGCGGCTGCCTGCAGTTTGGCTACATAACCGTTGAAAGATTCAGCATCGTCTACAGCCATGGCCTTATCGGGACGGAATGCGGGTAAGATCTTTACCTCGAAACCATCTTCTTTTATTTTTCTATGATGCTCCAGGGTGTCGATGGGATCATCGGTGGTGCACACCACCTTTACATTCATTTTGCGCAGCAGGCTGCGAACGGAGTATTCCTTTGTTTGCAGTTTGGCCGTACACTCATCGTATACTTTTTTGGCGGTAGATGCATCGAGAATGTCGTGTACATCAAAATAACGCTGCAGTTCCAGGTGCGTCCAGTGATATAAAGGATTACGTAAAGTATAGGGAACCGTTTCGGCCCATTTTACAAATTTGTCGAAGTCGCTTGCCTTACCCGTTACAAATTCTTCGGCCACGCCGTTGGTACGCAACGCGCGCCATTTGTAGTGATCGCCATACAACCAGATCTGGGTGAGGTTTTTGAAGTTGATGTCTTCGGCTATCTGGTCGGGAGGCAGGTGGCAATGATAATCGATGATGGGCATCGGCTTTGCATAATCGTGGTAGAGCCGTTGTGCCGTGGCATTGTTCAATAAAAACTGCTCGTCGAGAAATTTTTTCATTAGGCTTTTATTTATAACGAAACACCCCGCTTCCAGGGAATAAAATCATCCTGTCCGTGCCGCACGGCGCTCACTTCAATTTCACCGCTGGCCACTTTGATCACATAATCCAGTATACGTTCACCGGCCTGCTCAATGGTTTCCTCGCCTTCGATGATGGTGCCTGTATTGATGTCGATGATATCGCGCATTTTATTGTACAGGGCGGTATTGCTGGCCAGCTTTACCACCGGTGCAACGGGGTTGCCGGTAGGCGTACCCAGGCCGGTGGTGAACAATACTACGTTCGCGCCACTGGCCACTTCTGCCGTGGTGCTTTCCACATCGTTACCGGGTGTACACAGGAGGTTCAAACCGGGCTTTGTAACCTTTTCGGGATAGTCCAGCACATCGGTGACCGGTGAAGTGCCGCCTTTTTTGGCAGCGCCTGCCGATTTGATGGCATCGGTAATGAGGCCGTCCTTGATATTACCGGGCGAAGGGTTCATATCGAAACCGCTGCCAACGGCTACTGCACGTGCGTTGTAGGCCTTCATCAAATGCGAAAAACGTTGCGCCGTTTCGGTTTGTACACAACGGTCGCTCAGGTCCTGCTCCACGCCGCATAATTCGGGAAACTCGGAAAGGATCACCGAGCCGCCCAATGCCACCAGCAAATCGGATGTATAACCGATAGCGGGGTTGGCGGAGATGCCGGAGAAACCATCGCTGCCGCCGCATTCCAGGCCAATACATAACTGGCTGAGTGGCGCGGGTTCGCGTTTGTTTTGATTGGCTACGATGAGCCCGGCAAAAGTATGTTTGATGGCGGCAGCCAGCAGATCGCTTTCCATACCGATCTTCTGTTGCTCCAGTATATATAAAGGTTTGCTGAATTGGGGATCGCGTTTGCGGATCTCTTCTTCGAGGATAGATACCTGTGCATTCTGGCAGCCCAGGCTCAGCACGGTAGCGCCGGCCACGTTGGGATGCGTGATATAACCGGCCAGCAGTCCGCACAGGGCCTGTGCATCCTGGCGTGTACCGCCGCAGCCCCCATCGTGGGTAAGAAATTTAACGCCATCTACGTTGGGGAAAAGGCGTTGCGATTGCTGTTCGCTGGCGCCGGCCTTCAGGTCGGCCTGCAGAATATCTTCCACGTTTTTACCGGCCTTGTACAACTCGATCAGTTGCTGGGCCTGGTAGCGGTATTTTTTATTACGGCCATAACCCAGGTCGCGTACCAGTGCTTCCTGCAACACGTCCAGGTTGCGGTTTTCGCAAAATACCATGGGTATCACCAGCCAGTAGTTGGCGGTGCCCACACGGCCATCGGGACGATGGTAGCCCATAAAAGTACGGCCGGTGAATTTCGATACATCGGGTTTATTCCAGTTTATCTCGCGTTTGTCGTGTGTTACAAAATCGTTGGCGGCATGTTTTACGTTAGCGGTGGAAATAAGACCGCCTGCTTTGATAGCGCTTTGCGCCTTGCCTACCAGCACGCCGTACATGATAACGGCATCGCCGGGTTGCAGATCATGGGTAACAAATTTATGTTTGGCAGGAATGACTTCCTGCAATTGCCATTGCTGGCCGTTCAAGGCTACGGTTTCATCCTTCGACAGGTTGGTCAAGGCTACGACAACATTGTCGTCGGGATGAACTTTTAACACCTTTTGCTTCATACTATGCTAACTCCTTTTTATTCTGTTGAATGGTTTGCATCACGCCCTGCGTTAACAAAGCGTTGATATTATCTTTCACCGCCTGGGCAAAGCCAGGTAAGGCGCTCAGATCCTCACCCCACAGACCCGTATCGGCCAACACCTCATCTACCAGTTCAGGGGCCGATAATTTATTCCATTTATCCATGAAATAACCGGCAAAATCATCCTGTATATGGTATTCCTTTCCCTGCCATTCGCCGTAGTACTTATCCTGTTTTTTGGCCACGGGCTTCAAAAATAACAGATAGGCGGCAAAGCCCAGTGAAATATTGGCGGGGACGCCATTACAACGTTTGAAATAAGTGGTGATCACCGGCACATTGCGCATCTTCATTTTTGATGTGTATTGCATGGTGATATTGATCCAGTGGTGTTCGATACTGGGGTTGGCAAAACGGTCGAGCACTTTGCGGCCAAAACCGGCAGCTGTTTGTGGATCCACATCATACGGAATACCCGCCCCTATCTCTTGTAACATGAGCCCGGCAATAAAGTTTTGCATGGCTGCATTGTCCATGGCATGTTTTACGGTATCGAAACCGGCCAGCCAGGCCAGTCCGCAGGAGAGCGTGTGGGTGCCGTTGAGCATGCGTAGCTTTAGTTCCCTGAACAAATTGATATCGGGGGCTATCACCACGCCTTCATCCACACTGGCAAAGCTCAGCACCGATTGAATGTGTTCGCCGCCCTCGATGGCCCAGAGCCTGTACACCTCGCTCATGGTGAGCAGTTCGTCTTTATAGCCCAGTTGTTTTTCCAGTTGTTCGCGGGAGGCGGCATCGGGTTTGCCGGGCACAATACGGTCTACCAGGGAATTGCAGAAATAATTGCAGTTCTCCAGCCATTGAATAAAGGCATCATCCAGTCCGTTGAGGTGCGCCAGTTCCAGTACAATGCCTTCAAGCTTTTTGCCGTTGTCGGGGATCAGCTCGGTAGGCACAATCACCATACCGCTTTGGCGGCTGCCATCGAAGGCTTTGTAGCGTTCGAGCAGGAAGGCCAGCAGCTTACCGGGATAAGAAACCGGCGGGTGTTTATGAATATCGTCCTGCACCAGTTGAATACCTACCTCGGTGGTATTGCTGATAATGATTTGCATGTGGGGGTTGTGGGCGCACTGCAAAATCTCTTTCCAATCGTTTTTTGCGCTCAGTACCCGGCTTATAGATGAGTTGATGAGATTCTCTTCTATCTTCTGGCCGTTGTCGAGACCACGAACGCAGAGCGTATACAGCCCGTCCTGTTTATCGAAGGCTTCGGAGCCGCCGGTATCGGTGGATTTTACCACTACAATGCGGCCGTTGAAGAGACCCTGGCGGTTGGCTTTGTCGATAAAATAGTCGGGCAGGCCGCGGAGGAGCACGCCCGTGCCGAATTGGAGCACCTTTTCAGGGAGGTCGAAGATGGCATCCGGCGGCGGCGCCACGGCGGTTATGTTTTTTAGTGTATATCGTGAAAGGATCATAGTCGATGTTTTTTCCCGGGTTGCTAATGTATTACTTTCGTTTGCTCTGCAATAACAGCCATTTAGCCAATTCATAAGCTCCCTTACCATTTTCATACTCGGCAGGCAGCTTTCTTCCATCGGTATATTCATTGTACAACCATGGATCGCCAACGGCCAACACGGTCCCCTTGCCATATTTGGCGGTGGCAATAATGATATCACCGTCTTTCGATACCAGGGCTTTGGCCGGGGCCCAGGCTTCTATTACGCTTATTTCTTTCAGGTACAGTTTACGGCCTTCGGCAAAAATGGGATTGCCTGCCGGCACTTCTACGGCGCCGGTCTCGAACTGGTCGCCTTTAACAAAGTTGCGGCCACGGAAACTGAAGTTGATACCAAAGGCATTGGCCAGTTTATTAAAATGTTCCAGGTCGCAGTTGGCGCTGTCGTTGGCCATTAATACGAGCACGCCACCCTTTTTCACCCAATCGGTAATCACTTTTACATGTGCATCCTGTACATAGTTGGGCGATTTGTTATCCTTCAAACCATCGGGGTCTACAATAATATATACATCCGATTTGGCCAGGCTGGCGGCAGCGGGCGCCTCGTTGAGCGTGGACAAGGAAGCGCCATAGCTGCGGAATATGTCTCCCAGCAGGCTAAAGCCGCCATAACTCATTTCGTTCCAGGTATAGTGAGTGGGTATCATGGCCCCACCCAGGTTTTTGTCGGGTTCGCTGTTGAAATAATGATCCACCGTAACGGTCTTTCCTTTGCCGGGGAGGGTGTTGGGAAATACTTCCATTTCGGCGCCTGCCAGCAAATAAGCGCCTATACCCTTCCAGTCGTTGGTGATCACGGGTTCGCGCATATAATATTCAAAACTGCCATCACGATACGGTTTACCACCCAAACCCGATACTTTTACGGTGCCCTTGAGGTTCACCTTCCCTTCACCGGCTTTTTCGATAAAGGTTTTCAAAATGCCATCATAGCCTTTTTTGGCATTGGCCAGGTACGAGGCGGGTAAATAACCCATACGAACACCCTTCGACAGGGTATATACCAGCATGGCTGATGCCGACGCTTCGAGGTAATTTTTTGGCGTGGTGGGCATGTTTACAATATCGTACCATAAGCCGGTTTTGGCATCCTGCACCTTCGTTAACGCTTTGGCAAACCGGTTGAGGATACTGATAATGGAATCGCGGCCGGGGTGGCTGGCTGGAAAATAATCCAGCGCATCTACCATGGCCATGCCATACCATCCCAATGCGCGGCCCCAGAAATGAGGAGATTGCCCGGTTTGCTTATTGGCCCATTGCTGTTGTTTTGATTCGTCCCATCCGTGGTATAACAAACCTGTTTTTGGATCCCTGGCATGCTTTTCCATCAATATAAACTGCCGGGCAATATCCTGAAATGTAGTGTCTTCCTGGAACAACATGGCGTATTCGGCATAAAAGGGCTGTGCCATATACAACCCATCGAGCCACATTTGCCATGGATAAATTTGTTTGTGCCAAAAGCCGCCTTCACTGGTGCGGGGGTGATGCCTTAGCTGGCTGCGCAGCAGGTCGGCGGCTTTTTTATATTTTGGTTTTTCAGTTACGCGGTATACAGTCAGTAATAATTTACCGTTGTTGATATGGTCTATGTTAAATTCATCTTTGCGGTAGGTGCGGATGCTGCCGTCTTCCTGCACAAACTCATCCACGTAGTTTTGAATGTAGTTGTAGTAAGTGGCATCGCCGGTGGCTTTCCAAAGGGCTTCCATGCCTTTTAGCACTACGCCTATGTCGTAGTTCCAGCGGCGTTGGGTTTTGGCGCTGTCGGTCCACCAGCTCATGACATTGTTGGCCATTTGCGAAACGGTGGTGGTGGTGCTTATGGGTTGCAGGAGCACGGTTTGTTGCGCCTGCGTGTGTGATGCGATGATGAGAAGAGCGGCAAGGAATCTTAGTTTCATGCGATATGTTTTACCCACCCGACGTCCCTGACGGGACGTTGATGGTTGTGTTTGCGAATTTTTTGCTACCTACCTGACGTCCCTAAACGGGACGTTGATGGTTGTGTTTCCGAATTTTTTGCTACCGACCTGACGTCCCTAACGGGACGTTGATGGTTGTGTTTGCTAATTTGCTACCTACCTGACGTCCCTGACGGGACGGTGATGGTTGTGTTTGCGAATTTTTTGCTACCGACCTGACGTCCCTAAACGGGACGTTGATGGTTGTGTTTCTGAATTTTTTGCTACCTACCTGACGTCCCTGACGGGACGTTGATGGTTGTGTTTCTGAATTTTTTGCTACCTACCTGACGTCCCTAAAGGGACGTTGATGGTTGTGTTTGCTAATTTTTGCTACCTACCCGACGTCCCTGACGGGACGTTGATGGTTGTGTTTCCGAATTTTTGCTACCTACCTGACGTCCCTAACGGGACGTTGATGGTTGTGTTTGCGAATTTTTGCTACCCACCTGACGTCCCTGACGGGACGGTGATGGTTGTGTTTGCGAATTTTTGCTACCTACCGGTCGGCCCTGATGGGACGTTTGTTTATTTAATCGTTACATCGTGTTCCGAGGCGCCAAATTCGTATTGGATCTTTTCTTTGGCTTTGGCGGCATCGGTGTTGATGATACGTATGTTTTTAGCACGTTCGCCGGCTACACGGAACAATAATTGCGCATCGTTGCTATAGCTGAGCTTGTCGAATACCAACTGATCGCTGTTGATGATGTCTACAACCGGATTGGTATGTTTGCTGATCATTTTTACGTTTTTGAATGTAATGCCGGTGGCTTCCTGGCAATCGATGCCTTTATCGGCCTGCAGGGTGATGTTTTCCAGCAACACATTCTTTACATGCATTTCGGGTATACCCCTTACAAAAATGCCTTTGGCTGCGCCATTGCACACTACATTTTTAATAACAAAATTCCTGAACTGGGGCGTAGCTTCTGTTACGGGCAGGGTTTCTACTTTGGGCAATTCCCTTTTTTCGCCGGCCAGCGGAATGGGGTCCTGCGCCATATAATACATGTCGAACAAAATGGCTTCGCCGGGGATATCTTTCATTTGAATATTCTCGATAAAGATGTTCTCTACGATACCACCGCGGCCGCGGGTGGTTTTAAAACGAAGACCGATATCGGTGCCGATAAAGGTGCAGTTGCTTACCCATATGTTGCGGGCGCCGCCACTCATTTCGCTGCCTATTACAAAACCACCGTGGGCATGGTACACGATACAATCGCGGATGATGACATTTTCAGTAGGCATGGCCCTTTTACGGCCTGCTTCATCGCGGCCGCTTTTCATACAAAGACCATCATCGCCCACATCGAAAGTGGATCCTTCTATCAATACATTCTTACAACTTTCCAGGTCGATGCCATCGCCGTTTTGTGCAAACCAGGGATTTTTTACCGTCACATTCCGCACGGTCACATGTTCGCTCATCAGGGGATGCAAACACCAGGCAGCTGAGTTCTGAAAGGTCACACCCTCCAGCAATACCTTTTTGCATTTGGTAAATACCAGCAGGTTGGGGCGTAAAAACTCTTTGATGCTGTTATAGAATTCCGGTGTTTTGCCGGGACTGATGACACCGGGATTTTTCATTTGCGAAGCTTCTTTCCAGCGTTGTGTGGGGTACCAGCTTTTGCCGTTATCGCTCAATACGCCGCCGCTGGCCACCAGTTTGTTCCACTGGGTTTCGGTGAGCTTTTCTTTTTTTACCTGGCGCCATGCTTCGCCGCCGCCATCTACTATACCCAGTCCGGTAACGGCAATATTGGTGGCATTGGTAGCCCATAATGGGCTTTGGTTGCGCATTTGCGGCAAACCTTCCCAGTTGCCTTCCACCAGCTTATACTGGCTGAAATCTTTGGTGAATTGCAGCAGGGCGCCTTTTTGCAGGTGCAGGTTTACATTGCTTTTGATCTCGATGGGTGCGGTCATCCATAATCCGGCAGGCACCAGCACTACGCCGCCGCCTTTTTTATGACAGGCATCGATGGCGTTTTGTATGGCCTTTGTGTTAAGGGTAATGCCGTCGGCCACGGCGCCGTATTTAGTAATGTGAAAGGTATCTTTTCGGAAAGCGGTTTGCTGTACGACAGGCAATGTTGTCTGTGCGGTTGTTTGCAGAGTGGAAGCCGCTAACCAGGCAATGGCGGTAGCTTTTAACCAATTGTTCATTAGTTGTTATTTTTTCTATGTTGTATTGCAAGCATCGGTTGTTTTGGTTAGCGCAGTCAATAGTATATAGTAGCCAAATACTATTGATAAGTTGCAGGTACCGGTATGCAATAGCATATGGTGGCCCGGCTAAACCGGGTACCAATTGTACAATTGTACACAGATATTTATAAGCGCCGAAGGGAAAGGGAGGATTTATTTACGCAAACGTTACCGGTAACGATAACGGTCGGTGAGACAATTAAAATGCTGGCAATCAGCGTAATTCCTCTAAAAACCATACCCCTTTTACGCGACTGCCAGCCATGATGTACACGTTCTGTTGTATGATGTAACCGGTGGCGTTGCCACCGGTTACGATTGACACATTATTGATATCCCTGGTTTTGAGTAAACTCCTGTTTATTGGTCACGGCATCTAACTGGCCTTGCGGTATGGGGCGTACGGTATGAAAATCTTTTACAAATTGCGCGGCATCGGGGTTCAGACGGGTAATGCGGTCTACCAGCTTGCCGGTACGCACCAGGTCGAACCAGCGCAGCTGCTCACCGCATAGTTCACGGGCCCTTTCATCCAGGATAAAATCAAGCGTTACATCGCCGGCGGTGATCTGCATATCGGCTTCATGACCGGGAATAGCCGCCCGTGTTCTGATCACATTTAAATAATAAGCGGCCGAATCCAGTTTGCCGATATTCATTTCGGCTTCGGCGGCAACCAGGTACATTTCTGCCAGCCTTATCACAAATACATCGCGGGCGCTTTGCGCCTCATTGAAGGTAGCCCTTGTGGAGTCCTTGAATTTTTTCAGCGATACATAAAACTTACGCTGTGAAGGAATGCCATTGTCGTTGTAGGTTCTCGACCTGTCGTAGGTAGTATATGGCTTACTGTTCATCTCCGATTCGGTCAGTTTGGCTTTGGTAGCATAGGCAGCGGTATCGCCTACCTTGAACTGGTGACCGTTTACCGTAGCGGCTTTGTTGGCATACCATACGGTTTGGAAAGAAGCCTGGTAACGGGCATCGTGCTCCTCATCGAACATGTTCAACAGCGACAGGGTGGGCATATAGCGGTTGAACGGACGGCCATTGTTGATGTCGCGGGCCAGTATGGCCGAGTTCACCTGGTCGTACACCATCAGGAAAAGCAGGTGGCCGCTGTTGGAACCGCGGCTATGACCATAGGGAAAGGCCGCATTAGTAAGATCGTTATTGGCCAGGTTGGTGGAATAATCCACCGCCCATATCACTTCCTTGTTTTTCAGGTTGCCCATATTCCACAGATCGGCATAGTCAGACACCAGGTCATAACCATAATTCTTAATCACATCATTGGCCAGTGCAATCGCTTCTTCATTACGGCCGCGGGCCAGGCACATACGCGCCATAAAGGCTTTGGCAACAGCCTGGTTGGCCCGTCCATATTCACTGGTGGTGGGTGGCAGGTTGTTGATGGCAATCTGCAGATCGGCAAAGATGCGGTTGTAAAAACTATCTACCGGTTTGCGGTAAGCCTCGGTAACGGCGCCTGCCGAGGGCTCGGTGGTAAAATGCACGCCACCCCAGGTAGATACGATATGCCATAAATAAAAGGCCCTTAAATAACGCAGTTCGGCATCACGCAATGTTTTTTGCTCTGCCGTATAATCGCTCACTTCATTTATTCCTGCAATACCGGAATTACAAAGATTTATTGCTGCATACAGGTTGTCCCATTCCAGGGTAAGCGCCGATGTGTTACCCGCCTGCAGGTTTTCGTACCGGGATAATTGCGGGTATACATCACCGGTTCCGTTGGTCCATATATCGGTACCCATTTCGGAAATGCTGTATCCTTCTTCCTTACCATACCAAAAACGCGTAAAGGAATAAGCGGCATTCACCAGCGTTTCGAAACCCCTGGCATTGTTATACACGGTAGCCGAGGTGAGCCCGCTGGGATTGTATTCGGTGAGTTTTTTATTACATGACAGACATAGGATCACTGCGTACAAAAAAAGCAGTTGTTTATATATGCTATGTTTCATAATTCGAATGATTTAAGGATGAACAGGCGCCGGTTAAAATTCAATATTCAAACCGGTAACGATCAGTTTGGTGAGGGGACGATCGAAAGAACCACCACCCTCCGGATCATAGTCATCAATTTTCGAGAACGTGAAATAGTTCTTCGCGCTTACATACCAGCGCAGCGTACTGATATGCCATTTGCTGGTAAGTGTTTTTGGAAGCGTATACCCCAACGTAATGTTCCTGATCTTTACAAACGATCCATCCAGGTAGGCCAGCGTACTGGCGAAAGGCATGGAAGCCCTCGAGATGTTGGCATTGGGCCGGGGATAGTCGTTGGTGGGGTTTTCGGGTGTCCAGTAGCTCACATTGGCGCCGTTTTCAATAGAATTAGGTTCAAACTTGGAAGCGTAGTCCGATTCAATGGTTTGCCCGATCCTGGCAAACACATATATATTCAGGTCGAACCCTTTAAAGCTGAGATCGTTGCTAAAGCCGATGCTGTATTTGGGCACTTCGGAACCCACCACCATACGGTCGTCGGCAGCTGTGAACTTTTTATCGTTGTTCAAATCGCGCACCCTGATGTCGCCGGGTTTATAACCATAGGTCCTGGCCTCGGCTGAATCGGGGATTTGCCAGATGCCCACTTTTTTATAATCATAAAAAGAATTCACGGGAGAACCAATGATCCACCCATTGGCGATATCGCTTTGACCGCCTACCAGCTCCAGGATCTTTTCTTTGTTGTGGGTATAGGTGATGATGCTATTCCAGTTAAAATTCCTGCTTTGAATGTTTACCGTGCGCAGCGACACTTCTATACCCTTATTACTTGTTTTACCGATGTTTTGCACCACGCGGCGATAACCCGATGTAGCGGGCAATAACCTTGGCAGCAACAGGTCGGTGGTCCGGGAATCATAATAATCCAAGCTGGCACTGATGCGGTTTTGTAAGACGGCAAAGTCGATACCCACGTTCTTTGTGCCGGTGAGCTCCCAGCTGAGGTCGGGGTTACCGGTTTGCGGATCGAAGCCGTAAGCCAATGCAGTTTGGTCATTCCACGACCAGGGGATCAATATCAAACCACTTTGGGTTGAATAGGCTTTTACCGCCGCATTACCCGCCACGCCATAGCTTACACGCAGTTTCAAATCGCTCAGCATGTTTTGGGTGGCCATAAACGGTTCATCGATCACACGCCAGGCAGCAGCGGCAGAGGGAAAGAACGACCAGCGGTTTTGTTTCGACAACTGGCTGGCGCCGTCTGCACGGCCGGTGAGGGTCAACAGGTATTTACCTTTAAATCCATAATTGACACGGAAGGCGCCCGACAACAGGTTGCTTCCGATATAATTACTCCATATGGCCAGGTTGGCCGGGTTGTTCAGCAGGGCATGCCATGACTGACCGGGTAACAACTGCCCGGTACCCTGTGAATAGGAACTATCGAGTTTGTTGGAGAGGTAGCTGGTCACCAGGGTTACGTCCAGGTTATGCTCCCTCCATTTCTGGTTCCAGGCAATGATGTTCTCCCACAACAGGTCTACCTGGTCGGCATTGGTGATCTTCGACAGCGAGCCGGATGAAAGCGCGCGTGTGATGGTATTCTCTCCCTGGAACATACCGTTCCTGGAACTGCCGGTGGTGATACCGAGGTTAGAACGGATGGATAGATTATTGAATGGTTTCCATTCGGCATAGGCCGAAGACAAAATACGGGTGGTATTGGTTTCATTGATATAAGCGCCCGGTTCTTCTTCCAGCAAAGGATTCACCTGGTTGCCGTTGCCGGGGTACCTGGCCAATGTACCATCGGCGTTATATGGTGAGAAGAATGGTATTACCTTATTGGCTACATTGAGCACATTATCGAGACGGCGGTTTTCATCGTAATAGGTCAACTGGCTTTGCAGACCCACTTTAAAGGTGCCGATCACGGTTTGATCGACATTCAGGCGTAATGTATACCTGCCGGAAAAATCATTGTTCAGCAACCCTTTTTCCTTGAAATAGTTGAACGAAAAGAACACTTTGGTTTTTTCGCTGCCGGCAGCCACACTCACGCCATAGTCCTGTTGCGATCCTTTTTTCAACACCAAACCAGGCCAGTAGGTGCTTTGCCCATTCCGCACGGCTTCCAGGTCCTGCGCACTGGTGAATACTTTCGGATCATCGGCCTCAGAGTTCCAGGTGCCGATGGTGCGGTACGATTCTCTTTTGAGGTTGGCAAACTGCGGACCGGTCATGGGCTTGGGATAACCGGCCACATCGCTGATACCATAATAGGCATTGGCATTCACCCTTACCTTACCGCTGGCGCCTCGTTTGGTAGTGATGATCACCACACCATTGGCGCCGCGTGAACCATAGATGGCGGTGGAGGAGGCGTCTTTCAATACTTCCATCGACTGAATATCGTTGGGATTGATATCCTGGAAGTTGGAGTATTGAATACCGTCAACAATAAACAGGGGACTGTTTTGAGCCAGGATGGAGCGGTTGCCCCGTACTGTTATGTTCACATTGCTGCCGGCGCCACCGCTGGTGCGCACGATATCCATACCGGCCACCTTACCCTGCACACTTTCCATGACGTTGCCGGCGGGTACTTTTTTAACTTCATCGCCTTTGAGTGACACTACGGCGCCGGTAAGGTCTCTTTTCTTTACCGTACCATAACCTATCACCACGATGTTTTCGAGGCTGGCGGCGGCCGATACCATGCTGATGCTGAATTCGGTTTTGTCGCCTACAGTTACTTCCTGTGTTTCATATCCTACATAGGAAAATACCAGTACATCGTCGTTATCTACATTCAGGGTAAAACGCCCCTGCTCATCGGTAACCGTTCCGCGGGATGTGCTTTTGATATTCACCGAAACACCCGACAGGGGTGCGCCGGCCTGGTCGGTAACCCGGCCCCATACCTTTTTATCGGGGGCCATTTTGCCTGCGTTTTGATTGATCACGATCAGGTTATTGGCCATGAACCGGTAGGTAAGCACGGTTTGTGAAAACAGGTTGTCCAGCGCCTGTTTAATATCGGCATTCTCTACATTGATGGTGACCTTTTTACGAATGCCGGGCAACTGGTCGTTGTATAAAAACCGGTAATGTGTTTGTTTTTCAATCTGAATCAAAATACCGGCTATTTCGGCATTCCTGAATTTCAGGTTCAGTTTTTCCTGCCCGAACCCGGTGGCCGATACCTGCAACGCACAAACAACAAGAAAGAAAGTAGTTATTTTCATAACAAGCAGTGCTTTGGAAAGCAACGGGTTTTCACCCCCCGTTAGAAAACTTTTCATACATTAGTAAATATTATGGGTTAAATAA
>Ga0065721_10004163_pt1 | contig 39006 bp, 29 predicted proteins | sample Mesricmetagenome_FD_59108 | JGI IMG/M metagenome (GOLD analysis project Ga0065721, IMG submission 59108) | Mesophilic microbial community from rice straw/compost enrichment Sample: eDNA_1 v2 (version 2) | ecosystem: Engineered > Solid waste > Grass > Composting > Bioreactor | place: USA: Davis... | reverse complement strand
GGTAAAGCCGGTGGAGTTCGTGGACACCGGCGGGTTCGGGGTGTACGTGGCCGAGGGTCAGCGCTTCGACGAGGTGGGCGCGGACCTGACGCAGCTGACCCCTGGGATCGAGGGGCAGATCGAGGCCGCCATCGCGAACGCCGACCTGGTGCTCTTCGCGGTGGACGCGCAGGCGGGGATCACCCCCCACGACCGGGAAATCGCCAGGCTGCTGCGGGAGGGGCGGCTGGGCGGCAGCCAGACCCGCAAGGGGGGCAAGGGAGAAAAGAGCCGGTCCGCGGTGGCGAAGCGGCCGCCGATCCGGGTCGTCGCCACCAAGGTGGACGGGCCGAAGTGGGAAAGCCACGCCGCGGAGCTGGCGGCGCTGGGGTTCGGCGACCCGCTGCCGGTGTCGAGCAAGAGCAACTACTTCCGGCGCGACTTCCTGGACGCGGTGTACGACCTGCTCCCCGAGCCTGCGGGCGATGAAGAGCCGCGGGTCACGGCGGACCTGCAGATGGCGATCATCGGCAAGCGCAACGCGGGGAAGAGCACGCTGGTGAACACGCTGGCGGGCGAGCCGCGGATGATCGTGTCGGAAATCGCCGGCACGACGCGGGACGCGGTGGACGTGCGCTTCGAGATGGACGGTCGCTCGGTGGTCGCGATCGACACGGCGGGGCTGCGGCGCAAGCGCTCGTTCCAGAACATGATCGAGCACTTCGCCTTCGACCGCGTGCAGCGCGCGGTGGACCGCGCGGACGTGATCCTGCTGCTGCTGGACGCGACGGAGAAGATCAGCCAGGTGGACGAGCAGCTCGCGATGATGGCTCAGAAGGCCTTCAAGCCGGTCATCATCGTGGTGAACAAGTGGGACCTGGTGGAAGGCAAGCCCGACCGCAAGGGGCGTCCGATCACGCCGGAGACGTACGAGGAGTACCTGCGTGCGGAGCTGAAGGGGCTGTGGTTCGCGCCGATCTCCTTCATCAGCGGCAAGACCGGGCGGAACGTGCGCAAGACGATCGACCTGGCCTTCGAGATGCGGGCTCAGGCGGCGCAGCGCGTGACGACGGGGAAGCTCAACCGGCTGGTCCGCGCGATCATCGAGCAGCGCGGCCCCACCGACGTGAAGGGCACCTTCGCAAAGGTGTACTACGTCGCGCAGACGGGAATCGAGCCCCCCACCATCACGCTGGTGGTGAACCACCCGGAGCTGTTCACGCCCAACTACATGCGCTTCCTGATGAACCGCTTCCGGGAGGAGCTGCCCTTCAGCGAGGTGCCCATCCGGATCGTGGTGCGTGCCCGCCGTCAGCGCGAGGGCGACCTTGCCGAAGCGGGCGAAGAGGGCGAAGTGAAGGTCGCGCGCGGACGCAAGGGCGTCCACGAGCGCACCGGCACCCGCCCCAGCGCCCCGATCAGCGGGGCAGAGCTGCTGAGCGACGAGTTCTCAGAGGTCGTGGACGTGGACGACGCTTCGAGCTACTTCGAAGATGAGGCATAAGCCAGCGCCCGCCGCTGGGCGTTGCCGAGGGCCAGCTTTGCCAGTTGCGCGGGAGTGACCCACCGCCTGCCGGTGTCGTCCGCGGCTGGGGCCTGGTACACCACAAACGTGATGTCCCGGTGCGTGGTGCGATGGATGAACGAACCCAGCCGCTTGAGGCTCGGAGCCCCGAAGTACGCGGCGATCTCGGCACGGGTGGGGCGAGCGCCGACACGCTCCAGCGTCGGGGGCTGCCACATGCCCGCCCACAGGCCCGAGGCGGGGCGCTTCTCCATCAGCACGCCGGCGCGGTCGTCGCGGACGATCAGGACGGAACAGTGCAGGGCAAGGCGCTGGGTCCGGGGAGCCGGCGCGGGGATTTCGTTCTGTAAGCCGCGGGAGCGTGAAGCACAGAGCGACGCGACGGGGCAGGCGTCGCAGCGCGGGTTGGCGGGCGTGCAGACGGTGGCGCCCAGCTCCATCAGCCCCTCGTTGAGGGCCGCCACGTCGCGGGTGGAGGCGGCGAGGTGCTCGGCCTGCTCCCATGAGAAGGCGAGCCCCTCGTCCTTGGGAAGCTGCTTGGCGTGGATGCGGAGCAGCACGCGGGCGACGTTGCCGTCCACGATGGGAGCGGGCTGGTTGTAGACGATCGAAGCGAGCGCCCCCGCGGTGTAGCGACCGACGCCGGGAAGGCGGAGAAGGTCCGAAAGGCGGGAGGGCAGCGTGCCGTCGAACTGGGAGACGATCATCCTCGCAGCGGCGTGGAGGTGGCGGGCACGCCGGTAATAACCAAGACCGGACCACTCCGCGAGCACATCGTCCAAGGACGTGGCGGCCAGGTCTTGCAGGGTGGGAAAGCGGGCGATGAAAGGCTCGAACTTCTCCAGGACGCGGGAGACCTGGGTCTGCTGGAGCATGTACTCGCTGACGAGCGAGAGGTAGGGGTCGCGCGGGGTCACACGCCAGGGGAGGGGGCGGGCGGCACGCCGGAACCACGCCGCGATCTGCCGGGCGAGCTGGGAATGGTCATTCCGCGGCACCGAGCACCCTGGCCACTCCGGCCTTGATCTGCTTCCAGGGAGCATCCTGGGACTTGCTGACGGTGACCCAGCCGGGGTTGATGAGGATGCCCACCACTCCCGGCACCGCAAAGAGAGCGGAGGCGAGGGGGTCGCCCGCGGCGGCCTCGGGGGAGAGATAGGAGCGCAGCCCCGGGCTCTCGGGGAGCGGGTGGTCCAGGACGCACTTCAGGGCGTTGGGGTTGGGGGTGTCCTGAAACTCGACGACGCGGTAGGGCACGGGGGGCTCCTGCGGGGTCGGATGGTACCGACGCAAGAAGTTGATTTGTGGAATAAGGGCGGGGTCCGGATAGTGCCGACTAAAGTTGGCGGCGGCTTGTGCCGCGCCAGGGGAATCCACCAACGTGCCGATGCCACAGCGGATCCAAAGCCTGATCGAACGCCTGCAGACGTACACGGTCTGGGAGGTCGGGCTGGAGCTGGTGATCATCGGCGTGTTCGTGTACGCGGTGCTGCGGTTCGTCCGCGGGACCCGTGCGGCCGGCGCGCTGAAGGGCCTGCTGGTCCTGCTCGTCCTCGTGACGGTGATGTCGCGCGTGATCGGCGGGGGGGCGAGCTTCCAGCGGCTCGGGCTGCTCTACGACCGGTTCGTGGCGCTGGTCGCGGTGGCGCTGGTGGTGATCTTCCAGCCGGAGCTGCGCCGGGCGCTGGTGCGGCTGGGCGAGACCCCCTTCTTCCGGAGCACGCCCAAGGACATCGCCTACGTCGCGAACGAGATCGTGAGCGCGGTGGGATACCTGTCGCGCAGCAAGTTCGGGGCGATCATCGCGCTGGAGCGCACGATCGGGCTGACGGGTCTGGTCGAGGGCGGGACTGTGCTCAACGCGGAGCTGACCTCGCGCCTGCTCCAGACGATCTTTTTCCCCGGCTCGGCGCTGCACGACCTGGCGGTGATCGTGAAGGGCCGGACGATCGCCGCGGCAGGCGTGCAGCTCCCGCTGGCGGAGCCGGCGGAAATGCCCGACGCCACGCTGGGGTCGCGTCACCGGGCCGCCGTGGGGCTGACGAAGGAATGCGACGCGGTAGTGATCGTGGTGAGCGAGGAGACGGGGTCGATCCGCATCGCCGAGCGCGGGCGGCTGAGCGAGCCGCTGTCGCTGGATGAGCTGCGTGTGCAGCTTGAGACGAGGCTGACCCGGTCGCTGCGGATGCGTCCCCAGACGCCCCCGCAGGGGCACGAGGAGCAGGCTGCGACGGGGCATCAGGACCACTAGGGGGCACGCATCGCGATGTGGCAGTACGTGAAGAGCGCGGCGACGGTGGTGGCGGTGACGCTGATCATCTGGTTTTTCGCCGAGGCGGAAAGCCTGCGCTCTGCCGAGGTGCGGGGGGTGGAGATCACCTTCCAGCCCGTGGAAGGATCGCGCTCCGTGGTGGACCTGTCGCAGGAGACGGCCGGCGTCCGGGGGAACTCGGTGCGTGCGGACCTGATCATCACCGGCCCCGCGGCGGCGCTGGAGCCCGTGGAGCGCATCCTGCGGCGGCCGATCGTGGTCTCGCCGGGGATGGCGGGGCTCTCGGTGACGCCGGGGCGGCACGTCGTGAACCTGCAGGACCTGCTGACGCAGCACCCGGACCTGCGCGGCCGCGGCGTGACGTTCCGCAGCGTGACGCCGGACTCGGTCGAGGCGACGGTGGATGAACTCGTGTCTCGCTCGGTGAAGATCGAAGTGGAAGTGCCCGGCGCGGAACTGGAGGGAGCGCCGGAGCTGAAGAAAACGACCGCCACGATGTTGCTGCCCTCCGCGCACGCCGGGAAGGTGGACGAGAACACGACTGTGGTGGCGCGCGTGGAGCCCACGGCGCTCACTCGCCTGACGCCGGGCCGGAAGGAGACGGTGGCGGGCGTGCGGCTGATGGCTCCGCCTTTGCTGGCCGGCGTGCCCCGGCTGCAGATCGATCCGCCGACGGTGGACGTGTCGCTGACGCTGCGGAGCAAGACGGCGACGGTGAAGGTGGCGAGCGTGCCGGTTCACGTGCGGCTGGCGCCTGGCGAGCTCGGCAAGTGGGACATCGAAATCCCCGAGCAGGACCGCTTCCTGACGGACGTGACGGTCACCGGGCCGGGCGACCTGGTGAAGCAGATCCAGGACAAGACCCTGCCGCTGGTGGCGACGGTGGCGCTCTCGTTCGAGGAGCTGGAGCGAGGCATCACGAGCAAGGAAGCGTTCTTCAGCGAACTGCCGACGAGTCTGCGGCTCGACGTGGCGAACCGGACGGTGCGGCTGAAGATCACGCGGCGGGAGCCGACGGGGACTCCGCGGTAAGAGCCGCGGGCTTACGCCTCCGCCGGGCGGATGATCGGAGCGATCTCGGCGGGGTCGGGCTTTTCCATCAGATCGGCGACGGACTTTCCGGCGACGGCCTGGATGCGCGCCTGCGCGAGGCTGTCGAGCAGCGGGATGTGCGTGCTGCGCACCGACACCAGCTCCTGAGAAATGGCGAGCACGTCCGCGGCAGGGGTGAGCTCGGGCGGCCTCGCCAGGGTGTAGGCGGACTCCCCGGAGGGGTTCTCGACCCGGACCAGCAGGCCCGCGCCGGCGAGGCGCTCCAGCATTTCGGAGACGGCCTGCTCGTCGATGCCCGTGCGCGCGGCGATGCTGGCGTGGTCGCTGGTCTTGCCCGCGGCGAAGCGCTCGGCCACGGCGGTGATGCAGACGAGCGCCGCGGCCGGATCGACGATCTTCACGCGACCGGAAAGAGCGTCTTCATCCACAAGCCCGAAGGTGGCGAGCAGCGAGAACTTGAACTCCTTGCCTCCGGTGACTCGCTGGGTCTGAAGGGCGGAAGCAAGCTGCAGCCCCAGCAGCACGATCATCCACGTGATGTAGACCCATAGGAAGAAGAGCGGCAGGATCGCGATGGCCCCGTAGAGCCGCTGCAGGTTGCGCGTGGCGAACCCGATGTACGCGGTGAAGCCCCACTTGCCCGATTCCCAGAGGATCGCGGCGGTGGCCGCGCCGATCAGCGCGGGAACCACCTGAACGCGCGTGTTGGGCACGATGAGGTAGATGATGAAGAGCGCCGTCATGCTGATGAAGACGGTCAGCAGGAAGCCCAGGCTCCTGGCGAAGATCTTCATGTGGTCGCTGGTAAGCCCCCAGACGTGGGCGGTCTCGGCGCGCTGCGTGAGCATGCGCTGGACGTAGAAGGACGCCACGAGCAGGAGCGTGCCGAGGGTGAGCAGCGTCCAGTACTGGGTCACCCTGCGGATCCACGAGCGGCCCTCGGGCGCGTTGTAGATCTGGTTGAAGGCCTTCTCGATCTCGATGAGCATGGAGATCGCGGCGTAAAAAAGCGTGATGATGCTCACGACGCCGATGGCCCCCGAGGGAATCTTGCGGATGTTCTCGTAGCGCTCCTGAATCCACATGTTCAGGCGGCGGGACTGCTCCGCCACATGCTCGGCCACGTCGGGCGAAGGGCCCGTCAACTCGGAATCCTCGATGGGGGCGCCCTCGATCACTTCCTTGAAGCCCGTGAAGCTCAGGAGGCTGTCGAGGGTGTCGCCGATCTGCTCGCGGCTGGCGAAGACCGTGAGCAGCAGCAGGCCCACGACGAGGATGGGAATAAGCCCGAAGATGGTGCGGTAAGAGAGTGCCGCGGCCATCCGCGTGAGCTGAGTCCGCCGGATGTTGACCACCAGCAGGTGGGCCATGTGGATGTAGCGGCCCGCGCGCCCGCCTTTGGAAAAGACGCGCTGCAGGAAGTCATCCAGCGCGCTGAGGCCCCTGGAGAAGGGCGAGGATGGAAGCGGGGGTTTGTGACCGGGGACGGACATGGCGGAGGGTCAGCGGGTCCTGCGGCGTGCAGGTCGGGTGTCGGTACGGGTACGGGAAGGCTTCTTCGGCGCTGCCCCGTCGGCGTTGCGGAGCAGGTGAACCTCGTCGCGGGAGAGCTCGCGCCAGCGGCCTGGCGCCAGCCCCTTGAGCTGCAGCCCCCCCACCGCCACACGGGTGAGCTTCTTGATCGGCATGCCGAGGAACTCGCACGCCTCGCGCAGGTGGCGCGCGGGGCCTTCCTCAAGAGTCAGTTCCAGGAGGGTGCGGGTCGCTTCGCGCCGGAGGATGCGGATGGCCGGGACGTTGATCCGCGCGGCGGACTCGCGCTGGGCCATGGCGCGAATCTTGGTCTGAAGCGCGGCCGCCGCCTCCTCATCCACCCCCCCCTTGACGAGGGCGTGGTAGGTCTTGGGGACGCGGTAGCGAGGGTGAGTCAGGCGGTTGGCCAGCTCACCGTCGTTGGTGAGGATGAGCAGGCCGGTGGTGTCGTAGTCGAGACGGCCCACGGGGAAGAGGCGCGGGGCGGAGGGGTGGTCCACCAGGTCCATGACGGTGGGTCGGCCCAGGTCGGGCTCATCGGCGGTGCTGACGATGGTGCCCGCGGGCTTGTGGAGCATGAGGTAGAGCCTGCGCTGGGGGCGGGGGAGGGGTCGGCCGTCTACGACGATCTTGTCGTTCTCAGGATCGACAAAGACGGGCAGGGTCTTGACGACCTCGCCGTTGACACGGACGCGGCCCTGCTCGATGAGTTGCTCGCAGACGCGCCGGGCGGCGACGCCGGCATCTGCCATGAGGCGCTGGAGGCGGACCTTGGCGGGCATAACGGAGGGTATGCGGAGCGGACGGGGCGGCGTTCATGGGCTGTGCACGGACGCCGCGGGAAGGTGTTATTCTTGCGCGTCGGATGGCATCAGCGGCATGGAGGCTGTGATGGCTGAGCAGACGGTCGTCAACAAGGACAGCGGCGCGGACCAGTGGCTGGATCGGACGCTGGACGAGGTGTTCCTGTCGCCGCGGGTGATCGACGAGCGTTCATACGAAGAGCTGGCGGGATCGCTTCGCGCCCTGATGAAGGACGCGGCAGGGCAGAGCCGCGCGCTGGCGGGCACGACCGCGGAAGTGAAGCTGCTGGGAGACCAGCTCCGCGAAGCGACCGCGCAGCTCAAGGCCAAGGTCGAGACCGCGGCGCGGGTGATCCCCACGCTGGACCAGCGCGTGGCGAAGGCCGAAGCGCTGCTGGAGGTGACGGGGAAGGAGCTGGCTGGGAAGGTCGCGGCGATGCAGGAAGCCGCGGCACGGGCGGTGCCCATCGAGCGCGAGCGCATCGCGGCGCAGCTCCGGGCCGAGGCGGGGCGGCTGCACGAGGAAGTCATCAGCGAGCAGGTGCGACTGCTGCGCGAACGTCTGGAAAGCGAGCTTGAGACCGCGCGCAAGCAGGCCGCGGAGCAGTCCGGCGCGATCATGTCGCTGATCGCAGGGGCGCAGTCGGAGCTTGAGAAGTCGATCAACGCCTTCGAGGAGCGGAGCTGGGCGCTGACAAAGAAAGTGGAGGAGGGCCTGGCCCGCCTGGAGGAGCTGACGGCGCGCGTGACCGAAGCATGTGCTCGGGCCGAGGCGGCGCACGAGAAGCTCGATGGCCTGGCAGGCCGCGCCGAGAGCGCTCAATCGGCGCTGGAGAGCACGGTGACCGAGGCGGGCGTCCGGCTGGGGGCGGGCATGTCGGAGGCGGAGCGCCGCGCCGAAACGATCATCGCGCGGGCGAACGCGGCGACGGAGGCGCTGGCGGCGAAGATCGAAGAAGCGAGGCCGGTGCGCGAACTGGTGATGAACGTGCCCGACGAAGAAACCCTCAAGAGCCTGGGGCTCTGGCTGCAGCAGCTCATCGTGAAGGGGGATCAGATCGGGCGCGGCCTGGACGCCCTGCTGCGGCGCGCGGAAGGGTAATGGCGGGCAATCGGCGGCCACAGCAGACCAAAAGAAAACCGGCCGCGGATGCGGCCGGTTGGGTGAGCGTTTGACTGAGCTTCGGGCTTAGTTGAAGCTCGGGGCGTCGTCGTCGTCCATGTCCATGTCGTCGTCGAAGTCGGGCTCCATCGCCTTGGCGACCTCGGCGACGGTGGTGATGACGTCGGCGGGGACGAAGATGCGGAAGTCCACGCCGCCCGCGTCGAAGGCCGCGGCCATGCCGACTGGCGAGACCTTGGCGGGGATGTCGAGCTCACCGCCCGCGCCCCCCATCGCCATCAGGGCGTTGACGGCCTCGAGGATGGACTTGGTGCCGAGGTACATCTCCGCGGTGCGGCCGCTGGGCAGGTGCTCCTGCACGGCCTTGATCTGGGCGTCGTTGGCCAGACCGTTGCCGTTCTTGGCGGCGTCCACGGCCTTGGTGAACAGGGGCGTGTTCTGGCTCATGGTCATGACCACGCCGTTGCCGACGGGGGCGATCATGCCGGAAAGGCCGTCGGGCCCGAAGAGCATCTGCTGCATCATCACGACCATGCCCGCCTGCGGGTTGTCCTCGTCGGGCTCCATCTGCATGGACCAGGTGCTGGCCTTGACGCCGTTGATGTCCTGGGCGTCGGAGGTGTAATCAACGGTGAACTTGATCCCCTCCACCTCCTGGCCGCTCATCTCCTTCATGGCGTCGCCCGCCTGCTTGATGTAGCCCGCCGGGTCCTTCGTGGCGACATAGGAGACGGTGTTGGCGAAGAGGCCCATGATGCCGGCGCGATTCGCGCCGATGCTCACGGCCATGCCGTCGGTGAGCTCGATGCTCTCGGGGCTGTTGCCGATGCCGGGGCCCATCGGGCTGGCGGTCTGGGTCTTGGCCATCTCCTTCATGAAGGACTTGATGCCGGGGTTGGAGACGTCGATCGCGAAGCTGAAGTAGAAGGGCTGATTGGGCACCCGCGCGAGGAACGCCGTGGAGTTGCCCGTCGTGGAGAGGAACTGAGCGGAGGGGGAGCCTTCCTTGAACTGCGCGCCCAGGTCGATGGAGATGCCCGCCTCGCCAAGGCCGAAGCCCATGATGCCGATCTGGCCGTCGCGGCTGAAGGCCTCGGCGATACCGGTCATCACGGAGAACATCGCGACCACCTGCTCGCCGCCCTGCGGGGCCATCTGCGCGGCCTGCTGGCCCTGCTCGCGGAAGTTGGCGATCCCCTCGTCGATCTGATCCTTCAGCGCCTCGACGCGGACGAGCACGATGATGTCGGAGTTGTCCGCGATCTGACGGCCGGTCTTGCCCATCGCCGCGGCGTGCGCGTCGGCGTTGCCCGCCCGACCTTCAAAGGCCTCGACGGACTCCTTGTGGGGGCCCATCGCGGCGTAGCCGCCGCCGATGTCCTTGATGTACGCGGGCTCGTCGTCGATCGTGATGGACACGGTGCCCGTGGTCTCGGTCGCGCCCATGGCGCGGGCGAAGCTCGCGTAGTCGGTGACGGGAACGATCATCACGACGCGCTCCTCGTCGTCCTCGAAGTTCACCTGCCCGCTCTCGTCGGGCATCATGACCACGGCCATGCTGCCGTTCCGGTTGAGGCCGTCGGTGCCCAGCAGCTTGCGGGCCATGTTGACGGGGTTGTCGTCATCGGCGTCCATGGGAATGTTGAGCTTCTTGGTCCAGGACTCGAGACGGTTCTTCATCCCCTCCATGTTCTTGATGGCGAAGACCATGCCGGCGTCGGCGGGGACGCGGTCGAGGGCGGCGGGCACGTCGGCCTGCGCGGGGTTGAGGCCGGCGAGCATAAAGAGCAGACCGGCGGAGATCATGGCAGGAGCCTTGAGCGTGCGCATCGTGAGATTGTCCTTTCTTGCTTTGGGCTTCCGCAGCCCGTCGACTGTGTGTGTTTGGAATTGCGTGGCGGTGGTTTTACCGCGCGGCCAACTGTAGGTCGCGGGGCATCGGGCCGGGAATACACCCGAGCCGCGAGTTGTACGCGGCGCCTTGAGCGCGCGTTACACCTGTGCGGGCACGGAACTTACGCGCCTTTCACGCGGTGCGGCGGGACTCGCTTTCCTCCTCGCTGTCCCAGCTCGTCTCGCCGAGGTCTTCATCATCATCGGCCTGGGCGGAGGGCGTGGGATCGAAGGGGGGCGTGTCGTCGTTGTGATTGACGGCCAGGCTCGCCGCGGCGCGGTCCTTGACGGGCGAGGCGGCGGCCGCCGCCGGAGGCTCCTCGAAGAGCGCGCCCTGCGTCTGGCTTTCCTCGGAGGGCAGCGAGATGCCCTGGGCCCTGGCCTGCTCCGCGGCGATGCGCTTCATCGCCTGCCACTCCTCCAGCGTGATCTGCACGTCGCGGGCCACCGAGCCCTTGTGGTCGGAGATGATCCCCGCGATGCCCATGAGGTCGATGAGGCGGCTGGCGCGGGTGTAGCCGATCGCCAGACGGCGCTGGAGCAGAGAGACGCTGCCGCGCTTGGTCTCCAGCACGATCTCCACCGCGCGGTTGAAGAGCGGGTCCTCCTGCGCCGCCTTGAGGCTCGCCGAGGAGTTGTTCTGGCTCTGCAGGATCTTCTCCTCGTCGGAGGGGTCGATGGTGCCGGAGCGGAGCTGGAGGAGCTGGCGCTCGAAGCTCGGCGCGGCGACCTCGCGCATGAACTTGACGACGCGCCGGATCTCCCGGTCGTCCACGAGCGTGCCCTGCGCGCGCATGAGCTTGTGGGTGTTGGGCGAGAGGAAGAGCATGTCGCCCTGGCCAAGCAGCAGCTCGCCGCCCTTCTGGTCGAGCACGATGCGGCTGTCCATGCCGCTGGCGACCTTGAAGGCGATGCGGGCGGGCATGTTGGACTTGATGAGGCCCGTGACGACGTTGGCCTGCGGGCGCTGCGTGGCGAGGATCAGGTGGATGCCCACCGCGCGGGCCTTCTGCGCGATGCGGATGATCGAGCCCTCGACCTCCTTGTTGGTCATCATGAGGTCCGCCAGCTCGTCGATGATGAAGACCATGTAGGGGAGCTTGCGCGGCACGCGGGCCTGCTCCTCCGGCGTTCTGGCGTTGAGGCGGTCGCACAGATCCTCGAAGGAAAGCTCGTTGTAGGCGGCGATGTCGCGGCAGCCCGCGTCCGCGAGCAGCTCGTAGCGCTCGTCCATCTTCGTGGTCGCCCACTCGAGGATCGCCGCGGCCTTGCCCATCTCCGTCACCACCGGGCACATCAGGTGCGGGATGTCCTTGAACTGGGACATCTCGACCATCTTGGGGTCCACCAGCACCAGCTTCAGCTCGCTGGGCTTCTTGGTGTAGAGGAAGCCCATGATGATCGTGTTCATGCACACGCTCTTGCCCGAGCCGGTGGTGCCCGCGATGAGCATGTGGGGCATCTTGGCGAGGTCCTCGATCAGGGGCTCGCCGCTGGCGTCCTTGCCCAGGAACATCGGCAGCTTCATCTTGCTGAAGCGCTCGCTCTTGGACATCAGCTCCTTCAGCCGCACCTTCTCCTTGACCTCGTTGGGCACCTCGACGCCCACGGTGTCGCGCCCGGCCATGTTGCTCACGATGCGGATGTTGATCGCCTTGAGGGCGCGCGCGATGTCGCTGCTCACGGCGTTGAGCTGCGCCACCTTCGTTCCCGGGGCCAGACGCACCTCGTACAGCGTGATCACCGGGCCCGACTCGATCCCCACCACCTCGCCGTCGATCCGGTACTGCTTGAGCGCGGCCTCCAGCGCCTCGGCCTGGGAGCGGACGTACTCCTCCAGCTTCTCCGAGAAGTTCGCCTCGGGCTCCTCCAGCAGGTCCAGGCCGGGGAACCGGTAGTTCTCTCCCTCCTCGACCACCTGCAGGTCGCGCAGGTTCTCCTCCGTCGCCACCGACTTGTTCTGCTGGCCGAAGACGATGGGGAGCTTGGCAATCTTCGCCTTGAGCGCTTCCTGATCGAAGACCTGGGGCGCGCCGGGAAGTTCTTCCTCCTCCTCCTCCTCGCTCTGCTCGGCCTCGGCGGAAGCCTCCTCCTCTTCTTCCTCCTCCTCCTCGACCGCCTTGCCCTTCCTCTTCTTCACGGGCTTGGCCTCGATCTCTCCCTCGGCGGGCGGACCGGCGAGCTCCTCGTCGGGATCGGTCATGCCCAGTTCTTCGGCGGTGACTTCCTCGTCCTCATTCTCCTCGCGGCGGGCCTTCGCACGCGACACCCTGCGGCGACTGCCCGGCTGGTCGTCGTCGAGGTCATTCAGGCGCACTCTTCTCGGCTTGCGGCCGCGCAGGCGGGACATGATCGCGGAAAAGAGGCTCTCGCCCGCGCTCGCCGTGACCTTCACCGCGGCGGAACCGGCGGCCAGAGCGACCTCGCCCGTCGCCGCCCCCACGGTCTGCGCGGCGGGCACGCCGTGCTCCCTCGTCTTCTCCCACATCCAGGAGAAGACCGCCAGCAGCCACTCGTCGCAGGCGACGACGCCGCCGATCAGAGCCGCGGCGACCAGAAAGATCCCCGCCCCCAGGCCGCCGAAGCGGTGAGTCAACTCCCCCACTTCCACGGTGCCGATGAGCCCCCCCGCCAAGTCGGGCATGGGGCCGCTGTTGGGGAAGAGCAGGTGCTGAAGACCGGCGACGGAAGCCGTAACCATCGCCACGCCCATGAAGCGGACCAGGGCATGGCGGAGGGAGCCGGCGACGGAGCTGATGAGCCCGATGCCGAGCAAGATGACGAGCACCCAGGCCCCGAAGCCGACGAGCTTCATCAGGGTGTAAGCGATGGTGGCGCCGAAGGTTCCGCACCAGTTGGAGACGGGGTTGTTGGGGGGGTAGATGGTGTGGGTGGGCGGGTCGGCGGGGTCAAAGCCGATGAGGCTGGCGAAGACAAAGGCCCAGGCGGCCAGCAGGATGAGCAGCGCGGCCCGCCGGGCCAGGTCTCCGGGAGAGCGCTTGGAGCGCGCGGAACGACTGTGAGAAGAAGCCATACGGGTAGGGTTATCGGCGGCCCCTTGAATGCGCGGTCAGAAGTTGCGCGTCCGGCACCGGACGTTTGGGTTGCGTCCGGAGAAACCCGCTCACCCCTGAGCCTTCGGACCCCTGGACCTGTCGGAACCCCTAGCCGCGCCGGGGAACAAAGACCCCGTCCTCCAGCCGCCCGATGCCCAGAGGATTCTCGTCCTTCAGCTCGTCGGGCAGTGCTTCCTGGGGGGCGTTCTGGAAGCAGACGGGGTGGCACCACCGTTCGAGGGCGAAGGGGCCCACGGCCGTGGTGTCGAGGCGGTTGGTCGCCGGGAATGGCCCCCCGTGCACCATTGAGTGCGCTACGCGCACGCCCGTTGTCACCGTGTTGAAGCAGGTACGGCCGCTCTGCACGCGGAACCAGGGGCCGGGCCAGTTCCCTGTTTCCTCGGGCTCGAAGAACCAGGCGCTCGCCAGCCGCGCTGGCATCTCCGCGTAAGCCCCCAGCATCCCGCGCGGCGTGTCGATCAGAATGCTCGCGGGGCCGAAGACCTCTTCCTGAAGCGCGGGCTGCGCGACCCATTCTGCATAGGAACACCCCAGCAGCACGGGAGCGGTCGTCTCGGCATCGCTTCCCCGCTCCGCGGTCGCGAGGACCGAGACGCCGCGGGCGGACATGCACGCCTCGAGCCGCGCGCGGAAGGAGGCCGCGACCCACGGCGCGAGCATCCGGCGCGGTCTGGAGGCTTTGAAGGCTTCGACGAGCACTTCGCGGAAGCGCGGGAAGCGGCTCAGCTCCTCGACGAAGATCAGCCCCGGCTTGGTGCACTGCTGGCCGTGCCTCGCGAGGATGGAGGATGCGATGTCGCGTGCGATCGCTTCGCCGCGCTTTTCCGCGGCCCGCGCGGTCACAAAGACCGGATTGCAGCTTCCCATCTCCGCGTAAACGGGAATGGGATCCTCCCCGCCGTGGATCGTTCTCCGCTCGCGTGCCAGCGTTTCGAGGGCCAATCCCGCCTTCTTGGAGCCGGTAAAACCCACCGCCTGAATCACGGGGTTTTGCACGAGCGCCTTCGCCACGGAGTAATCCGCCGGATCTTCGTTGCGGACGTACCCGAGCACGAAGCCGGGGCGCGTGCTCCACTCGGCGGAGCCGGGAAGGGAAGCGACGGCCCCGAGCGCGGTTTCATGGACCAGCCGTCCCGTGCGCGGGTGCGCCGGGTGTTCCTTCACGACCACGGGGCAGCCCGCGGCCAGCGCGCTGGCGGTGTCTCCGCCGCAGACGCCGTAGGCGAGCGGAAAGTTGCTCGCGCCGAAGACCGCGACCACGCCCCTGGGCACGAGCATCCGCCGCAGGTCGTGGTTGGGGCCGATCGCCTCGGCGGGGTTCGCACGCGCGCGGTCGATCGCCGCGCGCACCCACGAGCCCTCGCGCACGATGCCCGCGTAGAAGCGCAGAGTGTTCACCATCCTCGCAAACTCGGGCGCCAGCTCCTCGATGGTGAGCGCTGTTTCCTCGCTCGCGACGCGCAGCACTTCCTCGCGGCGGGCGTCAAGCGCTGCGGCGATCGCTTCGAGCAAACTTGCCCGGCGAAGGCGGTCCTGGTTGAGCCAATGCAGGGCGAGCGTGTGGGCGTTGGTGCAGACTTCGGCGACGGCGTCGGACATGCTGGCCTCCCGCGGGGTGCGGTACCATACGTCCATGGGCACGGGCACCACGCCGGAGCTGTACGTCCGCCCCTTCACGCGCGTGGACGTGGCTCCGGCGAACCGGGTGACGAACCACTACATCCGGCACACCGCGGTCCACTTCGGGACCGAGCCCGCCAGCGACGAGGAGTTTGAAGCCGGGTGGCTCGAGGGGCGGGAGCAGTACCCCTGGCTGGCGGCGGAGGTGGGAAATCAGTTTGCGGGGTACGCAAAGGCGTACCAGTGGCGGTCGCGCGAGGCGTACCGGCGCACGGCGGAGGTGGGGATTTACGTCGATCCCTCCTTCCAGCGCCGCGGCGTGGGCAAGGCGCTGTACGCGGAGCTGATCCGGGCCTGCCGCGGCATGGGATTTCGCACGCTCGTGGCGGGGATCGCGTTGCCCAACGAGGGGTCAGTGCGGCTCCACGAATCGTGCGGGTTCGTCCACGTGGGAACCTTTCAGGCCGTGGGCCGCAAGTTCGAAGAGTGGCACGACGTGGGGTTCTGGCAACTGATGCTGTAACGGGCGGGGCATGCCCGCTGTGCGGCTTCTGTTATGCTTTTGCCCCATGCTTTCCCGGATTCAGTCCTACTTGATGCAGGGGATCGAGGCGCTGCCCTGTGAGGTGGAGGTCAGCTGCAACGAGGCCGAGGTCAACGCGGACGGGCGGGCGGCCTTCATCACCGTTGGGCTCCCGGACGCGGCGGTGAAGGAATCCCACGAGCGCGTGCGGGCGGCGCTGCTCAGCTCCGGTTTCAGGCCCCCCGAGGGCAAGACGCTCATCAACCTCGCCCCCGCCGACGTCCGCAAGGAAGGGCCCGTCTATGACCTGCCCATCGCCGTGGGGATGATGGTGGCGCAGGGCGTCATCCGCCCGCGGGGAAGCGCGAGCGCTCCGTCGCGCCACGGCGTGAGCGTCGCGGCGTCGGGGTCGGGAGCAGGGGCGGACGCTGCGACGCTGGAGCGGGATGGGCTGGACTACCGCAGGTTTCTCTTCGCGGGCGAGCTCGCTCTCGACGGGCGCGTGCGGCCGGTGAAGGGGGCTATTGCGCTCGCGTCTCTGGCGCGGAGCAAAGGAGCGCAGGGGGTCATCCTCCCCGCCGCCAACGCGGAGGAGGCGGCGGTCGTGCCGGGGATCGAGGTCTACGGCGTCCGCACGCTGACGGAAGTTGTCGGGCTTCTGAACGGAGACCTGGAGCCGCAGCCGACAGCCGCGCCGGACATCGAAGCCATGCTGCGGCAGGCGACGGCTCCCATCGACTTCGCGGAGGTGCGCGGGCAGGAGGCGGTGAAGCGCGCGATCGTGATCGCCGCGGCTGGCGGGCACAATCTCCTGATGCTCGGGCCGCCGGGAAGCGGCAAGACGATGATGGCGAAGGCCCTGCCTGGGGTGCTGCCGCCGCTGACGCCCGATGAGGCGATCGAGATCACGCGGATTTACTCCGCCGCGGGGCAGCTGCCGCCGGGGCAGGGGCTCGTGACGACGCGGCCGGTGCGCGCCCCGCACCACACGGCGAGCAGCGCGGCGATCGTGGGCGGAGGGATGGTGCCGCGGCCGGGAGAAATCTCGCTCAGCCACCGCGGCGTGCTCTTCCTGGATGAGCTGGCCGAGTTCCCGCGCGACGTGCTCGAGGCGCTGCGCCAGCCGCTGGAGGATCACGTCGTGACCATCGCCCGCTCCCACTCGGCGGTGCGCTTCCCGGCGAACTTCATGCTCATCGCGGCGATGAACCCGACGCCCAAGGGAACGGTGGAGCCGGGCGAGGCGGGCCGGCGTGCGATGGAGCGGTACATGGCCCGCCTGAGCGGGCCGCTGCTGGACCGCATCGACATCCACGTCGAGGCCCCGGCGGTGTCGTGGAAGGAGCTGAGCAATAGAAGCTCGCCCCGGCCCGGCACCTCGACGGCGCAGATGCGCGAGCAGGTGGAGCAGGCGCGGGCGAGGCAGTCGGCGCGGCAGGGCGCGAATCTCCCCAACGCTCGCCTGAGCGGAAAGCAGCTCGACGAACTGGCCCCGATGGATCCGCAGGCGCACGACATGCTCGGCCAGGCGATGACGGAGCTGGGCCTCTCGGCGCGGGCGTACGACAAGGTGCGGAGGGTGGCGCGGACGATCGCGGATCTCGAGGGAGCGGAGGCGCTGGGCGTGCACCACGTCTCCGAGGCGGTGTCGTACCGGCTGCTGGACCGCAGGCTGTGAGTGGAAAGTTGAAGGTGGAAAGTGAGCAGCGACGGCTGATTGCAGTGGAGAAGCGACAGGGCGCGTGAGTGGGCCCGCTATACTCAGCCCCAACCCAAGGGGGTGACTATGCGGATGGAAACCGTCGTTCCCGTGCTGGCCCAGGCCAAATCGAGCGATGTCGTGATCTGGGTGATCTGCGGCATCGTCGGCCTGGTGGTGTTCTTCATCCTGGTGTTCCTGCTGCAGTTCATCAGCCTCTACATCCAGGCGCTGACGAGCAACGCCCACGTTGGCCTGCTGGACATGGTGGGGATGAAGCTGCGGAAGGTGGACATCCGCACCGTCGTCATCAACCGCATCCGCGCCGTGAAGGCGGGCATGGACATCCCGACGAACCTGATCGAGACGCACTACCTCGCGGGCGGGCGCGTGAGCAACGTCATCTCGGCGATGATCGCCGCCCGCGGCGCGAAGATCGACCTGCCCTGGAACACCGCCACCGCCATCGACCTGGCCGGACGCGACATCCTCGACGCGGTGCACACCTCCGTGAACCCGAAGGTCATCGACTGCCCCGCGCAGAACGGCCCCCGCGCCACCATCGACGCGGTGGCGAAGGACGGCATCCAGCTCAAGGTCAAGGCCCGCGTGACGGTGCGCACGAACATCGCCCGGCTCGTCGGCGGCGCGACCGAGGAGACGATCATCGCCCGCGTCGGCCAGGGCATCGTCTCCACCATCGGCTCGGCGCTGGACCACAAGGCGGTGCTCGAGAACCCCGACGACATCAGCAAGAAGGTGATGACCAGCGGCCTCGACGCCGGGACGGCCTTCGAAATCCTCTCCATCGACATCGCCGACGTGGACGTGGGCGAGAACATCGGCGCTCAGCTTCAGGCGGCGCAGGCCGAGGCGGACAAGAAGCGCTTCCAGGCCGAGGCGGAAAAGCGCCGCGCCCTGGCCCTCGCCCTCGAGCAGGAGAACAAGGCCCGCATCGAGGAGAACAAGGCGCTGGTCGTGCTCGCCGAGGCCGAAGTGCCCAAGGCCATCGCCGAGGCCTTCCGCACCGGGCGTCTGGGCGTCATGGACTACTACCGCCTGCAGAACATCCAGGCGGACACCTCCATGCGCAGCTCCCTCGCCGGCGACGCCGGCCCGACGCGCCCCGGCAACTGATCCGCCTCCCTTCCGCTCTACGCGACCGTTTCACCCCGCCTGCGAGGCTTCGTCCAGCAGCGTGCTGATGCGCTCATGCCTGTAGCGCTCGTCATACCAGATGGAGCGCGGCAGGGGCTCGCGCTCCTCGGGGTAGACGAGATGGGATCGGTTGCGCGGCTGGCCCGGACGTGCGGGTGGCGCGGGCGGAGCCGTGGGGCTCTGGGGCACGCGGTAATCGACACGATTGGGATTCCCCGCCGGCTCCTGCGGCTGAGGAGAGAGGGCCTGAGCGGAAAAAATGTTCCGCCGCGGCGGAGGAGGCGGGGCCTGGATCAGCCTGCCGAGATCGCCGCCGAGAGAGAAGATCGTGCCCGCGGGCACTTCCGCGGCGAGCCCTCCCCGCACCATGCGATAGCTGGAGCGCGGAAAGATCGCCGCGACCGCGCCGCTGCGGCGCATGTAGTACTCGCCCAGTGAGCGGTCTCCGAAGAAGCGGGGCTTCACGTCGAGCTTGTAGAGGCGGTCGAAGTTTGACGCGGCCCGCATGTCAACGGGCATGACGCGCCCCCCGGTGTTGAGAGGGCCCAGGTCCCCCACCGTCGGCTCCACTGCCCTCCACTGCTGCCCGCCGACGTTGACGGACTCGGGCTGAGCCGTCGGAGCGATCAGAAGCAGGGCGAGCACGAGTGCGGGGGCGGGCATGGTGAGTTCCTAGAGGCGCTCCATCAGGAACTTAACCTCGAAGGTGATACCGGCGCGGGGCTGATCGGCGGGAAGTTTTTTGAGAGCTTCGCCGCGGGCGGTCCAGCGATAGATGGCGTCGATGAGGGGCTTGTCCACTTCATCAAAGCCCGTGCCGCGGTCTTTAAAGACCGCGCGGAGGACGCGCCCGTCGCGCCCGAAGGTGATGAGCACAACGGTGTTCCGCGGCGTGGCGGTGGCGAGCGTGGCGTATCCGAAGCGCGGCTGGACGGTGTAGATGCGCAGGCCCTTGCCCGCAAGCGGCTCACCAGGCTTGTAGACGAGCGAGCCCGCGATGGCCGCCGCGGCGGACTCCTCCTCGGCTTTCTTGCCGGGCGGCGCATCCGGCGCGGCGGGCGCGGGGGAGGGTGTGGGCGGCGGGAGCGGTTCGCGCGCCTCGGGAGCCAATGGCTGCGGCGGGAGGGGCTGCGGAGGAAGTAGCTGAATCGGAAGGGGCTGGTAGGGCTGCGGGGCCGGAGGCTGCGGCGCGGGCTGCACGAGCGGAGAAGGAAGCTCCGGCTCGGGAACGTCGGGTTGCGGAGGTTCCTGTTCCGGAGTTTCCGGTTCTGGTTCCTGTTCCGGGGCTTCCTGTTCAGGAGTCCGCGGTTGTTCGGGCACCGGCTGCGCCGGCTCGGACTGCTGCTCGAGTTCCTGCGGCGGTTCGGGCTGGGCCGGCTCGGGTTGAGCCGGCTGAGTTTGAGCAGGCTCGGGCTCAGGCTCCGCGGTGTCCGGCGTGGAGCCGTCGGGGATAGGCTGCTCACCGGCGCTGGGTGGGGCGGAAGCGGGGTTGATCGCCAGCGCGGCCTGGTCCACCTCGGACTGCGGTGCGAGGTGCTCCGTGGGCGTGGCGGAGCCCTTCCAGACGGGGCGCTCCTCGGTAGCGTCCTCAACGCCCAGGCGCAGGGGTTCCTCGGGCGGAGGGGGAGGAGGGGGCGGGAGCGGAGGGCTTGGCTCCGGCTCCTGCGGGGGCGGTGAAGGAAGCTCAAAGCCTTGCAGCAGGCTCAGTTGTGAATCAGTCGAAGGGACGTGTCGGACGCCCAGGTGGGCAAGGGAAGCCAACCCGCCCGCGTGAAGGGCGAGGCTGAGAGCCAGGGCCATGGCGCGCGGCTTCACGTCTGATGATTCACCGTGCGGGGGTGCGGGTCGAGGGGGTTTATGAAACTCCCTCCGTGGTCGGGCGTCACAGGCAACAATACAGCACCGCCTGCAGAGGCGGCTGACAGGCGACCGTCTCCCCGCGCGTAGCGGCCGAGGGCCAGCCTTACCACAGGAGCCAGGAATGAAGTTTTGCGCACTCACCTTGACGGTTGGACTGGTGCTGGGGATGGCCGGGGCGGTTCCCGGTGTGCAGGCCCAGGAGCGGCCCGCCGCGAAGCAGAAGGACGAGTCCCGGCTGAAGGTCGGCGACCCCGCGCCCAAGATCGAAGTGGTCAAGTGGGTGAAGGGCACGCCGGTGGAGACGCTGGACCCTTCGAAGGTCTACGTGGTGGAGTTCTGGGCGACCTGGTGCGGGCCCTGCATCCGCAACATCCCGCACCTGACCGAGCTGCAGAAGAAGTACAAGGACCAGGTGCAGTTCATCGGCGTGAGCATCTGGGAGGACAACGTTCCTCCGGAAGAGGGCCAGACGTACCTCTCCCGCGTCGAGGCCTTCGTCAAGGAGATGGGCGAGCGGATGGACTACACCGTCGCCTTCGGCGGCGACCACGGCACGATGGCCGACACCTGGATGAAGGCCGCGAACCAGCCGGGCATCCCTGCTGCGTTCATCGTGAAGGAGGGCAAGATCGCCTGGATCGGCCACCCGGCGCGGATGGACGAGGACCTGGCGGACATCGTGTCCGGGAAGTACGACCCCTCCAAGGCCGCGGAGCGTGCGGCGCAGCAGCGGGAGCGTGAGTCGAAGAGCCGCGACCTGTCGAACAAGATCGGTCTGGCCCTGCGCGACGACCGCAAGGAGGACGCGCTCAAGTACATCGACGAGTTCATCGCGCTCGACCCCGCGATGGCGCTTCCCGCGGCGTCCACCAAGTTCAAGCTGCTGATGGACGTGAAGGGCGCGGACGCCGCCTACGGCTACATCAAGGAGCTGACCGACAGCAAGGGCAAGGACGACGCCGAGTTCCTCAACCAGATCGCCTGGACGATCCTGGACGATGACGACATCAAGACGCGCGACTTCGACTACGCCCTGGCGATCGCCGAGCGTGCGGACAAGCTGACGAACCACAAGAACGCGGCGATCATCGACACCCTGGCCCGGGCCCACTTCGAGAAGGGCAACGTGGACAAGGCGATCGAGCTGCAGGAAAAGGCGCTCGCCGCGCTGACCAAGGCCGAGGAGCGCGTGTTCAAGGCCGACATGGAGGAGAACCTGGCGCGGTACAAGGCCGCCAAGAAGTAACCCTCCGGTTCGAACCGAGGAACGAGACGGCCCCGCCCGAAGCGGGGCCGTTTTTCTTTGGCGAATCGGACGGCGCGGGTTTGGGCCGTCGTCATGTCCGCTGAAGGATGGGTGTATAGAGTGCGTCGTGACGATTCCGCCGCACCAGCATGGATCGGGGCACCCGCCGCGGCCGTGGGTGAGGGCCCGGCCGCACCTGTACGTCTTCACGCGCGACGCGGTGCGCAGGCTCGACCGCCTGGCCGTGAGCGAGTACGGCATTCCCTCGATCGTGCTGATGGAGAACGCGGCGCGCCACGTGGCGGAGATCGCGATGGACGGCCCGGCGGGGGCGGACAAGGCCCGCGTGCTCGTCGTCGCGGGCGCGGGGAACAACGGCGGCGACGGGCTCGCCGCGGCCCGTCACCTGCACAACGCAGGGCGACGAGTGACCGTCTTTCTCGCGGCGAACCCGGCGCAGTTCACCGGCGACGCGCGGATCAACCTCGACATCGTGCACCGCATGGGGCTGCGGATGTTCCTGGTGGACCCCGGGAACCCGGCGCGGTCGCTGGCCGCGGCGATGTCGGAGTTCCGCACCACGGACCTCATCATCGACGCGCTGATGGGGACGGGCCTGACGCGCCCGCTGGAGGGCGTGTACGAGCAGCTTGTGCGCGAGATCAACGGCTACGGGGCGGACGGCGTGCCCGTGCTCTCGGTGGACCTGCCCAGCGGGATGGACGCGGACAGGGGGATGCCGCTGCGGACGGCGGTGCGCGCCAACGTGACGGTGACGTTCGCGGGGCTGAAGGAAGGGTTCTTCGCGCTGGAAGCGCAGCCGTTCCTGGGCGAGGTCGTGGTGGCGGACATCGGCGTGCCGCGGGAACTGCTGGACCAGCTCGGACGAAGACTTGTGGACCCGGTGCCCTCGGAGAGCGGCGCCGTGGAGCCGCAGGCGCCGGCGCGGCGCTGGGCGGCGCGGGATGAGCCGTGAGGGGAGCACTGGGGGGCGTGCTACCATGCGAAGAGGGAGTTGCCTATGGCCGTGCGCATGGAACTGTCCCGCATCCTGATCCGTGAGCTGAACGACTACCAGATCATCGAGCTGCGCGAGGTGACTGGGGATGCGCCCAAGGAGCCGACGGCGAGCGTGTACGACGCTCCGGCGGAGGAGTCGCCGGCGCGGTCGTTCCCGATCGTGATCGGGCTTCCGGAGGCGCAGTCGATCGAGCGGCGTCTGAAGGGCATCGCGATCAAGCGTCCGCAGACGCACGACCTGCTCGCGAACGTGATCGAGGCCCTGGGCGCGAAGCTGGACTCGATCACGATCAACGATCTGGCGGACCACACCTTTTACGCGACGCTGGACGTGACGCGCGGGGACGGAAAGAAGATCCACATCGACTCGCGTCCGAGCGACGCGATCGCGCTGGGAATCGCGGGCGGGGTGCCGATCTACGTGGCGGAGCACGTGCTGGAGGCCGCGACCCGTGACGAAGGGTGAGGGACGCGGCGGCTCGCCCATGGACACGGGCACGCACGTGGTGCCCAGGACATACATCACGGCGGACATCCCCGGAATCGGCGGCACGATCAAGGAGCGTCCCGAGGACTTCCTCGTGGACGAGGTGCCGCAGTACCTGCCCAGCGGGACGGGCGAGCACATCTACCTGACGGTGATGAAGCGCGGGATGTCCACGCTGGAGATGGTGGAGGTTCTGGCGCGGCACTTCGGCGTGAAGCGCGGCGCGGTGGGCTACGCGGGGCTGAAGGACAAGCAGGCGGTGACGCGCCAGATGGTGTCGATCCACGTTCCGGGGCGGAAGATCGAGGACTTCCCGTCCCTGCGGAACGATCGGCTCTCGATCCTGGGGGCGGATTACCACACGAACAAGCTGCGGCCGGGGCACCTGAGGGGAAACCGCTTCTCGGTGCGCGTGCGCCACGTTCAGCCCACGGACGTGCTGATCGCGAGAAAGGTGCTGCGGCGGCTCGCGGAAACCGGAGTCCCCAACCGCGTCGGTGAGCAGCGGTTCGGGATGCTGGAGAACAACCACCTGGTCGGGCGCGGACTGGTGATGGGCGACTACGAAGGGGCCGTGCGCGAGCTGCTGGGCGTGAACGCGGCACACCCTGGCGTGAACGCCGAGGGGCGGCGGCTGTTCGAGGAAGGCAAGTACAAGGAAGCGCTGGAGTGCTATCCGCGCTCCGCGCGGACGGAGCAGCGCGTGCTGTACCTGCTTTCGCGCGGAGCGGGGGCGAAGGACGCGATGCTCGCGCTCGACGAGGCGATCGTGCGGTATTACCTCTCCGCGTTCCAGTCGGCGGTGTTCAACCGCGTGCTGGATGAGCGCATCGCGTCGGGAACTCTGACGACGCTGGAAGCCGGCGATGTGGCCGTGAAGCATGAGAATCAGGCGGCGTTCATGGTGGACGAGGCCACCGCGGCGGATCCCGAAACGGCGCGGCGGCTCAAGGCGTTCGAGATCAGCCCCAGCGGGCCGATGTGGGCCTCGGCGATGCTGCGGGCCGGGGGCGTCACGGGCGAGCGCGAGCGTGCGGCGCTCGCGGCCTTCGGCGTGAGCGAGGCGGACCTCGCGGCGTTCGACGCCGCGGCGCGGTACAAGCTGGACGGCAAGCGGCGAGCGCTGCGCGTGCCGGTGATCGACCCGGAAGTGGAGGGCGGCGTGGACGAGCACGGCCCCTACGTGCGCTGCGCCTTCGAGCTTCCCAAGGGGAGCTTCGCCACAGTGGTGCTGCGCGAAGTCATGAAACCGCAGGCCGCGATGCCGGAAGAGGAGGGGTGAATCGGCGAGGGCCGAAGCGCTGACCGATCTCAGGTGAACAGGAGTGAGCGTTGAAGACGTTGATGAAGAGCGCGGCGGTGGTGTGTTGTGTGCTGCTGGTGTGCGGCGCGTGCAGGCAGAAGCAGGAATCGCCGCAGGCCTCCGGGCCACAGTTCACCCCCACCACCGCAACGGGCCCGGCGGAGGCGACGTACACCATCCGCGGCCGCGTCAGCGCCCTTCCCAACCCGCCGAAGACGGCGCTGGTCATCCATCACGAGGAGATTCCCGACTTCGCCGACGCCGAGGGCAACATCATCGGGATGGAGGAGATGGAGATGCAGTTCCCCTTCCTGGCGGCGGGCGTGTCGCTGGAAGGAGTTGCGGTGGGCGACCCCGTGGAGGCGGTGATGGAGATGCGGTACAAGGGCCAGCCGCGGTTCCTCATCACGCGGATCACGAAGCTGCCGGCGGATACTCCGTTGAACCTGGGGACGATCGAGACGGCGCCGTAGGCGCTTCGGGCAGGTTGTACCGCAGGACGACCATCGAGCCCAGGGGCGGGTACATGAGCTCGACGCGGATGCCGCGGAGCTGGGCCGGATCGACGCCCAGCTTGCGGTGCATGTCCGCGAAGAACTGGGTGTATTGCGGCACGCGGGGCGAGGCGACGACGGGCGGCGAGCCGACGATCTCGCGCGTGGGCTGCGCGATGGGAAGCAGAGAAGCGTCGTTGGAGCTGCGGTCGGGCTCGCCGGGGGAGTAGATGGTGGAAAAGACCATCATCTGCGCCCGCAGCGCGAACTCCAGATCGCGGTGGACGATCAGGTCGAGGATGAGGTGCTCGCAGGGAAGCGTGATGGACGCTCCGAAGTCGCCCGTCTGATCGGCCTGGGTGCGGTACCTGGGCACGACGGCGCGGAAGACCTCGCCGCGGAAGCAGTCGAAGGCCGCGGTGTCCCCCACCGCGCCGGGCATGAGGACAAAGTCGCGGTCGCCGTTGGAGTGGACGACTTCGATGTTGGGCGGCGTGCCCTTCGAGAAGAACCGCGGCTGGCCGGGAGACTCGCTGTCCCACAGGTCCGACTGCACGTGCGGCTGCGTCTGCATGCGCATCTTGAAGATGGGCCAGCGGACCTCCGATCGCAGACGTCGGAGGCCGACGAAGCCGCTGAGGAAAGCGACGTCGAGGCGGGTGGGGTCGTCGGCGTTGGGGACGACCATGCTGCTGACCAGGCGTGTGCGCGCCTGAAGGCCGTAGAGCCCGCTGTTCCCGCGGAAGGCGAGCTTGCGGCTGTTCTCGGTGGCGTCGCCGCCGGGGGTGGGCATGCTGTCGATGACCAGCTCGAGGGAGGTGCGGTCGCCGACGTGAACGCGGGTCATGTCACGGAAGGCGGCCAGGGCGCTGCGCACGCCGTCGAGCGTGGCGGCGGAAGCGCCGTGCTCCGCCGCGGCGTCGAGCACCTTGGTCATCGCCTGCTGGCCGGGGATGTGGGGCAGCGCGGAGAACCCGTCCGTGGAGCGGATGACGCGGGAGAGGTTCCAGGTGAGGGTCTTGTTGAGGCCGAGGCGACGGGCGACGTCTTGCGGCGCGTAGGGATCGAGGCCAAGCTCGTCGAACATGCGGAGGAGCGCGGCACGCAGGTCGGAGACCACCTGCTCGTACTCGCGCTCAAACTGGACCGGCTGCTGTTGGATCATGCGGGAGAGACTCTCATCGCGGGGCGTTCACCCAGCCGAACTCCGTGGTGTCGGAGACGGACAGAAAGAAGGATCGGTTGCGGTGGTCGATCAGACGCAGGTGATGACAGGCAAGGTCGGAGAGTTCGGTAACGCGGTCGTCGCCGCCCACGGGCGGCTTGAAGAGCTTGACGCTGCCGTCGAGGAAGCCCACGTTGGATCCCCCGCCCGGCCCGCCGACTCCTGAGCCGCTCTTGGCACGCCCGTGGCGGGTGGAGAACTGGTCGAGGGAGGCGAAGGAGCCGTCGTTGTGCGACTGGTTGTAGAAGATATCGTGCTCTTCAACGAGCAGAGGCATGGCGTGGAAGCGGACGCGCGGGCTGGCGATGTCTTCGGGGCGTTCGGGGTAGGTGACATGCCAGGGCAGGTCCACACGCGCCCCGGCCATGCGGATGATGCAGGTGTAGTCGAACCATGTGTTCGACTCGCGCTTGGCTGAGGGGCACTCGAGCACCTTGTCCACGTTCCCGATGAACTCCTTCATGACGGAGGTCTCGATGGGGTGCCGGTAGGCGGAAGGGTTGGCGAGGAACGAGGCGTTGCGGCACCCCGACCAATCGAGGTTGATCGGCCCCTGCCAGTAGGTTCCCGGCAGGGTCTTGTAGTCGCCCGCGTACATCAGGAAGCCGGTGCAGATCTGCCGGACGTTCGAGGCACAGACGGTAGTCCGGGCGGTCTCACGCGCCCCGCTCAGGGAGGGGAGGAGAAGGCCGATAAGCAGGGCGATGATGGCGATGACCACCAGCAGCTCGATGAGCGTAAAGGCGTGATTTGTCGGGCCTTGCGCTCCAGTCCAGCACGCTGATCCAGGGCTGGGATGGGTCTTCCTGTGCGGCATGGAGGCCGAGTTTACCCGGGGATCGAGTTTTCCGAAAGAGATTCCTGACAATTTTCCAAATGGAAACTTGAAGAAAAACTGGTTCCCTGTAGACTCGCGCGGGCTGGAGACCCCCTTTGAGAGAGGAGCCTTGTGATGAAGCTGTTCAACGGGCGTGGCGTGGAACGGTTTGTGTGGGCGCTCGCGGCGGCGGCGCTGCCCCTGGCGGCGCACGCGACGGAGCACTTCGAGGTCGAACCCAATGACACGAAGGCGGACGCCCTGACCCAGGGCGCTTTCGTGCTCGCCCCGGGGGACAGCATCACGGGGCTCTCGATGGGCGCAACGGGGAGCGAGATCGACTGCTTCCTTGTGCAGACCGCGCCGATGCCTCCGGGGATTTACCGCCACCGGCTCGTGCTGACGACGGGGTCGGTGGGCCACACGCTGACGATCCGCGGGCTGAACCAGGTCGCGGCGGGAGCGTCGGTGTGGCCGGGGGCGATCGGGACGCCGGGCGCGACGGACGCAGTGGCGCAGACCGCCGCGACGGTGGGCACCACGCGCGTCGCGCAGTGGTACGGCTTCGGCAAAGAGGAACAGATCTTTGTGCGTGTGACCGGGCTCGCGACGACGCAGGCCCCCTACACGCTCACGCTGGAAACCGAGGCGGTGACGCCGCTGGACTGCGGCTCATGGATGCAGGGGGTGCTCACGATCTCGTCCGTCCCGCCGGGGCACGGCAACGACGTGGACATGTGGGTCTATGACGAAAACTTCAACGCGCTGCCGGGGTACGGCAGCGACGGCGCGAGCACCAACGGCGGGCACACGCTGAACACGAATCTGCCCGCGCACCTGCGTCGGCACTTCGGGCCGGGCGTCTACTACCTCGCGATCAGCAACTTTGACCTGATCAACAACCAGGGCTCACCCAGCGACGACAACCGCCGCACGGGGACGCTGCTGGACTATCCGGACGCGGTGCTGAACGGCTCGGCGACGGCCCCGGTGCACGTCCACTTCACCATCGCGGACGCCGTGAGCCAGACGCAGTTCAACTCGACCAAGAGCGAAGCCTTCGAGGTGCGCTGGCACCGCTTCGAGGTCGGCGGCCCGTCGCACGGCGCGTGCTGCCTGCCCAACGGCTCCTGCGTGATCATGGACGCGGACAGGTGCGTAAACGTTGAGGGCGGGGTGTTCCAGGGAAGCTCGACGGATTGCACGGCGTGCGCGCCGCTCGCCGCGGGCATGTGGGCGGAGCGGACGCCGGCGCCCTACGCGCGCGTCGGCTCCGCGGGCGCGATCATCGGCAACACCTTCTACCTGCTGGGCGGGAGCACCTCCTCCGGCATCCGCGGCACGGACTGCTGGAAGCTGGACCTGGTGAACAACCTCTGGTCTCCGATCGCGCCGATGCCGCACAGCGGGTCGGTCGCGCCGCAGCTCGGCGGCATCTCCAACATCGACGCGGCTGCGATCGGGAGCGATATCTACCTGGTGGGCGGCTATCCCGGCGGGACGGGGGCGCTTCCCCTCAACCGCGTGCTGCGGTACGACACCGTGCTGGACGAGTGGGAGGAGATCACGTCCGACCCGTACCCGATGCCGGTGTACGGCTCGGGGCTGGTGGCGCACAACGGCAAGCTGTACGTGATCAGCGGCGCAACCGCCGTGGGCGCGCCGACGACGGCCTGCTATGTGTATGACCCCGCCGCGCCCGCGGGCTCGCGCTGGACGGCGCTGGCGCCGATCCCGGTGGGCCGGGCCTTCATCGCGGCGACGGTGGCGAACGGGCGGATCTACGCCGTCTCGGGCGAGGCCACGGACCAGGATCGCGTGGACATCTACGACATCGCCGGCGACTTCTGGACGCAGGGCCCGAGCATGAACGTGCAGCGCGGCGGGACGGCGCTGTACGTGATGAACGGACAGCCCTACGCGGCGTCGGGCGGGTGGACGGCCTACACCCCCACCGGCGAGGTGTTCGACGGCTTCAACTGGAACTTCGGGCCGTCGGTGATCACACCGCTGCGCTCCATGGCCTTTGACGGCAATGAGACGTGGCTGGTGCGCTCCACCGGGTACAACGGCGCGTACCGCGCCAACACCGAGGTCATGCGGCTGGAGTCCGGCCCGACGTGCGGCACGGCGGACTTCGACGGCGACGGTGACGTGGGCACCGATGCCGACATCGAGGCGTTCTTTGCGTGCCTGGCCGGCAACTGCTGCCCGACGTGCTACAGCGGCGGTGCGGACTTTGACGGCGACGGCGACACAGGAACGGACGCGGACATCGAAGCGTTCTTCCGCGTGCTGGCCGGTGGGCCGTGCTGAGCCGGGGCCATTGATCCGGTGAGATCGTGAACCAACCCCGTCCGCCAGGGCGGGGTTTTTCGTGCGCCGCGCCATTGCTGCGCGACTGTGCCGCGAGTCATGGCCCCCGAAGGGAATCCATTCCGACCCAGCTTGAGCTTTGCGTGGGAGCTTTGAGCGTTTTCTTTCACCTCGCTCACTCGGAATATCGCGTTCCCAACGATTGCGATGCTGAGACCTCGGTGAAGTTGCGTTTACGTCATGTGGTTGGAGGAAAAGCGTGCGAAAGTCGGGTGTACGCTGGTCCCATGCAACTCTCCCAGACTTCCCAGGTTCTCGGCCGGGCAATCGGGACCATCGCGGCGGGCCTGCTGAGCGCCGCCACGGCGGCGGACGAGGTGCGGTGGATCAACAGCGCGGGCGGGTCGTTCGGCGATCCGGGGAACTGGGAGGGTGGGCACGTTCCGCTTGCGGGGGACATCGCTCTCTTCGACCTGCCCGGGCCCTTTACCGTGACGCTGGACATGCCGCGGAGCGTGGGCCAGATCACCTCCACGGCGGGCTCCGTGACGCTGGACCTCGCGGGGCATGAGCTGTTCGTGCCCAACGTCTACGCGGACGCGGGCGAGCTGCGCGTCGCGGGCGGCTCGGTCGCGGGCGCGGCGAGGGCGAGCGGCGGAACGCTGATCGTCGAAGGCACGGCCTCGTTCGACCGCGGCGGGGGCGCGGGCAACGGCGGCACGATCATCATCCGCGGCGTGGTGGGCAAAACCGGCGACGGCCAGGGGTACTTCTCGGTGTCCACGAACGCGCTGGCCACCGTGGAAGGGGGCGTCATCAGCACGCGCCGGCTCGTGGTGCTGGGGCGGCTTGACATGACCGGCGGGTGGATCAACGGCGAGATCAGCGAGCTTGCCGGAGAGTTCAACATGATCGGGGGCCGGCTCAGCGGCGAGCACTCGCTGCACAACGGACGGAGCTTCATCTCCGGCGGCGCGGTGATCGACACCTTCTATTCGGTGGTGCTCCACGGCGAAGCAGTGATCGAGGGCGAGGGGACGGTGATCGAGGCGGCGCGCGTGCACGGCGACGTGCTGGTGCGTCACGGGGGCATGGTGCGCTACGAGACGACGGGCGTGGAGGCGGGCGGGCGGCTGACGGTGGGCGAAGGGGGCGTAGTGACGCGCGTCTATTGCATGGACGGCGGCACCGTGCGCATCGAGCCCGGCGCGGTGATCGAGCGGCTGGAGGCCTTCGGCGGGTACTACACGCAGCCGCGGTATGAAGTGCTGGTGGACGGCGCACGCGCGTCGGCCTTTGACGCCGTGCAGCTCTCCACACTGGGGCCGTCGTCGTTCGACACGGAGATGGCCGGAACGCTGAGCGTGGAGGTGGTCAACGCCTCGGGGCTGATGCCGGGGCAGCGCATCGCGCTGATGAACTCGGCGGTGCAGCCGATCATCGGCGCGTTTGATGATGTTGAGGTCCCCACGCTGAATGGACGCGAGCTGCGGGTGGTGATCGAGCCACACCAGGTGGTGCTGGAAGTGCACGGCCCAGCGGGGTGCGGAACCTCGGACTTCAACGGCGACGGAGAAAGCGGAACAGACGCGGACATCGAAGCCTTCTTCGCGTGCATCGCGGGGTCGTGCTGCCCTACCTGCGGGTCTTCGGACTTCAACGGTGACGGAGAAAGCGCGACAGACGCCGACATCGAGGCCTTCTTCCGCGTGCTGGGCGGAGGAGCATGCTGAACGAAAACCCCCACGCGGGCTGAATACGCACGTCGGCCCGGCCGATGAACCCCTGTCCGAGAACCTTCGGACGGAGGTGACCTCATGGTGCGTGCGAGCGTGCGTCGGTGGGCTCAAGTGCTGGGGCTGGCATGCGCGGCCGCGTTCGCGCCGGTGGCGGGCGGGCAAACCCCCGCGGGGTCCGCCTTTACGTACCAGGGCGAGCTGCGTGCCGCGGGAATGCCCCCGACCTTCACGGCGGATGTGCGCTTCTCCCTGTGGGACGCGGCCGTGGGCGGCACGCAGATCGGCGCAACGCTCGCCGTGAACGAGCTGAGCGTGGTGGAAGGGCGCTTCACGTGCCTGCTGGACTTCGGCGCGGAGGCGTTCAACGGCGAGATGCGATATCTGCAGATCGAGGCGCGGACACCCTCGGGGAGCGGGACGTTCAGCGTGCTCTCGCCGCGGCAGGCGATCACGCCGACGCCCTACGCGCTCTTCGCGCTGAACGCGGGCTCGGGGACCCCGGGGCCGCAGGGACCGATGGGTCCGCAAGGGCCGGCCGGTCCGGCGGGGCCTCAAGGACCGGCGGGTGAGCCTGGGCCTGCAGGTCCGCCGGGACCGGAAGGACCGCAAGGGCCGATAGGACCACAGGGCCCGCAGGGGCCGATGGGTCCGCAAGGGCCCGCGGGCAACTCGACCTGGGCCGTGGCCGGGCAGTCGCAGTCCTCGCTGCTGAACCTGGTGGGCATCGGAACGACGACGCCGCAGTTTCCGCTGCACGTCTCGCACAACCTCCGCGCGGCGTACTTCGTGAGCACAGGCACCACCGGCTCGGCGTTTGGCGCGTGGGGGCAGACCAGCAGCGGCAGCGGCATCGGCACGGTCGGCTACGCGAACGGCACAAGCGGCGGGGGCATCGGCGTGCAGGGCGAGAGCGCCGGCCCCACTGGCCGCGGCGTGTACGGCCTGGCGACCTCCGCCTCGGGCGAGAATCACGGCGTGTACGGCGTCAGCGCGAGCACGCTCGGCACGGGCGTTACCGGCGAGGCGACGGCCTCGACAGGCATGGTGACGGGCGTGCTGGGCGTGGTGAGCAGCACGACGGACGACGCCGCGGGCGTGTACGGGGGCGCTTCAGGCACGTCGGGCGCGACGATCGGCGTGTGGGGCGCGACGGCCAGCTCATCGGCGGGCTCCACGGGCGTGTATGGCACAGCCCTGGGCAACAACGGGACGACCTTCGGCGTGTACGGCGCCGCCGTGAGCGCCGCGGGCTACGGCGTGTTCAGCGAAGGAAAGCTGGCGGCGACGGGGACCAAGTCCTTCGTGATCGACCATCCGCTGGACCCGTCGGGCAAGCTGCTGCACCACTACTGCACAGAAGGCCCGGAGCCGCTGCTGGTGTACCGCGGCACGGTGGAGCTTGATGAAGAAGGCGCGGCGTGGGTGGAGTTGCCCGCGTACTTCGAGGCGATCAATAAGAACGTGACGTACCAGCTCACGCCGGTGGGCGCGGCGATGCCCTCGCTGCACATCGCGGAGGAAGTGCGGGGGAACCTGTTCCGTATCGCGGGCGGCGTAGCGGGCAAAAAGGTCTCGTGGAGCGTGACGGGCGTTCGCAATGACGCCTGGGTGCAGGCGCACGGCGCGCCGGTGGAGACGGAAAAGGCCGCGAAGGGGCGGTTCGTCGCCCCCACACTGATGGGAGGCGAAGGTCTGTGGCGGCGGGAGAACGCCCGGCCGCCCCGGCCCGCGGCGGCGGCGCACAGCGTCGATCAGGGGTTCATCTCGCGGTAAATCCAGAAGGCCTGGCCCGCGATCGTCACGATGAAAGCCAGAACGAGGGCGGCCAGCCCCCGCCTGCCTCGGCTGCGCTCCACGGCGATGGCGGCGAGGACAATCGCCCCCACTCCCGCCTCGATATAAGCCCACGCAATGAGGGTGAGCAGGATGGCGACGATCGACGCCACGCGGCCGGGACGGCCTTCGTCCTGCTTTTCCAGGGCGAGGGTCTGTTCCTCGTCCACGTCGCGGCCCATCTCGCGGGCGACGCGGATGGCGTCCTGAACGGTGACGGCACGGACCACGGCTTCGCTGGGCTGACCGTTGGGCGTGCGAATGACCACCGTGTAATTTTGCATAGGCAACAGAATATGCGAATACGCTGTGGGCGTGGAACGGGTCATCCACGGCGACAACCTCGAGGTGCTGCCGAAGCTGCCCGCGGCGTTTGCGCGCCTGATTTACATGGACCCGCCCTTCAACACGGGCGTCGTGCAGGCGCGCCGGCGGGTCACGGGCGTTGCGAGCGAAGACGGCAACCGGCCGCCCGGATTCCACGGCAGGCGGTACAGCACGCGGACGCTCCCCAGCCCGCGGTACAAGGACGAGTTTGACGATTACCTCGGGTTTCTGATGCCACGGATCGAGGCGTCGCTGCGGTGCCTGACGGCGGACGGCTCGCTGTTCGTGCATCTCGATCATCACGAGGTGCATTACGTGAAGGTGGAGCTGGACCGAATGCTGGGGCGGGACCGGTTCATGAACGAGATCATCTGGGCGTATGACTACGGCGGCCGGCCGCGGAAGCGGTGGCCCTGCAAGCACGACACGATCCTGTGGTACGTGATGGACCCGGATCGGTATGTGTTCAACTTCGAGGCGATGGACCGGCTGCCCTACATGGCGCCGCGCCTGGTGACTCCGGAAAAGCGGGCGCGGGGGAAGACGCCGACGGACGTGTGGTGGCAGACGATCGTGCCGACGAACAGCCGCGAGAAGACGGGGTATCCCACGCAGAAGCCGCTGGCGATCCTGGAGCGGATCGTCCGCGTTCACACGGAGCCGGGGGACGTGGTGCTGGACCCCTTCGCCGGAAGCGGGACCGCGGGGGAGGCGGCGTCGCGACACGGGCGGGGGTATGTGCTGATCGATTCCGCGCCGGAGGCGGTCGCGGTGATGGAGCGGCGGCTGGGGGTGCGGGGGGAGTTAGTGGACGGCAACTGCGGGACAGGGGGTTCCGGCGGGGCGGGATCCGCTGAATGAGGGGGCGGGTCGTGTGGGTCGGGGGAGACGGCTGGGGTACACTCATCTCCCCGGCGCGAAGTGAGGTCTTGGCCCGCCGGGGGTTGTGGCACGTTGGCCGACCTCTCTCTGACGCGAACCTTTCAATGAACTTCGAGAACGATCCCCAGGCCGGGCAGCCGGCGAGCTCCGAGACCACGCCCGGCATCTCCGCGGAAATGCACGCTGAGATCGACGCGGCGATGAAGCAACTGGACGCGATGGACGCCGCAGCGGAACGCGAGCGTGCGGAGGCGGCGAAGAGCGCGCCGGTGTCGGGCGGGCGTCCCGCGGCGATCCGCGGCCCGCGCGTGGTGCAGGCCGGTCGCGAGCACCGGACGGGGAAGGTGGTGAGCGTCGGCCCCTCCGACATCTTCGTCGAGTTCGGGCCCAAGGAGCTGGGGATTGTGCCGCGGGCGCAGTTCCCGGAGGACCAGCTTCCGGTGAAGGACCAGGAGCTGGAGGTGGTGATCGACAAGTTCGAGGCGGCGGAGCAGATCTACCTGTGCTCGCGCCCCGGCGCGGTGCAGAAGGCGGACTGGGAGCTGCTGGAGCCCGGCCAGGTGGTGGAGGCGCGGGTGACGGGCGTCGTCACGGGCAAGGACGGCAAGCAGGCCGGGTTGGAGCTGGAGGTGGCGGGCCACCGCGCCTTCATGCCCGCGAGCCAGGTCGCCAGCGAGCGGATCGAGGACCTCTCCGTCTTCGTCGGCGAGAAGATGAAGGCGACGGTGACGCGCGTCGAGCGCATGGGCAAGGGCAACATCGTGCTCAGCCGGCGCGAGATCCTCGAGCAGGAGCGCGAGCAGAACGCGGCGAAGCTCCGCGAGACGCTGGTCGAGGGCCAGACCGTCGAGGGCACGGTCCGCAAGATCATGCCCTTCGGCGCGTTCGTGGACATCGGCGGCGTGGACGGGCTGGTGCACATCAGCGACCTGACCTATGACCGCGTGGGCTTCGGCGAGAAGGCCGTGAGCAAGTTCGTGCAGGAGGGCCAGCGCGTCACGGTGCGCATCCTCAAGCTGGACTGGGAGAACAAGCGCATCAGCCTGGGTCTGAAGCAGACGCAGAGCGACCCCTTCGCCGCGGCGGTGAACACCATCACCGAGGGCGCGGAGCTCACCGGCAAGGTGACGAAGGTGATGGAGTTCGGCGCGTTCGTCGAGATCGGGCCGGGCGTCGAGGGGCTGGTCCACATCAGCGAGCTTGATCACCGCCGCGTGAACAAGGTCGAGGAGGTGGTGAAGCCCGACGAGGTGGTGCGGGTGAAGGTTCTGAAGATCGACCCGCAGAACCGCCGCATCTCGCTCTCGATCAAGGCCCTCAAGCCGCTGCCGGAGCTGAACATCGGCGGCGGCAAGGGCGGGAAGGGCAAGAAGGAGCCTGTGGGCCGCTCCGCCGAGGAGATCCTGAAGGAAACCCCCGCCCTGCGCCGCCTGCGCGAGCAGAACCGCCACATGAAGTTCAAGGGCGGCATCGCGTAAGGACGCAGGACAACCGAACAGGACTGAACCACCGGCCCGCCCACGCGGGCCGGTTTTCTTTCCCGAGCACGGCCTCTGGGAGGCCGGGTACAGTCGTGGGTTGCTGAAGGAGTGCAGAAGGATGAAGCGAGCGGTTGCGATCGTGGCGGCGTGCATGGCATCGGCGGCGCTGGGGCAGACGGTGCTCTGGGACAACGGCCCGATCGTGACCAACCCCACCGGCGGGACAGGGGCCATCGCCGGTCAGCCCATCAGCAACGCCGACGGCTTCACCTTCCCCGGCCAGAGCTTCATCTTCTCCACCACGGGCGTCGGCGCGGCGACGTGGTACGACAACGCCCTGGCGGAGGACTTCACCGTGCCCGAGGGAGAGGAGTGGGAACTGACCGAAGCGACATTCTTCGCTTTCCTCACACCGACGAACGCGGACCCGATCCGCGCGGTGCGGCTGAACCTCTGGACCAGCACCCCCTACAACGCTCACTCTCCTTCACCCGTTCCCTTCCCGCTGCCGCAGCCGATGCTCCCCCAGCCGCTGGAGGTGGCGACGGAGCAGGGGCCGCTGGTGTGCCACCGTCAGAGTGTGACGAGCACGTCCACCGTCCGGCCGGTGCATGAGTACACGGTGTCGCTGGATGGTCTTGTGCCCGGCGGGCGGCTGGGACCGGGGACGTACTGGCTGGAGTTCGCGTTCGTCAACGACCTGACGGTGGGGCAGAACGTGTTGGTGCCGCTGGTCACGCCGCGGGACGCGGTGGAGGGCCACAACGCGCGGCAGTACAACGCCATCGACGGGCAGATGACCAGCCCGCGCGCCTGGTTCGAAGGGCGCGAGGGGTACGTCAACGACGAGATCCCGGGGCGCGCGTTCGAGCTGCCCTTCGTGCTCCGCGGCAGGCGCGTGCCGCTCTGCGGCACGTCGGACTTTGACGGCGACGGAGATGCGGGCACGGACGCCGACATCGAGGCGTTCTTCGCGTGCCTGGCGGGCGACTGCTGCGCAAGCTGCTGGCACCTCGGCGCGGACTTCGACGGCGACGGCGATGCCGGAACCGATGCAGACATCGAAGCCTTCTTCCGCGTGCTCGCGGGCGGGTCGTGCTGACGCCGATGCTTTCTATGAGCCGGCCTTGCCCAGTCGGGCTGTCTAAGCAATGCCTGAATAAGTCTTCATGAAGGGTTCGCGCCAATTGCAGGCTCTCCGAGAGCCGGAGAGCTAGTGTGCCGTCGATGCTGCGCGCCCGGTGTGCGCGTGGTGCGACGGGAGCGGCGCAAACAGGCAGTGTGGATGGGCTTAGGCACTCCGGGACAGGATCGAGCAGTGAGGTCCGACGGCGGGGAGTGATTGCCGATTGGCCCCTCTTTCATCTCCCTTTTACCCGCTCTTTTTATCAACCTGTCTCATCGTTTGTTAGGGCTCGGGGAGTGCGAACAAGGACACGCCGTATGGAACCAGACGTCAAGGCGGCTCCACGCCGGCCGGGCACGCCGCGGGAAGCGGCGACGGACATCGTGGAAGTTGCGGAGCCTGGCGCGCCGGGGGAGGAGTTCCTGCGCGAACTTCTGACGGCGATGCTGTCGTTCAAGCGCGGTGACTTCACCGTCCGTCTGCCGGCGGACAAGGTGGGGATCCAGGGCAAGATCGCGGACGCATTCAACGACATCCTGACGATGAGCGAGCGGCGCGCGGAGGAGACGCAGCGCGTCAGCCGCGTGGTGGGGAAAGAGGGAAAGCTGAAGCAGCGGATGAGCGTGCCGGGAGTGTCCGGCGGCTGGGGGGAGGAAGTCGCGGCGATCAACACGCTGATCGACGACCTCGTGTGGCCGACGGTGGAAGTCACCCGCGCGGTGGGCGCGGTGGCGAAGGGGGACCTGGACCAGTCGATGCCTCTGGAGGTCGACGGGCGGCAACTGGAGGGAGAGTTCCTTCGCTCGGCGAAGCTGGTGAACCGGATGATCGACCAGCTCTCCGTGTTCACGTCGGAAGTGACGCGCGTCGCACGCGAGGTGGGCACCGAGGGCAAGCTCGGCGGACAGGCGCAGGTGAAGGGCGTGTCGGGCGTGTGGAAGGACCTCACCGAGTCCGTGAACCAGATGGCGGGCAATCTCACGGCGCAGGTGCGCAGCATCGCGGACGTGACCATCGCCGTGGCCAACGGCGACCTCTCCAAGAAGATCACCGTGGACGTCCGCGGCGAGATCCTGCAGCTCAAGGAAGCCATCAACACGATGGTGGATCAGCTCCGCTCCTTCGCGGCAGAGGTAACGCGCGTGGCCCGCGAAGTGGGCACCGAAGGCAAGCTCGGCGGGCAGGCGGTGGTGCCGGGCGTCGCGGGCACATGGAAGGACCTGACGGACTCGGTCAACGCGATGGCGAGCAATCTGACCGCTCAGGTCCGCAACATCGCCGGGGTGACCACCGCCGTGGCCCGCGGCGACCTATCCCGCAAGATCACGGTGGATGTGAAAGGCGAGATTCTGGAGCTGAAGAACACCATCAACACGATGGTGGATCAGCTCAACGGCTTCGCGAGCGAAGTATCGCGTGTGGCGCGTGAGGTGGGCACGGAAGGCAAGCTGGGCGGGCAAGCCGAGGTTCCGGGCGTCGCGGGCACATGGAAGGACCTGACGGACAACGTCAACTCCATGGCAAGCAACCTGACGGCGCAGGTGCGCAACATCGCCGAAGTGACCACGGCGGTTGCGAAGGGGGATCTCTCTCGCAAGATCACGGTGGACGTGAAGGGCGAGATCCTGGAGCTGAAGAACACCATCAACACGATGGTGGATCAGCTCAACGGCTTCGCGAGCGAGGTTTCGCGCGTGGCCCGCGAGGTGGGCACGGAAGGAAAGCTGGGCGGGCAAGCCGAGGTTCCGGGCGTCGCCGGCACATGGAAGAACCTGACGGACAACGTCAACTCCATGGCGAGCAACCTGACGGCGCAGGTGCGCAATATCGCGGACGTAACGCTCGCCGTGGCGAAGGGGGACCTTTCACGCAAGATCACCGTGGACGTGAAGGGGGAGATCCTGGAGCTCAAGAACACCATCAACACGATGGTGGACCAGCTCAACGGCTTCGCATCCGAAGTCTCTCGCGTGGCGCGCGAGGTGGGGACGGAGGGCAAGCTCGGCGGTCAGGCGCAGGTGCCGGGCGTCGCCGGAACGTGGAAGGACCTCACCGACAACGTCAACTCGATGGCGAGCAACCTCACCGCGCAGGTGCGCAACATCGCCGACGTGGCGACGGCGATCGCCAACGGCGACCTTTCGCGCAAGATCACGGTGGATGTCAAGGGCGAGATCCTGGAGCTCAAGAACACCATCAACACGATGGTGGATCAGCTCAACGGCTTTGCCTCCGAAGTGTCGCGCGTGGCCCGTGAAGTGGGCACGGAGGGCAAGCTCGGCGGGCAAGCCGCGGTGGAGGGCGTCGCCGGGACGTGGAAGGACCTCACCGACAACGTCAACTCGATGGCGAGCAACCTCACGGCACAGGTGCGCAATATCGCCGATGTGGCCACCGCCGTGGCGAACGGCGACCTCTCCAAGAAGATCACCGTAGACGTGAAGGGCGAGGTCCTGGAGCTGAAGAACACCATGAACACGATGGTGGACCAGCTCAACGCCTTTGCCAGCGAGGTGACGCGCGTCGCGCGCGAGGTGGGCACCGAAGGCCGGTTGGGCGGTCAGGCTCAGGTCCGCGGCGTGGCGGGCGTGT
>Ga0065721_10004528_pt1 | contig 39026 bp, 33 predicted proteins | sample Mesricmetagenome_FD_59108 | JGI IMG/M metagenome (GOLD analysis project Ga0065721, IMG submission 59108) | Mesophilic microbial community from rice straw/compost enrichment Sample: eDNA_1 v2 (version 2) | ecosystem: Engineered > Solid waste > Grass > Composting > Bioreactor | place: USA: Davis... | reverse complement strand
CGCCGACGGCTGGGCCGCGCTCGGCGCCGCCGGACGCGCCGACGTGCTGCGCCGCGCCGCCCTCGAGCTCGAGCGCCGCCGCGGCGACCTCATCGAGGTCATGGCCTCCGAGGCCGGCAAGACGTTCGACCAGGCCGACCCCGAGGTCTCCGAGGCGATCGACTTCGCCGCGTACTACGCCGAGCGCGCCCTCGACCTCGAGACGATCGACGGCGCCACCTTCGTGCCCGCGAAGCTCACCGCCGTCGTCCCGCCGTGGAACTTCCCCGTCGCGATCCCGGCGGGCTCGACCCTCTCCGCGCTCGCGACCGGCTCCTCGGTCGTCATCAAGCCCGCCCGTCGGGCCGCGCGCAGCGCCGCCGTCATGGTCGAGGCGCTCTGGGCCGCCGGTGTGCCCGCCGACGTACTGCGGTTCGTGCAGTTCTCCGACTCGTCGCTCGGTGAGCGGCTCATCTCCGACGAGCGCGTCGAGCAGGTCATCCTCACCGGCGGCTTCGAGACGGCCGAGCTGTTCCGCGGCTTCCGCCCCGGCCTGCGCCTGCTCGCCGAGACGAGCGGCAAGAACGCCATGATCGTCACCCCGAGCGCCGACCTCGACCTCGCCGCGAAGGACGTCGCCTACTCCGCGTTCGGCCACGCCGGGCAGAAGTGCTCCGCCGTGTCGCTCGCGATCCTCGTCGGCTCCGTCGCCGACTCCGGCCGATTCGAGCACCAGCTGCTCGACGCCGTGCGCTCCCTTCCGGTCGGCGAGGCGACCGACCCGACCAACCGGATGGGTCCGCTCATCGCCCCCGCCGACGGCAAGCTGCTCAAGGCGCTCACCACCCTCGACCCGGGCGAGCGCTGGCTCCTCGAGCCCCGCAAGCTCGACGCCGACGGCCGCATCTGGAGCCCCGGCATCAAGACGGGCGTGACCGCCGGATCCGAGTTCCACCGCGTCGAGTACTTCGGACCCGTGCTCGGCATCATGCGCGCCCGCGACCTCGACGAGGCCATCGCCCTGCAGAACGCCGTCGACTACGGCCTCACCGCGGGCCTGCACTCCCTCGACGCCGACGAGATCGCGCGCTGGGTCGACACCGTCGAGGCGGGCAACCTCTACGTCAACCGCGGCACCACCGGCGCGATCGTGCAGCGCCAGCCGTTCGGCGGTTGGAAGAAGTCCGTCGTCGGCCCCGGCACCAAGGCGGGTGGCCCGAACTACCTCCTCGGGCTCGGCACCCTCCGGCCGGCGCAGGCCGCCGCCGCGACGGCCCCCGTGCCGGCGCGGCTCGCCGGGATCGTCGACGCCGTCGACGGCGCCGAGCGGGACGCGCTCCTCCGTGCCGTCGGCAGCGACGTGCGGGCGCAGGCCGACGAGTTCGGCGTCACCCGCGACGTGTCGGCCCTGAGCGCCGAGCGCAACGCCTTCCGCTACCGCACCGTGCCGGTCACGATCCGCGCCGAGCGCGCCGCCACGGCGGTCGACGTCGCGCGCGTCGTGCTCGCGGGCCTCGCGACGGGGGCCCCGCTCACCCTCTCGGTTCCGTCGGGATGGTCGCCCGCCGTCGTCGCCGCGGTCCGCGCCGCCGGCGTCTCCGTCGCGACCGAGGACGAGCCCGCCTGGCACGAGACCGCCCGCACCCTCCGCGACGCGCGGGTGCGCCTCGTCGGCGGCTCCGCCGAGGAGCTCCTCACCGCGATCGGCGGCCGCCCCGACGTCGCCGTGTACGACAACCCCGTCACCGAGGCGGGCCGCGTCGAGCAGCTGCCGTTCCTGCGCGAGCAGGCGATCAGCGTCACGGCGCACCGCTTCGGCACCCCCTCGTCCCTCGTCGACGCGGTCCCGCTGACCGCCTGAGTGCCGTGGCTGAAGGCCGGATCCCTGGTGGCGGGGTCCGGCCTTCCTCCGTGCTCGGGGGCCTCGAGTTATCCCATACGGGATAACTCGCCGTTCGGTTATCCCATATGGGATCACCCACCCGCCCGCCCGCCAGCCCCCGGTGAACGGGTTGAATGTGGGGGTGACCCTTCAGTACGACGTCGAGGACGGGCTCGCCCGGATCGTGCTCGACCGCCCCGACCGGCTCAACGCCTTCGACGAGGAGCTCGCGGAGGCGTTCCGCGACGCCGCCCGGGCCGCGACGTCGACGCCGGGCGTCGGCGCCATCCTGCTCGCCGGCAACGGCCGCGCGTTCTGCGCGGGCGGCGACGTACGCGCCATGGCCGGACTGCCGGGCGAGCGCATCACCGCTCTCGCCGAGGTCATCAACGCGGGCCTCCTCGCGCTGCTCGAGTCCGACATCCCGGTCGTCGCGGCGGCGCACGGCACGACGGCGGGCGGCGGTCTCGGGGTGCTGCTCGCGAGCGACTACGCCGTCGTCGGGGCCGACTCGCGCATCGGCAGCCTCTACGCCAACGTCGGCCTCACCCCCGACCTCTCCGTGTCGGCGCTCCTCGCCGACGCCGTCGGGGAGCGGCGGGCGCTGCAGCTCGTGCTCTCCGATCGGATGCTGTCCGCCGACGAGGCGCTCGCGTGGGGTCTCGTCGCCGAGGTCGTCGATCCGGATGCGGTGCTCGCCCGCGCGGAAGCCGTCGCCCGGTCCTGGCTCGACGGCGCGACCCGTGCCTACGGGCAGGCGAAGCGTCTCGTCCGATCCCGCCGCGACCGCAGCATCCCGGACCAGCTCGCGGAGGAGGGCCACACGATCGGCGCCGCCCTCGACCACGCTGAGGCGCGGGAGCGGATCGCCGCCTTCACCTCTCGCTAGGCCGACGCGCGAGTTCCCCAAGGCGGGGCGACTCGCGCGCCGGACCCCGGAACGTCAGTGCGCGTCCGTCGCCGAGACCTCGGTGCGGTCGCCCGACCACAGGGTGTGGAACGTGCCCTCGCGGTCGACGCGCTGGTAGGTGTGCGCACCGAAGAAGTCGCGCTGCCCCTGCACGAGGGCGGCGGGCAGACGCTCCGCACGCAGGCCGTCGTAGTACGACAGCGACGACGAGAACGCGGGGGCCGGGATGCCGGCGACGGCCGCCGCGGCGACGACGCGACGCCACGCGTCCTGCGTGCGGGTGATCGCGGCGCGGAAGTACGGCGCCGTGATGAGGGCGACGAGGCCCGGGTCGTCGGCGTAGGACTCCGTGATGCGGTTGAGGAACTGCGCCCGGATGATGCAGCCGCCGCGCCAGATCTTCGCGACGTCGCCCTTCTCGATGTCCCAGCCGTACTGCTCGGCCCCGGCGACGATCGCGTCGAAGCCCTGGCTGTAGGCGACGATCTTGGAGGCGTAGAGCGCCTGCCGCACGTCCTCGACGAAGGCGTCGGCATCCGCGACGGCGGGTACGGCGGGGCCGGGGAGGTTGCCCGCGGCGGCGCGCTGCAGCGGCTTCGACGACAGCGACCGGGCGAACACCGCCTCGGCGATGCCCGACACCGGCACGCCGAGGTCGAGGGCGGTCTGCACGGTCCAGGCGCCGGTGCCCTTCGCGCCCGCCTGGTCGAGGATGACGTCGACGAGCGGCTGCCCGGTCTCGGCATCCACCTGGCGCAGCACCTCGGCGGTGATCTCGATGAGGTACGACTCGAGTTCGCCCTCGTTCCACGCGGCGAAGATGTCGGCGATCTCGGCGGGCGTCTTGCCGGTGGCGCGGCGGATGAGGTCGTAGGCCTCCGCGATGAGCTGCATGTCGGCGTACTCGATGCCGTTGTGGATCATCTTCACGAAGTGCCCGGCGCCGTCGGTGCCGACGTGGGTGACGCACGGCTCGCCCTCGGCGACGGCCGCGATGGACTTCAGGATGGGGCCGAGCGTCTGCCACGCCTCGGCCGAGCCGCCGGGCATGATCGACGGGCCGTTGAGCGCGCCCTCCTCGCCGCCGGAGATGCCGGCGCCGACGAAGTTGATGCCGGTCTCGCGCACCGCCTTCTCGCGGCGGATGGTGTCGGTGAAGAGCGCGTTGCCGCCGTCGACGATGATGTCGCCCGGCTCGAACACCTTCACGAGCTCGTCGATGACGGCGTCGGTGCCGCGGCCGGCCTGCACCATGATGAGCGCGGTGCGCGGCTTCTGCAGCGCGGCGGCGAACTCCGCGTAGGACTTGGTGACGACGAAGCCCGCCTCGGGATGCTCGGCGGCGAGGGTGTCGGTCTTCTCCGGTGAGCGGTTGAAGATCGCGACCGTGTTGCCGTCGCGCGAGGCGAGGTTGCGGGCGAGGTTGGAGCCCATGACGGCGAGGCCGACGACTCCGATGTTGGCGGTGGCGGGGGCGGTGGTGGTCACGAGGGTTCAGGCTACTAGCGTGGACTGCGTGAGCTTCCCCCGGTCCGTCGTCGTCATGGGGGTCTCGGGCACCGGCAAGTCGACGATCGGCACCGGCCTCGCGCAGCGCCTCGGCCTGCCGTTCGTCGAAGGCGACGCGCTGCACCCGGCGGCGAACGTCGCGAAGATGTCGGCCGGCATCCCGCTCACCGACGACGACCGCGCGCCGTGGCTCGACGCGATCGCGGCCGAGCTCGAGCGTCCCGTCGTCGTCGCCTGTTCGGCGCTCAAGCGCGCCTACCGCGACCGCCTGCGCCTCGCCGCGCCCGACCTCGTGCTCGTCTACCTGCACGGCACGCCCGAGCTGCTCGCCGCACGGCTCGAGGGACGCGAGGGCCATTTCATGCCGACGTCGCTCCTGCGCTCCCAGCTCGACACACTCGAGGAGCCGCAGGCCGACGAGGACGTCATCGGCGCGGATATCGCGCTGCGCCCCGACGAGATCGTCGACCTCGTCGCGGGCCGACTCACCGAAGGGGAACCGGATGCCTGACCTGCGCATCGTCGTCGCGCAGCCGCTCGCGGCGGAGAACGCCGAGCTGCTCGCGCGGCTGGAGCCGCGGCTCGACGTCGTCTTCGAACCCGAGCTGCTCGGGCCGGTCGGCGTGAACTCCGGGGGACACGGGGCGAGGTTCGAGCGCACCGCCGAGCAGCAGGCGCGCTTCGAGGAGCTCCTCGACTCCGCCGACGCGCTCTTCGGCATCCCGTCGCCCGCGGCTCTCTCCCGCACGGTCGACGCGAACCCGCGCCTGCGCTGGGTGCACACGATCCCCGCCGGGGGTGGCCAGGCGGTGCGCGCCGCGGGGCTCGCGCCGGCGGACCTGGAGCGCATCCGGTTCACGACGTCGGCCGGCGTCTACTCCGACGCACTCGCCGAGTTCGCGGCGTTCGGGGTGCTCGCGGGCGCGAAGCAGCTCGGGTGGATGCTGGAGCGGCAACGCGCGCACGAGTGGGGCGCTCCGCGCATCCTGGGGTCCGTCGCGGGCTCGACGGCCCTCGTCGTCGGGCTCGGGTCGATCGGCCGGGCGACGGCGACGAAACTCGCCGCGCTCGGCGTGCGCGTCGTCGGCGTGCATCGCCGGGAGGTGACGGCCGACGGCGTCGAGTCGGTCGTGCCGGTCGAGCGCTTCGCCGAGGCGACCGCGACCGCCGACGCGATCGTGCTGTGCCTGCCCGGCACCGACGCGACGCGCGGCATGCTGAGCGCCGAGGTGCTCGCGGCCGTGAAGCCCGGCGTCACGATCGTCAACGTCGGCCGCGGCACGACGGTCGACGAGCCCGCGCTCGTGGAGGCGCTGCGCGACGGACGCGTCGGGGCGGCCGTGCTCGACGTCACCGCGACGGAGCCGCTGCCCGCCGAGAGCCCGCTGTGGGACCTCCCGGGCGTGCTCATCAGCCCGCACACCGCCGCGGCGGCGCCCGACGACATGCGCCGGGTCACCGAGCTCGTCGCCGAGAACGCGCGGCGGCTGCTCGACGGCGAGCCGCTGCGCAACGTCGTCGACACGGTCGAGTTCTACTGACCCCGCCACGGGGGCGCGGTCAGGCCCCCCGATTACACTGACCACCGTGGTGCGGCCCTTCGTCAGTCTCGTGCTCGCGGCCGCGACCACAATCGCGGGCCTCGGCCTGGCGTGGGTGGGCGGTGCCGTGCACTACGCGACGTCCGCCGTCGCGCGGGTCGACCCGGGCGCCCTCGTCGCCCTCGTCGCCGGCATCGTGCTGCTCGTCGGCGCGGGCGCGACGCTCGCCATCCACTGGGTCGGCGCGCTCGTGGTGGGCGCCGTGCACGGTCTGCTCGGGATGCTCGCGCTCGTCGTGCCGTTCGGCAACCCGTTCGGCGGCGGCATCTTCAGCCCGGTCTTCCAGATCACCCGGATGTTGTCGAAGGTCGACCGGATGCTCGGCGACGGCGCCACCCTCTTCTACTTCTCCGGTACGGCCCTCGTCGTCGGCGGGCTCCTCGTCGGGGCGGCGCTCGGGGTGCGGTCGCGGCGGCTCTCCGGCCCGTCGAGCCGCACCGCGGTCGCCGTGTCGTCGGTGCTCGGCGGCGTGCTCCTGCTCGGCGCGGCCGGGCTGCTCGTCACGGCGGGCGGTCAGTTCGCGCGCGGCATCGTGCAGATCTTCCGCTACGACGCGGTCGCCGCGGGGCTCACGGTGCTCGCGGGGGTGCTCGCCGGCTTCGCGGGGCTCCTGTTGCGCTGGTCGTCGGCCGGGGTCGCGATCGCCGCGGGCCTCGTGCTCGTCGCGGGGGTCGCCGCGGCCCTGGGTGCGGTCCCGCCCGCGGCGCTGGGGCCTCTCCTCGCGGGCTACGGGCTCACCGCCATCGTCGGCGCGACGGCCCTCGGCGCCTCGCTCGGGGGGATCGCGCGGTCGGACGACGAGGTTCCCGCGGTCGCCGACGACCTGTAACATGGCTCACTGAACTTCGGCGAGGGCCCCATTCGGGGCCGTGATCGACGCGGTGGGGCGGCCCCTGGTCTTCCTCGCGCTTTCGTGCGTTCGAGTTGATACCGACACAGTCCGGGCCTGAGCGGCCCCAGCATCCAAGGAGTACGGCCATGGCTGACACCCACGACAACAAGCTCACCGCCGAGGTGCGCACCGAGTTCGGCAAGGGCTTCGCCCGCCGCCTCCGCGCCGCCGGCAAGATCCCGGCCGTCATCTACGGCCACGGCACGGAGCCGCAGCACGTCGCCCTCCCGGGTCACGAGACGGCGCTCATCATCCGCAAGGCGAACCAGGTGCTCGACCTCCAGATCGAGGGCAAGAGCCAGCTCGCCCTCGTCAAGGACGTGCAGAAGGACCCGGTGCACCAGATCATCGAGCACCTCGACCTCATCGTCGTGCGCAAGGGCGAGAAGGTCACCGTCGATGTGCCCGTGCACCTCGAGGGCGAGGCGGCGGCCGGCACGGCCGTCAACCAGGACTCGACGACCCTGTCGCTCGAGGTCGAGGCGACCCACATCCCCGAGAGCGTCACGGTGAGCATCGAGGGTCTCGAGGAGGGGGCGCACATCGTCGCGGGCGACGTGAAGCTCCCCGCGGGCGCGACGCTCATCACGGACCCCGAGACGCTCGTCGTCGGCATCACGGGTGCGACCGTCGCCGACCTCGGCGAGACCGAGGAGACCGCCGAGGGCGAGACCCCCGCGGGCGAGGGCGACCTCGTCGACGAGGTCGGCTCCGAGGACGCCCCGGCCGAGGCCGAGTAACACCCGTCGACGTTGTCGCTCGATCGCTGGCTCGTGGTCGGGCTCGGGAATCCCGGGCCCGGCTACGCCGGCCATCGCCACAACGTCGGCCAGATGGTCGTCGCCGAGCTGGCATCCCGGCTCGGGGCGCCCCTCAAGGCGCACAAGGCGGGCGCGTCGGTCGCCGAGGGGCGACTGCGCCCGGGCGGCGACCGGGTCACCCTCGCGGTGCCGTCGACGTTCATGAACGTCTCGGGCCGCCCCGTCGCGGCGCTGCTCAAGTTCTACTCGCTCGACGCGTCGCGGCTCATCGTCGTCCACGACGAGCTCGACCTGCCGTTCGACACCGTGCGGCTGAAGCTCGGCGGCGGTCCGGGCGGGCACAACGGCGTGCGCGACATCATCAACGTCGCGGGGCCCGACTTCGTGCGCGTGCGCGTCGGCATCGGCCGCCCGCCCGGTCGGCAGGATCCGGCCGACTTCGTGCTCTCCCCGTTCTCGAAGACGGAGCGCGAGACGCTGCCGAACCTCCTCGTGGATGCCGCCGACGCGACCTCCGATGTCATCGCCGAGGGCCTCCTCGCCGCGCAGCAGCGCTGGCACGCCCCCTCCTGACCCCCGCCCCGGCCAGTGCTGGAGCGACGGCGCCCTCTCGACGCACGACGGCGCGTGTCCCCGCCCGCGCGTAAGCTCGAACGAGTGGGTCTGCACGCGTTGATTCCGGGGCTGGCGCATGCCCGCGCGCTCGCGCCCGCCGTGTCGCGGGCCGACCGGGATGCCGACTTCTCCGCCGTCGACGGGCTGCGGGTGCCGGCGATCGCCGCGCTCCTCGACGCCCGCGGGTCGGCGCAGGCCGCGCTCCTCGTCACGGCGACGAGCCGCGAGTCGGATGCCGTGGTCGCGTCGCTGCGGTCCTATCTGCCCGACGCGACGGTGCTCGCCTTCCCGGCGTGGGAGACGCTCCCGCACGAGCGGCTGAGCCCGAGCGCCGAGACCGTCGGCCGACGCCTGCGCGCGCTGCGCGACCTCGGTCGCTGGACGGCCGCACGCGACGGGCACCTCGTCGTCGTCGCGAGCGTGCGCGCCGCGCTGCAGCCCGTCGTCCCGGGACTCGTCGAGGTCGAGCCGCTCGAGCTCGTCCGCGGCGGTCGGGGCTACGACCTCGCCGAGCTGTCGCTCAAGCTCGCCGAACTCGCCTACGCGCGCGTCGACCTCGTCACCCGTCGCGGCGAGTTCGCGGTGCGCGGCGGCATCCTCGACGTCTTCCCGCCGGATGCCGAGCACCCGGTGCGCGCCGACTTCTTCGGCGACGAGCTCGAGACCCTGCGCGCGTTCTCGGTCGCCGACCAGCGCTCGCTCCCCGACGAGCTCGAGCGGGTCGATCTCCTGCCGAGCCGCGAACTGCTGCTCACCCCGCCGGTGCGCGCGCGGGCGAAGCAGCTCGAGAGCGAGTTCCCGGGGCTGCAGCAGATGCTCGCGAAGATCGCCGAGGGCATCCCGGTCGAGGGGATGGAGTCGCTCGCCCCCGCCCTCGTCGGCGACCTCGTGCCGCTCACCGACCTCCTCCCCGAGGATGCCGCCGTCGCGATCCTCGGGCCGGAGCGCGTCGCGACGCGGGCGCTCAGCCTCGCCGAGACGAACCGCGAGTTCCTCGAGGCGGCGTGGAGTGCGGCGACGGCGGGCGCGGAGGCGCCGATCAGCCTCGACCGCGGCGACTTCCTCACCGTGCAGCAGCTGCGGGCCGCGGCGTCCCCGCGCACGTGGTGGACGTTCAGCCCGTTCGACTCCGACGCCGAGGAGGTGACGCGCCTCGAGGGCACCGCCATCCCGAGCTTCGCGGGGCAGGTCGAGGGCGCCGCCGAGTACGTCGCGGGCCTCGTGCGCGACGGCTGGCAGGTCACCGTCACCGCGGCCGGCACCGGCATGGTGGAGCGGGCGCGCGACGTGCTCGCGCAGGCCGGGGTCGAGCCGGCCGTCGAGCAGGCGACGATCGAGGCGGGCTTCGCGCTGCCCGACGAGAAGGTCGCGGTGCTCTCCGAGGCCGAGTTCTACGGCCGCGCGGCGGCGATCGACGCGCGCGGCACCCGCAAGCTCGCGAGCCGGCGGCGCAACGTCGTCGACCCGCTGCAGCTCAAGCCGGGCGACTACGTCGTGCACGAGACCCACGGCATCGGCCGGTTCGTCGAACTCATCTCGCGCGAGGTCGCGTCGGGGGAGCGCACGAAGCGCGGGCCGCTCGGCACGACGCACGCGAAGGTCGTGCGCGAGTACCTCGTGCTCGAGTACGCGCCGAGCAAGCGCGGCGGCGCCCCCGACCGGTTGAGCGTCCCGACCGACCAGCTCGACCTGCTCTCGCGCTACGTCGGCGGCGAGGCGCCCGCGCTGTCGAAGATGGGCGGCTCCGATTGGGCCGCCGCGAAGGGCAAGGCGCGCAAGGCCGTGCGCGACATCGCCGTCGAGCTCGTGAAGCTCTACTCGGCGCGCATGGCGAGCCCCGGCTACGCGTTCAGCAAGGACACCCCGTGGCAGCGCGAGCTCGAGGAGGCGTTCCCCTACGCCGAGACGCCCGACCAGCTCGTCACGATCGACGACGTCAAGGCCGACATGGAGCGGCCGATCCCGATGGACCGGCTCATCTCGGGCGACGTCGGCTACGGCAAGACCGAGGTCGCCGTGCGGGCGGCGTTCAAGGCCGTGCAGGACGGCAAGCAGGTCGCGATGCTCGTGCCGACGACCCTCCTCGTGCGCCAGCACCTCGAGACGTTCCAGGAGCGGTTCGCCGGGTTCCCCGTGCACCTGCGCGCGCTCAGCCGGTTCCAGACCGACAAGGAGTCGAAGGAGACGATCGAGGGCCTCGCGAGCGGCGAGGTGGATGTCGTCATCGGTACCCACCGCCTGCTCTCCGAGAGCGTGCGCTTCAAGGACCTCGGTCTCGTCATCATCGACGAGGAGCAGCGCTTCGGCGTCGAGCACAAGGACGCGCTCAAGAAGCTCAAGACCAACGTCGACATCCTCGCGATGTCGGCGACGCCCATCCCGCGCACGCTCGAGATGGCGGTCACCGGCATCCGCGAGATGTCGACGCTCGCGACCCCGCCCGAGGACCGGCACCCGATCCTCACCTACGTCGGCCCGTGGAACGAGAAGCAGGTCGCCGCCGCGATCCGCCGCGAGCTGCTGCGCGAGGGGCAGGTGTTCTTCGTGCACAACCGCGTGAAGAGCATCAACCGCGTCGCGGCGCAGCTCGCCGACCTCGTGCCCGAGGCGCGCATCGCCGTCGCCCACGGCCAGTTGAGCGAGTCGGCCCTCGAGCAGGTCATCGTCGACTTCTGGGAGCGCAAATTCGACGTGCTCGTGTCGACGACGATCATCGAGACCGGCATCGACATCGCCAACGCGAACACGCTCATCATCGACCAGGCCGACAAGTACGGGTTGAGCCAGCTGCATCAGATCCGCGGACGCGTCGGGCGCGGCCGCGAGCGCGCCTACGCGTACTTCCTCTACGACGACGCGAAGCCGCTCACCGAGACCGCGCAGGACCGCCTCGAGACGATCGCGGCGAACACCGAGCTCGGCGCGGGCATGCAGGTCGCGCTCAAGGACCTCGAGATCCGCGGTGCGGGCAACCTGCTCGGCGGCGAGCAGTCGGGGCACATCGCCGGGGTCGGCTTCGACCTCTACCTCCGCATGATCGGGGAGGCCGTGGCGACGTTCCGCGGCGACGTCGCCGAGGGGCAGACCGAGCTGCGGCTCGAACTGCCGGTGGATGCGCGCATCCCCGAGGAGTACCTCGAGTCGGAGCGGCTGCGGCTCGAGGCCTACCAGAAGCTCTCGACCGCGTCGGCTCCCGCGAGCCCCGACGAGGCGATCGACTCCGTCGCCGAGGAGCTCACCGACCGCTACGGTGACCTCCCGGATGCCGTGCAGAACCTGCTGGCGATCTCGCGCCTGCGGCGTCAGGCGCAGAAGGCGGGGCTGTCGGATGTCATCGTCGTCGGCGGCAACCTCCGCCTCGCCCCGGTCGAGCTTCCCGATTCGCGGCAGTTGCGGCTCAAGCGCATGTATCCCGGCGCGCGCGAGTTCGCCGCGGCGAAGGCGCTCGCCATCCCGCTGCCCGAGTCGAGCGACGCCGACCTGATCGCGTGGGTCGGCGGGGTGCTCACGGCTCTGTTCGGCGCCGACCAGCCCGCGACGGGCTGACGGCGTCAGCCGTGCCCGGCGGCTCGGGCCCGGGGGCCTTCGCGCTCAGACGGCCGACGTGGCAGCGCGGGCGCGTCGCGGCGATCGAGCCGCCGCCCGGGTGAGTCCCAGCCCGGCCGCGAGCGCGAGCAGCCCTGTCGCGACGAGCGCGGTGGGACCGACGTCGAACCCGGTGGGGGGGAGACGGCGAGCGGCGAGGACGGTCACCGGAGTCGAACTCGTGTGCACCGTGCCGTCGGGGAAGCGGTAGGTCACCACGAGGTGGTGCTTGCCCGGGGTGACGCTGCTCGGTGCGGCAACGCGCAGGGCGAATCCTCCCGATGTCCCGACCGTCGCGCTTCCGAGCCGCACGGGCGTGGAATGCAGTTCGACGATAATCACGGTGCCGACGGGGAGGGGCCGCGGTTCGGAAGACGTGGAGATGCGGTCGTTGGCGGCGTCGACGAGCTGGCGGGCCTGCTCTTCCAGTGCCGTGACCTGCTGAATGAGCTGCTGGAGCCGCTGCTCCTGCGCCCGCAGTCGAGTCAGGTCTTGGTCGAGGTCGGCGTAGCCGGGCTGGCCGAGCCGCGGATCCTGCTCCGCCAGCAGACGCTCGGCCATGACGGCGGCGAAGTCGAGGCGGGCCAGGTTGGCCTCCGCGTCGAACGTTGCCGCGCTCGCTTCCGCGGTGGAGGCGATGTCGGCGAGGAGGAGGTTGTTTCCCGCGATCACCGATCCGATGAGCAACTCCCGGAGCGTGTCGGCCGTGGGTGGATCGGTCAGATCGCTCGGGGTGTGGATCGGGAAGAACGATGCTTCTCCGGTGGTGGGATCGAAGGTGAGGCCGAGCTCGGCGACGTCCGCAGATCCGGCGTTCAATCGCCCGAGGAATTCGTCGAGCGCTTGCTCTGCCGTCAGACCGCGTCCGCTCCAGTCGGCAAGCTGCGCCGGCATCCCGTCGAGGAGGGGGGCGACACTGAGGTCGGGAATGACGGTGGCGGTCTCGAGTACGGCGACGGTGAGGTCGTGCGTTGCCGAACCCCGCGCGTCCGTCGCGGTGAGCTGGAGGGCGCGGCTCGCGCTCGGGCCCGTCGGGGTGCCCGTGATGGCGCCGCGGATGGCGTCGAAGGTGAGGCCCGCGGGGAGGGTTCCGGTGAGCGTGTAGGTTACGGGGCCCGTCGCGTCCGTGGCCGGGAACTCGTAGTCGACGGGCGTGCCGGCGACCGGCGTGAGTTCCGCCGGCCCGGTGACCTCGAGCGCCCGCACGGTGACGGTGAGCTCCGCCGCGTAGCGCTGGCCGCTCGGCACCGTGAAGTCGATGCGGAACGTGTGCGCGCCGCGGCTCGCCGTGTTCGGCATTGTGCCAGGGAGGATGAGCAGACCCGCGTCGGTGACCTCGCCGTCGGTGACCGCTGCCCCGTCGAGCTCGACGTCGACGTGCGTGCCTCCGGGGAGTCCCGATCCGCGGAACTCGAAGGAGATTCCGCGGGCGATGTCGGCGCGGTCGAGCGGGGTGCCGCTCGCGTCCGTGATCGCGAGGTCGAGTGCGGCGGCGGGCAGGATCTGCAAGGTCGCGTCCCAGTAGGCGACGTCAACGCCGGTGGTCGCGCGCAGTTCGACGGTGACGTTCTGCGCGGTGGTCGGGGTGCCGACGTAGCTGATCGACGTGGGGTCGAACGAGATCCCGTCGGGAAGGGGGAGGCAGTCGCCACGCCAGGTGACGGGATCGACAGTGGTCGTGCCGAACGTCGCCGGGGCGAGGGGCACGCCTACGAATCCGTAGAGCGTCGAGGGTCCGGTCGCGAAGACGTCGCCGGTCGGGGCTGCGCACGGCTCGGTGGCGGCGACCGCGGTCGGGGTGGCGAGAGAGGTGAACGCCAGCACGGCGGCGAGAAGCAGTGCGGTGCGGGCGCCCCGCCGTGTGTTACCCATGTCGGCCTCGTTCTCCGCCTTCCGCTAAAGAAGGGGAAAACTCACTTTACCCGCGCGGCGTTCCCGAGAATGACAGGGATGAGCACGAGCGACCGCGCATCGATCGCGGCGTGCACCACGATGGGCACCACGATCGACCCGGTCACGAGGTAGAGCGCCACGAAGACCGCGCCGAGGATGCCCGAGAAAAGCACGCCCAGCGGACCCTGGTAAAGGTGCAGCAGTCCGAAGAGCACCGTCGCGACGGCGAACGCGACGGCGGCGTGTCCTGTCACCGCGAAGAGAAGCCCGGGGAGCCCGAGGCGGAACAGCAGCTCCTCGAAGACGCCCGCGTTGAGCGACAGCGCGGCTCCGTACGGCAATTCACCGCGGGTGCGGGGAAGGAGGGCCCGGATGTCGCCGACAGCCGGCACCTCGTCGACCTGCCCTCGGAAGGCGACCAACGGCAGCACCAGGAGTACGAGCGCGGCGAGAACCGTCCCGGTCGTGAGGGCCGGCCCCCACGGGCCGCCCAACACGTCGCGCGCGGTGGCGATGGGCGCCCAGCGCTGAGATTCCTCGAGGAGAGAGGCGTGGCGCTCCCACGCGCCGACGATCGTCGCCGCGCTGAGACCGCCCAGGGTGAGGAAGCCCTCCCTCACCCACCGGCGGTAGACATCCTGCCGTGCCTTCGGCGTGCGCAGGCGTTTGAAGCGGGCATACTCCCGGCGCTCGCGCATCACCGCACGCCAGACCAGCACCCCCAGCGTGAGACCGAGCAGCGCGAGCGAGGGGAGGTCCACGGCACCATTGTGTCGGGTCTGGAATAGTGAGAACACGTGACTGACGGCGTCGGATTCCGCTCTTCACGCGGCCCGCTGCTCGCCGCGATGATGATCGCGTCGGGGGTGGCGGCCATCGACGCGACGGCGCTCGCGACCGCGGTGCCGTCGATCGTCGCCGACCTCGGGGGGTTCGCCCAGTTCCCGTGGCTGTTCTCGATCTACTTGCTCACCTCGGCCGTCACCGTTCCGGTCTACGCCAAACTCGCCGACACGTTCGGGCGCAAGCCGATGATCCTGTTCGGCCTCGCGGTGTTCCTCGTCGGGTCGCTCCTGTGCGGCGTCGCGTGGGACATGACGAGCCTCATCCTGTTTCGCGCTGTGCAGGGCATCGGGGCCGGAGCCATCACGCCGATCACCGTCACCATGGTCGGCGACATCTACACCGTGGAGGAACGCGCGCGCGTTCAGGGCTACATGGCGAGCGTGTGGGCGATCGCCTCGATCGCGGGACCCACGCTCGGCGGGGCATTCGCCCAGTTCGACTTCTGGCGGGGCATCTTCTTCCTCAACGTCCCGCTGTGCCTGCTCGCCGGGTGGATGATCTGGACGCGCTTCTCGGAGAAGGTGGAGCGGCGGGCACACCGGATCGACTACGCGGGCGCCGCGCTGCTCACGGCATCGATGACGCTCCTCATCCTTGGAGTGCTGCAGGGCGGCCACGGCTGGGCGTGGGACTCGCCGCAGAGCCTTGCGGTGTTCGGCAGCGGCGCGGCCCTGCTGGCGGCGTTCGTTGTCGTCGAGCGGCGCGCCGCCGAACCGGTGCTGCCGGTTTGGGTGCTCTCGCGCCGACTCCTGCTCACGACCAACCTCCTCGGCTTCTTCCTCGGGATGATGCTCATCGGATTGACCGAGTTCGTGCCGACCTTCCTCACGATCACGACGGGTGCGCCGCCGATTCTTGCCGGGCTCGCGCTCGGCGCGCTCACGTTCGGCTGGCCGCTCGCTGCGGCGTTCGCCGGTGGGCTCTACCTCAGGTTCGGCTTCAAACCGACGACCGTGCTGGGAGGCGTCCTGATCGTGCTCGGCTCCGCCGCGCTCGCCGTCACCAGTCAGACCCCGTCGATCGTCACGGTGGCGGTCGTCTGCTTCGTCATCGGGGCGGGGCTCGGTTTCGCCGCCGTCACGAGCCTCGTCGCGTCGCAAGCGAGCGTCGAATGGAATGAGCGGGGCGTCGTCACCGGAACGCAGATGTTCGCCCGCTCGATCGGGCAGGCGCTCGGAGCCGCGGCGTTCGGAGCCATCGCGAACGCCGCCATCCGCGGTCTCGGCGGCGACGAGCGTGACCCGGCGACGATGACGACCGCCTCGGGGTGGGTGTTCGTCGCGGTCACGGTCGCCGCGGTGTTGCTGCTCGCCGCGGCGCTGCTCATGCCGCGCGTGCGCCACGAGCCCGCACCCGAGTAGGCAGGATGGGGGCATGACCTCCGCAGCTCCGCACCCCCGGCTCGACGAGCTCATCGCGACGATGGAGCGGCTGCGCGCCCCTGGCGGGTGCGCGTGGGATCGCGACCAGACGCACGCGTCGCTGGTGCAGTACCTCGTCGAGGAGAGCGCGGAACTCGTCGAGGCGATCGAGTCAGGCGACGACGCCGAACTCGTCGAAGAGCTCGGCGACGTGCTCTACCAGGTGCTGTTCCACGCCGACATCGCGACCGAGGAGGGCCGCTTCACCCTCGAGGACGTCGCGGCGCACATGACGCAGAAGATGGTGGGGCGGCATCCGCACGTCTTCGGCGACGTCGTCGCGGAGACCCCGGATGCCGTCGTCGCCAACTGGGACGCCATCAAGGCCGTCGAGAAGGCGCACCGCACGAGCGTGCTCGACGGGATCCCCGGCGGGATGCCCGGCCTCGCGCTCGCCGACAAGACGCTCGGCCGGGCCGCGAAGGTCGGCGTCGCGGTCGCGCCCGCGCCCGTGCCGGCGACCGAGGAGGAGCTCGGCGCGCAGCTGCTCGCGCTCGTCGCGGGCGCCCGGGATGCCGGACTCGACCCGGAGCGCGCGCTGCGGTCGGCGCTGCGCGGCCTGCGCGACGAGGTACGCGCGGCCGAGACGCCCCATACTGGGGATGCTCATGGCTGAGATCCCCGCGCCCCTCGCGAACCGGCACACCGCGGTCGGTGTCGTCGTCGTGTGCCTCCTCGGCGCCGCGTCCGCCGTCGCGACCTTCCTCGTGGCCGACGCCGGACTGCCGCTCCTCGTCGCCCGCCAGCTCGTGTTCGCCGCGCAGGCGCTCGTGCTCGCCGTCGCGGCGTTCCTCGTCTGGCGCACCCTCACCCGCCGCTCCTTCGGGGATGCCGCGGCCGGGCTCACCGCCTTCGCCGGCCTCGCGCTCCTCGCGCTCGCGCAGCTCGTCGGCATCCTGTCGTTCACCGCGTGGGACGGGCCGGTCGTCGACACGATCGGCGCGGCGCTCACGATCGCGGCCGCGGCCCTCGTCGTCCTCGGCTTCCTCAGGCTCGGCGTCGCCGTGCTGCGCCAGGGCCTGTGGCACGGGCCGACGCGGGTCACGCTGCTCGCCGCGGCCGTCGTCGCGCTCGGCGCGTTCGCGACGCCGCTGCTCTACGCGCTGTGGTCGCTCGTGCTGCTCGGGCTCGCGCCGGGGCTCACGTCGCCGCGACCCGTCGCGAACGCGGGCGTTCCGCAGGGGGCCGCGCCCGCGTAACGTGGCGGCATGCTCGTCGAGCACCTCGGACACACTCCGCGCATCCATCCCGACGCCGTCGTCGCGCCGGGCGCGGTCGTGAGCGGCGACGTCACGATCGGCCCCGACTGCCAGGTGCTGCACGGCGCGGTCATCAGCGCCGAGGGCGGCCCGATCGTCCTCGGCGAGCACGTCGTCGTCATGGAGAACGCGGTGTTGCGGGCGAGCGCGTCCGACCCGCTGCGCATCGGCGACCACTGCCTCGTCGGGCCGCTCGCGTCGATCTCGGGCGCGCGCCTCGGCGACGAGGTGTTCATCGCGACGGGCGCGCGCATCTTCAACGGCGCCGTCGTCGGCGACCGCAGCGAGGTGCGCATCAACGCCGTCGTGCACCTGCGCACCGAGCTCCCGCCGGGGTCGGTCGTGCCGATCGGCTGGGTCGCCGTCGGCACGCCCGCCGAGATGTTCCCGCCCGAGAAGCACGACGAGATCTGGGCACGGCAGTCGCAGCTCGACTTCCCGGGCTACGTGTTCGGGCTCGACCGGGCGACGCCCGACCTGATGGTGCAACTCACGGAGCGCTACGCGCGCCACCTCTCCCGGCACGCCGACGACCGGCGCGTCAGCGACTAGCGGCCGCCCGGATCCCGTCGACGAGGGCGGGCACGCCGCCGGTCCAGGGCGCCCCGTGGCCGGGCAGCACCCAGCCGGCGTCGAGGCCCGCGAGCCGGTCGAGCGCGTCGAGCGCCCCCGCGGGATCGTCGGTGAAGGGCGCCGGCTGCGGGCCCTCGACGCCCGTGAGCACGTTGCGTGTCGTGAGCGCGTCGCCGACGAAGAGCGCGTCGACCTCGGGCACGTGCACCGCGACGCTGCCGGGGGAGTGGCCGGGGAGCGCGAGGATGCGGGGCGCCCCGGGCAGGTCGAGCACGTCGCCGTCGCGCATCGTCACGACCTCGGTGAGGTGCGTCGTGCGCAGCCCGCCGCGGCGCAGCGCCTCCGCGAAGAAGCCGAGCACCGCGCTGAGACGCTTCGGCTCGGGCCCCGTGGCGGGGGGCTTCGCGCCGCGCGCGCGGTCGGCGTCGCCGTCGTGCACGTAGACGGGCACCCCGGTCTCGCGGCGGAGGCGTTCGGCGAACCCGATGTGGTCGGAGTCGCCGTGGGTGAGCACGACGCCGCGCACGTCGGAGAGGTCGCGGCCGAGGGCGCGGAGTTCGCGCAGGAAGGGCTTCCAGTGTCCGGGGAGCCCGGTGTCGACGACCGTGATGCCGACGTCGGTGACGATGAGGTGCACGGCGATCAGGTCGTTGCCGATGCGGTGCAGTCCGGGGCGGAGTTCCATGATGGCTAACGTACATAGCTTTCATGGCTACTGTCAATAGCTATACTGACGGCATGCCGACTCCCGATCGCACCTCGCTCCCCGAGATCGTCGCCGCCGCCGTCGACCTGCTCGAGGCCGACGGCCTCGCGGGCGTCACCATGAACGCCGTCGCCGTCCGCGCGGGCGTGCGCGCCCCCTCGCTCTACAAGCGCGTGCGGGACCGCGACGAGCTCGTGCGCCTCGCCGCCCGGGCGACCCTCGCCGCGCTCGCCGACCGCATCGTCGCCCACACCGACCCCGCGCGGCATCCGGACCCCGCGGAGCGGCTCGCCGCCCTCGCCCGCGACCTGCGGGCCTTCGCGCACGAGCGGCCCCACGGCTACCGCCTCGTCTTCGCGCCGCCGAGCGCCGAGACCCGACTCGAGCCCGAGGAGCTCGCCGCCGCGAGCGCCCCGCTCCTCGCGGTCGCGGCCGAGCTCGCCGGCGAGGACGCGGCGCTCGAGGCCGCGCGCACCCTCACGGCGTGGGCGACCGGCTTCATCGGCATGGAGCTCGCCGGCGCGTTCCAGCTCGGCGGCGACGTCGACCGCGCCTACGCCTACGGGCTCGAGCGGATGCTCGTCGCGCTCAGATCCGGCGACTGACGCGCCGAATCACGGAGAACCGTCGCTCGGCGACCCGGGTCGCGCCACCCATGGCGTCGTGACGCCGGATCTCCGTGATTCGGCACGCGGCGGCCGACGGGGACTCCGCCGCGGCACGACACAATAGAGACGTGGCACAGCAGGTCAACCCCCCGCGCGGCATGCGCGACTTCCTCCCCGCCGAGAAGGCGCGGCGCGAGCGCATCCTCGCGACCATCCGCGCCGTCTACCGGCGTCACGGGTTCGACGAGATCGAGACCCCCGTCGCGGAGGACTCCGACCGCCTGCACGCCGGCCTCGGCGGCGACAACGAGAAGCTCGCCTTCGCGATCCTCAAGCGCGGGCTCACGACCGACGACTTCGGGCAGGCGCAGACCGCGCTCGACCTCGCCGACCTCGGCCTGCGCTTCGACCTCACGGTGCCGCTCGCGCGCTTCTACGCGTCGCACCGCGCCGAGCTGCCGAGCGTGTTCCGCGCCATCCAGATCGCGCCCGTGTGGCGCGCGGAGCGGCCGCAGAAGGGCCGCTACCGCCAGTTCGTGCAGTGCGACATCGACATCCTCGGAGAGCCGGATGTGCGCGCCGAGGCGGAACTGCTGACGGCCTCCCTCGACGCGCTCGACGCGCTCGGACTCGAGGGCGGCTTCATCCGCGTCAACGACCGCCGCCTCCTGCTCGGGATGCTCTCCTCCCTCGGGTTCGCGCCCGAGGAGAGCGACGGCGTGCTCATCACGATCGACAAGCTCGACAAGGTCGGGCACGACGGCGTCGTCGCGGAGCTCCGCGAGCGCGGCGTCACGCCGAGCGCCGTCGACGCGCTCGCGGCGTTCTTCCGTCGCCCGCAGACGCTCGAGTTCCTGCCGTTCGGCGAGGCCGCCATCCGCAAGGCGCTCCCCGAGGGCGTCGACGAGCAGGCGGTCGCCGACCTCGTCGCGATCGGCGAGGCCGTCTCGGCCGCGCGCGCCCTCGACCCCGGCACGGCCGTGCTGCAATTCGACCCGTTCCTCGTGCGCGGCATGGGCTACTACACGGGCCCGATCTTCGAGCTCGCCCACCCGAGCGTCGACTACTCGCTCGGCGGGGGCGGCCGCTACGACGGGATGATCGGCCGGTTCCTCGGCAGCGACGTGCCCGCGACGGGCTTCTCGCTCGGCTTCGAGCGCCTCGTCGAGCTCGTCGACCTGCCCGCCGCGGAGGAGGCCGACGCGATCGCGCTGCTGCACGACAAGGACGTCCCGCTCACGAGCCTCCTCACGCTCAAGAGCGAGCTCATCGCCACGGGCGCCCGCGTGCGGCTCCAGACGAAGCCCAAGAACACGAAGGCCGTGCTCGCCGCGCTCGAGGGGGAAGGCTTCACCGCCTTCGGGTTCGTCGACGCCGCGACGACCCTGGCATCCCTCTCCCTCCGGTCTCTCGGCGAGAGCCCGCAGTCCTAGGATCGACCCCGGGTCATCGCCACCGGACCCCCCAACCGAAGGAAGAACATGTCTGCCATCGAAGCCGTCGGCGCCCGCGAGATCCTCGACTCGCGCGGCAACCCCACCGTGGAGGTCGAGGTCCTCCTGGAGGACGGCACCGTCTCCCGCGCCGCCGTCCCGTCGGGCGCCTCCACCGGCGCCTTCGAGGCCTACGAACTGCGCGACGGCGACCCCGACCGCTATGGCGGCAAGGGCGTGCTCAAGGCCGTCGAGGGCGTCCTCGACGTGCTCGGGCCCGCGATCGAGGGCTTCGACGCGGCCGACCAGCGTCTCGTGGATGCCGAGCTCATCGCCGCCGACGGCACCGACAACAAGTCGAAGGTCGGCGCCAACGCGATCCTTGGCGTCTCGCTCGCCGTCGCGAAGGCCGCGGCCGACTCGGCCGACCTGCCGCTCTTCCGCTACGTCGGCGGCCCGAACGCGCACGTGCTGCCCGTGCCGCTCATGAACATCATCAACGGCGGCGCGCACGCCGACACCGCGCTCGACATCCAGGAGTTCATGGTGCTCCCGGTCGGCGCCGACTCGTTCGCCGACGCGCTGCGCTGGGGTTCCGAGGTCTACCACGCCCTCAAGGCGGGCCTGAAGAAGAAGGGCCAGTCGACGGGCCTCGGCGACGAGGGCGGCTTCGCGCCCGACCTCCCGGGCGCGCGCGCCGCGCTCGACTTCATCGTCGAGGCGATCGGCTCGGCGGGCTTCGTCGCCGGCAAGGACTTCCTGCTCGGGCTCGACGTCGCCGCCACCGAGTTCTTCGAAGGTGGCGTCTACCGGTTCGAGAAGCAGGAGCTCTCGGCGGAGGCGCTCACCGACTTCTGGGCCGAGCTCGTGCGCGACTACCCGCTCGCGACGATCGAGGACCCGCTCGCCGAGGACGACTGGGAGGCCTACCAGCACCTCACGNCGACGATCGGCGACCGGGTGCAGATCGTCGGCGACGACCTCTTCGTCACCAACCCGGNGCGCCTGCAGAAGGGCCTNGACCTCGGGGTCGCNAACTCGATCCTCGTGAAGGTCAACCAGATCGGCACGCTCACCGAGACCCTGGATGCCGTCAGCCTCGCCCAGCGTCACGGCTACACCGCCATCCTGTCGCACCGCTCCGGCGAGACGGAGGACACCACGATCGCCGACCTCGCCGTCGCGACCGACTGCGGCCAGATCAAGACGGGCGCCCCCGCGCGGAGCGACCGCGTCGCGAAGTACAACCAGCTGCTGCGCATCGAGGAGGAGCTGGGCGACGCCGCGGTGTACGCCGGTCGCTCCGCCTTCCCGCGCGCGAAGTAGCACCGTCCGCACGTCCCGGGCCGCGGCGTCTGCGGCCCGGGACGTCCGCGTTCTCGGGCGGGGTCGACGCGCGGTGATGCGGGTTCGCAACTCAGGAGGATCGCGCCTTCTCGGGCGAGTGCGGCATCCTTCGGCCCCGTTCACCTGAGTTGCGCACGGTCTCCCGGATGCCGACCGGCGGCCCGTCGTCGGTCGTCGGGGCCGTCGCCGCCTACCCTGGAGTCATGGCCCGCACTCGACGCATCCCCGTCGCGATGCCGGCCGAGTCGCGCACGTCGGCGTGGCTGCGCAACTTCCGACTCTCGGGATTCGCGCTCTCGACGCTCCTGCTCGTCGTCGCGGCGCTCGTCGTGCTCGCGCCGAGCCTCAAGACGTTCGTCGAGCAGCAGCAGCAGATCGCCGCGCTCGAGGAGTCGGTGCGGCTCGCCGAGGAGCGCGTCGGTGACCTCGAATCCGAGATCGACCGCTGGAGCGACCCCGCCTACATCGAGGCGCAGGCGCGCGACCGGCTCTACTACGTCTACCCGGGCGACATCACCTTCCTCGTGGTCGGCGACGACGACGCCTCGTTCGACGAGGGCGGTCTGCCGATCAGCGACGAGATCCAGACGACGCGCGTCGACTGGGTGCGCGCGTTGCTGTCGACCGTGTACGAGTCGGGGCTCACGGTCGCGACCCCCGAGCAGCTCGACAGCCCGACCCCGGCGGAGGGATGATGCGCCCGCCCTTCCCCGCTCCCACGGAGGCCGAGATCGCGGTCGTCTCCGGGCAGCTCGGACGTCCCGCGCGCGGCGTCCTCGGCATCGCGGCGCGCTGCGTGTGCGGCAACCCGACCGTCGTCGCGACCGCGCCCCGGCTGCCCGACGGCACGCCGTTCCCGACGCTATACTACCTGACGCATCCCGCGGCGACGGCGGCGATCTCGACCCTCGAGGCCACGGGCGTCATGCCCGAGCTCGCGACGGAGCTCGCCGACCCGGACCTCGCGGCGGCCTACCGCGCGGCGCACGAGTCCTACCTCGCCGACCGCGAGTCGATCGAGGTCGTCGACGAGATCGCCGGGTTCTCGGCCGGCGGGATGCCGGAGCGCGTCAAGTGCCTGCACGCGCTCGCCGGGCACGCGCTCGCGGCGGGACCGGGCGTCAACCCGATCGGCGACCGCGCCCTCGCGCTGTCGAGTTGGTCGCCCGAGCGCTGCGTGTGCGTCGAACCCGGCGCCGCGGTCGCGGGCTGAGACCGACGGAGGCACTGCCGAGTTCACGGTAGATTGGGAGTAATCCAGCGAGGAGTCCCATCAACGTGCGCAAAATCCTGATCGTCGGCGGCGGTTACGCCGGCTTCTACACGGCCAAGAAGCTGCAGAAGCACCTCCGTCGCGGCGAGGCCCAGGTCACGATCGTCGACCCGCTGCCGTACATGACGTACCAGCCGTTCCTCCCCGAGGTCGCCGCGGGCTCCATCGACCCGCGCCACGCGCTCGTGCCGCACCGTCGTCACCTGAAGAAGACGACCGTCATCACCGCGAGCGTCACCTCCATCGACCACGCCACCAAGAAGGCGACGATCACGCCCGCCGTCGGCGAGCCGTGGGAGGTCGACTACGACACGGTCGTCGTCACCGCGGGCGCGGTCTCGCGCACGTTCCCCATCCCGGGTGTCGCCGACCAGGCGATCGGGCTCAAGAACATCGAGGAGGCGATGGCGATCCGCGATCGCGTCGCCGACTGTTTCGCGAAGGCCTCCAACCTCCCGGCCGGCCCCGAGCGCGACCGCCTGCTCACGTTCGTCGTCGTCGGCGGCGGCTTCGCCGGCATCGAGCTCTTCGGCGAGCTGCGCTCCTACGCGAGCGCCCTCGTGCGGGAGTACCCGAACCTCACGATCGACGACACGCACTTCCACCTCATCGAGGCGATGGGCCGCATCATGCCCGAGGTGTCGCACAAGACGAGCCTGTGGGTCATCAAGAACCTCGAGGAGCGCGCCGCGAAGGTGCACCTCGACACCCAGCTCGCGAGCGCCGTCGACGGCAGGATCGAGCTCTCGACGGGCGAGACCTTCGAGTCCGACACGATCATGTGGACCGCGGGCGTCATGGCGAACCCGGTCGTGCGCAACACCGACCTCCCGATCGAGGAGCGCGGTCGCATCCGCGTGCAGGCCGACCTCCGCGTCATCTCCGACGACGGCGTCGTGCCTGACGCGTGGGCCGCGGGCGACGTCGCGGCGGTGCCCGACCTGTCGAGCACTCCCGGTCCCGGCGGCTTCACGGTGCCGAACGCCCAGCACGCCGTGCGTCAGGGCAAGCTGCTCGCGAAGAACCTCGTCGCCGACATCCGCGGTGAGAAGCCGCGCGAGTACGTGCACAAGAACGCGGGCGCCGTCGCCGGCATCGGCCTCTACACCGGTGTCTTCCAGAACGGCCCGTTCGCGATCAAGGGCCTCATCGCGTGGTTCATGCACCGGGGCTACCACGGTCTGGCGATGCCGATGTGGCAGCGCAAGATCCGCGTGTTCGGCAACTGGATCATCAACTTCCTCACCAAGCGCGACACCGTCGGCATCCCGGCCCGCGACACCCCGCGCGCCGGCTTCGAGCAGTGGGCGGCGCGGCCGAAGGGCTGACGTGCGTCGCCTGATCTCGGCGGTCGGCGCCGGGCTCCTCGTCGTCGTGCTCGCGGGCTGCGGCATCCTGAGCAGTCACTACGAGAACCGGCGAAGCGACGGCGGCGAGACGAGCGGTCGCGTCATCGCGAAGCTCGAGCAGCTCCCCGGCGTCGTACACGCGTCGTTCGAGTTGCGCCCGTGGGAGAACCCGGGCGAGGGCGGGCTGTTCTCGAGCTCGGGGATGGACTTCCTGCTCGAGATCGTGTTCGACGACGCCCATCGCATCGCCGACCCGGCCGCGTTCCTCGACACCGCGCTGCGTCTCGCCTGGAGCGTCAACGACGGCTACTCGCCGAAGGGCTCGGTGGGTCTGCTGCTCGAGGGCGGGCTCGACCGCGACTTCGACTGGGACCGCGTGCTGCGCGACGACTTCGGCACGCAGTTCGCCGGTCGCGACCCCTACCGTCTCAACGTCCACTCCGATGACGAGATCGAGCTCGGCGAGCGCGTGTTCGTCGGGATGGTCGACGACGACTTCCAGCAGCGCTACGGGTCCTGGCCGCTCGACCCGGTCGACGTGCCGGACGGGCTCACCGCGCCCGGCGCCCCGCCCGCCCTCGACCCGCTCGCCATCACGGGCCTCCGCCCGTCGTGGTACACGTCGGGCGAGGAGTGCTGGACGTTCGATTTCGACCGCGGGTTCTCGGAGGAGGACGGCTCGATCTACCCCGGCGTCGTCGAGGTGACCCTCCTCGTCGACGGCCGCGAGGAGGCGACCCAGACGACCGCGGGGCGCCGCATCGACGACGGCATCGAGTACGACGGCGTCGCGTTCTGCGCCGAGAAGCGCCCCGGCACCGAGGACTCGGTGAGCTTCTCGGTCGTCGCCCCCGCCGCGCCGGGCTTCGTGGGCGTCGAGGTCGACGGCCTCCGCATCCGCTGAGCGACGGCGCCGCCGCGTACCCTGACTGCACGCCCTCGTAGCCCAACCGGCAGAGGCAGCCGACTTAAAATCGGCTCAGTCCGGGTTCGAATCCCGGCGAGGGCACGTGATCGAGCTCACGCGCGACGAGGCCCGCCGCATCGCGGTGCGGGCGCAGCTGCTCGAGGCCGACCGCCCCGGGGATGTCGTCGAGGTGGCCGACCAGCTCGCGGCGATCAAGATCGACCCGACGGCGGTGATCGCGCCCGCCGAGCACAGCATCCTCTGGTCGCGCATCGGGGAGGGCTACGAGTCGGGGCAGCTCGTGCGGGCCGTCGAACGCGACCGCACGCTCTTCGAGTACGACGGTGCGTTCCGTCCGATCGACGTGCTGCCTCTCCTGCTGCCCGGGATGCGGAAGCTGCCGCGCCGCGCGTCGACGAAGGAGTGGCTCGCCGCGAACGACGTGTTCCGCCGCGAGGTGCTCGCCCGGCTCGCCGCGGAGGGGCCGCTGCTCGCGAGCGAGATCCCCGACACCGCCCAGGTGCCTCGCGCGCCCGACGGCTGGTCGGGGTCGAACCAGACGACGGTGCTGCTGGACATCCTGCACCGCATGGGCGTCGTCGCCGTGGATTCGCGCGAGGGGCGGGTGCGGCGTTGGGATCTCGCCGAGCGCGTCTACCCCGCCGACCTCCCCGAGTACGACGACGAGGAGGCCGAGCGGATGCTGCAGGAGCGTCGCCTGCGCGCGGCCGGCATCGCGCGGCAGAAGTCGCCGTGGACCCCGGTCGGCACGGTCGGCGAGGCGGCGCGCGTCGAGGGGTCGTCGTGGACGTGGCGGGTCGACCCGGAGGCGCTCGCGAGCCTGGACGACGAGGAGCCGGACGGCCGGGTCGCGATCCTCAACCCCTACGACGGCATGCTGTACGACCGGCCGCGGCTCGCGGAGCTCTTCGACTTCGCCTACGTGCTCGAGCAGTTCAAGAAGAAGCACGAGCGCGTCTACGGCTACTTCGCGCACCCGATCCTGCTCGGCGACCGTCTCGTCGGGTTGCTCGACGCGGAGGTCGATCGCAAGGCCGACGTGCTGCGGGTGACCGCCGTGCACGAGCTCCTGCCCTTCGACCCGGAGGAGGCCGAGATCGTCGACCTCGAGCTCGACGCCCTCGCGCGCTGGCTCGACGTGCCGCGCGAGAGAATCGAGGAGTGATCGACCTCGAAACACCTGCCATGGTCGTGGACGCCGGCGTGCTCGACGCCAACATCGCCCGCGTCGCGACCTTCGCCGCCGAGCGGGGCTTTGCCGTGCGTCCCCACGCCAAGACCCACAAGATCCCCGAGATCGCCGCGCTGCAGCTCGCCGCCGGCGCGGTCGGACTCACGGTGGCGACGATCGGCGAGGCGGAGTCGTTCGCGGCGCCCGATGTCTTCATCGCCTACCCGCTCTGGCTCTCGCCCGCGAAGGCCGAGCGCCTGCGCGCGCTGTCCGGTCGCGTCGCGTTCGGCGTCGACTCGGTCGAGGGCGTGCGGCAGGCCGCGTCGGTGCTGGGCGCCGACACGTCGCGGTTCGCCGTGCGGGTCGAGGTCGACAGCGGCCACCACCGCAGCGGCGTCGCGCCCGCCGACGTCGTGGCCGTCGCCGAAGCGGCCCGGGATGCCGGATTCCGCGTCGAGGGCGCCTTCACGTTCCCGGGACACTCCTACGGGCCCGGCGCGGCCGACGAGGCCGCGCGCGGCGAGCGCGGCGCCCTCGCCGAGGCGGGGGAGCGCCTGCGCGCGGCCGGCTTCGACGTCGCGGTGCTGAGCGGCGGCAGCACGCCGAGCGTCTTCGCGACGCAGTCCGGCGGGGCGACCGAGGTGCGCCCGGGCGTCTACGTCTTCAACGACGCCCAGCAGTGGGAGCTCGGCAACGCGGCCCCCGATCAGGTCGCCCTCACGGTCCTCGCGACCGTCGTGAGCGCGCATCCCGACCGCGCCATCGTGGATGCCGGCAGCAAGATGCTGGGCGCCGACAAGGCCGCGTGGGGCACCGGTTACGGGCGGCTCCTCGACCACCCGGACGCGCGCATCACGGCGCTCTCGGAGCACCACGCGACGATCATCGGAGCCGACCTGCGCGTCGGCGACCGCGTGCGGGTCGTGCCCAACCACGTGTGCGTCGCGATCAACCTCGTCGACGAGGTCGTCGTCGTGCGCGACGGCGTCGTCGAGGGCCGATGGTCGGTCGCCGCACGTGGTCGCAATGGGTGATCTGGGGCTAATCTCGCTGCTGGACGAGGAGGTCCAACGTGAACGACAACCCGCAATCGGTTCCGCCGGGCTGGTACCCCGACCCGACTGCCCGGCATGCCCAGCGTTACTGGGACGGCCAGGGGTGGACCGAGCACGTCGCGTCGAAGAAGGGCGTCCAATCGACCGACCCGCCTACTCGTGAGCCAGTCGAACCAGCCGGTTCCGCGGTAGGCGCAACGGCGAAGAAGGTCCCGGTGTTCGGGGCTCGTCGGGTGGCTAAGGAGTCACTTGAGGAGAACGCGCGACTGCAGCGACTCATCGACGAGCACGGGCTGCGAGAGCTGGCGGAAGTCGAGAAGGCTGTTGAGGGTGTCCGGGCGCAACTCGATGCGGCTCAGCAGGAGTTGAAGGCGGAACGCGCCGCGGTTCAGGGGGCACTAGCAGAACGAGCCGCGGTGCAGAGCCAAGTTCTCGACTTGCGATCTGCGGTCGAACTTCAGGAGTTCGGACTCTACGACGTCGAGCACCCTGCGGAGTCTTCGGTTTCGTTGGGTACGGGCCTGGAAACGCTCCGGGTTGAGATCAAGCAGGCGATCTCCGCCGGACACGCGACGACGGCGACGACGAACTTCACCTTCAACAACAGTGCTGCAAAGGGGCGGAAGTTCGTGCGTGACATGTCGAAGCTCATGCTTCGGGCATACAACGCCGAAGCGGAGAACTGCGTCAAGACGGTACGGGCCGGCAACCTCAGCGCAGCACAGAAACGTCTCGGGGCCGCCGTCGATCAAATCGCCCGGCTGGGGTCGATGATCGACCTCAGGGTGACGCCTTACTTCCATGGGCTGAGGCTGCGGGAGCTTGAGCTCGCCAGTCGACACCTGCAAGCCCTCCAAATCGAGAGGGAACTGGAGAGGGCGCGGCGCGAAGAGTTGCGTCAGCAGCGGCTGGCCGAGCAGGAGCTGGCGCGCGAGAAGGAGCGGCTGGAGAAGGAGCGCGCCCACTATCTCGTTGTTCTATCTACGCTTGAAGGCAACGGCGATGAGTCGGGGGTTGCGCGGATCCGCGAGAAGCTCGCCGACGTGGAGCGGGCGATCGAGGAGGTCGATTATCGGGTTGCCAACATACGCGCGGGCTATGTCTATGTCATCAGCAATATCGGCTCGTTCGGCCCTGAAGTCGTCAAGATCGGGATGACGCGTCGCCTCGATCCGATGGACCGCGTCAACGAACTCGGCGATGCCTCCGTGCCGTTCCGCTTCGATGTGCACGCACTGTTCTTCGCCGAGGATGCGGTCGGAATCGAGACTGGGTTACACCAACGTTTCGCAGAGCGGCGTCTGAACAAGATCAACCTCCGTCGCGAGTACTTCCGTGTGACCCCAGGCGAGGTGCTCGAAGCGCTAAGAGAACAACGAGTCGAGTTGCTCGAGTTCACGCTTGAGGCCGCAGCGCCCGAGTGGCGAAGCAGCGGAGGGCACGGGCAACTCGCGTCGCCCGTACAGCCAGATGAAGTTGGTGAATCCGGGTCTCAGGTGACCGCCGTAGCGTAGGGATGTGACCCTGCGCATCGCCGTCCTCTCGGCCGAAGGCCGCACCGCGAAGTCGACCGTCGCCGTCGGGCTGCTCGACGCGCTCGCGCGCGACGCGCGCGTCGGGGTCTTCCGCCCCGTCGCCCGGTCGCTCGAGCAGCCGGATCCCGTGCTCGACGCCCTCGCCCGGCACGGCGCCGTCGCGACCGGGATCGGCACCGACGACGAGCACGTGCACACCGACCCGGATGCGGCGGTGCGCCGCATCGTCGCGGAGGCAGCCAAGCTCGACGGCGCGTGCGACGCGGTGCTCGTGCTCGGCAGCGACTACACGGGGGTCGGCGCACCGACCGAGCTGTCGATGAACGGCCGCATCGCCGCCGACCTCGGCGCCGCCGTCGTGCTCGTGCTCAACGGGCTGCGTCCGGATCACGTCTTCCGCACCCCCGAGGAGCTCGCGGATGCCGCCCGCGTCGCCGTCGCGGAGCTGCGCGGCGACCACGTCGGCCCCGCCGCGATCGTCGTCAACCGCGCCGACCCCGAGCGCCTCGCCGACCTCGCGACCGCGGTCGAGACGGCGGTCGGCGGACCCGTGCACGTGATCCCCGAGGACCCGCTGCTCGACGCCCCGTCGCTGCGCCGCCTCGCCGAGAACCTCGAGGCGCAGCTCGTGAAGGGCGAGGAGGCCGACCTCGACCGCCTCGTGCTCGGCACCGTCGTCGCCGGCATGGGGCTCGAGAACCTCCTGCCCCGACTCATCGAGGGCGGGGTCGTCGTCGTGCCGGCCGACCGATCCGATGCCCTCCTCGGCGTCGTCGTCGCCGACCGCTCGGCCGCCTTCCCGAGCCCCGCCGCGGTCGTGCTCAACGGCGGCATCCCGATGGCGCCGCAGGTGGAGCGGCTCATCGACGGGCTCGACTCGACGCTCCCGTTCCTCGCCTGTCAGTGGGGTACGTTCGAGACGGCGAAGCGCGTCGACGGCACCCGCAGCCTCCTCGCGGCGGAGTCGGAGGAGAAGTACGAGCGCGCACTCGGGCTGTTCCGCGAGCACGTCGACGGCGCCGCGATCGTCGCCGGCATCCGCGCCGCCGGCCCCGCCCCGATGACCCCCAACCGCTTCGAGCACGAACTGCTCGAGCGGGCGCGCGCCGACGTCAAGCACATCGTGCTGCCCGAGGGCGACGACGACCGCGTGCTCGAGGCCGCCGCGATCGTGCTACGCGAGGGCGTGGCCCGGGTCACAATCCTGGGCGACGAGGACGCCGTGCGCGCCCGCGCCGCCGAGCTCGGCCACGACATCGCCGCCGCAACGGTGCTCGGCACCGACGACCCCGAGTTGCACCCGCGTTTCGCCGCCGAGTACTTCGAGTTGCGCAAGCACAAGGGCGTCGACGAGCACACCGCCGCCGAGACGGTGCGCGACGTGTCGTACTTCGGCACGATGATGGTGCACGCCGGCCTCGCCGACGGGATGGTGTCGGGCGCGAGGCACACGACCGCGCACACGATCACGCCCGCGTTCCAGATCGTGAAGACGAAGCCCGGCATCTCGGTCGTCTCGAGCGTGTTCCTCATGGCGCTCGCCGACCGCGTGCTCGTCTACGGCGACTGCGCCGTCATCCCGGAGCCGACGCGCGAGCAGCTCGCCGACATCGCGATCGCGTCGGCCGCGACGGCGCGGCAGTTCGGGATCGAGCCGCGCGTCGCGATGCTCTCCTACTCGACGGGGGAGTCCGGCAGCGGCGGCGAGGTCGACGACGTGCGCGCCGCGACCGAGCTCGTGAAGCAGCGCGCCCCCGAGCTTCCCGTCGCGGGACCCATCCAGTACGACGCCGCCGCCGACCCGACCGTCGGGGCCGCGAAGCTCCCCGGATCCGACGTCGCCGGACGCGCGACCGTGTTCGTCTTCCCCGACCTCAACACGGGCAACAACACCTACAAGGCGGTGCAGCGCTCCGCGGGGGCGCTCGCGATCGGGCCTGTGCTGCAGGGGCTGAACAAGCCCGTCAACGACCTCTCCCGAGGAGCCCTCGTGCGCGACATCGTCAACACGATCGCCGTCACCGCCATCCAGGCGCAGGGCGAGGAGGTCGACGCGTGAGCGCGCGCATCCTCGTGCTCAACGCCGGATCGTCGAGCCTCAAGTACCAGGTCGTCGACCTCGCCGCCCCCGACGCGCGCGTGCGCGGCCTCATCGAGCGCATCGGCGAGCCCGGCTCCGACGTGCCCGACGCCCAGGCGGCGACCCGGCGGGTGCTCGACGCGCTCGGCGGCAAGGCGCCGGATGCCGTCGGCCACCGCATCGTGCACGGCGGAACCCGCTTCGTGCAGCCCACCCTCATCGACGACGACGTCGAGGCCGCGATCGAGGAGCTCGACCCGCTCGCGCCGCTGCACAACCCGCCCGGGCTCACCGGCATCCGCGCGGCCCGCTCCGTGCTGCCGGACGTGCCGCACGTGGCCGTCTTCGACACGGCGTTCCACGCGACGCTGCCCGACCACGCCGCGAGCTACGCGATCGACCGCGCCGTCGCGGGCGAGCTCGGCATCCGCCGCTACGGGTTCCACGGCACGTCGTTCCGGTCGGTGTCGCGGTCGACGGCGGCGTTCCTCGGGCGGCCGCTCGAGGACGTGCGGATGATCGTGCTGCACCTCGGCAACGGCGCGTCGGCGTGCGCGATCGGCGGGGGCGTCTCGATCGACACCTCGATGGGGCTCACGCCGCTCGAGGGGCTCGTGATGGGCACGCGGTCCGGCGACGTCGACCCGGGCGTGCTCATGCACCTCGTGCGGCACGGCTGGACGGTCGACGAGGTCGACGCGCTGCTCAACCGCCGGTCGGGGCTGCTCGGGCTCGCCGGGTCCAACGACTTCCGCGACGTCGCGGCGGGCGCGCAGGCGGGGGAGCCGGAGGCCGTGCTCGCGGTCGAGGTGCTGCTGCACCGGCTGCGCAAGTACGTCGGCGCCTACGCGGCGGAGCTCGGGGGCGTGGACGCCCTCGTCTTCACGGCCGGCATCGGCGAGAACGCCGGGTGGTTGCGCGAGCGCGCCGTCGAACGGCTCGGCTTCCTCGGCATCCGGGTCGACCCGGAGCGCAATGCGAGCGGATCGGGGCCGCGGCGCATCTCGCCGGACGACGCCGAGGTCGACGTGCTCGTGGTGCCGACCGACGAGGAGCTCGAGATCGCCGTGCAGACCGCGGAGGTCGCGGGTCTGGGCTGAGGGCTCGAGCGCCCCGCACGTTACGGCCACGTTTCGGATTCGTGGCGATTCGCGAAAACCTGCGCGCGACGGCCCGACTCGCGTTGACGCCGCGCCCGAGAGATCGTTAGGTTCAAACATCTGATGACCGGATAACCCGGTGATGAGACTTATCCCTTCCCGATCGCTTCAGGAGTTCCCATGGCATCTCGCCCCTCCATCCAGCGCGGCCTGTTCGCGGGCGCGCTCGTCGCGGCCGCGGGCCTGCTCGCCGGCTGCGCCGCCCCGGCGCCCGAGCCGACCGCGACCGACCCCGTCGAGTACGAGCGCGCGACCGTGCGCCTCGCCCTCCACTTCAACTCGCCGCAGGCGTCGTGGGTCGGCATCTACGTCGCCGAGGAGGAGGGCTACTACGACGAGCTCGGCATCGACCTCGACATCCAGTACCTCGGCGGCTCGACGCTCGCCGTGCAGGCCGTCGGCTCCGGGCAGGCCGACATCGGCCTCGCGGCCCCCGACTCGCTCCTCGCCGCGTTCGAGCAGGAGATCCCGCTCGTCGCCGTCGCCAACCACATCCAGCAGGACTCCACCGGTGTCATCGTGAACGGTGAGGCCGAGTCGTTCGAGGACCTCGCGGGCCTCCGTGTCGCGACCGCGCAGGGCACCGCCGAGTCGGGCATGTTCCAGGCCGCGCTCGCGACGGCCGACGTCGCCGACGACGTCACGATCGACTACGTCGAGTCCGCCGCCAAGTGCACCATGGTCATCTCGGGCAACGCCGACGCGTGCACGGGCTTCGCCTACAGCCAGTTCGTGCAGCTCCAGCTCGCGGGACTCGAGCCCTCGTTCCTGCCGTTCTCGACCGACGAGGCGCCCCTCCCGGGCCACATGATCTTCGCGACCGAGAAGTTCGTCGCCGACTCCGGTGACGTCGTCGCGCGCTTCCTCGAGGCGACGTTCCGCGGCTACGCGGCGGCCGACGCCGACCGGGCGAACGCGTTCGAGGTCATCTCAGCGCTCGCCACGACCGCCGACCCGGCGCAGCTCGAGCGCGCCACCGACCTCGTGCTCGACCTCACGCACAGCGACCGCACCGAGGAGTTCGGCTGGGGCTACATCACCGAGGAGGTCTGGCAGAACCTCATCGACGCGCTCACCGCGGGCGGGGTCATCGACGCCGACCTCGACCCGTCGGAGTTCTTCACGAACGACCTGCTCCCGGCGGGCGCCGCGGACTGGCGTTGAGCGTGACCAGCGGAAAGCGCACCGGGGCGGTGGAGATCGACTCCACCGCCCCGGTGCGGGCTGACGGCCTGAGCGTCGCCTACGGCGCGGACACCGCGTCGCCCGTCTGGGCGCTCAAGGACGTCGACCTCACCGTTCCCAGCGGGCGCTTCGTCTCCCTGATCGGCCCGTCGGGCTGCGGGAAGAGCACCCTCCTCCGCGTCCTCGCCGGGCTCCTCGAACCGACGTCGGGCACCCTCAGCGCCGGTGGCACGACCCCCGGCGACCTCCGCCGCAGCCGCGCCACCGGGTTCATGTTCCAGGACCCGACGCTCCTGCCGTGGATGACGGTGCGGCAGAACATCGGCGTGCTCGCCCGCGTCGCGGGGCGGCCCATCGGGTCGGCCGAGGCCGAGCGTCTCGCCGAGCTCGTCGGCCTCAAGGACTTCCTCGAGCGCTACCCGGACGAGCTCTCCGGCGGGATGCGGCAGCGCGTCGCGCTCGCCCGCTCGTACGCGCTCGACCCGACGCTCCTCCTCATGGACGAGCCGTTCGGCGCGCTCGACGAGATCACGCGCCAGAAGATGAACGACGAACTGCTCGACGTGTGGGAGAAGAAGTCGCCGTCGGTGTTCTTCGTCACCCACTCGATCTCGGAGGCCGTCTACCTCTCCGACCTCGTCGTCGTCATGGCGCCGCGCCCCGGCCGCATCGTCGCGCAGGTCGAGATCGACATCCCGCGCCCGCGGCGGGCGGAGATGCGCTTCACGAGCGCCTTCACCGAGTACGTCGGCGAGATCCACACCGCACTCACGGAGGCGATGAACTCATGAACGCCCGCGCCGCTCTGCGGAAGTTCCTCCCGCCGATCGCGTCGCTCGTCGCGCTCGTCGTCATCTGGCAGATCTGCTGCGTCGTGTTCGACGTGCCGCGGTTCATCCTGCCCGAGCCCGTCGACATCGCCCGCTCGGTCGTCGACAACTTCGACGTGCTCATGACGCACGCCGGGGTGACGCTCACCGAGCTCCTCATCGGCTACGCGCTCGGCGTCGGCAGCGGCCTGCTGCTCGCGATCGTCATGAACTTCGCGGCGCCGCTCAAGGCCGCGATCTACCCGATCCTGGTCGCGTCGCAGACGATCCCGAAGGTCGCCATCGCGCCGCTCTTCGTGCTCTGGTTCGGCACCGACCTGCTGCCGAAGGTGCTCATCATCGCGCTCCTGGCGTTCTTCCCGGTGCTCATCAACACCCTCTCGGGGCTCGAGGGCACCGACCGCGACCAGCTCAACCTCATGAAGTCGGTCGACGCCTCCCCGTGGTACGTCTACCGATTCGTGAAGATCCCGAGCGCCATCCCGTCGCTCTTCGCCGGCCTCAAGCTCGCGCTCACGGTGAGCGTCATCGGCGCCGTGATCGCGGAGTTCGTCGCCTCGAGCAAGGGCCTCGGATTCCTCCTGCTGTCGTACAACGCGTCGCTGCGCACGACGGAGCTCTTCGCGACGCTCGTCATCCTGATCGCGATCAGCGGGCTCTCGTTCCTGCTCATCGTCGCGATCGAGCGCATGTTCTCGTGGCAGCAGCGCGGAGCCGCCCGGCGCGGCGGCAGCACCTCGATCGTGCCGAAGGGGGAGTCCGCGTGAGCGCGGGCCTCGCCCCGATCGACCGCTCGGCCGCGCTCGACCTGCTCACCCGTCTCGTCGCGACCCCCAGCCAGTGCGGGATCGACGACGAGCAGGCGATCGCGGAACTCATCGCGGAGGAGCTCTCCGCGGCGGGCGTCGACGTCGAACTGCGGGAGGTCGCGCCCGGCCGGCCGAACGTCGTCGCGCGGCTCGCCGGCGCGGGCACCGGCCCGGCTCTCATGTTCAACGGGCACCTCGACACGACCCCGCAGGACAGCGCCTGGACGCGCGGCCACGACGTCGAGGTCACGGATGACGGGGTCGTCGTCGGCCACGGCGCGCGCAACATGAAGGGCGGGCTGACGTCGATCATCCTCGCCCTGCAGACCTGGGGGCGGTCGGGGGAGCGTCCGCCCGGCGACGTCCACTTCACGGGCGTGATGGGCCACCACGAGGGGGGTGTCGGCACGCGCGCCCTCCTGCGCGAGCTCGACTGGCCCGCGCACACCGTCATCCCGGAGCCCACGGACCTGGGCGTCCGGACCGTGCAGACGGGCTCGCTCGCGCTGCGCGTCGACGTCGTCGGGCGGACCGCTCCCGCCGGTAACGCCGGGATGCTGGGGCGCTACGCGACTCCGGCCGACGCCGCGATCGACCCGGTGCGCGTCGTCGACGACCTCGTGTCGGCGCTCGACGAGGTGCCGTGGCGCGTCGCGCTCGATCCGCGGCTGCCCGACCTGCCGATGGCGCACGTGCGGCGCATCGAGGCGGGCTACGGCCCCGGGATGCTCGGAATGGCCTTCGCGCCCGACCGGCTCCGCGCGACCGTGGGCGTGTTCACCCTCGCCGGTCAGACCGCGGAGGAGGTGCGCGGCACCGTCGAGTCGCACCTCGCCGCCCGCCTCACGCCGCGCGGCTTCTCGGTCGAGGTGGGACTGATCGGGCACGCGCGCGACCTCCTCGACGTGCCGCTCGACGCCCCCATCACGCACGCCGTGACGGCCGCGCACCGGGCGGTGACGCGGGCCGAGCCCGAGTCGGGCGTGCTCCTGCCGCACTCCTACTTCGGGTGCGACGCCCAGGTGCTCGCGGGCGCCGGACTCGACGCGATCTCGTACGGGCCCGCATCGCACGCCTACCGCTACGAGAACCGCGGCCGCGTGCGCCTCGACGACGTCGTGACGTGCGCCGAGACGTTCGTGCGGCTGCCGCTCGCGCTCGCGGAGGCGGCGTCGGCGTGACCGCGGACCTCGTGATCGCGAACGGTGAGGTGGTGACCCCCGCGGGTCGCCGCCTCGCCGACGTCGTCGTGCGCGACGGCCGCATCGCCGAACTCGCCGAGCCCGGGACCGCGTCGGCGGCGGAGCGCATCGACGCGCGCGGGCTGTGGGTGCTGCCGGGCATGGTCGACCTGCACGTGCACTTCCGCGACCCGGGCAAGCCGCACGTGGAGACGTTCGCGACGGGCACCGCGGCCGCGGCGCACGGAGGCGTCACGACGGTCGCCGACATGCCCAACACGACCCCGCCGCTCCTGACCGTGGAGGAGCTCGACGAGCGCCTCGCCCGGGCGTCTGCCACGGCGAGCGTCGACTTCACCTTCTGGGCGGGGGCGCCCCGCACCGAGGAGTTCGCGGGCTTCGGCGAGCGCGGCATCGCGGGCGTCAAGGTGTTCCTCGCCGGGCGCGCGCAAGGCGCCCAGTACGGCGGCGGCATCGGCATCTCCGACGACGAGCACCTGCTCGACGTGTTCGCGGAGTCCCGTCGGCACGGGCTCACCGTCGCCGTGCACCTCTCCAACCCGTCGATCGAGCACGGTTGGCGCCGCGACTGGGTCGGCAGGGGCATCGCGGAGCTCCGCGACGAGGTCGTCGGGGAGTCCCGCCTGGACAAGATCGAGTCGGCGCAGCGCGTGCTGCTGTTCGCCGAGCACACCGGCGCGCGCATCCACCTCGTGCACGTGAGCGCGGCGATCCTCCCGCTCATCCGCGACGCCCGTGCGCGCGGCGTGCGCGTCACCGCCGAGTCGTTCGCGCCGTTCGTCTCGACCGAGCAGTTCGACGTGCTCGGCGAGCTCGGCTACGACCGGTACCGCCGTCCCGATGAGATCGAGGCGCTCTGGGCCGGGATGCGGGACGGCTCGATCGACTCCCTCGCCTCCGACCACGCGCCCCATGCGCGCGCCGACAAGGACCTCGGCCGCACCGACCTCCTCGCGAGTTCCTCGGGCTACCCCGAGCTCGACACGATCCTGCCGATGATGCTCGACCGCGTGCTCGACGGCGTGCTGAGCCTCGAGCGCCTCGTCGAGCTCTACGCCGCCACGCCCGCCGCGATCGCCGGGCTCGACGACCGCAAGGGCGCGCTCGAGGTCGGCCGCGACGCCGACGTCGTGCTGGTCGACCCGCGGGGGGAGTGGGTCGTCCGGGCCGAGGAGTGCCGCTCGCGCGCCGGCTGGACGCCCTTCGAGGGCCGCCGGCTCCGCGGCCGTATCGAGCACGTGCTGCTCCGCGGTCGCCCCGTCGATCCGAACGCCCCGCAGGGCGTGTTCCAGCCGCGGCAGCCGCAGCGCGCCGCCGACGACCCGAGGAGGTCACCCGCATGAAGGTCGGAGTCCACTTCTCCTGCTCGGCCCTGGAGGGCCAGAGTTGGGCGGACATCTACGAGTCCGCGCTGACGCAGGCCGAGATCGCCGACGAGCTCGGCTACGACAGCGCCGTCGTCTCGGAGCACCACTTCAAGGCGGAGGGCTGGATCCCGTCGCCGTTCGTGCTGTGCGGCGCGATCGCGGCGCGCACCGAGCGCATCCGCATCGGCACCGACATCGTCATCCTTCCGTTCGCGCATCCGCTGCGGATCGCGGAGGACATCCTCACGCTCGACAACCTGTCGCGCGGCCGGGCGATCCTCGGCGGCGGGATGGGGCACAGCGCCGACGAGTTCGCGCGCTTCGGCGTGCCGTACAAGCAGCGCGTCAGCCGCTCCGAGGAAGCGCTCACGGTGCTGCGGCGCGCGTTCCACGAGCGCTCGTTCGCGTTCGAGGGCGCTTACTCGACGTTCGACGAGACCTCGATCACGCCCCGCCCCTTCGCCGACGCCCCGCCCATCTGGTACGGCGCGATCAGTGCCGCGGGCGCCCGGCGCGCGGCGCGACTCGCGGACGCGCTCGTCATCGGCCCGTCGCTCCACGTCGACGAGGTCGCCGAGGCGATCGACGCCTACCACGACGAGCTGCGCCTCCTCGGGCGTGAGGGCACGGGCGAGGTGCACCTGCGCCGCGAGGTCGCGCTCGCGGAGAGCTCGGCCGAGGCGTGGGACACGGGCCTCGCGCCGCTGCACTACCAGGCGTCGCACATCTACTCCGACTTCCCGCGCGAGGGCACGGATGCCGAGTTCCGCGAGTTCGTGCACGGCCGCTACCTCGTGGGCGACCCCGCCGAGATGACGGCGGAGATCCACGGCCTGCGGAAGCGCTTCGGCGACATCGGGCTGCTCCTGCGCTTCCAGCTGCCGGGCACGTCGAACGCCGTCGCCGAGGCGTCGACGCGCCTCTTCGGCGAGGCCGTCCTGAGCGCGCTGCCGTGACCGTGATCCCCACAGCCGAGGTCGCCGCGGCGGTCGCCGGGTTCGAGGCGCGCGCGATCGGGCTGCGGCGTCGGCTGCACGCGCATCCCGAGGTGGGCTGGACGGAGTTCTTCGCCACCTGGACGCTGCGCGAGGCGCTCGCCGCCGCGGGGGTGACCGACGTCGTCGCCGGTGCCGACGTCTACCGTGCGCCCGAGCGGCTCGGGCTTCCCGCGGCCGACGTCGTCGCCGCGGCCGAACGGGATGCCCGCGCGGCGGGGGTGCCGGAGGAGGCGCTCGCCGCGATGGCGGGCGGCCGCACGGGGC
>Ga0065721_10004153_pt1 | contig 39069 bp, 29 predicted proteins | sample Mesricmetagenome_FD_59108 | JGI IMG/M metagenome (GOLD analysis project Ga0065721, IMG submission 59108) | Mesophilic microbial community from rice straw/compost enrichment Sample: eDNA_1 v2 (version 2) | ecosystem: Engineered > Solid waste > Grass > Composting > Bioreactor | place: USA: Davis... | reverse complement strand
TATCATTACAAATTTTTTATCGACGAACGTATGTGGATGGAGGATATCGAGAACCAGTATCGCGAACCCGACGGCGTGGCAGGCTGGAACAGTATTCTTGTGGTGTGATAGACCTGAGGGGGAAGCGATTCCCGCATGGTTGGCCCGTGCAAACGGGAATTAGCCCTCAAGGTAAATTTGTTTAACCTAAAAACGGTGTGTTATCTGTTGAACGATTCGGATAACACACCTTTTTTTTATGCTTTATTATACACTTTGTAAACGGGCTCCCGCAGTGCATCTCCTTTCTCGGAACAAATAAAGGCCAGTAGTTCGGCAATTTGCTCAGGCTTCACCCATTTATTGGGGTCTGCATCGGGCATGCTTTCGCGGTTGGGAGGCGTATCGATGGTACTGGGTACAATCACCGAGGTAACCACATTGGCGCCTTTGGCTTCCTTGTTTAATATATCGGCCAGTGTAAACAGCAGGGACTTACTCAGCGCATAGGCTACCTTGCCGGTGCCCTCCTCGTGTTTTATACCCGGCCTGGCGCCGGTGAATATCAAACGGCCATAACCCTGTTGCAACATATGCTGAAACAGCGGGCGGGCCAGGTTGTAGGCTGTTTCAAAATTCAGCGAGAACATATCCCTTAACTCCGCAATACCGGTGTTGGCGATATTACCCATGGCAAAACCACCGGCCAGTAACATACCGGCCTGAATGGTGCCCTTTTTATCGATGGCTTCTTCTACAAACCGGCGGGTGGCTGCTTCATCGGCCAGGTCAACGGTATGCAGGGAAAAATTGGGATGGTCTTTGGCAAATCCAGGATGTTTATCACCATGATCTACCCCCACCACGGTATGGTTGTCGGCCAGGAATTTTTTGACCACTGCGGTACCCAGGTTGCCATTGGCGCCGGTGATAATACAATTCATAATTTAAAATAGGAAGTTCCAGCCGTGTTTATCTTCTTCTTTACCTGTGCGAATAGCTTCCATTTTATTTTTCAAACGGTACATCACGGCATCATCGCCATATGAAGGCAAATGATGATCGATACCATTGAGGTGAATGGTGGCGATAGGCGCTACCACGGCAGCTGTACCGGCGCCAAATGCCTCGCTGATGGTATTGTGGCGGAAAGCATTTTCCAGCTCGGCCAGGCTAATAGGCCTTGCCTCATAGGGAATACCCAGGTCGGCAGCCAGCGTAAGCAACGAATCGCGGGTAACGCCATCCAGGATAGAATCGCTGAGCGGCGGTGTAACCAGCACGCCGTCTATTACAAACATGGCGTTCATCATACCCGATTCCTCGATGTACTTGTTTTCGCGGGCATCGGTCCATAATACCTGGTCGTAGCCTGCTTCTTTTGCTTTTTGGGTAGGGAAAAAGGCGCCGCCATAGTTGCCCGCACATTTTGCACTACCCGTGCCGCCGCGTGAGGCGCGCACAAAATTGGTTTCTACCTTTACTTTCAGCGGTTGTGAAAAGGCCGGACCAACAGGGCCGGTGAATATCAGGAATATGTATTGGTCGGAAATTTTTACACCAAACTTGGCTTCGCTGGCAAACATCAGCGGACGGATATACAGCGAAGAGCCTGCCTGCGTGGGTATCCACTCCTTATCGGTCTCCACCAGCCTGCGCAAACCCTCGATAAAGATCTCTTCGGGCACCGTGGCCATGCACATACGGTTCAGCGAACGTACCATTCTTTCGTAATGTTTGTGCACGCGGAACAGGTTGATGCGGCCATCATCCATGCGGAAGGCTTTTAAACCTTCAAACACCGACTGGCCGTAGTGCAGGGCCAAGGTGGTTGGACTTAATGAAATATTGCCAAAAGGAACGATTTGTGGTGTTTCCCATTGCCCATTTTCGTAGTTGCTGATGAGCATATGGTCTGCTACATAATTGCCAAAGCCAAGGTTATTGAAGTCTACTTCTTTCAGCCTGGATTGTGTTGTTCTTTGAACTATGATCTCGTCAGTGAGTTCCATAACGGTGATTTTAATATGTCTGTAAAGATACGCAGAATCGCGAATTAGCTGCCGGTTAACCGGTTCCCTATGCGTATGATGGCCTGCACCAGCACATCGAAATCCTTTTGCCGGCTGCGGTGATTGGTATGGGCCACGCGTATCACGTACTGGTTGTTCAGCAGGGTATAGGTGGGCGCGGCGATGCCTTCTTCGTGTAGTTGCATCAGAATTTCCTTGTTCAGCGGGTTCAGTTCGGTGGGGGCCGGGTTGCCGGGGTTGAACCGGAAACAGACGATATTCAAAGGCGCCGGCGCCATCAGTTGCAGCAGTGGCTCCTGCTCGATCAGCGAGGCCAGGTATTGCGCCTGCTGCAGGTTTTGACGAATGATGGTGCGGAACTGCTCCAGGCCATAGGCTTTAAGCATCATCCATATTTTCAGCGCCTTGAAATTGCGCGACAGCTCCATGCCATAGTTCTGCAATCCATCGGGACCGGCAGAAATACCTCGTTCATGCAGGGCCAGGTAATTCACGGCCGAAGCAAATGCCTCGCGGTGCAGCCCTGCATCGCGTATGAGCACACAGCCCGCCTCGTAGTTTACCGACATCCATTTATGAAAATCGAACGATACACTATCGGCCTGTTCAATGGCTTTCAACTCATCGTCGAACTCGGGCAGCAGTTTGGGAATAGCGCCAAATGCGCCATCGATATGCAACCATAGTTTTTCCTCGCGTGCAATGGCCGCCAGTTTATGCAGGGGATCGATGGCGCCGGTATTTACCGTGCCGGCATTGCCTACGATACAAAACGGGCGTAAGCCCGCCTTTCTATCCTGCACCAACATACGTTTCAGCTCATCTGTTTTGATGCGGTAGTTTTTATCTACCGGCACCTTTCTGAAGTTGTCGCTGCCAATGCCTATCACCTCCACGCCTTTCAACACACAGTTATGGGTTTCCGCACTACCGTATATCACCAGTTGTTCGGGAACGGCGCGTATGCCCTTGCTTTTGATGTGGGCGCTGGCATGATGCCGCGCTGCTATCAGGGCGGTGATATTGGCAATGGAGGCGCCGCTTACCAGCAGGCCGCTGGCAGTATCGGGGAAACCCATCATTTGCTTCGACCATTCTACCACCTGCTTATCTACATACATGGGCATATTATCGCCAATGCTTACGTTGGTGTTCATGCCCGAGGCCAGCATATCGGCCAGCATGCCCAGGGCGGTACCACCACCCTGCACCCAGCCCCAAAAGCGGGGATGCATGTTGCTGGTATTATAGGGAAGAATATTTTGGGCAAAAAGTTCGTACAGGGCGGTTGTATCCAGCCCGTTTTCCGGAACCGGCTCCTGAATGCTGTCTTTAGCGTCCTGGGAAGGTTTTGTCCATACAGGCCGTTTACCGGCTGTTTCAAGATAATAAAACAGGTCGTCGAGCATACGGTGACCCAGTTGGTTCAGTTGCGACCAGCTTACCGGGTCCAGTGATTGCGCTGCTTCCAACAATATTTCTTGTTTCATACACCAAAATTCCTGAAAACGGTGTATGTAAAACAGATGCAGTTTCGATTATATCGGCTATATCAGATCAGGAGTAGATGCTTTCAATTTCGTCCTGGTATTTTTCCATCACCACCTTACGTTTGATACTGAGCTTGGGCGTCATTTCGCCGGTATCTATACTCCATTCGCGGGGAAGCAGTACAAATTTTTTTACCTGCTCCACATGGTTGAAGAATTTATTGTAATGGTCTACCACCTCGCCATATAACTTTATTACCTGCGGGTTACGTATAAGCGCCTCGTCGGAGGTATCGGTGATGCCTGCTTTTTGCGCCCATTCTTTCAGGGCGGGGAATGCCGGTACGATGAGGGCGCCTACAAATTTTCTGCCCGAGCCCAATACCATGATCTGCTCGATATAAATCGATTCCTTCATTTTGTTCTCGATGGGCAGGGGCGCTACGTATTTACCGCCGCTGGTTTTGAACAGCTCTTTTTTGCGGTCGGTGATCTTTAAAAACTTATTGTCTACCATCATACCTATATCGCCGGTATGATACCATTCGCCGCTCATGCTTTCGGCGGTGAGATCGGGGCGTTTGTAATAACCCATCATGATGTTGGGCCCTTTGCAAAGTATTTCGCCATCTTCGGCAATCTTTACTTCCACGTCATCTATAACAGGTCCTACCGTACCAAAACTACGGTCTTCTTCATCGAAGCGGTTTACACTGATCACAGGCGATGTTTCGGTAAGTCCATAACCTTCCATCACCGGTATGCGGGCAGCCGTAAATATGCGAATAAGTCTTACCTGGCAGGCAGCGCCGCCGCTTACAATGGCCTTGATGTTATTGCCCAGCGCTTCGCGCCATTTGCTAAAGATGAGTTTATTGGCCAGTGACAGTTGCAGGCGGTAACCCAGGCTCAACGGTTGGTTGATCTCGTATCGGGTAGCCAGGTCATGCGCCCAGAAGAATAATTTTCTTTTGATCCCTGTTAGTTCATTGCCTTTGGCCATAATGCGGTCGTACACTTTTTCCAGCAGGCGGGGCACGGTGGTGAACATACCGGGTTGTACCTCGCGCAGGTTATCACCAATGGTCTCCATACTTTCGGCATAATAAATCGAAATGCCGCGGTACAGGTAAAAATAGGTGATCATGCGCTCGAAAATATGGTTCAACGGCAGAAAGCTCAATGCCCGCATATTGGGAAAGGCGGGTAAACAGGGTGAGCAGGCCATTACATTACTTTGAATATTGCGGTGCGATAACATCACCCCCTTGGGGGTTCCGGTAGTGCCGGAGGTATAAATGATGGTCACCAGGTCTTCATATTGAATCTGATCTGCCACGGCCTGCACCTGTTTCAGGGCTGCGTCATCGGCCAGTTGCAATACTTCGTGCCAGTGATTGGCGCCCTGCACTTTTTCGAAAGTGAATATTTGCTGCAGGCTGGGTACCCGGTCTCTTACCGATAATACTTTATGAAAAAGTTCTTCGTCGTTTACAAAAACAATTTTTACCTGGGCATCGGTGAGTACAAATTCCAGGTCGGTGGTATTGATGGTGGGGTAGATGGGTGTAAGTATGGCGCCGGTTTGTTGTACGGCCAGGTCGAGCATCACCCATTCGGGGCGGTTCTTGCTTAAAATGGCGATCTTATCGCGGCTTTCGGCGGTCATATCGCCGCAGCGCACGCCCAGGTTGTACAGGCCGGCGCTGAGTTTATCTACAGTTTCTTTTACTTCCTGGGTACTGTAGGTTTTCCATTGCCCGTTTTCCTTGGCTGCGAGCATGTTTGGCAAAGGCTTTCTTTCCAGATGGTATTGCAGGCAATCGAATAATCGTTTGGGTTCGGTCATATTTATTGTTGCTTTCGTTGTCTACTAACAATTTAGCAAATAAGTGGTAATAAAAAAAGCCGGCTTCCAATGAAGCCGGCTTTAATGTATACGTATTTTACTTGGCTGTTTGATAATACTGCCCGGCAGGTACCCTGAAAACACGGTTGCGTTGAAAATAATCGAACTTATTGTATTCTTCCTGGTGTGCCTTGGTCCAGGTTTCGTAAGCAGGCAGGTTGGCGGCGGTGCCAAAAACCCATTGGTTATAGGCATCGAAGGTGCCTGCCTTCAGCAATTGCTGGTGATATTCGTACAACCTGAAGGGAAACTTATTGGCATATTTCGCAAACCAGTCCAGTACAAACTTGGTGCGTATGGCCGACAGGGTTTCGGGTGTAACACCGTTGCCGGCGATGAATGATGATTGTTGTTTCATCAGGTCCAGGAAGGCCTTTACAAACTCATTTTTGGTATCCTGGTTCTTTTCTATGTTGGCATCTGTGAACAGTTTTTTGTAGCCGTCCAGTAAAATGTTTTTGATCTCAGCGGTGCGTTTGGAATAACTTTCCAGGTTCACGAAGATCTCACCGTAGATCAGCGACCACACTTTATCGTTGGTAAAGAAATAGTGTTTGGCGGCGTGGTAATAGTTGCCGGAATGGTTGGGATCTACCTCTATGCCTTTTTCCCATTGTTTGATGGCGTCGTTGTAGTCTTTTTTGGTCCAGAGCATTTCGCCGTATTCGCTGTACAGCACCCCGCTTGACGGGAACTTTTTCAGAGCGGCGCGGTACATTTTTTCGGCCTCTTTTCTTTCTTCAATGCCTTTATAAATAAGCCCCAGTATCTGGAAGCTTTGGATGTCGGCATCCTTGCGTTCGGGGAAACCTTTGGCTACTTCGAGGGCGTGTACATAATCGCGGTTGAGATAATAGGCAAAGGCCAGGTCTTTTTGCAGATCGAGGTTATCGGTATTGTTCTGCAGGGCGCGGTTCAGTACCAGTATGGCGTTGGGATAGTCGCCCTGGCGGATATAGTTTTTTGCATTTTCCTGGATCGATTTGGCATCGGGCTCCTGCGCCTGGATGGCCTGGGCTGCAAACAATAAAGCGGCGGCGAATAACAAATGCTTCATACGAGCCAAAGATAAGTGGTTCTGTGTTAACAGAACAGCCAGGGGAAAGACGGTTGTTGTTAAAGTTAGGTCCTGCAATTCAACGGCTCTAACAGGGACCTTACAGGGAGCTTACAGGGACATTACAGGGACCTCACAGGGGCAAAATCCCTGTAAGGTGGCTGTAAAACCCCTGTTATGCCCGGTTACGGTTCGGTAATAACACGGTACAAAACAAAACCGGGGTCCAATTGGACCCCGGTTTTATACGAAATAACCGTTTGTTTACTGGTAAATTAAATGTGTGAGCAGTCCATCGCGCAGTTTCGGTTCAAACCAGGTGCTCTTCGGCGGCATCACATTACCGCTATCGGCAATATCAAACAACTGCTGGATGGTTACCGGGTGCAGGCTGAAAGCCACTGTCATTTCCCCGCTGTCCACGCGTTTTTCCAGCTCACCCAAACCGCGTATGCCACCTACAAAATCGATCCTTTTATCGGTGCGCTGGTCTTTGATACCCAATAATTTATCCAAAACCAGGTTGCTCAGGATGGTTACATCCAGCACCCCGATCGGGTCTTCGGTATAGGTGCCTTTTTTTGCGGTAAGGCTATACCATTGTTTATTGAGATACATACCAAACTGGTGCAGGTTTTCCGGCGAAAAAGCGCCGGATGCCTTCTTCACGTCAAACGATTCGCCCAGTTTTTCCAGGAAACCGGTTTCGTCCAGTCCGTTCAGGTCTTTTACCACCCGGTTGTAATCCATGATATACAACTGGTTCGAAGGGAAGAGGGTGGTCAGGAACCAATCGGCGGCCTCGGTAGCCCGGTTGCCCAGCCCCTTGCGTACTTTGGCGGCAGAGGCAGCGCGGTGGTGGCCGTCGGCGATATAGGTATGCGGAACGTCTTTTTTAAACAGGCCGGAGATATTGCTGATAACGGCATCGTCGCTGATCACCCAAATGGTATGGCTGATACCGTCGTCGGCTACAAAATCGTACACGGGCTTATGGCTGTCTTTCCATTGTTCGATGATGGTATCTAATTCAGCCACATTGCGATAGGCCAGGAACACGTTGCCCGTTTGAGCGCCCGTGGTAGTGATATGATTGATGCGGTCCTGCTCTTTTTCGGGACGGGTAAACTCGTGTTTTTTGATCACGTCCTGTTCATAATCATCCACCGAGCTGGCAGCCACCAGGCCCGTTTGGCTGCGGCCGTTCATAACAAGCTGGTAGACATAATAGCAGGGTTTATCTTCCCTGAACAGGATGCCTCTTTGTATAAAGGCGTCGATATTTTCTTTTGCTTTATCGTATACCGCCTGGGTATGGATATCGATGCCTTCGGGCAGGTCGATCTCCGACTTGGTGATATGCAAAAAAGAATAGGGGTTGCCGAGCGCTTCTTCCCGGGCCTCTTTCGAATTCAATACATCATAAGGACGCGAGGCCAGTTGCTTTGCCAGCTCGGGCCGCGGCCTTAGCGCTTTAAAAGGAGAGATGGTAGACATGGTGTAAAATTGAGCGGGCAAAGATAACAGGGAATTTTTTAAATCCTGTTTTCATCCCACACTCATTTACGTTTAGCAAAATCCTTCATTAATTCGGTGAGTACCTGCACGCTTTCCATAGGCAGTGCATTGTACAGCGATGCGCGAAAACCGCCCACGGTGCGATGCCCCTTGATGCCTACCACATTGTTTTGTTTGCAAAGCGTGAGAAATTCTTTTTCGAGGTTGGGATCTTCCATGATAAAACAAACGTTCATGAGGCTGCGGTCTTCTTTGGCTACCTTGCCTTTGAATAGGGGCAGGCTGTCGATGGTGTTGTAAAGAAGTGCGGCCTTTTGGGCGTTTATTTTTTCCATGGCGGCCACACCACCCTGGCTTTTCAGCCAGCGCAGGGTAAGCATACATACGTATACGGCAAATACCGGCGGGGTATTGAGCATGGAGCCGTTTTCGATGTGGTTGCGGTAGTCCATCATGGTGGGCAGCTTGCGGTTTACCTTGCCCAGTATGTCTTTATTAACCACCACCAGGTTTACGCCTGCAGCGCCCAGGTTTTTTTGTGCGCCGGCATAAATGCAGTCGAACTTATTGAAGTCCATGCTGCGGCTCAGTATATCGCTGCTCATATCGGCCACCAGGGGTACGCCGGCTTCGTAGAAGGGCGAAAGGTTGTGCCATTGCAAACCGTGGATGGTTTCGTTGGTGGTGAGGTGCAGGTATTTGGCGGTTTGCGGAACGGTGAATGGTTTGGGCAGGTAGGTGTAATTGGCTTCTTTGGCGCTGCCGATCACTTCTACATGTCCGAATAATTTGGCTTCCCTGATGGCCTTGGCCGACCAGGTGCCGGTATCGATATAGGCGGCTATTTCGTTCTCGTTCAGCAGGTTCATGGGTATTTGAAAGAACTGGGTAGAGGCGCCGCCGTGCAGGAACAGCACTTCGTGCCGGTCGTCGAGCTGCATCAGTTCTTTTACCAGGGCAATGGCTTCGTCCATCACGGCCTGGAACAGTTCGGTGCGGTGGCCGAGTTCGAGGATAGACAGGCCTGAGTTATTGAAGTTCAGAATGGCTTCGCTGGCTTGCTGGAATACTTCTTTTGGCAGAATGCTGGGACCTGAGTTGAAATTGTGCGTCATGATTGGGCTGAATTAGAAAGAGTGCAAAATTAGGGCAATAAAGAATGTGGGGGGAATAAAAATGCCGCCTGGCGGGCGGCATGGGGGGTGTTATTTGTCGAACTGTCTTAAAAATTTACGCATCTCTTCCTGCAACTTGACAACTTCTTCTGGTGTGAGCATCCTGGGCGGGCGTCGTTTGCGCCTTGGCGTAACCAATTTGGGTTCGTTCGGCGGTGTGGCAAGTTTGGGCAAGGATTTGATATACTTTTCTATCTCCTCAAGTTCTTTCTTCTCTTCTTCTGTCCATGGCCAGTTGTCCAGATTTAACTCCATAGGCAATACAATTTTTAGTTTAAAAATAATAATGTCTTAACCTGATGACTATCACATTAAAAAGCGATCTATGTTCAATCAATGGTTTATTATCTATTGGGTAATCTTTACAAATAACTTCTTCAAAATCAAAGTTGGGCGAGTCGAATTTATCTTGTCCTTTTAATTGCCTCACAAAGTATTTAACACCTCGTATCCTGAAATATTTATGTAGGTATCCATGGTTTCTTTGTAATGTTCTGAAATACAAATATGCTCGTACAAAAATCGGCGCCGTCCAGTACCAGGTATTTATTGGGATGCGCTTCAAGGAAAGTTAATGCACAATTAAGCACTGTTGAAAACACCTTAGATGGATCAACATGAGGAATTATCGCAAAATCGTCAATGATTCCGTCTTTCTCAGGCCCGAAAGACAGGTTGTGATAGTAATTTAGATAGGCGTTACGTCCTTCAACAATTTTAACCGTCATTACCACAACTCCCCCTTGTACAACCGGACTTATGAAAGTAAACTTCGTCCGGTCTTCCGCTACAGTCACTAACGGATACGTATCCTGCAAATTAATATTTATATTCATATCTCCCCCTCCAACTTACTCACACCCTCTCCCCTTCAAATTCCCCTTTATCCACTCCCTGTTCAACACCTCCATCTCCTCCTTATCCTCCACACTCAGCTCCATGCCCTTCAAATCGGGCTGCCCGGCATTCACCCAGGCCGTATACCAAAAACTCGCTACCGCATAAATCGATTGCCGCATCCGCCGCTCCACCATCCCATTCAACAGTTTATCATACGCCAGGCAATAATCCGTTGCATACTGCCTGATCAACTGCCCATTCCTTAACTCAAAAGAAAATTTACGATCGGGGCTAAACTGGCTGTTTAACGCACGTTCCAGCGCCAGCACGCTGTCTGCAGCGGCTGCGCTTTCCAGCACACGGTCCCAGGTGAATGATAATGGTTGGGAGAGATAATTTGCCTGGCCGATAAAAAAATCCCATGCGTTTTCGGCCAATAGTTCGGGAATGCGCGATTCCCAAAACGCATGAATGCCATGCTGGTTGGTTTTTTGCCCGTTGTGGTTACTGCTGGCATGCAGCGGCACATGTGCATCGGCGATATAATGGCCGATATCGGCGGATAATTTCAGTATCCCGGCCTGGTCTTTTTCTTTAAAGGCTTTGGTGAGGCGGCCCAGCATCACCTGTATCCACCAGGGTACAATACCGTGGGACTGCAAGGTATCGGCGCTGTATTTTGCCAGGGCCTGCGGCCACGAACGTGGCAGTGAATCGTAGGGGTATACGCCATAATGATCGATGTCTATAAAATGACGGGGGCCTTCTGCCGCCAGGGCATACCGCCGTTTATCGGCATCTACGGCATGCTCTGTAATATAATCGATATGCGGTTTGTAAAACACCAGCATCTCGGGCGGCAACAGGAATACCGCATAATAATTGATTTGTTTATGGGCATAAAAACCCCAGGAGGAACAAACAATAGCAGTTGTTAAAAGAAGAATTGTTTTCATAAGCACTATCCCTAACCGAAGATAGCGCCTGGCAAAATCAAAGCCCTGTTATTTTCCTCGTCATTTTCCTGTTTTTTTCACTTCTTCTTCCTCGATATTCGTCACACCCCCCGAAATAGCAAATTTCATCGCATCGGTACTACTCACATCCGTCAACAACCGCACCCGGTCTCTCGGCACAAAATACAACCGCCCCGAAAACGCATATGATGCCGGTATATACACCGCCACATATTCCTGCAACCCAAACTCCCGCACCTCCTGCTGTGTAATAAACCCAATCTGCCACACCTCGGCATTCTCGATGCTTACCAGCACCGCCCGGGTAAACTTCCTTTTATTACCGGCAAAGGCCTCAAAAAAATCCTTCACAGTGGAATACAACAGCTTGATACCGGGTGTGCGCTCCAGCACCTTATCAAACAAATCCACGAGCCGGCTTACAATAAACGAAGAAGATATATAACCTACCAGTATAACGATGAGGGTCACCAGCACAAAACCCATCCCCGGTATCTTTTTGGGATTACCGGCTTCATCGGTGCCCAACAACTCCGGCGCAAAAGTGGAAACCAGGCTTGGTAATATATTATCTATAAAACTGAACAACGCCATTACCGCATAAATAGTAATGGCTATCGGGGCCAATATGATCAACCCCTGGAGGAAATACTGGAAAACTTTTCTGAATATATGCCGGGTAGTCATGAGTGCTCAATTTATCATGTCAAAATTTAACCGATGCTACGGGCCGGTAAAGTTATGCCTTTGTGCACCAGCATCCAGACCAAATACATCATTTTGAAAATCAAAATTATACAATAATGATATAAGCGCACAAATAGCCTATCGCAGCCCTCCAAACGAACACTTGTTTGCGAGGGTAATTTTGGGTCAGCGGCTAAAAAACGGGATGGAAACTTTGGTTACGAAAAAAGTTTCCATAGTTTTGCGCTCGAAATGATTACGGAAACAAATACAAAAGTGCGAATCCGGGAAAAGGCGAAAGAACTGTTTTTACGTTATGGAGTAAGGTCTGTTTCCATGGATGATATAGCCAATCAACTGGGCATGTCTAAAAAGACCATCTACCAGTATTTTACCGACAAAAACGAACTGGTAGATGCGGTGGTAGATGAAGAGGTAAGCGATATGCAAAACGACTGTTTGCAGAGTAAAGAAGCTGCCCGGGACCCCATAGAGGAAATATTCCTCACCGTAGATAAAATCGTAGAACAATTAGGGAACATGAACCCTATGGTGCTGTACGACCTGGAAAAATTCCATGTACGTGCCTACCAGCGGTTTATGGAACATCGCAACCGCTTCCTGTTGCAGATCATCCGCCAGAATATCGAGTGGGGGATCAGGGAAGAACTATACCGTTCGGATATCGATGTGGATGTGATCAGCAAGTTCCGCCTTGAATCGATGATGATACCTTTCAACATCGACATGTTCCCGCCCTCCAAATACAAGCTGGCCGATGTAACCAAAATAATCATCGAACATTTTGTTTTTGGTCTTGCTTCCTTAAAAGGCCATAAACTGATACTGAAATATCAACAGCATAGAATTAAAAACGCAAAGAATTATGAAACTGAAACCGGCAAGCATAAGTAAAGTAATACTGGCGGTGATCCTCACCGGGGGTATTACCGTCCGGACGGGGGCTCAGGTGATCACAGAATCGAACCATGCTTTTACGGCAAAACAGGCTGTGGAGTATGCCATGAAAAACAGCGTCCAGGTAAAGAACGCCTTACTGGACGTACAGATCCAGGCGCAAACCAACCGCGAGATCACGTCGGCTGCTTTTCCACAGCTCAATGCCAATAGCAGCGCCACGTACAACCCCAATATCGCGGTACAGGCATTTCCCAACTTCATTGCCATGGCCACCTACCAGGTGCTGCAACAGGAAGGCGTGAAAAAAGGAAATGGCGATGACATCGTTCCGCCAGCTGATTTTGGATTGATCGAAGCACAGTTTGGTACCAAGTACCAGGCCAGCATTGGAGCCGACCTGAGCCAGATACTTTTTGATGGGCAGGTATTTGTTGGACTGCAGGCCAGGAAAACATCCATGGACTGGGCCAGCAAAAACGTGGAGGTAACCGAAGAAATGATCAAGGCCAACGTGTATAAAGTGTATTATCAACTGGTTGCCGGTAAAACGCAGATCGACCTGATAGATGCCAACATCACCAGGCTCAGCAAACTGCAAAACGATACCAGGGCCATGTACGAGAACGGCTTTGCCGAAAAGCTGGATGTAGATAAACTGTCGGTTCAGATTGCCAACCTCGAAACAGAAAAGAAACGCGTACAAAATGATATAGCAAAAGGTTATGTGGGTTTGAAACTACTGATGGGTATGCCTATCAAAGACAAGCTGGTGCTTACAGATACGCTCAGCGATGAACAGATAAAAGATGGCATACTGGAAGCAAGCACCTACAATTATTCCGACCGGCCTGAATTTGAATATGCCGAGTTGGGCAGGAAGTTGAACGAGTTCAATATCAGAAGGTACAAACTGAGCCGCATACCTACTATAACATTACAGGGTGGTTATTCAAAGAATGCCATGCGCAACAAGTTCGACTTCTTCAACAGGGGCGATTGGTTCACGTTTTCCAACATCACCCTGCGCATTTCGGTGCCCATCTTCAATGGGTTCGCCATTCAGTCGAGGATAGATAAAGCAAAACTGGAACTGCAAAAAACCGAGAACCAGATACAAGACCTGAAGCTGCAGATAGACAACCAGGTAGAAACGGCCAAACTCGAGTTCGGGACCGCCATCGAAGCCATGGATTACCAGAAAACCAATATGAAGCTGGCAGAGGAAGTGTATGAGCAAACAAGGAAAAAATTTGAGGCCGGTCTGGGTTCGAATACCGAGATCACAACAGCGCAAACCGATTTAAAAACGGCCCAAAGCAATTATATCAATGCCTTGTACGATGCGATCGTGGCACGTATCGATTTCCTGAAGGCCATTGGAAAACTGGATTAACACGTATAACTCTTAAACATCAAACTTTTTCACGGATAAATTCTTAGTTATGAAAAGCATATTAAATATAACTGGCGCTGTTACGGTAGTTCTGTTGCTGGCAGCCTGTGGCGCAGCAACGGAAGGCAAAAACAAGGAGCTGGAAAAAAAGAAAGCGCGTTACGAAGAGCTGAAAAAACAACAGACCGAGGTAAGCGCGGAACTTACCCAACTTGAAAAAGAGATCGCTGCCATGGATACCAGCGCCGCCAGGGTGGAAAAGCCAAAACTGGTAAGCGTAACGCCGCTCGAAAGTGGTGCGTTTACGCATTACATCGATCTGCAGGGAAGAATAGAAGCTGAAAACATAGCCTGGGTAACACCACGCGGCCAGGGCGGACAGGTACGCTCGCTTCATGTACGTCAGGGCGACCAGGTGCGCAAAGGCCAGTTGCTGATGAAACTCGACGATGCCATTCAACGGCAACAGTTAGAGCAGGCCAAGGTGCAATTAAGCCTGGCCCAAACCACTTACGAACGCCGCAAAAATCTCTGGGATCAAAAGATAGGCACCGAAATGGAGCTGATAAAGGCAAAGAACGACCTGGACAACCTGCAGAAACAAATTGAATTGCTGAACGAGCAGCTGGACATGACGAATGTATACGCTCCCATGAGCGGTGTGGCCGACCAGGTGACCATCAAGGTGGGTGAAACCTTTTCACCGGCTACCTCCACCATGTCGGGTGTCAGGATAGTAAATAACTCCAACCTGAAAGTAACGGCCAATGTTCCTGAAAATTACCTGGGCAAGGTAAACGAAGGCAGCAACGTGATCATTACCCCGGCCGAAGACAATAGCAAGAAGCTGAATGCAAAAGTGAGCGTGGTGGGCCGGTCTATCGATCCTGTTAACCGTTCGTTTTATATCCAGGCGCGCATTCCCGCCAGCAAAGATTTCAGGGAAAACCAGTTGGTGATGGTGCGCATCCAGGATTATGCAGTCAATAAAACCATCACCATACCCCTGTCTACCATTCAAAACGATGAAAAGGGCAAGTACGTAATGGTGGCAGCCAAAGAAGGCGGCAAACTGCTGGCACGTAAAAGGCCCGTGGTGATAGGACAGATGTATGCCGATAAGCTGGAAGTAAAAAGCGGCCTGGAAGAAGGCGATCAACTGATCACCGAAGGTTTCCAGGGTTTGTACGACCAGCAATTGATCACCACCGATGCCAGGTAAACCAGCCAACGGCCAATGAGAACTGTGAAACGGCAAACGGCCCCCGGCCGGTTGTTACGATGGGTAACGTACCTACCTGCCTGTTAACGCTACCGTTTCACGCTACAGGTACAAGTAAAAAATAACCGACACAAATTCATTGTATGAGTGTTTTAGAAAATATTAATGGTAAGTTCAAACAGTTTGGTCCCACCAGCTGGAGTATCAGGAATAAGACCACCATATACCTGATCATGCTGTTCTTTACCTATTTTGGCGTGAACCAGTTTGTTACCTTGCCCAAGGAGCAGTTCCCCGATATTGTGATCCCTACCATATATGTGCAAACCATTTATGTAGGTAACTCGCCAAAAGATATAGAGAACCTGGTTACCCAGCCTATCGAAAAACAGATCAAAGGCATTACCGGCGCCAAGATCAATAAGGTAACCAGTACATCGGTACAGGATTATTCAGCCATACAGGTAGAGTTTGATACCGATGTAAAAACAGATATTGCGCTGCAAAAAGTAAAGGATGCGGTAGATAAGGCCAAGCAGGACCTGCCCACCGATTTGACCGAAGAACCCACCGTGATGGAGGTAAGTTTTTCAGACCAGCCCATCATGTATGTGAACGTAAGCGGTAACTACGATGTGGTGAAACTGAAAGAATATGCCGAAGACCTGCAGGACCGCCTGGAAGAATTATCGCAGATCAACCGCGTAGACCTGGTAGGTGCACCCGAACGTGAGTTCCAGATCAATGTAGATTATAACCGCATGCAGGCTGCCGGTGTTACTTACGACAACATTGCCCAGGCCGTGGCCAACGAAAACATGGACATCTCGGGTGGTTTGTACGATGCGGGCGATACCCGCCGTAACCTGCAGTTGAAGGGACAATTCAAAACCGCCTACGATATTCAAAGGGTGGTGGTGCGCAACAGCAAAGGAGCCGGCATATACCTGAAAGATATCGCCGATATCAGGGACACCATCAAGGAAAAAGAAAGTTATGCGCGTCTCGATGGCAAGAATGTAATTACACTCAATATTATTAAGCGGGCAGGCGAAAACCTGATCGAAACTTCAGACGATGTAAAACGAATAACAGAAGAATTAAAGTCCACTTCCTTTCCGAAGGACCTGGAAGTAGTAGTAACGGGCGACCAGAGTAAAGCCACCCGCACCTCTTTTAATGAGCTCGTAAATACCATTGTACTTGGTTTTATTTTCGTGTTGCTCATTCTCATGTTCTTTATGGGCGTTACCAACGCCTTCTTTGTGGCGCTGTCGGTACCCCTGAGTATGTTCGTGGCCTTCCTGTTTTTGCCGATAGCGGATTATATAGTGGGGTCGCATGTAACACTCAACTTCATTGTGTTGTTTGCCCTGCTGTTCGGGCTGGGTATTATTGTAGACGATGCTATTGTGGTGATAGAAAATACACACCGCATATTTGTGGAGGGCAAGGGGCGCATATCGCCCACCAAATCGGCTATGATGGCGGCCGGGGAGGTGTTTATTCCGGTACTGGCCGGTACGCTCACCACGCTGGCGCCCTTCTTCCCGCTATTGTTCTGGCCGGGTATCATTGGTAAGTTCATGATCTACCTGCCCACGATGCTGATCTTTACACTTACCGCATCGCTCATCGTGGCCTTTATCATGAACCCGGTGTTTGCCGTAGACTTCATGAACCACCCGGAAGGAGAGAAGAAACCCAAGAGCCATATTTTCAGGAAACCATTCCTGTGGGTGGCAATTGGTGTCGGTTTATTGTTCGACCTGGCCGGCCAGCCCTTTATAGGCAACCTGATCCTGTTCATATGCCTGCTGGTTATTTTAAACGTGTATATACTGAACGATGTGATACATGGTTTCCAGAACCGCGCCCTGCCCTGGATCATGAGCCATTACGAAAACCTGTTGCGATGGGCCTTACGTGGCTGGAAACCCGTTTGGCTGCTGCTGGCAACGTTCGCGTTGCTGATATTCTCCTTTATGTTCTTTGCAGCCCGGCAGGTACCCGTGGTGTTTTTCCCAACCGGTGATCCCAACCAGATATTCGTATACCTGAAATTGCCGGTGGGCACCGATGTAGAGTATACCGACAGCGTTACCAGAACGCTGGAGAGCAGGGTATACAAAGTGCTGGGCATGTACGATGGAGAAGGGAAGCCGTTGAAGAAAAATCCTTTGGTTGAAAGTGTGATCACCAATATAGCCGTAGGCGCAGCCGACCCCATGAGTGGCGACCGAAGCACACGTCCCGAACTGGGCCGTATACAGGTATCGTTTGTAGAATACGAAAAAAGGCATGGCCACTCTACCGCGCCTTACCTCGATTCGATACGTGCCGTGGTGAAAGGTATTCCCGGTGCAGAGTTGTCTGTAAACCAGGAACAGGGCGGTCCACCCACAGAACCTCCCATCAATATTGAGGTAGCGAGTGAAAACTTCGACAATCTCACCAAAACAGCCGTGTCCTTAAAGAATTACCTCGATTCGATACAGGTGCCGGGTGTGGAAGAGTTGAAGATGGATATCGACCTCACCAACCCCGAGATCACGCTGTCGGTAAACCGCGAAAGGGCCATGATAGAAGGTGTATCCTCGGCGCAGATAGGTATGCAATTGCGTACCGCCCTGTTTGGCCGCGAAGTATCGAAGATCAAGGAAGGGGAGGATGAATACAAGATACAATTGCGTAACCTGGAATATCAACGAAAGAGTCTCACCGACCTGTTGAATATGAATATTACCTTCCAGGATATGGCTTCGGGCGGCGCTATGAAAAGTGTTCCGCTGAGCTCGCTGGTAAATGTAGATTATACCAATACGCTGGGTAGTGTAAAAAGAAAGAACCAGAAACGTGTGATCACGCTTACATCAAACGTATTGATCACACAGGGATACACACCTACAGCCGTAAACCAGGAAATAGCCCGTTATATCAATGATTTTAAAAAGAAGCCCGATGATGTGACCATTCGCCAAACCGGTGAAGGTGAACAGCAGGCCGAAACAGGCGCCTTCCTGGGCCAGGCCTTGCTGGTAGCCCTGGGTTTGATATTGCTGATACTGGTGATGCAGTTCAACAGTGTGAGCAAACCCGTGATCATTCTTACAGAAATTGTATTCAGTATCATCGGGGTACTGCTGGGCTTTGCCATCACCGGCATGGAGGTGTCGGTGGTAATGACCGGTATTGGTATCGTAGGTTTGGCGGGTATCGTGGTGAAGAATGGTATCCTGGTGATAGAATTTGCCGATGAGCTGCGTGCACGTGGTATGAAGACCCGCGAAGCGGTGATACAGGCCGGTAAAACGCGTATCATCCCGGTATTGCTTACGGCACTGGCCGCCATATTGGGTTTGATACCGCTGGCCGTAGGTTTGAATATCAATTTCATTACCATGTTTTCTGAGCTGAACCCGCATATCTTCTTTGGCGGTGACAGCGCGGTGTTCTGGAAACCGCTGTCGTGGACCATCATCTATGGTTTGGCTTTTGCCTTCTTTATGACGCTGATCATTGTACCGAGTATGTACCTGATAGCTGAGCGTTTAAGAAGACCGATGCGCGCCATGTATGGTGGTAAGTGGATATCGTTCCTGGGGATTCCGCCGTTTACACTGCTGTTTTCGATTTTGATGATAATTACGATGATCAAGCATAGGGCGCAGGTAGGTAGAAGAAGAAGGAAACTGGCGGGTAAGAAGGAGAAGGTGAATGAGGCGTTTTTAGGTAGTTGGTTTTAGTGGATTGCCCGCATAAAAAAACCGCACATGTAACGTGCGGTTTTTTTTTGCGGGCAAGGTTCATTAAAATCCTTTCTTCCCGGCCGGCCTCCCATCCGTATCCAACTCCACGATCTCGTACCCAAACTTCTCCAACCCCGGCAATATTCTCGCCTTGTCACCCACCAATACAATATTCAACTTATCCGGATCGATCCACTTCTTCGCCAATGCATCTATCTCGCTTTTGGTCATGTTCTTCAATATCTTGTTTTGCTGTTCTACATAATTGGCCGGCAGGTTAAACTCCAGTATCCTGGCAATAAACCCTGCTTTTTGCGAACCGGTCTCATAACGAAGGGCATCGCGCTGGCCGATAGCGCTTTTCATAAAGGCCAGTTCATCTTCTTTAATGCCGGTGGTGGAGTATTCCTTCAACTCCCTGATCACTTCGCTTAACGCGCTGTCGGTGGCATCGGCCCTGATACCCGAGCTGAATCTGAAGTCACCGGTATAATTATCACCGTCGAAGGCAGTACGTGCACCATAGGTCCATCCCTTGTCTTCGCGCAGGTTGATATTCACACGGCCGTTAAAAGCGCCGCCCAGGGCAAAGTTCATCAGGCCGGCCTTATAAAAATCACCGGTAGCATCGTATTTCAAACCGGTAACATAACCTACCCTGAATTCGGTTTGCGCTGCCTTGGGAATATCCACCAGGAAGATCCTTGATTTATCAACCGTTTTGGGAACGGCTGTTATGGCGGGCAGCTCAATAGCTTTATTGGGCAGTTTGTTCAGGAAAGCCAGTTTGGCTACGATCTCGCTTTGTTTTACATCACCTACTACCACTACCTTGGTGTTTTTTGAGGTCATGTAATTGTTGTAATAATCTTCGATATCCTTCAGCGTGATATTTTTGATAGATGATTCGGTACCATATTCATTCATACCTAGAATATGATCGGCGCCATAGTTTACGGTGGCTATCACTTCATTGGCCACCGCGGCAGGACGTGTTTTTTCCTGTTTCAATCCTTCCAGTATCTGTTGTTGTATGCGATTAAACGCCTCGTCTGTAAACTTCGCATTGTACAGCCTTTCCTGGAACAGCGCCAGTGTTTTATCCAGGTTCTTTTTCAGCGTTTCGATGGTGAACACAATCTCATGACGTGTGCTTCTTACCGAAATATCGGCGCCCAACTTTTGCAGGGCTATAGTCATTTGTTCGGCCGTATAGTTTTTGGTATCCTCGTTCATCATTTCGGCAAAGAAATTGGCCAAACCAACTTTGGAGGTATCTTTTGCCTGCAACAGGTGCCCGCCGGGGATAGCCACGGTGATGGTCACCACGGGCAGCTCGGTATTTTCGGCGCCTATGAGCCGTATGCCATTGGGCCAGTCGGCACGCCAGAAAGCAGGCACCTTAATGGTGGGGTTGGGCCCGTTGCCTGGTAGTTTGCTGCGGTCGAAATTGTCTTTGGCCTTGTTGTAATTCAAACCGGCATAACCATAATCCGGCGGTGTATACTTCGTGGTATCGATGGTGTGATTATCAGGTTTGGCAGCAGCATTTTCCTGGCCTTTAGGCAATACACTCACCACCACCGAATGTTTCCCTTTGATATAGGTGTTGTATACACGCATCACGTCTTCTTTGGTCACCGACGTGTACATTTTCAGCAGTTTGCTGATCATATTCGGGTTGCCGGTAAATGTTTGAAAGGCGGCCAGCTGGAACACCTTACCCGATACGCTTTGCAAACCATTGATATATCTCGCTTCGGCATCGCCTTTGAACTTTTGGATATCATCTTCGGTAACACCCCGTTTTTCAAAGCTGTCTAAAGCGGCACGAACCAGTTTTTCCATATCGGGCAGTGTTTTGCCGGGCATGGGCACCACGATGATCATAAACTCGCCGGCCAGCTCGCTCAACTGGCTGTATACATTGGCCTGGTAAGCCAGTTGCGGTTTTACCAGTTGTTTATATAAAATGGAATTGTTGCCCTGTCCCAGAATTTGCGCCAGGCACGACAGCGCGGCCATATCCTTATGATAATTGGGAACGGTAGGGAACACCACATTCAACAAGGGCAGGCGCACATAATTGTCTACATAGGAAGCATAGCGGTCTTTTTCCAGTTCCACAGGCGGTACCTGCACTTTGTCTACCTCGGGACCACGGGGGATAGAACCAAAATATTTTTCTACCAGCTTTACTACATCGGCTGTTTTTACATCGCCACCCACGGTAACGGTAGCATTGTTGGGGCCGTACCAGCGTAAAAAGAAATTTTTCAGATCGTTTACACCTACGCGGTTCAGGTCTTCGATATACCCGATGGTAAGCCAGGAATAAGGATGGCCATAGGGATATAAATTTTTGGCGGTTACTTCCTGCAGCAGACCATAAGGGCGGTTATCATAATTCTGGCCACGTTCGTTCTTTACGGTAGCCCGCTGTATTTCGAATTTTTTTTGTGTAACGGCATCCAGCAAAAAGCCCATACGGTCGGCTTCGAGCCATAACATTTTTTCAAGCTGGTTGCTGGGAACTGTTTCGTAATAATTGGTGCGGTCGCGGTTGGTAGACCCGTTGAGGGTGCCACCGGCTTCGGTGACCATTTTGAAATGTTCTTCGTCTTTTACATGATCGCTTCCCTGGAACATCATATGCTCAAAGAAATGCGCAAAACCCGATTTACCGATCTCTTCACGGGCCGATCCTACATGGTAGGTTACATCTACCTGTACTACGGGATCGCTATGGTCTTCATGCACTATCAATGTAAGACCATTGGATAACACGTATTTTTCATACGGGATCACCAGTTCATTTCCCTTGCGCGTAACTTTTTCAACCAGTTTTGTCTGTGCGGTCACCTGTTGTTGTATACCCAGGACGGCCGCGCACAATACCAGCAGGACTGTTTTCATACTTAGTAGTTTTTGTTAAATGAGGTTTACAAGGTAAATTTAAAATTCCGGATGGGATTACATGAAACGTTTCGCAGTAAATTGCGACTAATTGTGATAACATAGCGGGATTGATTGACGAACCCCGTTTTATTAATGATAAAAAAACTCCAAGTATGCGCACCAACCATGAAATAGACTACCGGATCTTCGGCGAAGAGATGCAATATGTTGAGGTGGAACTGGATCCCAATGAAACGGCCATTGCAGAAAGCGGCTCCTTTATGATGATGGACGATGGTATTCAAATGCAAACCATCTTTGGCGATGGCAGCAAACCGCAACAGGGTTTCCTGGGTAAGCTCATGTCGGCCGGCAAGCGGATACTAACCGGTGAAAGTTTGTTTATGACCACCTTCACCAATGTAGGACAAGGGAAAAAACGGGTGAGTTTTGCTTCGCCTTATCCCGGTAAGATCATTCCCATCGACCTGATGGAACTGGGTGGTAAAATCATAGCACAAAAAGACTCGTTCCTATGCGCCGCCAAGGGCGTAACCGTTGGAATAGAATTTCAACGCAGGCTGGGTACCGGATTGTTTGGCGGTGAAGGATTTATCATGCAAAAATTGGAAGGCGACGGTATGGCCTTTATGCATGCCGGTGGTCATGTATTTGAAAGAATTTTGCAACCCGGTGAAATGCTGCGCATCGATACCGGTTGCGTGGTGGCCTATACACAAACCATCGACTATGATATACAGTTTGTAGGCGGCATCAAGAATACATTATTTGGCGGTGAAGGTTTGTTTTTTGCCACCCTGCGCGGTCCCGGTAAAGTATGGATACAAACACTGCCGATCAGCCGTTTGGCCGGAAGGATATTGAGTTATGGAACCGTAAAACGAAAAGAGGAGGGAAGTGTGCTGGGAGGACTGGGTAATGTGCTGGATGGAGACGGCTGGTAATTGATAAAAAAGAAAGGGTCCCGATGGGGACCCTTTCTTTTTTATCTTCTGTCTGCCAGCTTGGCCAGCAGTCTTAATATTTCAAGATACAACCAAACAATGGTCACCATCAGCGCAAAGGCGCCATACCATTCCATGTATTTGGGTGCGCCCTGTTTTGCGCCCTGTTCAATCAAATCAAAATCAAGTATCAGGTTCAACGCGGCAATGGCCACTACAAACACCGAGAATGCGATGCCAATGGTACTGCCTTCATGTATCATGGGCATGTCTACACCAAACATACGCAACACCATTGCTATCAGGTAAAAGATGGCAATACCGGCAGTGGCCGTTATGATAATGGTTTTAAACCTTTGCGTGGCTTTGATCACTCCAAAACGATACAATGCAAACATGGCTATCACCACGCCAAAGGTGAGGCCAACGGCCTGCATCACAATGCCGGGTGCAGTTTTTTCAAATGCATAATTGTAGTAAGCTGAAATACCACCCAGGAAAACGCCTTCGGCCAGTGCATAAATGGGCGCCAGGGCGGCTCCCCATGTTTTCTTGAATGTAAATACAATGGCTATGATAAAACCAAAAATGGCGGCGCCTATTACATAAGGCATCACGTTGGTGCCTTCGGCGGCGGCTTTCCAGGTGAGTGAGGCGGAGGCCAATAATAAGATCAACATCAGGCCGAACTTGTTTAAGGTGCCTCTCTCGGTCATGGCATCGGCCTGTTGCCATTCGATACCTCTTTCAAACACCTTTTCGCTAAGGGTAGGATTACCGGACTTGAATAGAGCCATAAGTTTCAATTTTTAGGTATAACAAGATACAAAATTAGGGGATGTGGGGGAAGATATTTGTTAAAGCCAGGCATAAGGCAAAAGGCATAAGGCATAAGATATCAAGTAACTCCCTTATGCCTTATGCCTTTTGCCTTATGCCTTCTCTAATTTGACTTCTTCGGCGGCTGATTCCTCCTGTCATCCCTCTTAGGATGCGGACGGTTATCGCGTCGGCCCTGACCTTGCCCCTGACCCTGTCCCTGGTGCTGTGAGCCGCGCTGATCTTTGTGCTGGTGGCGTCTTTTTTTGTCGGCCCTTTCCAGGCTGCGCAAACTGATCTGGCCCACCACATCTACAAATTCAGGTTCCACCTCTTTGGGTTTGTTGCTGGTTACTTCCACAGCTTCCAGCTCGTCGGGCACATGACCCTGGTTGTTCATTTGTTTGATCTTGCGTACACGCTCGATGGTGAGGGGGTATTGTTTGGTGCTGTCGGGCAGCGAATACCACATCAGGTTTTTGAAAATATCTTTTTTAATCAATATGGCCGTGCCTTTGGCCACCTGCAGGGTATCGCAATTATCGGGAAAATGCTGTAAAGCATCCAGGTAAATATCCAGTTCGTAATTCAAACAGCATTTCAACCGGCCGCACTGACCGCTGAGTTTGCTTTGATTGATAGAAAGGTTCTGGTAGCGGGCGGCGGTGGTATTTACCGATTTAAAATCGGTGAGCCAGGTGCTGCAGCACAGCTCACGGCCGCAACTGCCTATACCGCCTACCTTGGCGGCTTCCTGCCGGGCGCCTATCTGGCGCATTTCCACCTTCACACGAAACTCTTTGGCGTATACCTTGATCAGTTCGCGGAAATCCACACGGTCGTCGGCAATATAAAAGAAGGTGGCTTTGCGGCCATCGGCCTGTATCTCCACCTCGGTGATCTTCATTTCCAGGTTCAGCTGGCGGGCAATGGCGCGGGCCCTGATAAGGGCATCTTTTTCGCGGGCTTTATTTTGCTGCCATACTTCCAGGTCTTTGTCGGAAGCGCGGCGGAGTACTTTTTTGATATCGGGGTCGGATTCGTCGGCATCCCTTTTTTTCATTTGCAAACGAACGATCTCGCCGGTTAGGGTAATTTCACCTACATCGAAACCGCTCACCCCTTCCACGGCTACCAGGTCGCCCTTTTCGAATAAATGAACAGTGGTATTACGGAAAAAATCTTTGCGGCTGCCGTTGTTGAAGCTTACCTCAACGATCTTGCAGGTTCCGGAAGGATCGCTGAAGGGCAAATTGGCCAGCCAATCGTGCACATTCATCCGGTTACAACTGCCAGTACTGCACCCTCCGTTACTTTTACAGCCTGCTACTTTGCCTCCTGCAGAAGTAGTACATGAACTACATCCCATTCTTTATAGAACTTAAACGATTATAAATATTATTAGGTCGGCCGGGAACAATGCAGAAAGAAGGCAGGGATATCCAGTTGTTTTATCCTAACATGTTGAATATGAAAAACATATGGATAATTATAGCGAATTATGATAACCTGGTCAGAAAAAATCCTGTTTGGCAACACATAACACGGGTCGCTCCATCTGCCACTTGCTTCACAGGCCGATTTTACAAATATAAGTTATTAACGGTAAAACCGGTTGCCTGGTATCCTACTCTATACTGGCCACCTGTTTATGCGCCAATATATGATACAACTTAATTGTCAACGCATGAAACAACATCTTCGCATTGGCATTTCTTTCAATATAATGAGCCGCCTTATCCAACTCTTCAATAATAGCCTGCTGCTGCGCCAGGTTGGCAATCTTGTTCAACCGGCTGGCAAAATCCTGTTCCTGGGTGGCCAGGTGCACATGACCGGCGCCCATGGCCTGCAGGCGAATGGCCTGCTCCAGCAGGTGGTTGAAATACCGCAAAAACTGTTTTTGTTTTTCCCGGCCCTGTTTGCTTACCTCATCAACCCACTTTACCTGCGCAATAGGACCATTTTTAAGTATGGCATTCAGCCAGTCGCGCAGCAGCGACTGCCAATCTTCATCGGCATGCCGGGTCAGTTGCAGCGCCTCGCGGTAATTGCCTTCGGCAATCAGGGCTATCTGGCGGGCCTGCTCCTCCTGTAAACCGGCCCTGGCGGTAAGGGCGGCTGTCACGTCTTGCGGCGTAAGCGCCGGTATTTTAACCAGTTGTGTGCGCGATAAGATGGTTTGCAATATCAGCGATTCGTTTTCTGCCACCAATATAAATAAGGTGTTGGGCGGCGGCTCTTCTATCAGCTTCAGTAATTTGTTGCCTTCATTGCCCAGGTATTCAGGCATCCACATCACCAGTATCTTAAACCCGCTTTCAAAACTTTTGAGCGAGAGCTTGCGTATGATATCGTTACATTCCAGCGCGGTGATATTGCCCTGTTTGTTCTCGGCGCCGATAAACTGCAGCCAGTCGTAGGCATTGCCATAGGGGTATTTGGAGATAAACTCCCGCCACTCCTGCATGTAATCCGAGCTCAGCGGTTTGTCGCCGGGTTTACGCGGCACCACCGGGTAAGAAAAATGAATATCGGGATGCATCAGTTGCTGCATCTTCTGGCAACTGGGACATTCACCGCAGGCGTCCAGCACCGGGACGGATGAATCGGCTGCGGGCGGTTCTTCGCCAAAAAGTGAAGGGCCGGCAGCTGCGGCTGGTTTACTTACCTTTTCACAAACAATGTATTGGGCAAAGGCGATGGCCAGGGGGAGGGCGCCGCTGCCTTCTTTTCCTAAGAATAGAAGAGCATGGCTAATACGGTTTTGGTGCACCATGTTGGCGAGGTGCAGCTTGATGTCTTGTTGGCCGATTACGTTTTTAAACAACATGGCCAGCGAAGATAAACCAAAATAAAAAAGCCCCGGACGGGGGCCTTTTTAAAAACTTTTGACGGTACACTCTTAATGGCTTTTTGAAGGACTCTCGGATCACATATTATATAAGGGTGACCAGGGAAAAGTGAGTTTGTTCTTGGTTTTTTCATTGGATCTGGATCGTACGGGTTTTTCGTTCTAAGGATATTTCGTATTGGCTTTCATCGGATCGTTGAATTCGGTTATGTTGTTTTGATGAATCAAAGATGGAAATTATCTCCCGCGGGGGGAACTTTTTTCGGCCAATGGCTTTATTTGATCGTTTTTGTGTCCCCATTCAACGGTGGAACAGGGAAAAATCAGTTGAGATACTTTGTCACCTCCGGGCTCATAGGCGTCGTCTTGTTGTGGATCACGGTAACCAGGTTGCCTTTCTCGTCGAGCAGGAACTTGGTGAAGTTCCATTTTACCGGGTCGGTGATGCCTTTTTTAGCCGCCTCATCCACCAGGTATTTAAATAAGGGATGAATATCATCGCCTTTTACACTCACTTTTTCAGCCATGGGAAATGTTACGCCATAATTCTTCTGGCAAAATTCCTGGATCTCAGTATTGGTCCCGGGCTCCTGCTGATTGAAATTGTTGGCCGGGAAACCCACAATCACCAGTTTGTTTTTGTACAGCTTGTATAATTTCTCCAGCTCGGCATACTGGGGTGTATTGCCGCATTTGGAGGCGGTGTTCACGATCATGATCATCTTGCCCTTGTAATCGGCAAAGTTGATGGTTTTGCCATCCAGTGAAGGCACTTTAAAATCGTAGATAGAAGTGGCGGTGTGACCGGTAAAAAGCAAGGATAAGAGCAACAAGCGTATCATATGATTAAAATTTAGAAATGAAGGTATTCCTGCTTACAATACAAAGATGATACTAAATTGGTTGCCCTGTGGAAAAAATTGGTTAAGCGTTCGCAAAGGGGGCACTATTTTTTTTCATAGCAGCCCAGGTCGGGTAAACCGGTATTACGGTCGTTGCCATCTAGGTCGATGGCCAGGCTGGTATTGATGCCTTTATCGATAGCGGGCGATTCGGCCTTTAGCCTGAAATCGTAATACATTCTTTGTGTGTCTACACTGTCGAACAGGGGCGGCGCATTGGCAATGATATTCGAACCGATGATGTTGGCCGGATCGTTTTTCACCTTCCACAAACAATTACTGAATTGCACATTGAATGCAGCAGTACCCTGTTTATCGGTTACCACTTCATCTTCGGTAATACCGTTTTCGCCCCAGAATATGCAGTTGGTAAAGGATGCATCGAGGTTAGCGGTAAGGATGTTGTTGCCATCCTTGATATAATTCGTTACACGCAGCACGGGATCTTTATGCAGTATAAAATTATTCGACCAGGAAGCCGCCGTACAATGCGTAAAATCGTAATCGCCGCCATAGGCCAGTAAAATGTTCTGGCCGCAGTTGCTGATCAAACAGTTTTGTGCGGTAATAGACGATTGTACACCCAGTACACCGGCATCGAAACAATTATCGATGATACATTCGCGCAGCGTTACCTTGGGATTACCGTTCACCGATGCATTTTCGGCTACTATACCCTGGTAGGCATTGCGTATGACGGCATATTGCAGTTCGTTGTTTTTGCTGGTGGCGCGGAAATAAATGCCAGGCCAGCCGCCGGGAAAATCGCGGTAGGGATCGTCCAGCCTGTCGCCCCTGAATACCACGCGGGTGCTATCGTACCGTTCGCCTTTTACTTCCAGCGTGCCGTCTACCACAATCGGGGCATCGGCATGCATGTAAATACGGCATCCTTTTTCAATGGTAAGGGTGGCGTTCTCATCAATCAACAAACCACCTAGTATTACATAGGGTTTGGTATTGGTAAGGGTTACATGTCCCTGCACCAGGCCCGAACGAATAAAGTTGGCGTTTTGGCCCCAGGCCTGCAGTTGCACCCATCGCTGGTTGCCGTTGTATTGAATGTTTACACTGTCCTGCACTACAAAAGGCAGGTCGGCGGCAGTAGGATCTATTTTTACGGTTACAAAAACATAGATGCTGTCGTTGGCTTCTATTTCAATATCGTTTATTTCGTGACCGGAGGTACCATCCACATTCATTTTAAAATAGGAACCGGCGCCACCGCCCAGCGCTACACGGCTTAGCCGCAGCTTTTGGTTATTTTGATTGTATATGCGAAAGAAATGGGTAACACTACCGGTGGTGGTGAATACCGTATCGAAATGCAGGGTATCGGCAGATGTGTTCAGTACGGCATTGCCGCTGGTTATAAAAGAGTCTTTTGTACAGGAGGTATAGATCAGGGTGGTGAGCAGTATGGCTACAAGTATTGACTTCATGCGGTTGTAAAAATAACGGAAAAGCGGGGATTTAATTGTTGTTTACCGCGCGGCATAGGCCATCGTCATTATACTCAGTCTCAAATTGCCCGCACGCAGCAACTCCTGTCCACAGGCTTCCAGCGTAGCGCCGGTGGTAATCACATCATCTACCAGCACAATGTGTTTTCCCCGCAACTCATGCGCCCGCTGCAGTTCAAAACGCCCCTGCATATTCTGCCAGCGCTCGATGCGGTTCTTCCGGGTTTGTGTTTCACTCATGCTGCGGCGGCTGATGGTGTTGGGCAATACCGGCAGTCCCAGTACCTCTGCCATACCCTGGCATAATATGCCCGCCTGGTTATAACCGCGTTTTCTTTCACGGGCGGCGTACAGGGGCAGGGGCACCAACGCATCTACCTGTTCAAACCGCCCGGCCTGCGCCAGCGCTTCACCCATTTTACGGCCAATAAAAAGCCCTAGTTCCTTATGCCCGTTGTATTTAAACTGGTGCACGATGGTTTGCAGCATCGAATCTTTGCTGAAATACAGCAGGCTGGCTGCGCCCATCAGCGGCAGCCTGCCCCAAAAGATCTTTTCAACGGGATTGTTGGCATGCCTGTGAAAATGGGTTACCGGCAGCCGGTGCATACAGGAGAGGCAAAGCACCTGCTGCCTGCTCATGATATCGCTGCCGCAACCTGCACATTGGTGAGGGAGAAACAGGTGCAGCAGGGAGTTGAATGATTTGGGAAGTAACACACTTAAAATATTGAATATTGAATAATGAATATTGAATAATGAAGTCAGTTCAACATTCAATATTTAAAATTAAAATAAATACTGGTATACTTCTTCCACGCGCCCCATCGGTACTACTTCAATATCAAAAGAGGTGCGGGACTTATGACCATATCGTGAAACGATGATCTTTTCAAAACCCAGTTTCTCGGCCTCGGCTATACGCTGTTCTACACGGTTCACGGCACGCACTTCACCGCTTAACCCTACTTCACCCGCAAAACAAACATGCGGCGGCAGCGGCACATCTTCGTATGAACTTAACAGCGCGCACAGCACGGCCAGGTCAATGGAGGGATCCTCTACTTTCAGTCCGCCGGCTATATTCAAAAACACATCCTTCACTCCAAAATGAAAACCGCCTTTTTTTTCCAGCACGGCCAGCAGCAATTGCAAACGCCGCAGGTCGAAACCCGATACGGTGCGTTGGGGTGTACCATATACCGATTGGGTCACCAGGGCCTGCACTTCTATCAACAGTGGACGCATGCCTTCGATGGTGGCTGCAATGGCAATACCGCTCAGCGCATCTTCTTTTTGCGTCATCAGTATTTCACTGGGATTGTTCACACCACGCATACCATCGCCGGTCATTTCATAAATACCCAGTTCGGATGTGCTGCCAAAGCGGTTTTTGATTGTTCTTAAAATACGGTAGGCATAATGGCGGTCGCCTTCAAACTGCAGCACCGTATCTACCATATGCTCCAGTATCTTGGGGCCTGCAATGCTGCCGTCTTTGGTGATGTGCCCAATAAGAAACACGGGCGTATCGGTTTCCTTGGCAAATCGTTGCAGTTCGGCAGCCGATTCACGAATTTGTGAAATGCTGCCGGGCGATGAATCGATATAAGGCGATTGAATAGTTTGAATAGAATCAACGATCACCAGGTGCGGCTTCAGTTTTTTTATTTCCTGGAAAATGACCTGCGTATTGGTTTCGGTAAGCAGGTAAAACTGCTCGTTGGAGATGTTCAGCCTGTCGGCGCGCATCTTGATCTGTTGTTCGCTTTCTTCACCGCTTATATATAAAACGGTTTTATCTTTTAACAACAAACCGTTTTGCAGGAACAGGGTGCTTTTGCCGATACCCGGTTCGCCTGCCACCAATACAATGCTGCCGGGAACAATGCCGCCACCCAGCACACGGTTCAGTTCTGCATCGGTAGTTGTGATACGTACCTGTTCGCTGCTTTTGATATCATGTAATGCAACAGTGCGTGTTGTTTTTGTTTCTTCGTTATAATTATCCCACCCGTTATCTTTTTTTACAGATGGTTTGAACACTACTTCTTCAACAAAACTATTCCAGGTACCACACGATGGACATTTACCTACCCATTTTGCACTTTCATAACCACAATTCGAACAAAAGAAAGCAGATTTAACTTTAGCCATGCGATAAAGTTAGTGGTATAAAAGAGAATCGGTGAAATAAGAAAATGAAGTGGTGAAAAATGATAGGAAGGGGCTAAAAGCTCAAAAAAAATAGTAAAAAACACAGGTTTTGTATAAAAAGTAAAAAGGCCAACATTGCTGTTGACCCTTTACTTACTAACCCATTAAATTCTTGCACTAAATTACAAATAAGCGCCACATAACAAAATTATTTTTTGGGGTTGTGAATAAATTTCGACCTCGTGGAAACGATTAGCAATTTTAGCAAAACATAGCTCTAACAGACTGAAAATCAATTTTTAATAAAATTTTAAGAAATTGATTTGCAACCTTGTGATAAAATGTCAGCCATGTGTATTTACACGTAATCAGGGTGACAAAAAGGCCTTGAAAAACTGACGAAAAATGAGGGAAAAACTACCAAAAAAGATTGGTAACTGTTTTGATAGACTGTTGTTAGTATAATAAATATAGGAGTAAAAAATGACATCATCAATTCTGCTGGTCTCGTTGATTTTTTTGGGTATTAGTATGCTGGTGGGTGGGGTGCTGAAAAGCAAATTTACCGCCTACAGCCGTATTCCCCTGTCGGCCGGGCTTACCGGCGCCGAGGTGGCCATGAAAATGCTGCGCGACAATGGGATCTACGACGTTAAGGTGATATCTTCCAATGGTTTCCTGAGCGACCACTACAACCCGCTCAACAAAACCGTGAACCTGAGTCCCGATGTATATAATGGTGTGTCCATAGCCGCCGCAGCCGTGGCGGCCCACGAATGTGGCCATGCCGTGCAGCATGCCACTGCTTATCAATGGTTAACGCTGCGCAGCAAGCTGGTGCCGGTGGTCAGCTTCAGCTCGGGCATTGTACAATGGATATTGCTGGCGGGCGTGCTGTTTGTGAACGCTTTTCCGGGTCTTTTGCTGATAGGCATCATCCTTTTTGGCCTAACTACCTTATTTTCAGTGATTACGCTCCCGGTGGAGTTCGACGCCAGCAAAAGGGCCCTGGCCTGGCTGAACCGTACCAATATGACCAGCCCGCGGGAATATCCCAAGGCCAAGGATGCCCTCAAATGGGCGGCCCTGACTTATGTGGTAGCCGCCATTGCTTCCATAGCTACCCTGGTGCAATATATTTTTATTTTCCTGGGCGCCCGGGACAGGGACTAAGAATTATATAATTTAGTAATATGTTTTGCACGAGTTGCGCATATATGTGTATGCGCAACTTTTATTATGCTGTGAAACGTGATCTTATCTTGAACAGTCCTTTCTTCAAGTAATGCTTATCGTGATACAGTATTTACGGCAAAATATAATCTTATATACCTACGTTTATGTGAAATAGTGCAGCAACAACTCCTAAATTTGCGGCTGCTCTATTTGCATGAGTCACGTCTGTTAATTTTACCTATTTAAACATTCAAAAAAATTAACGCTAATGAGAAAAGTTTATGCCCTTTTTATGGGGGTCATGATGCTTTTTTGTGCTACAGCGTTGGCGCAAACCAAGGAAATCACGGGAAAAATTTCTGATGCACAAACCGGTTCACCGCTGGCTGGTGTAACCGTAAAGGCAAAAGGTGCCAACAGAAGCACCACAAGCCAGGAAGACGGAACCTTTACCCTGTCGGTGCCTGAAAACACTACCACGATCGAGTTTAGTTATGTGGGTTATGCCGACGCGGAAATGCCCGTCAGCAACCTGATGACCGTAACATTACAACCGGGCAACAAGTCGTTGTCGGAAGTAGTGGTGGTAGGTTATGGTACCCGCATCAAACGCGATGTCACCAGTTCTATCTCCAGGGTAACCGCCAAAGAATTCCAGGATCAGCCACTGCCTTCATTCGAGCAGGCCTTACAGGGCCGCGCATCCGGTGTATTTATCAATTCCGGCACGGGTAAACTGGGCCAGGCTATGGAAATACGCGTACGCGGTATCGCTTCTATATCGGCAGGCTCGCAGCCGCTGATCGTTATCGATGGCGTGCCTGTTCATAACGGGGCGCTGGGTACCGATGACGAAGCCGATAACCCGCTGGCGGCGTTAAACCCCGCCGATATCGAATCGATTGAAGTATTGAAAGATGCTGCTTCGTCGGCTATTTATGGTGCACGTGGTTCAAATGGTGTAATCCTGGTTACCACCAAATCGGGCAAAGCCGGGAGATCACGTATTAATGTAAATGTATCGCACGGCTGGAGCGATCCTACCCATAAACAAAAGTTCATGAATGCTGCACAATATAAAGACCTGTTGGGTGCAGCTATCAGAAATGTCGAAGGCGACCTGACCGATGACGAATTAGCCCAGTACTGGATCGATGAGATCATGGGAGTAGACGACTGGAATTCGGGTGTGGATGAGAACTGGAGTGATCGAGCTTTTCAAAAAGGTCATGTTACTCAATATTCTGTTACCATGTCGGGCGGTGATGCCAAAACCAAATACCTGCTGAGCGGTGGTTTTAACGACCAGAAAGGTATCCTGTTGGGCAACCGCCTTACACGTGCAACGGGAAGGCTCAATCTCGAACACCAGGTGAACGAGAAGCTGAAACTGGGCGCCAATATTTCCTTGTTCAGAACGGGCAATTACCGCGTATCGAACGACAATGCATTTTCCAACCCGGTACAGTTGAACGCCCTCGCGCCTATACAACCGGCCTATTTGCCAGATGGCAGTTTAAACTACAATACAACCTACTGGAACAACCTGATAGACCAAAAGTATAACTCCAATACCGGTATTGGTTTTAAAACCATCAGCAGTGTGTTTGGTGAACTTACCCTGATGCCGGGATTGATGCTGCGTTCGCAGGCAGGTGTAGATTATAACAACTACCGGGAAGATGTATTCTGGAGTAAACAAACACAAGACGGCGCCCCGAACGGCGAGGGTTTTGCCGGCCAGACTACTTCTTATATTTTTACCAGCACTACTACCTTAAACTTTAATAAAAAGATCAGCGAGCTGCACGGTATAGATGCGATAGCCGGTATTGAGTATATCAAATCCAACTTTGAGAATTTGACGTCTACCGGACGCAATTTTCCCAACGACCAGTTGAGAATGCTTGCCAGTGCATCACAGATCACAGGCGGCTCCACTTCAGAAACCGGTTACACTTTTGCCTCCTATTTTTTAAGGGGCAATTATAAATTCAATGACAAGTACATGCTGGGCGCCAGCATGCGTATAGACGGTTCATCGAGGTTTGGTGCAGGAAACCGCTACGGTTTCTTCCCCGCTGTTTCTGCAGGATGGGTTATTTCGGATGAAGACTTCCTGAAAAACTCCAATACCCTCAGTTTCCTTAAGCTGCGCGCCAGTTATGGTAAAACCGGTAATGCAGAAATTGGTGATTTTGCCTCGCTGACCATGGTGACGCCAATTTTCTATGGCGATCAAACCGGTTTATGGATCAATCAATTGGGCAATAACGATCTCACCTGGGAAAAAACCAACCAGTTTGATGTAGGTATTGATTTCGGCATACTCGACAACCGTATTACCGGTGAAATAGATTACTTCCATAAAAACACGCAGGACCTGTTATTGAGTCTTCCGCTGCCGGCTGTTAACGGATATACGATCGTTACCTCCAACATTGGAAGCATGAAAAATAACGGTTTTGAATTTGTGATCAATTCAAGGAACCTGATTGGTGAATTCAAATGGAATACCTCGTTGAATATATCTACCTATAAAAATGAGGTTACCAAATTGATCAGCCCTGTGTCGCCCACCGGCGGCAGAAGCCTGGGCCGTTTGGAAGTAGGACAGCCTTTTGGCCAGTTTTTTGGCCTTAAATATATGGGTGTTGATGAAAATAACGGCGATGCCCTGTACCTGGCCAAGGACGGCAAAAGCACAACCAACTCGAGTACAGATGCCGGTCAGTTTATTATCGGTGATCCCAACCCGGATTTTTACGGAGGTATCAACAATAATTTTTCATACAAAGGATTTGATCTCGACATCCAGTGCCAGTTTGTAAGTGGGAACGACCTGGTGAGGGCATCCGGCATTTATCAATCGAACAATGGCGAATGGATCGACAACCAAACAGAAGACCAGATCAATTACTGGAAAACACCCGGTCAGAAAACCGATATTCCAAAACCCTATTTTGGTGGAAGAAACGGTTCCTACATTTCCTCGCGTTATGTTGAAGATGGTTCTTATTTCAGGGTAAAATCGGTAAACTTTGGTTATACCCTTCCTGCCGGTTGGATCAGCCCGCTTAAGCTGCGTTCTGTTCGTGTGTACATGACAGCCAGCAACCTGTTTACCATTACCAACTACAGCGGATACGATCCGGAAGTAAGCTCCGGTGAATACAGAACAGGTGGTTATTCGCCCGTATTGGCTTCCGGTTTAAACCCGCTTATTAACCTGGGCCACGACTGGTATACAGCACCGCAAATAAGAACTATTGCATTTGGTTTGAATGTAGGTCTTTAATCAAAAAGTTTAATCATGACAAAAAGCATTAAATATATATCGATTGTTTTTGTCCTGGCCGGCTTTGCTGCCCTGTCGGCCGGATGTGGTAAGAAACTGGACGTAACCCCCAAACAAAGTATCGGGATAGGTGACGCCTTTAAAAGTGAAGAAGAGATCGTGCAGGGCATTGTGGGTTGTTATTCTATCATGAGATCAGCTTCCCTGTATGGTACCGATCTTAATATCGTGTCTGAATTACTGGCCAATGCAGGAACAGCTACCTGGAAAGGTTCATTCAGGCAATACCAGGAAGTGGAGTCGAAAAACATGAATTCCATCAACAGCGCTGCCATAAGAATGTGGGTGGCTGGTTACCAGGCCATCAACCTGGCCAACGTCATACACGATGTACTTACCGGCGCAGAAGCAGCGGATATTATACCGGATACTGACCGCAGGGATGAATTGATCGGTGAAACAGAATTTATCCGCGGATTATTGCACTTTGAACTGGTGCGTTTATATGGCAAACAGTACGATGCCGCCAACCTGAATACACCAGGCGTAGTGGTTAAATTAGAAGGCGCCACCGATACTACCGGAGCGGGTATTAAACCGGTGCGTAATACAGTTGAACAAACATATGCCCAGGTGATCACCGATCTCACCAGCGCTGCCCAAAAACTCCCTGAAACAAATGATGTGCGGGCAAACAAGTATACGGCCCTGGCCTTTTTGTCGAGGGTATATTTGCAGCAGGGTGAATATAAAAAGGCATTGGATGCAGCGAACGAAGTGATTGAACAGGGCGGATACGCCGCACCTTCGAATAATTTGCTGAGACCTTTCACAGCCAAGAATACCGACGAGGTAGTATTCGAGATACAACAGAACGACCAGAATAATGCCGGTACCGCCAACGACGGATTGGCTACTTTTTATGCGGATTTGGCAAACGGGCTGGGACGAGGTGATTTTGCCGTTTTACAGGTATTTCTTGATGAATACCCGGCCAATGACAAGCGTGCAGATGAATGGTATTATATCGGTGCGGAAAAAGGCAATATCAGCTGCGCCAAGTGGACAGAATACGGACAGAATATTCCCATTATTCGTATGGCAGAAATGTACCTCACACGGGCTGAATGTAATATTCGTTTAGGTTCGACGGAGGGCGCCGATCCTGCTGATGACCTGGCCGTGATCACCAATCCCGACAGAACAGGGGTTGCCACTCCCGCTGCCACGCTCGATAACGTATTGAAGCAGCGCCGTCTGGAACTGGCCTTCGAAGGCTTGAATATCCATGATGTACGGCGCTTGCGTAAACAGAACGGCAACTATGGATGGAACGACGATAAACTGGTAATGCCGATACCGCAACGCGAGATCGATGCCACACAGGGCAGTTTGGAGCAGAATGCAGCTTATAAGTAACGAAGTCGGAGATCGGAAGTCGGAGGTCGGAAGTCGGAAATACAGCGATCATCTGACCTCCGACCTCCGACTTCTGACCTCCTCCTTGCACACTTATCGCCCATATATGCACGCTTATGGCCAAAACTGCGCACTTACTAATTGGTACTAAAAAATAGAAGAGGAAAAAATATATTTGAGGCGTCTGATTCACTTTTTTCCCTACGCCTTTCTGGTTTTATATTACGATCGGGTACTCTTACCCGATCTCTCTTTTTTATGAACTTATCCTGATCAGAGTTTGATCTCGTCGTCGTGTTTATCGAAGAAGTGAAATTCGGTGAGGTGATAATTGGTGTTTTCACGGACCTTGACTTTCTGCCCGTATTTCCATCTCCATTTCCATTGTTTCGATTTGAACCAGCTGCCTTTGGTGATATAGGCATGCATAATGGGATGAACTACAAGCGTGAGGTCTTTATGCTGGTGGGTAATGAGATAGCTGAGGTTCTTTTCAATTTCATCTTCAAGCAGCAGGGTAGAAGATATTTTACCGGTACCGGCGCAGCTTGGGCAAACTTCCTGGGTGTTGATGTTTACCTCGGGCTTCATACGTTGCCGGGTAATTTGCATCAAACCAAACTTCGATATCGGCAGCACGGCATGTTTGGCCCTGTCGGGTTTCATACATTCTTCCATTGCTTCCAGCAGCTTGCGTTTGTTATCGGGCAGTTTCATATCTATGAAATCCACCACGATGATACCGCCCAGGTCGCGCAGCCTGAGCTGGCGGGCAATTTCAGCAGCTGCTTCCAGGTTAGTCTCCAGGGCATTTTGCTCCTGGTTGTTGCCAACGCTTTTATAACCGCTGTTTACATCTATCACATGCAGGGCTTCGGTATGCTCTATGATGAGATAGGCGCCGCTGGGCAGGTTTACGGTCTTACCAAAAGCAGCTTTCACCTGTTTGGTGATGCCGTATTGATCAAAGATGGGAAGGCCGTTATGATAATAGGAAACAATATCTGCTTTTTCGGGGGCGATGCGCTGGATATAGTTGCGCGTATCGTTGTAAATATTGCGGTCGTTTACCACTACGCGGTTGAAGTCTTCGTTCAACAGGTCGCGCAGCATGCTGGTGGTCTTGGTTTGCTCACTCAGTATCTTGGCGGGGGCTACGGCTCCCTTGAGATTGTTCTGAATGATTCTCCAGGTCTCTACCAGGGCGGCCAGGTCTTCGTGCAGCTCGGCGGTGTTTTTACCTTCGGCGGCAGTGCGAACGATCACACCAAAATTCTTTGGCTTGATGGCCTCCACGATCTTTTGCAAACGTTTTCTTTCTTCAGCAGAGTGAATTTTGCGTGATACGGCTACAATATCGTTGAATGGTGTGATCACCACAAAACGGCCTGGTAATGAAATTTCGCAGCTCAGGCGAGGGCCTTTGGCTGCGATGGGCTCTTTTAATATCTGTACCAGTATATTGGGCTTGCCGCTCAGTACTTCATTGATCTTGCCGGTTTTAATGATCTCCGGTTCTACCTGGAAGTTGGCGAAATTAAATCCCTGGGCGCTGTTGTCGGTAATGGCGGCCTGGGTGAACTTCAATAATGAGCGGGCGTATGGACTTAAATCGGTATAGTGCAGGAAGGCGTCTTTTTCAAAACCAACATCCACAAATGCAGCATTCAACCCGGGAATCAGTTTTTTAACTTTTCCGAGATAAAGATCTCCCACTGCGAAACTTGCATCAGCTTTTTCGTGATGCAATTCCACGAGTTTCTTATCCTCCAGCAGAGCGATTTCCACACCCTGCGGGGCCGCATTTATAATTAGCTCCTTATTCAAGCGTATCTGTCTTTTACCGTCTGTTATCCATCATCACTACAAGGAAAGGTGCTGAAGAGGAATTAGTTGTCAGGTATCAGCCATGCAATTACTCTGTAATAGATGACAACATAACTAGATTCAGCGAAAGAAGGAAGGGGCGCCGCCAAGGATGCGGCTACCCATTACAAGAAGATAAAACTAGCGGTTCTTCTTCTTATGACGGTTCTTTCTCAGTCTTTTTTTACGCTTGTGCGTGGCAATTTTATGACGCTTTCTTTTTCTACCACAAGGCATAGAACACCAATGAGTTTAAATGAAAAAATAATTTTAATGTTTTTTCGGACAGGTTTATTTTTTTA
>Ga0065721_10049284_pt1 | contig 39088 bp, 38 predicted proteins | sample Mesricmetagenome_FD_59108 | JGI IMG/M metagenome (GOLD analysis project Ga0065721, IMG submission 59108) | Mesophilic microbial community from rice straw/compost enrichment Sample: eDNA_1 v2 (version 2) | ecosystem: Engineered > Solid waste > Grass > Composting > Bioreactor | place: USA: Davis... | reverse complement strand
TGGTGTCGACCGACTTCAACCACGACCCGCACAGCTCGATCTTCGCGCTGAACGAGACCAAGGTCATCGACGGCAACTTCGTCCGCATCATGACCTGGTACGACAACGAGTGGGGCTTCTCGAACCGCATGAGCGACACCGCCGTCGCCATGGCGAACGCGAAGTAAGCCCTCGTCGGCTTGCCGGAAACGGAAAAGGCGCCTCCGCAAGGGGGCGCCTTTTCTGCTTTGGACGACAGGTTGCGGCGGCGATGCCGGAGCGAGAAGGGTCTGCCCGATCAGGCTTCGCGCCCTACCCCACCTTGACGGAATTGGCGCCCGTCGCCTCGGTCAGGCGGTCGGCGACCCAGGCGGCGACGCTCTTGCCCTCGCGCTGGGCGCAGGCGGCGATGGCGCGGTGCAGGATGGGGTTTACGCGGATGGCGAGCTTGCCCGAGAATGGCTGGTCGGTGTTGCCGGCAATGTCGCAGGCCATTTCCAGATAATCATCCACGGCCGTGCGAAACGCGTTGCGCAGTTCATCGACCGAGCGGCCGGTGAAGGTGATCCCGTCGCGCGTGTTGATGACTTCGCCGACAAAAATGCCGGCCTCGTTGTCGAAGTCGATCTGGGCCTTGTAGCCCTTGTAGTCCATCATCGGCGGCGGCCTCAGGGAATGCGTTCCAGGCTCAAGATAGCGATGACGAGGGTGCGACGGTTTGACCTGCCTCAATTCTCACACGCGGGATGTGGTCATCGGGCATAGTGGCCGGCCCGCTGCGGCTTTCGGCCGCGCGACAGGGCTGCCATGACCGCCCGTCCGATTCGCGTTCACAGCTTGGCGGAGGCGCGCGCGGCCTGTGCCGCGGCGGCCGAATGCGGCGTGCCGCTCCTTCTGGTCAGCGCGCCCGCGGCTTCAGCTCATGCCGGTGCCCTGTGGTTCCAGGACGTCGTGCGGCGCGCTGCGGCGGAGTTCCCGAACGTCAGCCTGACCGCCGTGCTCGACTGCGCCGACCGCGCCGGGGATGCCCAGGCGGCCCTCGCCGCCGGTGTCCACGCCATCCTGTTCACCGGTCCGGTCTCGGTCGCCGAGAGGCTGGCGGACATCGCCGCCCAGCGCGGGGCCATCCTGCTGACGGATCGGCCATCCGCGCTGGATCTGCGCGATGCCGGACGTATGGAGGAAGCCTGCCGGGCGTGGCTGAGCAACGGCCAGTGCCCCGATTGATCTTCGTTCGATACCGCTTTTTCCCCCAATTTCTCCGCTCGAAGGTGGTGTAGATTGGAAGGAACGGCCACGAAGCGGTACCCCACCCCCGATGAATACGACGCACCTGCGGCCCAAGACCGACTTTGACGGCCAGTTTCCGCGCCCGGAGCGCCCGGACGGACAGGGCCGCGGCCGCCGTTTCCCGGACCCGCAGGTCACGAAGATCCGCGGACCGAAGCTGATCGCCATCTGGGTCGGCCTCGCGGCCGGAGCGTGGTGCGTTGCCGCCGGTGTCGGTTACGGCCTCTACATCGTGGTGCAATCCATCCTTCCCTGAAGGCTTTGCACCACGGAAAGCTTTGCCCAGGAAAACAGGCAGAAAGTCTCGCCACCACCGAAAGGTGGTGGCGAAATCATTTGTGTACTACATACATCGCGTGACATTGTTGCGACCTTGGCCGAAGCGTCTAGACACACCGAATAAGCCCTTTTGCTGCCGCGAAACGCCGCATTACACCCCTCCCGACGTTGCAAAGAGGGCCGCGCTGGGCTATGAGGGCCGCATTTCCGAATAAGCCCCAAGGGGAAGAGCCACATGAAGCTCACTCGTCGCGTTAAAGAAATTCTTGCGAACTACGAGAGCGACAATCCGGGCGTGAAGGCCAACCTCGCCCGCATTCTCATGGAAGGCAAGCTGGGCGGCACCGGCAAGCTGGTCATCCTCCCGGTTGACCAGGGCTTCGAGCACGGCCCGGCGCGCAGCTTCGCGCCGAACGAGCCGGGCTACGACCCGCACTACCACTACCAGCTGGCCATCGACGCGGGCTGCAACGCCTACGCCGCTCCCCTGGGCTCGCTGGAAGCCGGTGCATCGACCTTCGCCGGCTCGATCCCGCTGATCCTGAAGATGAACAGCGCCAACAGCCTGTCGCGTCAGAAGGAAGACGCCGACCAGGCCGTGACCGCTTCGGTGCAGGACGCCCTGCGCATCGGCGCGTCGGCCATCGGCTTCACGATTTATCCCGGCTCCGACTCCATGTACAACCAGTACGAGGAGATCCGCGAGCTGTCGAAGGAAGCCAAGTCGGTCGGCCTCCCCACCGTGCTGTGGTCCTACCCGCGCGGCGGCAACGTCTCCAAGGACGGTGAGCTGGCCATGGACGTGATCGGCTACGCCGCTCACATGGCCGCCCTGCTCGGCGCCCACATCATCAAGGTCAAGCTGCCGTCGGCCCACCTGGAGCAGGCGGAAGCCAAGAAGGTGTACGAGTCGAAGGGCATCCAGATCGCCACCCAGGCCGACCGCGTCCGCCACATCATGCAGTGCGCCTTCAACGGCCGCCGCATCGTGGTCTTCTCGGGCGGTGCGACCAAGGGCGAGGATGCGGTGTTCGAGGACGCCCGCGCCATCCGCGACGGCGGCGGCAACGGCTCGATCATCGGCCGCAACGCCTTCCAGCGTCCGCGCGATGAGGCCCTGAAGCTGCTCGACCGGATCATGAAGATCTATCAGGGCAAGGAGTAAGGGTTGCCCCAGGTAACCGAAAACACCTGTCGGCTTTACCTCGTGACGCCGCCGGCTTTCGAGCCGGCGGCGTTCGCGCCGAAACTGACGGAGGCCCTGGATGCCGGCGATGTCGCCTGCGTTCAGCTTCGCCTCAAGGACTGTTCCGACGACGCCATCCGCCGGGCCTGCGAGGCTCTGTGCCCGATCGCGCAGGATCGCGGCGTCGCCTTCATCCTGAACGACCATCCCGCCCTCGCGCGCGAGATGGGCTGCGACGGCGTGCATGTGGGGCAGAAGGACACGCCCTACGCCCAGGCGCGCAAGATCGTCGGGAAGGACGCCATCGTCGGCGTCACCTGCCACGACAGCCGTCACCTCGCCATGGAAGCCGGCGAGGCCGGGGCCGATTACGTCGCCTTCGGGGCCTTCTTCCCCACCGTGACCAAGGACGCCGAATACAAGGCCGAGCTTGAGCTTCTCCAGTGGTGGTCGGAGCTGATGGAAGTGCCCTGCGTCGCCATTGGCGGCATCACGCCGGAAAACTGCGGGCCGCTCGTCGCGGCCGGCGCGGACTTCCTGGCCGTGGTCGGCGCCGTGTGGAACCACCCCGCCGGGCCGGGAGCCGCCGTGAAGGCCTTCAACACCGCCATCGCCACTGCCATCGCCGAGGCGTCTGCCCGCTAAAATGGATTTCCTGTCGTTTGAAACGCTGGGCGCGCTGTTCGCGGTCGGCCTGCTGGCCGGCTTTGTCGACGCCATCGCCGGGGGCGGCGGGCTGCTGACCCTGCCGGCCCTGCTCTGGGCCGGGCTGTCGCCCGCCGAGTCGCTCGCCACCAACAAGCTGCAATCGAGCTTCGGCTCCTTCTCCGCCGCCGTGAAGTTCGCCCGCAGCGGCGAGGTGAAGCCGCGCGACATGGCCGCGATGATCGCCTGCACCTTCGTCGGCTCCGCCTTCGGCGCCATCGTCGTGCAGATGCTCGATTCCGGTTTCCTGCGCAACGTCATCCCGGTGCTGCTGGTCGGCATCGCCGTCTGGCTGCTGGTCTCGCCCAAGGCCGGGGACATCGACGCGCACCAGCGCATCGGGGAGCGCACCTTCGCGCTGCTCGCCGGCACCGGCATCGGCTTCTACGACGGTTTCTTCGGCCCCGGCACGGGGACCTTCTTCGCCATCGCCTTCGTCTCGCTGCTGGGCTTCAACCTGCGCAAGGCGACGGCGCACACGAAGGTGCTGAACTTCACCAGCAACGCCGCCGCCCTGCTGTTCTTCCTGATGGGCGGGCACATCGTGTGGGTGGCGGGCCTGCTGATGGGAGTCGGCCAATCACTCGGGGCTCAGCTCGGCGCTCACATGGTCATCCGGAACGGTGCCGCCATCGTGCGGCCGATGCTCGTCGTCGCCTCGCTGGCGATCACCGCGAAGCTGGTCTGGACCGACGAGCAGGGCATCGTCCGCGCCGCCATCGCCACGGTGTCGAGCTGGTTCGCCTGAGCCCGGCTCGTCAGGCGATGATGTGGACCGCCACGGCCACATAGGCGCAATAGCCCACCGCGAAGACCCCGACGCGCGCCGGGGTCAGCAGGCTGCTTCCGGCCTGCCCGCTCATCACCCGGCTGTTCATGGCCATGTAGCCGAGCAGCACCGCGCCAAGGAACCCGAGGTTCAGCCCGTAAAGCGCCACGTCGCCCACCGCGGCACCGGCGATGGACAGGGGCAGCATGGCGAGCGTCAGCGAATAGATGCCGTCCGCCGTCGCCGCCGACACGGCGGAGGTCGCCCGCCCGGCCTTCGACAGGCGCCACGCGCTGAAGCTTTCCGGCAGCGCGCAGAGGAAGCCGGTGATGAACAGCCCGCCCACGAGGTCGGACAGGCCCAGTGCCTCGTTCACGTGGCGAGAGGCGAGCACGGCGACCAGAGCCCCGGCCGCGATGGCCAGGAATCCCGGCAGCGCCGCCAGCGTCTTGCGCCCCGGCGCCTTGCACGGAACCCGCTCGCCCGGCGCCTTCAGCGCCCGCACCAGATAGGCGGCGCAGGCCAGCGCCAGGATCACCCCGTCCGGCGGTTGCAACCCCTGCCAGCCCGGCGGCAGGGTCAGTGCGGCCAACAGCACAACGACGCCCAGATACGGCAACATCTGGAGCCAGACGGCCTGCTCCTTCACCTGCGGCAGGGGAATCGGCGCCGCGACCGATTCGGGATCGCGGCGATGCGCCTTCAAGAGCTGCCGGCGATGCCACCGGGTCGACAGGTAGGAGATCACGAAGATCAGCGGCAGCGCCGGAACGTTCGACCCCAGCGCCGTACCCAGCCCGATGTCCGGCCACCCCAGCGCCACGCTGGCGATGTTGACGGAAATCTCCGGACTGGCCGTGGCCAGCCCCAGCAAGGCACCGCCTCCCGTCTCTGCGATCCCCCAATGTTTGCGCAGTTCGCCCAGCAAGGCGCAAACCCGCTGCGATCCCCATTGCATCGCCCCGATTCCCACAAGGACGAGTGCAAACCAAAACACCAACGCCGCCGTTTCCTGCATGCCCCCAGCAACAACGGCAAACGGGCGACGTTGCCACCCACTTTTGCGCGTCTTTTAACCCGAATTTGCAATTTTATTGCAGCCTTAGGTTCCCAGCGGCGTAGAAATCGCGGAACGAGGGCTTTCCCTTGGAATCGACCAACTGTCAGTGGCATACATCGTTTGTGCATCGCTGGACGCGCCCAGGTGCTTTACGTAAACGTCAATTCGTGTATCAATGCGTTAACAACGAATTTGGGGAGAAACGCATGTCCATAAGAAACTATAAGGCGCATCTGCTTGCTGCTGTGGCCGTCGCCGCTGTGTCGGCCCCCCTGCCGACGATGGCCTCCGGGTATTTGCTGAAGGAACAGAGCGCGTCGGGCCAGGGCACCTCCTTCGCCGGTGTCACGGCGAACGCCGCCGGTGATGCCACCGCCCTTTTCTTCAACCCCGCCGCGCTGGGCGCCGTGAACGGCAACGAAGCCGTCGGCGTGGTGACGGGCGTGTTCCCGTCCGTCAAAACCACCGATGCCCGCGCGACGCGCGCGGCCCGTCTGGGCGGCAGCGCCATCCGCGGCACGTCGGATTCGGGCGACATCGGCATCGACGCGGCACTCCCCTCCGGCTATTTCGCCTACAAGGTGTCGCCGGACGTCAAGATCGGCCTTGCCATCAACTCCCCGTGGGGCCTGTCGACGGATTATTCGGAAAGCTGGGTCGGCCGTTACCACGGCATCCATTCCAGCCTGCGGACCATCAACGTCTCTCCCACCATCGCCTACCAGGCGCTGCCGGAACTCACCGTGGCGGGCGGTATCCAGTTCCAGTACGCGCGTGCGCGCCTCAGCCAGGCGGTCGACTTCGGGTCGATCCTGGCGGCGGGCGGCGCCCCGGTCCTGCCGGGTTCGCGCGACGGCATCGGCCAGGTGAAGGGCGACGACTGGGGCTTTGGCGTGACCGCCGGCGCCCTGTACGAGCCGGTGAAGGGCACCCGCTTCGGCCTGTCCTGGCGCTCCTCCGTCTCGCACGAGCTGCGGGGCGACGCGTCGTTCGAAGGCGTGCCCCCCACCCCGGCGGCGCAGGCCAGCTTCGCGAACACGAACGTCCGCGCAAAGGTCACCACGCCGGACATCATCGCCTTCGGCGCCTACCACGAGCTGACCAGCAACTTCGCGGTCATGGCGGACATCCAGTGGACCAACTGGTCGCGCTTCAAGGAACTGCGCATCCGCTACAGCAACCCGCTCCGCGCCGATTCGGTGACGGAGGAGCACTGGAAGGACTCCTGGTTCTTTGCGCTGGGCGCCGCCTACAAGGTCAACGACAAGCTGACCCTGCGCGCGGGCGTGGCCTATGACCAGACCCCAGTGGACGACCAGTTCCGCACGCCGCGCATCCCCGACGAGGATCGCTACTGGGCCTCGCTGGGCGTCGGCTACCAATTCACCGACACCATCCGGACCGACCTGGGCTACACCCATGTCTTCGCCAAGAAGTCCCACGTCAACCTGGCCGACAACCTGACCGGTCCGGATGCCTTCCGCGGCAACCTGTCGGCCAGCTACAAGGCCCACGTGGACATCGTGGCGCTCCAGACCAAGATCTCTTTCTAATCATTCCGTGCGGCGCCACGGGCGGGCGCTTGCCCGCCCGTGCGCTCATGCTAGGCTTCCTCCCAACCAACAACGGAGTGGAGAGGAACCCGAGCATGGCCGACACCTTCACCGCCTTCGTCATCGAAGACGCCGACGGCAAGCCCAAGGGCGGCTTCAAGCAGCTCAACCTCAGCGACCTGCCCGACCATGACGTGCTGGTCGAGGTTGCCTACTCCACCCTGAACTACAAGGACGGCCTTGCCGTCTCCGGCAAGGGCAAGATCGCCCGCAAGCTGCCGATGGTCGCCGGCATCGACCTCGCCGGTTCGGTTGTCGAGTCGCGCTCCCCCGACTGGAAGCCGGGCGACAAGGTCATCGTCAACGGCTGGGGCCTGTCGGAAACGCAGTGGGGCGGCTACAGCCGGTTCCAGCGCGTGAAGGCCGAATGGCTGACCCGCCTGCCCGACGCCTTCTCTCCGGAAGAGGCCATGGCCATCGGCACCGCCGGCTACACGGCGGCGCTGTGCGTCGACGCGCTGGAGGATTGGGGCACCATCAAGCCGGGCGGGAATGAGGTGCTGGTCACCGGCGCCGCGGGCGGCGTCGGCTCGGTCGCCGTGGCCCTGCTGGCAAAGGCCGGCTATCCCGTCACCGCCTCCACCGGCCGCCCGGAGACGCACGAGTATCTGGCCGGCCTGGGCGCCAGCAACTTCATCGACCGCGCCGCCCTGCTGGAAAAAGGCCCGCCGCTGCAAAAGGAACGCTGGGCCGGCGCCGTCGATTCGGTCGGCGGGATCACGCTGGTCAACGTCCTGTCCCAAACCGTCTGGGGCGGCGCCGTGGCGGCCTGCGGCTTGGCCGGCGGCGCCGACCTGCCCGGCACGGTCCTGCCGCACATTCTGCGCAGCGTCACGCTGATCGGCGTCGATTCGGTGGCCGCCCCGGCCGCCCGGCGTGACCGCGCCTGGAAGCGCCTCGCCCGCCATCTCGACAAGGCGCACCTGACGGCGATGTACGAGGTGCAGCCGATGTCGAAGCTGCCGGATTTGGCGCCCAGGATCCTCGCCGGCCAGGTGCGTGGCCGGGTGGTGATCGACGTGACGAAGTAACCCGAGGCGCCCGGCCGATCGGTTGGGCCGCGCGACGGCGCGGCCCAGCCCTTTCCAGCTAGGCTCCCGCCACCCGCAGCCACAGCACCTCATCGATGCTCTCCGCGCCGCTGCACAGCATGACCAGCCGGTCGAAGCCCAGCGCGATGCCGCTGCTCTCGGGCATGCCGTGCTCCAGCGCGGCGAGGAAGTCCTCGTCCACCGGGAAGCGTTCGCCGTAGAGGCGCTGCTTCAAGTCCATGTCGGCCTCGAAGCGGGCGCGCTGGGCGGTGGGGTCGGTCAGTTCGCCGAAGGCGTTGGCGAGTTCCAGGCCGCAGGCATACAGCTCGAACCGCTCCGCCAGCCGCGGATCCTCCGGCTTCGGGCGGGACAGGGCGGCCATACAGACGGGATAGTCGGTCAGCACGCAGGGCACGCCCTCGCCCAGGTGCGGCTCGATGCGGTCGAACATGATGCGAAAGACGATGTCCTCCCACCGGTCGCCCGCGTGCGGGTGTACGCCGATGCGGTCGGCTTCCGCCGCCAGGGCCGCCGGGTCCGGATCGTGGCTGCCGTCGAAGGTCGCCAGCAGGTCGATGCCGGCATACTCCAGGAAGGCGTCCTGGACGGACAGCACGCGCCAGGGCTTGAACGGGTCGCAGGCCATGCCGCGGAAATGAAAGACGTTCCGCCCCGCGGCCACGGCCGCCGCCCGCACCAGATCCTCGCAATCCTGGATCAGCGCCCGGTAGCCCTCCCCCGCCCGGTACCATTCGAGCATGGAGAATTCCGGCGAATGGGTCCCCGACCGCTCCCCGTTCCGGTAGACGTGCGCGATCTGGTAGAGCCGCGGCACCCCGGCCACCAGCAGCTTCTTCATCGCGAATTCGGGGCTGGTGTGCAGGTACAGCCGGCGGCGGTCGTCCGGATGCGGCCCCTGGAGGTCGGTCGCGAAGGCCTGGAGGTGCGGCTCCATCCCCGGCGAGACCTGAAGGGCCGGAGTGTCCACCTCGACGAAGGCGTTTTCCTCGAAGAATCGGCGCAGCGCGCCCAGCACGCGCCCCCGAACCGCCAGATTGGGGCGGCGGCGGGCGAAGCTTTCGGGATGCCAGGGGGGCGGAACGGCGGGCATGGCGGTGTCCGGATGCGAAGGGGTGACGCTGCTTACCAGACAGCGGCAGGCGAGGAAAACGGACAATCTTGGCGCCCGGTGATGGTGCCGAAACACCCCGCCTGCCTGTTTCAGAGGGGTATCGTCGCACAAAGAAGGCGCATTGGGCCGAATTTGCACCCGCCCGGCGTTGCCTAAGGCCCGGCAAGCTGCTAGGTTCCGCGCCGCCTGTCTCTTGGAAATCACGAGTACGTCATGAAGGTCAACGCCAACACGATGCGTCCCGGCCATGTGCTGGAGCACAACGGGAAGCTCTGGGTCATCACCAAGACCGCCATCGTCCAGCCCGGCAAGGGTGGAGCCTTCATCCAGCTCGAAATGAAGGACGTGCGCACCGGCACGAAGTCGATCGAGCGCTTCCGCACCCAGGAGACGGTCGAGCGCGCCCGCCTGGACGAGCATGAGATGACCTTCCTGTTCGCCGAAGGCGACAGCTACACCTTCATGGACAAGGAAACCTACGAGCAGACCGCCATTCCGGGCGAGATCGTCGGCGACCAGAAGGTGTTCCTGCAGGACGGCATGGAAGTCACCGTGCAGTCGTTCGAAGGTTCGCCGCTCGGCGTCGAGATCCCCGGCAAGGTCACCCTGCAGATCGTCGAGGCCGATCCGGTGGTGAAGGGGCAGACCGCCTCCTCCTCCTACAAGCCGGCGAAGCTGGAGAACGGCGTGTCGATCCTGGTGCCGCCGCACATCGACACGGGCACCCGCGTCGTCGTCGACACCCAGACCGGCGAGTACGTCGAGCGCGCCAAGGACTGATCGTCCAGATTTTTTTGCGCACCGGCTCTCGCTTGACGCGGGGGCCGGTGTATTCTTTTTCCGGTTTCGCACGAGATAAAGCACGCCCATGGCCACCCGCTCCGCCCTTATCAACGTGATGGTCCGCGCCGCCGAGAAGGCAGCCCGCGGCCTTGTCCGCGACTTCGGCGAGGTCGAGCACCTCCAGGTGTCGCGCAAGGGCCCGGCGGACTTCGTCTCCCAGGCCGACATCAAGGCGGAGCGCATGCTGCGCGAAGAGCTGCAGAAGGCCCGCCCCGACTTCGGCTTCCTGATGGAAGAGACGGGCAGCAGCAAGGGCAGCGACCCGACCGCGCGCTGGATCGTCGATCCGCTGGATGGCACCACCAACTTCCTGCACGGCCTGCCGCACTGGGCCATTTCCATCGCGGCGGAGAAGAACGGCGAGATCGTCGCCGGCGTGGTGTACGAGCCCGTGCACGACCAGATGTTCTGGGCTGAGAAGGGCCAGGGCGCCTTCCTGAACCACCAGCGCCTGCGCGTGTCGGAACGCCGCAACATGGCCGACGCGCTGCTCGCCACCGGCATTCCGTTCAAAGGCCGCGGCGATCACGCCGGCTTCCTGAACGAGGCCGAGGCCCTGATGAAGGAGGTCGCGGGCATCCGCCGCTTCGGCGCCGCTTCGCTCGACCTCGCCTACGTCGCGGCGGGCCGCTACGACGGCTATTGGGAACGTGGTCTGGCCCCGTGGGACGCGGCGGCCGGTCAGCTTCTGGTGACGGAGGCCGGCGGCTTCGTCGGCGAGATCGGCGGCGGCCGGAACCCGGTGTTCGGCGGCTCCATCCTGGCGGCCAACGCCCACCTGCATCTGCCGATCGCCAAGATCCTGCGCGGCGCCGCCGAGCGCAAGGTGCGCCCCGCCGCGGCCGGCACGACCGAGGCCTGAAGCCATAAGCCCCTGCATCCAAAGGGGTATTGCGGCCGCGCTTTGGTGGGGAAACCCGCGGCGCGGCCCAAAGGGCGTTGTCGCTACGCCAATCGAAGGGCTATGGTACCAACGCTTTTCCGTGTAATTGGAAACTCTGCGCTGGTCACTATGGGAATCGTCGGACGCATGAGCCGTTCTCCGAATGCGCCCACAGGGCGGACGGCAAAGATGCGCGTCCTCTCCGCAGCCGTCTCCGCGGCGGCCATCGCCCTGTGCACGGCGTCGCCCGCTGCGGCGGAGATCAACGGCACCGCCCTGACGTCGTCGCAGCCCGCCCCATCAAACGCGCCGGTCAACGTGGCGGATGCGCCCAAGCTGACGCTGGAGAACGCGAAGCCATTGGCCATCCCGCCGCGTCCGGACGTCAACGCGCCCAAGGCGCCGTCCGCTCCGCCGCGCTTCAAGGCCCCGACCGTCCTGACCGCGCCGGAGCTGCCGCAGATTTCGGTCGGTGTGACCCCGGCCCCGCCGCCGCCACCGGTCGGTGCGCCGCCCGTCCAGACGGCCACGAAGCCATCGGCCCCGCCGCCGGCCGAAACCGCACCGTCCCAGGCCAAGTCCCCGACTCCATCTGCGCCCCCAGCTGCGCCGAAGACGCAGACCGCCGCCCTGCCCCCGAACCAGCCGCCGGCCGCTGCCGCCGTGCCGAAGTTGGCTCCGCTGAGCGTGGTCTTCAACCACACGGCGACCAACCTGCCGGATTCGGCCGAGAAGACGCTGGCCGACATCGCGGAGCGGATGCGGTCCAACGAGTTGCTGCGGTTGCAGTTGCGATCCTTTGCCGGCGGCACGCCGGAAACGGTGCGCGAGGCGCGTCAGCTGTCGCTGGCCCGCGCGCTGTCCGTGCGCGAACGGCTGGGCGCGGCGGGCATTGCCAGCACGCGCATCGACATCCGGGCGCTGGGCATCGAGTCCGGCGGCGGCCCGCCCGACCGGATCGATCTGGAGCTGCTCAACCAATGACGCGATCCGCCACCTGACCTCCCCCTGGACGAGTGTGCCCATGGCCGCCATCGCCCCGTACCGAACACTGGAGGAACCTTCCCCGATGACGCGCCCGGAGCGCTTCTTGACACGGATGATCCTCTTCCTGGTGGTCGTCGGGAGCGTTGCCGCTCTGCTGTTCCCGGCGCTGCGCTCGGCCTTCATGAACAACCCGGCGCTGAACGGGCTGATCCTCGGCACGCTGCTCGCCGGCATCCTGTTCATCTTCCGCCAGGTTCTGATGCTGCGGCCCGAGGTCGCGTGGCTGGAGCATTTCCAGGCCGGCGGCCCGTCCGTCGGCGGCGGGCCGGAACCGGTGCTGCTCGCCCCCATGGCGCGCATGCTGGGCGAACGGCGCGGGCGGCTGACCCTGTCGGCGCTGTCCATGCGCTCCCTGCTCGACGGCATCGCGTCGCGCCTGGACGAATCGCGGGAACTGTCGCGCTACCTGATCGGGCTGCTGATCTTCCTCGGCCTGCTCGGCACCTTCTGGGGCCTGCTGCACACGGTGCAGTCGGTCGGCTCCGTCATCGGCGGGCTGTCGGTGCAGGGCGGCGACGTGGGGAGCATGTTCTCCAACCTCCAGCACGGGCTGGAAGCGCCATTGACCGGCATGGGCACGGCCTTCAGCTCGTCCCTGTTCGGTCTGGCCGGGTCGCTGGTGCTGGGCTTCCTGGAGCTTCAGGCCAGCCAGGCGCACAACCGCTTCTTCCAGGACGTGGAAGACTGGCTGTCCGGCGCCACCCGCCTGTCGAGCGGGGCCGGCGGCAGCCTGGAGACCGGCGATCAGTCGATGCCGGCCTATCTGACGGCGCTTCTCGAACAGACGGCGGAGAATCTGGACTCGCTCCAGCGCACCGTCGCCACCGCCGAGGAGGGGCGCCGGTCAGCCAACGCCAACCTGATGGCCCTGACCGAGCGGCTGAGCACGCTGACCGACCAGATGCGCGCCGAACAGCAGCTTCTCCTCCGCCTCGGTGAGAGCCAGTTGGAGATGAAGGGCCTGCTCGACCGCCTGTCCGACGCCGCCATCGGCGGGCTGGACGAGTCGTCGCGCCAGCATCTGCGCAACATGGACATCTACCTCGCCCGTCTGGTCGAGGAGTCGTCCAGCGGCCGGGGCCAGGCCGTGCAGGAAATCCGCAGCGAGATCAAGCTGCTCGCCCGCACCATCGCCGCCCTGGCGGAGGAGTCGGAGCAGCGGTGATCGACGTTCCCTCTCTCCTCTGGGGAGAGGGTTAGGGTGAGGGGGTTCCGCATCGCCTGCGCTTCCGGTCCCCCGACATCCCCCTCACCCCGGCCCTCTCCCCAGAGGGGAGAGGGAGATTTAACGGGAAGGAACACGACACCATGGCCAGCATCAGCCGCCGCAACGGCCATCGTGAAGCCAGCGCATGGCCCGGATGGGTGGACGCGCTGTCGTCCCTCGTCATGGTCGTCATCTTCCTGCTGATGGTCTTCGTCGTCGCGCAGTTCTACATGGCGACCGCGCTGACCGGCCGGGACGAGCAGCTCACCAGCCTGAACCGCAAGGTGGCGGAGCTGAACGACCTGCTTGCGCTGGAGCGCGACGCGAACGCCGACCTGCGCGTCAACGTCGCCCAGCTGTCCGCCGAGCTTCAGGGCTCCGTCGCCGCGCGCGACGACATGACGACCCGCATCGGCTCCCTGCAAGGCGACCTCGACAAGGCGACCCGCGCCGCGGAGGAATTGCAGCGCACCGTCCGCGCCGACAAGGAGACCATCGAGCTGAAGCTGCGCGAGGCCGCCAGCCTGCAGGCCGACCTGAAGGCCCTGCGCGACGCCCGCCAGAAGCTGGAAGGCGAACTGGCCGAGGCCGCCGCGAACCTTCGCCTGTCCGACGAGCAGCGGCAAGCCCTGCTGGCCCAACTGGGCGGCGAGCGCGACCGCTCGAAGGCGCTCGAATCCCGCCTCGCCAGCGCCGACGAGAAGACGATGCTCGCGCAGAAGGACATCGAGCAGCGCGACATTCGCATCAACGAACTGATGGCCTCGCTGGCCGGCGAGCAGGGCGAAACGGGCAAGGCTCGCGAACAGGTCGACGTGCTGAACCAGCAGATCGCCGCACTCCGGGAGCAGCTTGCCAAGATCGGCGCGGTTCTGGATGCGTCGGAGAAGAAGTCGGAAGAACAGAAAATCCAGATCGCCGAACTCGGCTCCCGCCTCAACCAGGCGCTGGCCGCCAAGGTGCAGGACCTCGCCCGCTACCGCTCGGAATTCTTCGGCCGCGTGCGCGAGACGCTGGGCAACCGGCCGGACGTCCGCATCGTCGGCGACCGTTTCGTCTTCCAGTCGGAGCTTCTGTTCCCGTCGGGATCCGCGACTCTGGAGGAGGCCGGCAAAGTACGGCTGGCCGAGTTGGCCCGCACGCTGATCGAGATCGGCAAACAGATCCCGCCGGACATCAACTGGGTGCTGCGCGTGGACGGCCACACCGACAACCGCCCCGTCCGCCTGCAATTCGCGTCGAACTGGGAGCTGTCGGCGGCGCGCGCCATTTCGGTCGTGAAGTACCTGATCGACCAGGGCATCCCGCCGGAACGCCTGGCCGCCGCCGGCTTCGGCGAATACCAGCCGCTCGACCCCGGCACCAGCGACGAAGCGCTGGCGCGGAACCGGCGGATTGAGGTGAAGCTCGATCAGCGGTGAGGGTATTGCCCCCACCCTACCCTCCCCCGCTTCGCAGGGGAGGGAACTCCGCCATCTCCGCACATCAGCCCTCCCCTGCGCAGCGGGGGAGGGAGGGACCCACGAAAAGGGAGGGTGGGGGCAATGCGCCCCCTACTCCGCCGCGACCTTTTCCGCCTGCACGGCCGGGGTCCAGCGCAGGATCGGCTTGCGGGCGGCGGCGGTCTCGTCCAGGCGGCGGCGCGGGGTCAGCCGCGGCGCGCCCTGGAAATAGGCCACGTCGCCGGACTTGGCACGCTCCGCCAGCGCGCGGAGCGCGGTGATGAACTGGTCGAGGCCGGCTTTCGACTCGGTCTCGGTCGGCTCGATCAGCAGCGCGCCGTGCACCACCAGCGGGAAGTACATGGTCATCGGGTGGAAGCCCTCGTCGATCAGCGCCTTGGCGATGTCGAGCGTGGTGACCCCCGTGCCCTTCAGGAAGCGGTCGTCGAACAGGCACTCGTGCATGCACGGGCCTTCGAAGGACGGGGTCATCACGTCCTTCAGGCTGGCCAGCACGTAGTTGGCGTTCAGCACCGCATCGCTGGCGACCTGCCATAGGCCGTCGGCGCCGTGGCTCATCATGTAGGACAGCGCGCGGACGAACATGCCCATCTGGCCGTGGAAAGCCTTCATGCGGCCGAAGGCCGGCCCGTCCCCGGCGTGCTCCACCAGACGGAACGCGCCGTCCTTTTCCTGCACCACGTAGGGCACCGGCACGTAGGGAGCCAGCGACTCCGCGAAGACCACCGGGCCGGAACCCGGACCGCCACCGCCGTGCGGGGTGGAGAAGGTCTTGTGCAGGTTGATGTGCATGACGTCGATGCCGAGGTCCGCCGGGCGCACCCGGCCGACGATGGCGTTGAAGTTGGCGCCGTCGCAGTAGAAATAGGCGCCCGCGTCGTGCACCGCCTTGGCGATGGTGATGATGTCCCGCTCGAACAGGCCGCAGGTGTTCGGGTTGGTCAGCATCAGGCCGGCCACGTCGGGGCCGAGCTTCGCCGTCAGCGCTTCCAGATCGACGCGCCCGTCCTCGGTGGCCGGGATGGCCTCGACCGTGTAGCCGCAGGCGGCGGCGGTCGCCGGGTTGGTGCCGTGGGCGCTTTCCGGGACCAGGATCTTGGTGCGGCCCGTGTCGCCCTTGGCGTCATGAGCCGAGCGGATGGCCATGATGCCGCACATCTCGCCGTGCGCGCCGGCCGCCGGGGCCAGCGTCACCGCCGCCATGCCGGTCAGCGTGGTCAGCCAACGACCCAACTCCGCCATCAGCTCCAGCGCGCCCTGCACCGTGCTCTCGGGCTGGAGCGGGTGCACGTCGGAGAAACCGGGCAGCCGCGCCATCTTCTCGTTCAGGCGCGGGTTGTGCTTCATCGTGCAGGAACCGAGCGGGTACAGCCCCGTGTCGATGGCGTAGTTCTTCTGCGACAGGCGGGTGTAGTGGCGGACCACCTGCGGCTCGGCAAGGCCCGGCAGGCCGACCCTGGCGCGCGGCTTCACCGCACCTAGGCGCGACGCCACGGCCGGAACCTCCTGCAGGTCCACGCCGCAACGGCCGGCGCTGTCCTGTTCGAAGATCAGCGGTTCTTCGATCTGAAGGCCGCGGTTGCCGGTGACGGTCTCCGGAACGGCGCTGTCGGTGTTCCGGATATCGGTCGGGCGACCCTGGTTGTTCATGCTCATGACAGAACCTCGGCAAGGGCCTTGGCGTAAGCGTCCATGTCGGACTCGGTGTTGGTCTCGGTGGCGGCCACGATCAGCAGATCCTCAAGCTCGCCCGCGAACAGGCGGGACGCCGGAACGCCGGCCAGGATGCCGCGCTCCGCCAGTTCCTCCACCACCTGGGTGGCGGGCTTCGGCAGCTTCACCGTGAACTCGTTGAAGAAGCTGTCGGTGACGACCTCGACGCCCTTCACCGCCGCCAGCTTGTCGGCCAGCTGCACGGCCTTGGCGTGGTTCAGGCGGGCCAGCTGCGTGAAGCCCTCCTCGCCCAGCAGGCTGAGGTGGATCGAGAAGGCCAGCGCGCACAGGCCGGAGTTGGTGCAGATGTTCGAGGTCGCCTTCTCGCGGCGGATGTGCTGCTCGCGGGTGGAGAGCGTCAGCACGAAGCCGCGGCGGCCGTCGGCGTCCACCGTCTGGCCGCACAGGCGGCCGGGCATCTGGCGGACCAGCTTTTCCTTCACGGCGAACAGGCCGACGTAGGGGCCGCCGAAATTCAGCGCGTTGCCCAGCGACTGGCCTTCCGCCGCTACGATGTCGGCGCCCATCTCGCCCGGCGGGGTCAGCAGGCCGAGCGATACGGCCTCCGTCACCACGACGATCAGCAGGGCGCCCTTGGCCGCGCAGATCTGGCCGAGTTCGGTGTAGTCGCGCACATGCCCGAACACGTCCGGGTTCTGCACGACGACGCAGGAGGTGTCGCCGTCGATCTGCGCGGCCAGATCCTCGCCGCCCTTCGGGGCCGCCGGCATGACCACCGCCTCGAACCCGATGAAGCGCGCGTCGGTCGTGGTGGTGTCGCGGTAATGCGGGTGCAGGCCGCCGGACAGGATCGCCTTCTTCCGGCGCGTCACGCGGTTGGCCATCATCACGGCCTCCGCGCAGGACGTGGCGCCGTCGTACATGGACGCGTTGGCCACGTCCATACCGGTCAGCAGCGACACCTGGGTCTGGAACTCGAACAGCACCTGCAGCGTGCCCTGGCTCACCTCCGGTTGGTACGGGGTGTAGGCGGTCAGGAACTCGCCGCGCTGAACCAGATGGTCCACCGTCGCCGGAACGTGGTGGCGATAGGACCCGGCTCCCAGGAAGCTGGGCACGCTGCCGGCCGGCAGGTTCTTGCCCGCCATGGCCGACAGGGCGCGCTCCACCTCCAGTTCGCCCATGTGATTGGGCAACCCCTCGATCGGGCCGGGAAGGCGGGCGGCCTTCGGCACGTCGCGGAACAGATCGTCCACCGATGAGGCGCGGATCGCCGCCAGCATGGACCGCCGGTCAGCCTCGGTCAGGGGCAGGTAACGCATATCAGGCAAGTCCTTCCACGTAGGCCTTGTAAGCGGCCTCGTCCATCAGGGCGTCCAGTTCGGCGGGGTTGCTGAGGCGCAGCTTGAAGAACCAGCCCTCGGTCTCGGCACCGGTGTTCACGCGGGCCGGTTCGCCCTCCAGTTCGTGGTTGACCTCGACGACCTCGCCGGAGACGGGGGCGAAGACTTCGCTCGCCGCCTTCACGGACTCGACGACGGCGGCTTCCTTGCCCTGCGACAGCTGGCGGCCGACGTCCGGCAGTTCGACGAAGACCACGTCGCCCAGTTGGTGCTGGGCATGCTCGCTGACGCCGACGGTGCCGATGTCGCCCTCGACGCGGACCCACTCGTGATCCTTGGTGTACTTGATGGTCATGGTGATCCCCTGTTCGGATGGCTCAGTGTTTTTTCAGCCGCGATAGTAACGCTGCGGCACGAAGGGCATGGCGGCGACCTTGGCAGCCAGCGGCTTGCCGCGGACCATCAGCTGCACCGGCGTGTCCAGCCCGGCGTGCGCGCGGTCCACATAGCCCATGGCGACCGGCACGTTGGCGGTGGGGCCGAAGCCGCCGCTCGTCACCTCGCCGATCTTCTGGCCATTCATGTCGCAGATTTCGGTGTGCTCGCGGGCGGGCTGGCGGCCTTCCGGCTGGATGCCAACGCGGCGGCGCGGGGCACCGTTGGCCAGCTGGTCCTTGATGATGCCGTAGCCAGGGAAGCCCCCCTCCTCGCGACGGCGCTTGGACAGCGCCCATTCCAGCGCGGCCTCGACCGGCGTGGTCGTCTCGTCGATGTCGTGGCCGTAGAGGCAGAGCCCCGCCTCCAGCCGCAGCGAGTCGCGAGCGCCGAGGCCGATGGCCTCCACCTCCGACTCGGCCAACAGCGCACGGGCGATGGGCTCCGCGTCGGCCTTGTCGCAGGAAATCTCGTAGCCGTCCTCGCCGGTGTAGCCGGACCGCGTGATGACCACGGGGATGCCGTTGAAGGTGGCCGGCAGGTAGCTCATGAACTTCATGGTCGCCGCTTCGGGGATGAAGCGGGCCAGCACGCCGGCCGCGGCCGGACCCTGCAGCGCCATCAGCGCGAGGTCGTCCAGCAGTTCCACCTCCGCCTTGCCCTTCAGGCGATCGCGCAGATGGGCGACGTCCTGCTCCTTGCAGGCGGCGTTGACGACCAGGAACAGGTGATCGCCGGCGTTGGTGACCATCAGGTCGTCCAGGATGCCGCCCTGCTCGTTCAGGAACAGCGTGTAGCGCATGCGGCCGCGCGCCAGCCCCTTGATGTCGCCGGGAACCAGCGACTCGAGCGCCGCCGCCGGGTCGTCGCCGGTCAGCCGCACCTGCCCCATGTGCGACACGTCGAACAGCCCCGCCTTGTCGCGGGTGTGCAGATGTTCCTTGAGGATGCCGAGCGGGTACTGCACCGGCATGTCATAGCCGGCGAAGGGCACCATCTTGCCCTTCAGCTCCAGATGGAGGCCATGCAGCGGGGTGGTCTTCAGAGTCTCTGGGGCCTCGGTCACGCGGGTCCTCCGACATAGGGGCTTGTCCCCGCGCCACGATTGACGCGAGTCCTGCCCCCTCTGTCCTGGACCTGAGAGATTCACCGGCGGGGTCCACCCCCGAATGACCGGTTTACTCCTTCGGTGAGACCCAGCGCCCGGCCATCAGGACATCGCCCAACAGCACAGGTCAGCCAAGGCTGCTTTCCAGAGTTGCCATATCCCCCCAGCGGTCCTTTTGCCTGAGAGTTTCCGGGGCGGTTGCTCCTTCGGCGCCGCGGACCTGTGGACGGGTCCGCGATCTCTCCCGCAGGGGATCATCGGCATGTGCAGCCTAACCTACCGGCATGCCCAGGAATGTCAATCGGGGCATGGGGCGGCCAAACGCGATTGCCGTGCGCGCGGCTGGCACTGATCTTGCTTTGTTCCTCGTCTTTCAATACCATCGCCCCGTCAACGCCCGCATTCCATCTTGAATCCGCGCGCCTTCGCCACCCCCGCCCATCACCCTTGCCATCTCCCGTGCAACACATCTCATTCGTGTGTTGCACGATGTTGCATTGGTTAACAGCGGGGGGTTAGCACGGCGGCCGTTGCCGCAGATGCACGACGGCGGTTCACGACGGCGGTTCACGGCGGCGGCGTCCCCTCGCCCCGATCCCGGCCGTTGGTGCCATCCATCACCGCTAACGCAATCACCCCGTCGGGCGGGCGGCTGGACCGGGCACAAAAAAAGGCGCCCACCTCACGGTGGGCGCCCCATCAGCAATCAGACCTTACTGCTTCATCTGCTGGCGGTTGAACGCCAGCTGGTCCGGGGTCAGCTGGAAGCCGAGGAAAATCTTCCAGTCCTTGGCGTTCGCATCCTTGGGCAGCGGGATCTTCGGCGCCAGTTCCTCGCGGCTGCCGCCGCGGGTCTTGCCCGGCTCGAAGGTGACGGTGGTGTCGAACTCCGTCTTGGTGCTCGGCGTTTCCTCGCCCGGCTTGGCGACGGCGACGAAGTAGCGATAGGTCGCCTCGTTGCCCTGCAGGGCCGGGCCGCGCTCCGCCAGCAGATAGACGTTCACATTCACCGTGACCCCCTCGTCGGTGTAGTCGCAGTGGCCGGTGTAGTCGGCCAGCGCCGCGCGCGAGGTGATGTCGGTCAGGTCGCGGCCACCGCTGCGGAACTGCGTCACCTCGGCAAGGTCGCGGACGATGGCCACCTTCGGGCAGGCGAAGTTGGCGTCGGCCGCCTGGGGAGCCCCGTTGGAACCCATCCCGGAGCATCCGGATACCGCCAGCGCACCGAGAGACATCACGGCAAGCGCCAGCGGGCTTTTCCGGGCAGGGGATCCTATATTACGGTCGCGGCGGCGGTCCATCGGTCTGGCCTAACGGTTGGATTGGTTCAACGGATCGCGACTTTAGTGAAGCGGCAGGGCCGGCACAAGGCCGCGCCGTGGCTGCGACAAACCCTTTCGGCACCCCTGTGCGAGACATCGGAACATCGGTATGACCAAGACGCCCCTCACCATCCTCCTCGCCGCCCCCCGGGGCTTCTGCGCCGGCGTGGACCGGGCGATCCAGATCGTCGAGGTGGCGCTGGAGCGGTTCGGCGCGCCGGTCTACGTCCGCCACGAGATCGTGCACAACCGCTTCGTCGTGCAGAGCCTGGAGGCCAAGGGCGCCGTCTTCGTGGACGAGCTGGACCAGGTGCCGGACGGCGTGCCGGTGGTCTTTTCCGCCCACGGCGTGCCGAAGTCGGTGCCGGCGGCGGCGGAACGCCGCGGGCTGTTCTACCTCGACGCCACCTGCCCGCTGGTCAGCAAGGTGCACCGCGAGGCGGAACGCCACTTCAACGAAGGCCGCCAGATCGTCCTGATCGGCCACGCCGGCCATCCGGAGGTGATCGGCACCATGGGCCAACTGCCGGACGGCGCCGTCGTGCTGGTGGAGACGGTGGACGACGTGGCGACGGTGGAGATCGCCGACCCGGACAACCTCGCCTACGCCACCCAGACCACCCTGTCGGTGGACGAGACGGCCGGCATCCTCGCCGCGCTCCAGGCCCGCTTCCCCAACATCGCCGGGCCGAAGAAGGAGGACATCTGCTACGCCACCACCAACCGCCAGCAGGCGGTGAAGGCCATCGCGCCGAAGGTGGACGCGCTGCTGGTGCTGGGCGCCCCGAACTCATCCAACTCCAAGCGGCTGGTCGAGGTGGCGAAGATCCACGGCTGCGCCAAGGCTCAACTGGTCCAGCGCGCGGCCGACATCGACTGGACGGCACTGGGCGACATCCGGACGCTCGGCATCACCGCCGGTGCGTCGGCGCCGGAGGTTCTGGTGGAGGAGGTCATCGACGCCGCCCGCGCCCGCTTCGCCGTGACGGTGGAGGAACTGCGCACCGCCTTCGAGGACATCACCTTCAAGCTGCCCAAGGCGCTGCTGGACAGCGACATGCCGCTGCGCACGAAGGAAGAGGCATAAAAGGCCGTGCATCCCATTGACCAGCGCCCCGAATCCCGGTAAGGCGCTGGTCCCATGGCCGTCTACACCGAAGTTTCCGACGAGGATCTGAACGCCTTCATCGCCCAGTATGATCTGGGCGGCGTTCTGTCGTGCAAAGGCATCGCCGAGGGGGTGGAGAATTCCAACTTCCTCATGGTGACGGAGACCGGCCCCTACATCCTGACGCTCTATGAAAAGCGCACGCGGAGGGAGGATCTGCCCTTCTTCCTGGGGCTGATGGAGCATCTGTCGCACAAGGGCATCGCCTGCCCGCTGCCGGTGCACGGCCGCGACGGGGAGGCCCTGCGCGAGCTGTGCGGCCGGCCGGCGGTGATCGTCACCTTTCTGGCCGGCATGTGGCCGCGCCGCATCGCGCCGCACCACTGCGCGGAGCTGGGCACGGCGTTGGCGCGCCTGCACCTCGCCGTTGCCGATTTCCGCATGGAGCGGCCGAACGCCCTTTCCCTGACGGGCTGGCGGGACCTCTTCGAAAAATGCGCGCCGCGCGCCGACGAGGTTGGCCGCGACCTGCGCGCGACGCTGGAGGACGAGCTTGCGGCGCTGGATGCCAACTGGCCCACCAGCCTGCCGTCCGGCGTGATCCACGCCGACCTGTTCCCGGACAACGTCTTCTTCCGCGGGAACGACCTGTCGGGGCTGATCGACTTCTACTTCGCCTGCAACGACTTCCTGGTCTACGACGTCGCCATCTGCATGAACGCCTGGTGCTTCGAGGTCGACGGGTCGTTCAACGCCACCAAGGCGCGGATGCTGCTGACCAGCTACCAGAAGGTGCGCCCTCTGTCGCAGGAGGAGTTGGTGGCCCTGCCCTGGCTGTGCCGCGGCAGCGCGGTGCGTTTCCTGCTGACCCGCCTCTACGACTGGCTGAACCACCCGCCGGGCGCCTTCGTGAAGCCGAAGGACCCGCTGGAGTATCTGCGCAAGCTGCGCTTCCACCAGACCGTCAAGGGCTTGGGCGACTACGCGCTCGACGACGGCGGCACCTATCAGGTCTGACACCATGACCGACGAAGCGCGAACCGACGAAGGTGGTCCCAAGGTCGTGGACATCTTCACCGACGGGGCGTGCAGCGGCAACCCCGGCCCGGGCGGCTGGGGCGCCATCCTGCGCTATGGCACGGTGGAGAAGGAGCTGTACGGCGGCGAGCCCGCCACCACCAACAACCGCATGGAGCTGATGGCCGCCATCCAGGCGCTGGAAGCCCTGAAGCGGCCGATGAAGGTGCGGCTCTACACCGACAGCGAGTATGTGAAGAACGGCATCACCCAGTGGATCCACGGCTGGAAGGCCAAGGGCTGGAAGACCGCCGACAAGAAGCCCGTGAAGAACGAGGATTTGTGGAAGCGCCTCGACGAGGCCAAGCGGCGCCACGACATCGAGTTCCACTGGGTGCGCGGCCACGCCGGCCATCCGGAGAACGAACGCGCCGATGCGCTGGCCCGCCAGGGCATCGCCGACATCCGGCAGGCCGGCCGGGGCTGAGTCGGCGTATAGCCGCCATTCCGGATGGGCGCCTTGCCGCGGACCGTGACGGACCGTTACCCTCCCCGACAATGAACGACAAAGATTGTTGGGGAGGAAACCGAGATGTATCCGCACTTGCGGAACGAAGCCCGCTGGGTGCTGCCCGAGGTCCTGGCCTTTCAGGCCGCCACGCGCGGCGACAAGACCTTCGTCGGCATGATCGACGGGTCGGGCCTGACCTACGCGGAGGCTGAGGAGCAGGCCGGGCGGGTCGCCGGCTTTCTGGCCGGGCTGGGCGTGAAGCCGGGCGACACGGTGGCGGTGATGCTGCCGAACGGGCTGGACTTCGTGCGCGTCTGGCTGGGGCTCGGGCGGCTCGGCGCCATCATGGTGGCGCTGAACACCGACCTGAAGGGCGGCTTCCTGGAACACCAGTTGGAGAACGCCGGGGCGGCCTTGGCCATCGTCGCGGACGGGCTGGTGGAGCGCATCACCGACATCGCCCCGCGCCTGACGGCGCTCCGCCGCCTCGTCGCCGGGGCCGGCTCGACGCACACGCCGCTGGAGGGCTGGCGCGACGCCGCCCCCTATGACGGCCCCCTGCCCCGCGCCGGCGACAACGCCTGCATCATGTACACGTCAGGCACCACGGGCCTGTCGAAGGGCGTGCTGATGCCGCACGGGCACGGCTTCGTGTTCGGGCTGGGCTCCATCGACAACTACGCCCTGACCCCGGAGGACCGCTTCTACATCTGCCTGCCGCTGTTCCACGCCAACGCGCTGTACATGCAGCTCTACGCCGCCATGATCTCCGGTGGGTCGGCGGTGATGCGGGAGCGGTTCAGCGCGTCCTCCTGGCTGGACGACATCCGGCGGCACCGCTGCACGGTGACCAACTCGCTGGGCGCCGTGACCGCCTTCGTGGTGGCCCAGCCGCCCCGCCCCGACGACCGCGACCACACGCTGCGCCTCGTCGGTGCCGCCCCCAACCCGGCGGACACGGAACTGGCCCTGCGCGAGCGCTTCGGCATCCGCGACGTCATCAGCCTCTACGGCATGACGGAGGTGAACATCCCCCTCTATGCGGAAATGGGCAAGCCGCGTCCCGGCACCTGCGGGCGCGTCTACGACCGCTACTTCGAGGTGGAGGTCCGCGACCCGGAAACCGACATCCCCGTGCCGCGCGGCCAGATCGGCGAAATCATGGTGCGCCCGAAGGCCGCCTTCGGCTTCCTGTCCGGCTATCATCGCATGCCCGACAAGACGGTGGAGGCTTGGCGGAACCTGTGGTTCCACACCGGCGATGCGGCGGTGATGGATGAGGACGGCTACGTCACCTTCGTGGACCGCATCAAGGACTGCATCCGCCGCCGCGGCGAAAACGTCTCGTCCTACGAGGTGGAAACGGTCCTGTCGCGCCTGGACGGCGTGGCGGAGGTCGCGGCCTACGGCGTGCCCTCCGGCGTGTCGGGGGCGGAGGACGAGATCATGGTGGCGATCGTGCCCATGCCCGGTGCCGTGCTGACGCCCGATGCGGTCGCCCGCTACGCCGAACGCGAACTGCCGCGCTACGCCCAGCCCCGCTACATCGAGATCGTGGAGTCGTTCCCCAAGACCCCGACCGCCAAGGTGCAGAAGGCCAAGCTGCGCGAGCGCGGCGTCGGACCGGGCGCGTGGGACCGGACGACGGCGGGATAAGAAAAAAGCCCTTCTCCCCACCATCGGGGAGAAGGCGGGGAGAAGGGCTTTCGTCGTTCGACCGCGTCGCTTACAGCGCGCCGAGGACCGCTTCGGCCGAGGAGACCTCGAACTGGCCCGGCTTCTCGACGGCAAGGTGCGTGACTTTGCCGTCTTTGGCAACCAGGGCGAAGCGCTGGCCGCGGGTGCCGAGGCCATAGCCCGAGCCATCCATGGTCAGGCCCAGCGCCTGGGTGAAGGTGGCGTTGCCGTCCGGCAGCATCATCACCTTGCCGTCGACGTTGCTCTTCTCGCCCCAGGCCCGCATCACGAACGGGTCGTTGACGGCAAGGCAGACGATGGTGTCGACGCCCTTGGCCTTCAGCGCGTCGGCCTGCTGGACGAAGCCCGGCAGGTGCTTGGCCGAGCAGGTCGGGGTGAAGGCGCCCGGCACGGAGAACAGCGCCACCGTCTTGCCCTGGAAGATCGAATCGGTGGTGACGTCCTGCATGCCGTTGTCGGTCAGGTGCTTCAGGGTGACCGACGGAATGGAGTCGCCCACTTGAATGGTCATGTCTTGTGCCCTCCCATTTATCGAACCGGCCTGATGGTTAAGCGGTTCTGAAGTCCCGTTCTAGCTTCTGGGCGACGCCCCCGCAAGGCCGTCCCGGCCGCCGCGCGCCCGGTCCAGCGCCTCCAGCACAACGCTCTCGGTCAGCAGTTCGGGCAGCGCGATGCCCTCCGGCGCGCCGGGGCCATAGACGATATTGAACGGAATCCCATAGCGGCCATGACTGGCGAGGTAGCGGGCGATGCCCTCGTCCGGACGGGTCCAGTCGGCGCGCATGGCGACCAGACCAGCGTCGTCCAGACGCTTGGCGACCTCGCCCCGGTTCAGCACCAGCTTCTTGTTGGCCTGGCAGGTGATGCACCAGTCGGCCGTCACGTCCACGAAGACGACGCGCCCGGCGGAGACCTCGTCCCGGATCGCGCGTTCGGCGAAGGGGACCCAGCGCGCCTTGGCGTCGCTGACGGTCGGGGCTGCCCCAGCCGAGGGGCCGAAAGCCGCCGGGATGGCGAAGGCCACCAGGGCGAGCAGGCCGGCCAGCGCCGGACCGGCCCAGCGGGCCGAAGATTCCAGGCGACGGCCGAGCCACAGCGCCACAACCAGCCCGCCCATCAGGACAGCGATAGCCAGGGCAGCGACCTCCCCCACCTGGACCACCAGCACGGACAGCAGCCACATCGCCGTCAGCGCGAGCGCCACTCCCAACAGGCGGCGCAGCGCCACCATCCATCGCCCCGGCCGCGGCAGCAGCCGCGCGACGCGCGGGAAGGCGGCGACCAGCAGGTAAGGCAGCGCCAGCCCGACGCCCAGAGCCGCGAAGATGGCGAACACCTCCACCGGACCGCCGGCCAGCGCAAAGCCCACCGCGGTGCCCAGGAAGGGTGCCGAGCAGGGCGTTGCCAGCAGCGTGGCAAAGGCGCCGGTCGCGAACTGCCCGCCTAGCCCGTGTCCCTCAGAACCGCCCAGACGGTCGGCGATGGCGCGCGGCAAGGGAACCTCGAACACCCCCCACAGGTTTGCGGCAAACAGCGTCACCAGAACGACCATGAAGACGAGGAACAAGGGCTGTTGAAACTGGATGCCCCACCCGACCGCACCGCCGGCCGCCTTCACAGCGACCAGAGCCCCGGCCAGCGCCAGGAAGGACACGAGGATTCCCGCCGCGGATGCCAGGAACCCGGCGCGCACGGCCGCGGGCGCCCGGCCGCCGTGCTGCACGATGGACAGCAGCTTCAGCGACAGCACCGGCAGCACACAGGGCATCAGGTTCAGGATCAGCCCTCCCAGCAGCGCCACGCCCAGCATGGCGGCCAACCCCTTCGGCGCGCCTACCCCTCCGGTGGCGCTTCCGATCAGACCGGCCTCGGCGGTGACCGAGGTTTCCATGGACCGCGCGCCGTCAACCAAGGTCAGGGTCATCGGCCGGCCGGCGAGGTTCAGGCCGGGCTGTGCGTCCGATGCGTCGAGCCGCAGGCGCACGCGCTGGTCGTTGTCGGAAAAGCTGCGCTTCGGCGCCGGAAAGGACACTGGCGGATCGGTTTCCACGAACAGGTCCGGGGAAACCAGCGTCTCCCGCGAGGTGACCTCGACCTCCAGTGCGCTGCCTTCGGCGCGGACGCTGGTGATGGTCAGGCCGGCGGCGCGACCGTCGCCGGGCACCTGGGACTGGGCGCGGGCGATGTCGTTGGCGGACGGCCCCGGATCGGCCGGGCCAGCGGGAATGGAGAGGTCGAGCTTCACCGTTTGCGGCACGCAAATGGAGGAACAGACCAGCAGTTCCGCGTTCAGCGACAAGTCGACGGGCTTGCCGGGCTCGGTGGGCACGGCGGCGATCGGGAACAGAACCTCGGTGTCGTAGCCAGCCGTCTCGAACCCCAGGACGGTGAAGCGGTGTGGCGCCGGATAGGCGATGTCAGCCTTCGCCAGGTTGTCGGACCCCGTCCAGTCCAGCCGCGGCGCGAAGCCCGCGTCGCCCGGCGAGCGCCAGTAGGTCTTCCAGCCCGGCTCCAGCCGCACTTCCAGCCCCAACGGCAGCGTCTTCAACTCGCCCGCGCCCTGCACGGAGGACACGAGCCGCGCTTCCACCGGACCGGCCTTGGTCCAGGTGCCCGGCTCCGCCCTACCCGATCCGGGTACGGCCAAGGCCAGGACGGCGACCACCAGAGGGACAAACCTTTTCATCGCGCGGACTGTTCTCATATGAGTAGCGATACGGCAACTCGCCGAAGCTATAATGGATGACAAAGCTTGGCCCGTGCTGTCACACTCGGGCGAAGACGGCTGCGGGTTCCGGCCCATCAGGCTTCCCGCCCCCGGACACAAGGATAACCGCCCATGCCGCACCTGACCAAGTCCTCGGAATACCTGACCGGCCAGTTGCTGATCGCCATGCCGGGCATGATGGACCCACGTTTCCAGCGCACCGTCATTTATATGTGCGCCCACAACGAGGATGGCGCCATGGGCCTCGTCGTGAATCGCCTGTTCGGCTCGATCACTTTCGAGGATCTTCTCGAACAGCTCGACATGGACGTCAAGCAGCCGATCACCAACATGCCGGTGCATTATGGCGGTCCGGTGGAATCCGGGCGGGGATTCGTGCTGCATTCGACCGACTACGTGCGCGAAGGGACGCTCGTCGTGGACGACGACGTGGCCCTGACCGCGACCATCGACATCCTGCGCGCCATTTCGGAAGACCGCGGGCCGCGCCGCAACATCCTGCTGCTGGGCTACGCCGGCTGGGGGCCGGGCCAGCTCGACGCGGAGATCCAGGCCAACGGCTGGTTGAACGTCCCCTGCGACGAATCCCTGCTGTTCGACCCGGACCTGGAAACCAAGTGGGAGCGCTCCATCGCCAAGCTCGGCGTCAGCTTGTCCATGCTGTCGGGCGAAGCCGGGCACGCGTGACGAACACACAGAAAAGGCCGCGCCCATGACGGCGCGGCCTTTTTTTGATCCACCACGTGGCGATACGACCGCCAGTTCCGGTCAAGCACCCTTGGTGGCGAGCGCCATGGCGAGGCCGCGGGCCTGCATCAGTTCGGCGCAACGCTCGACCAGCGTTTCACCGGCATAAACCGCCCAACCGCTCTGGAAACCGGCCTCTTCATACTGGAGGGCAACGCGGCGGCCAGCGTGCTCGACCGCGTAGCGGTGGGAATTTTCTTTCGTCCAGGTGGGCTTCGGAGACATCTCCGCCTCGTTCGCTGCGTACGACATAGCGAAAGGGTGCGCCCAACGCGTTAATCGTCGGTTAAACGGACAATGTTCCGGGCTTGCAAAAAGGGGGATGTCACACCCCTTTCGACGCTTGTCCTACCCGCGCCATTCCTCGCGCAGGATGGCGTACAGCACATGGTCCCGCCACGCGCCGTCGATGCGCAGATAGCCCCGCGCGTAGCCTTCGTGCGTGAAGCCGACCTTCTCCAGAAGGCCGCGGCTGGCGGCGTTGGTCGGCAGGCAGGCGGCCTCCACCCGATGAAGGCCCAACTGCCCGAAGGCGAAGTCCAGCACCAGCCGTGTCGCCCCGGAAATGTACCCGTTGCGGGCATAGGGCCGCCCGACCCAGTAGCCAAGCGTCGCCATCTGGGCCACGCCGCGCCGCACGTTGGTCAGGCCCAGCCCGCCCACCAACGCGTCGCTGTTCCGGTCGAAGACGAGGAAGCTGTAGCCCTGGTCGTCACGCCATTCCTGGGCCTGCCGGCGCAAGCGGCGGCCGAAGGCGGCGCGGGTCAGCGCGTCGGCCGGCCAGGTCGGCTCCCAGGGGGTCAGGAAATCGCGGGATTCCGACCGCAGGTCGGCCCATTCCCGCCAATCGCGCGGCAGCGGTGGCCGGATGTAGCATTTCGGCCCGTCCAGCCGCACGGCGGGAGGACTGATGAGGCCGCTGCCCAGCAGGCGGATCATGCCGGTGCTCCCTTACTGCAGGCGGGCGGCGATCCGGTCATACTCCTCCAGCCGGCTGATGGGGCCAAGGGCTGCCACCGTGGGGCGGCTTGCGCGCAGGCGCCTGGCCACGCGGATCACGGCGTCGCGGTCCACGGCACCGATCTTCTGCACGATCTCCTCGATCGGCACCGGACGCCCGTAGACCAGCAGTTGCTGGCCCAACTGCTCGCACCGTGACATCGTGCTTTCCAGCGCCATCAGCGTCCCGGCGCGCAACTGCGCCGCGGCGCGGGCGACCTCGTCCTCCGTCACGTCCTCCGTGACCTTGATCAGCTCGTCGCAGACGACGGGGATCAGTTCCGTCACCTCGTCCTCGCCCGTGCCGGCGTAGACGCCGAACAGGCCGCCATCCCGGTACGCCCCGGCGAAGGTGTAGATGGAGTAGACGAGCCCGCGCTTCTCCCGCACCTCCTGGAACAGACGGGACGACATGCCGCCGCCCAGCAGCGTGGACAGGACGGAGTGCGCGTAATAGTCCGGGTCGTGCACCCCCACCCCGTCGAAGCCGAGGACGAGGTGCATCTGCTCCAGGTCGCGGGCCTCGCGGAAGTCGCCGCCGGTGTAGGCCGCGTTCTCGGACTCCGGAACCGGGCGATTGGACAGGCCGCCGAAGGCCTTCAGCGCCATGTCGACGATCTGGTCGTGGTCGAGCCGCCCGGCGGCGGACAGCACGATGCCCGGCGCGCCATAGTGGCCGTCGATGTAGTCGACCAGGGCGGAACGCGACAGCGCGCCGACGATCTCCTCCGTTCCCAGCACCGGCCGGCCGAGCGCCTGTCCCGGATAGGCGGTGGCCTGGAAATGGTCGAAGATGATGTCGTCGGGCGTGTCGGCGGCCTGCCCGATCTCTTGCAGCACCACCGTCCGCTCGCGCGCCAACTCCTCCTCGTCGAGCGTGGAGTGCTGGAGCATGTCCGCGATCAGGTCCAGCGCCAGCCCGGCATCCTCGTGCAGGACCTTGGCGTAGTAGGCCGTCTGTTCGCGCGTGGTGTAGGCGTTGAGCTGGCCGCCGACATTCTCGATCTCCTCGGAGATGCGGAAGGCGGACCGGCGCTCCGTGCCCTTGAACAGCATGTGCTCGACCAGATGGGCCACGCCGTTGACGCTGGCCTGCTCGTTCCGTGTGCCCACGCCGACCCAGCAGCCGAGCGACACCGACTGCACGTCGGGCATGGTGTCGGTCGCGACGCGCAGCCCGTTCGGCAGCGTGGTCACTCGAATGGTCATGCGGCCTCCTTGGCGGCGCGGGCGCGTTCGGCGACGAAGGCCTGCACGGCGCCCAGATCGTTGGGCAGCTCGGACAGGCGCTCCTCGCGCACATACAGGTCGGACAGGCGCGGCGGCAGATCCGGCCGGTGGCCGGTCGCCTTTTCGACCGCGTCGGGGAACTTGGCGGGATGGGCGGTCGCCAGAATGACCGTGGCGACGTCGGCCGGCAGCCCGGCCGCCCTGGCGGATGCCACGCCGACCGCGGTGTGCGGGTCCAGCAGATAGCCGCTGGTCTTCCAGACCTCCTCGACCGTCGCCATGGTGCCGGCCTCGTCCACCCGGTGGCCGGCGAAGATGGCCAGTGCCTGGGCCAGTTGGGCCTCGGTGACCTCGAACTTGCCCTCCGCCCGGAAGCGGTTCATCGACGCCGTAACGGCGGCGCCGTCGCGCCCCAACAGGTCGAACAGCAGCCGCTCGAAGTTGGAGGAAATCTGGATGTCCATGCTGGGACTCAATGTGGGCACGACCGGAGCCGCCGACATGGTGCCGCTCGCAAAAAAGCGCGCCAGGATGTCGTTGGAGTTGGAGCCCACAACCAGCTTCTCGATCGGCAGCCCCATCGACCGCGCGCCGTAGGCGGCGTAGACATTGCCGAAGTTGCCGGTCGGCACGGTGAAGGCCACCTTGCGGTCGGGCGCGCCCAGCGCCACCGCGGCCGTGAAGTAGTAGACGATCTGGGCCATGATGCGCGCCCAGTTGATCGAGTTCACCGCCGACAGGCCCATCCGGTCGCGGAAGGCCACATCGTTGAACATCGCCTTCACCAAGTCCTGGCAATCGTCGAAGGTACCGTGGAGCGCGACGTTGTGGACGTTGTCGGACAGCACGCTGGTCATCTGCCGGCGCTGCACCTCCGACGTGCGGCCCTTGGGGTGCAGGATGAAGATGTCGACGTTCTGGCGGTCGCGGCAGGCCTCAATGGCGGCGGAACCGGTGTCGCCCGAGGTAGCGCCGACGATGGTCACCCGCTCCCCGCGCTTGGCCAGCACATGGTCGAACAGGCGGCCGAGCAGTTGCAGCGCCACGTCCTTGAAGGCCAGCGTCGGACCGTGGAACAGCTCCAGCACCCAGTTGCTCTGGTCGAGCTGCACGAGCGGCGTCACGGCGGCGTGGTCGAAGGTGGCGTAGGCGTCCTTCACGATGGCGCGGAACTCATCCTCCGCGATGGCGCCGCCCAGGAAGGGCAGCATCACGCGGACGGCGATCTCGCTGTACGGCAGGCCGCGCATGGCGCGGATGTCGTCCGCGGAGAACTGCGGCCAGCTCTGCGGCACATACAGGCCACCATCGCGCGCCAGACCGGCCAGGAGAACATCTTCGAAACCCAAGACCGGGGCCTGGCCCCGCGTGCTGACGTACTGCACCGCAAAACTCCGACGCTTTAGGGCCGACGCAATGAAGCCGGCGCAAGGGCAAGGCCGGCAACGGTTGTGGAAAGGGCATAGTTAGCCGCTGCCCCCCATCCGCGCAAGCGGCTGCTGTCCCCGCGGCGGGGAACAACGAACGGCCGCGAACGCGGAAAAGGGGCCGGCAGCGCGGCTGCCAGCCCCATTCCTTCGTCACCGTTTCAACCCACGGATCAGCCGGCCACGGATCAGCCGGCCGCGTGACCGTCCAGCGGATCGTGATGCGTCTGCGACGGATCAAGCGCCGTGTCCAGGTGCAGCGGGTCGGCGGCTGCCAGGGTGGTCGCGTCGACCACCGCGTGGGGGTTGGTGGCCGAGACCTGAGCCTGCGCCGCAGTGTGCGCCCAGACGTTCACGCTGTCCTGGGCATGATCCACCGGGTGGGCGCTGTCCGACAGAGACTGGGCGGTGGCCGGCGACCACGGAGCCTTGCCCTCGCCGCCGCCGCCGGAGTACAGACCGGACTTGATGGCGTTGTACTTGGTCTGGTCGACCGTCTGCCAATCGTCCTTCAGAATGCCGCCGGTGTCGCCCGAGTTCGGGTTCCACGACCAATAGGTCCAGCTGGCGCCCTGCTTGCCCGCACCCAGGTCGTTGGTGCCGTTGCCGTCGAAATCGCCGTTCATGTACTGCATGAGCTTGGCGATGTAGGTCTTGTCCTGCTCGGTATCCAGCTTGCCGCCGAACTCACCGACCAGAACCGGAGCCTTGTTCTCCTTCATCAACCAGCCCCAGTTGTCGGAGTACTGCTTGTCCATGTTGTTGGGGAAATTCGGGTCCTTGAACCACTCCATCTCGTGGATGGACGGCCCGTAGGAGTGGACCGAGTAGACCAGCTTGTTCGGCGTGTCGAATTCGATCGGACGGTCCTTGGCGCCAGCCAGGTTGCCGCCCCACCATTCCCACTTGTTGTCGTGGATCTCGACGCCCTCGACCATCAGCAGCCAGTCCTTGTTCACGGTCTGGATGGCGTTGCCGATGCGCTCCGCAGCCGCGGCCCAGTCGGTGGCCTTGTCGCCGCCGCCCCAGGTCGCGTCGCCGTGCGGCTCGTTGTGCAGGTCGGCACCGATGACGGTGTCGTTGCCCTTGTAGCGCTCGGCCAGCATCTTCCAGTTTTCGATCATCTTCGACTCAGGGTACTTGTCGTCGTACCACAGGCCGTTCTCGTTGGCGGACGCACCGTCGCTGGAGCGATGGTGGTCGAGGATGACTTTCATGCCGATGCGGCCGGCGTAGTCGATGACCTTGTCCATGACCTCCAGCGGGGTCTTGTTCTCAAGGTCGGGGTTCTTCGACGTGTCGATGCCCGTCGCACGATCAGCGTCAAGGCCCGCATCACTCCACGGAAGACGGATGGTGTTGAAGCCGAGCGACTTCATCTGGTCCATCATGCCCCAATAACCGCGCATATCCATGCCGTTGGGGTTGAAGACGAAGCCCTCTCCACCGAACCAGTTCACGCCGGTCAACTTAACGTTCTGACCCGACGAGTCGACGATCTGGTTGCCGTCCGTGTGCAGGAAGCCCTTGGCGATGGTCATTGTTTGAACCTCGTTACCGTTCGCGTTGGTCCCGAGGTTGGCGTTTTATGGTTAATGAAACATTGCCAATCGCGGCAAAGCTTTTTCACATTTTCGGCAGCTTGTGACCAAATGCGGTTTGAATAATTTAAGCCGCATTTTTTCTAATTCGAGGAATACGAGGGTTCGCGCTGTTTTGATCCGATTTTCGCAGGTGGCGGAATTGACCTTAATAGGCGTGTCGATTTGGCAAAGGCGGATTAGGCACTAGCCTTTTGCGCTGAACGATTTCTTTGCCTGCCGGCAAAGGTACTTGGGATTCCCGGTGCCATACGGCGTCCGGAGACGCGCCTGCCGACAGCGCACGCAAAGCGCCGCGCCGGCCTGCGCGCCGATGTTAACCAATGCAACATCGTGCAACACACGATTGGGATGTGTTGCATGGGAGATGGATGGGAAATGGGCGGAGGGTGGCGAAGGCGCCCGGATTCCAGATGGAGTGCGGGCGTTGACGGGGCGATGGTATTGAAATACCGGGAACAAAGCAAGATCGGCGCCGACCGCGTGCTGGGCAATTGCAGTTGAAGTCCCCTCTCCCCTCAGGGGAGAGGGGGGTGTGCTTTTGCCGAACGCACCAGCATCGCGAGGCCCCCTCACCGGCTCTCAGCGAAGCTTCGCTTCGCCTGACGCCGTCAGCGCAAACTTCGTTTGTGCGAGAGGCCCTTCGGGCCACCCTCTCCCCAAAAGCTTTTCGCGCCCGCTCGCGGGCGCTGTCGGCGACAGACGGCCTATGGCCGCCGAGAGCGGGAGAGGGCTAAACGGCCGCCCCCAGATACCGCGCCTCCAGGTGCCGTTTGAACACCGACACGTCCAGCGGGCGGCCGGTGGCGGCGGTCAGCAGTTCGTCGCCGGAGGCGTGGAGGCAACCCGTGCCATGCACGTTCGCACGCAGCCACGCGACCAGCGGGCCAAGGTCGCCGCGGGCGAGCGCCGGCTTGATCGCCGGATCGGCCCTGGTCGCCGCGTCGAACAGTTGGGCGGCGGTCATGGCCCCCAGCGTGTAGCTGGGGAAATAGCCCCAGCCGCCGGACGGCCAGTGGATGTCCTGAAGGCAGCCCAGCCGGTCGTTGGGCGGCACCACGCCGACCAGCCGCTCCATCCCCTCGTTCCAGGCGCCCGGCAGGTCCTTCAGGTCCAGATCGCCGGCCACCAAGGCCTTTTCCAGGCGATAGCGCAGGATGACGTGCGCCGGGTAGGTCACCTCGTCGGCGTCCACGCGGATGAAGCCGCGCTCCACGCGGCTGTAGAGGCGGCGCAGGTTCTCCGCCTCCCAGGCCGGGCCGGAACCGCCGAAGGCGTCCCGCGCCACCGGGCCGAGGTAGGACAGGAACTCCGGCGAGCGGCAGGCCTGCATCTCGACGATCAGCGACTGGCTCTCGTGCACCGCCATGCCGCGGGCCTGCCCGACCGGCTGGTGGATCCAGGCGCGCGGGCGCCCCTGCTCGTACAGGGCGTGGCCGGTCTCGTGCATCACGCCCATCAGGGCCTTGGTGAAGTCGGCCTCGTCGTAGCGGGTGGTGATGCGCACGTCGTCAGTGGCACCGCCGCAAAAGGGATGCAGCGAGACGTCCAGCCGCCCACGGCCGAAGTCGAACCCCGCCTGCCCCATCAGCCGCTCGCCCAGGGCCTTCTGCGCCGCGACCCGGAACAGCCCTTCCGGCCGCAGCGGCGCGGGTTCGCCGGCCTGCTTCTCCAGGACCCGCTCGATCAGGCCGGGCAGGAAGCCGGCGAGGTCGTCGAACAGCGCGTCGATGCGCGCGGACCGGGCGCCGGGGTCGTGCTCGTCCAGCATGGTGTCGTACACGGACAGGCCCATGACGGACGCCTTGGCCTCGCCGCACTCGCGCACGCGCCGCAGCACCTCCGTCAGGGAGGGCAGCAGCATGGCGTAGTCGCTTTCCGCCCGCGCGGTGCGCCAGATCATGTCGCAGGCGGAAATCGCCTTGCTGGTCGCCTCCACGAGGTCGGCCGGAACGGCGGTGGCGTGGCGGTGGCTGCGCCGCATCTCCCGCAGGTTGGCCCTCTGCCACGCGTCGAGGGTGCCGTCGCCTTCGGCTTCCGCCAGCCAGTCGGCGACGCGGGGGTCGGTTTCCAACTCGTGCGCCAGGACGGTCAACGTCGCCGTCTGCTCCGCCCGCGCGTCGTTGGAGCCGTCCGGCATCATGGTCTGGGTGTCCCAACTCAGGATGCCCAGCGCGTCCCCGATGGCGGCGATGCGGGCGAAGCGGCGTTCCAGTTCCTGGTATGCGGTCATGATGCGGACCCGATGCGGCGGCGTTGGGACAGGACGTAGATGACGATCAGCGTCGCGGCGAGGCTATACCACGTGATTGCGTATTGAAGGTGGTTGTTGGGCAGTTCCACCTGCGGCTGAATGCCGTTCAACGGCGCGCTGTGCGGACGGGCGGGATCGGGCAGAGCCTCCACCACCAGCGGCGCCACGCCGGACAGGCCGGCCGCCGCGGCCATGGCCGGGGGGTCGAGGCGCAGCCAGGCGTCGGCACCCGGCCGGTTGTCGGGCTGGAACAGGCCGGTGGGCTGCGGCAGACGGACGAGGCCGGTGACGGTCACCGGCCCCTCCACGCGGCTGTCCGGCCGGGTGGAGGGGTCGCGCTTGTCCATCGGGATGAAGCCGCGGTTCACCAGCACTATACCGCTGCCGTCTGCGCGCTCCAGCGGGGTCAGCACCTCGTACCCCACCTGCCCCTGCCGGGGCCGGGCGACGAGGCGCAATTCCTTGTCGTTGAGATACCGGCCGCTGACCGTCACCGGACGGAACTCGAACGCCGCGGGGTCGGAAAGGGTCGCCGGCAGCGGCACGGGCGCGGCGTGGAGGCGCTGCTCCACGCGCTGGATCAGGTCTTCCTTCCAGTGGAGCCGCTGCATCTGCCACGTCCCCAGCGCCAGCATCGCCAGCACCGCCGGAACGGTGATCAGCGTCGCCCACAGCGACGGGCGAAAGCGGCGTGGTTCGGTGGAGGCCGTCACCGTGATGGGCCGGGTCACGCGTTCGGGTCCTCCAGCTCGTCCCGCCGGTGGCGGTATTGCAGCGCGACGACGTAGGCCTTGGCCGGCCGCAGCATGCCCAGCGCCAGCCCCAGGATGACCACGCTCCAGACGATGGTGTGCAGCCAAAGCGGCCAGTCCACGTTCATCGACACCCACAGCGCGATGGGGACGACCAGGAAGCCCAGGATAAAGATCAGGAACACCGCCGGACCGTCACCGCTGTCCTGCCGGGCGAGGTTCAGCCCGCAGACCGAGCAGCGGTCGTTGACGGTGAGAAAGCCCTTGAACAGCTTGCCCCGCCCGCAGCGCGGGCAGGCGCAGCGCAGGCCCGCGGTCATCGGGGAGACGTTCGGGTAAAAGGTGCTCACGACACCCCCTTTCCGCCGTCCCCGCGCGGGACGGGAACGGCGGCTGGATGGTTCCGGTCAGTGGGTGCCGGCGCCGTGCGAACCCCACCAGTAGACCGACACGAACAGGAACAGCCACACCACGTCGACGAAGTGCCAGTACCAGGCCGCCGCCTCGAAGCCGAAATGGCTCTTCGGGGTGAAGTGGCCCTTCATGGTGCGTATCCAGCACACGAACAGGAAGATGGTGCCGACGATGACGTGGAAGCCGTGGAAGCCCGTCGCCATGAAGAAGGTCGACGGGTAGATGCCTTCCGTGAAGCCGAAGGCGGCGTGCGCGTACTCCCAACCCTGGAAGAAGGTGAACATCACGCCCAGCAGCACCGTCAGGCCCAGCGCCTTGGCGGCGTCGCGGTTGTTGCCCTCGATGATGGAATGGTGCGCCCAGGTGACGGTGACGCCCGACAGCAGCAGGATCAGCGTCATCATCAGCGGCAGGTGGAAGGTCTCCAGCGGCTCGATGTTCGGGGGCGGCCAGACGCCCTGCGGGTTCTCCGCGAACACCTTCGGGAACAGGGCCGCGTCGTAGAAGGCCCAGAAGAAGGCGGCGAAGAACATCACCTCCGACGCGATGAACAGCGACATGCCATAGCGCAGGCCGATCTTCACGACGGGCGTGTGCGCCTTCTCACGCACCGCTTCCTTGATCACGTCGCGCCACCAGCCGAACATCACGCCCAGCACGGACAGGAAGCCCAGGATGGCGATCAGCTTGGTGCCGCCGTGCATGTAGATGACCATGCCCAGCGCGAACAGGCCGCCGGCGAAGGCGCCCAGCAGGGGCCAGGGGCTTGGCTTCACCAAGTGGTAGGGATGCGGAATGCCCTCCCCCGCGCCGTGCGCGGAGGCGGGTGGATGCGGCATTTGCGCGTGCGTGATGTCGGCCATCGTCTTTTTCCAACCCCTTTTTCATTAGTTCGTCGCGGTCGCGCGCGGCGCCGCCGTTTGGCTCTTGTTTCCCTGCTGCTGGTTCGCGTGCTGCGCCAGCACCTGGCTTTCGTCCTTGGCGCGGAAGAAGGTGTAGGACAGCGTGATGGTGGTCACGTCCTCCATATTCGGATCGTCGGCCATGGCCGGATCGACGAAGAAGGCGACGGGCATGTCCACCGACTGCCCAGGCTCCAGCACCTGCTCGTCGAAGCAGAAGCACTGGATCTTGTTGAAGTACAGCCCGGCCTTGTCGGGCGTGACGTTGTAGACGGCGGTGCCGACCGTGGGCTTGGCGGCGCGGTTCTCCGCGCGGTAGTTGGCAAGGCCCGTCTCGCCCACCCGCACCTTCAGCTCGCGCTGCTCCGGCCGGAAGTTCCAGGGCAGCGCGTCGTTCACGTCCGAGTTGAAGCGGATGGTCACCACCCGGTCCAGCACCTTGGCCGGGGCGGCGTCGGCCCGCTGGGTGGTGCCGCCGAAGCCGGTCACCCGGCAGAACATCGAGTAGAGCGGCGCCGAGGCGAAGGCCAGGCCGACCATCCCCGCCACCATGGCGAAGAGTGAAACGAGGAACACCCGGTTCCGTCGCCGCAGCTTGTCATTGCGGGCTGGATCGCCCATCGCCGCCCTCCCCTTTCTGCACCGAAGCGGATTTCAATCCGCTTAGGACCGCGACCGCGGTCCCGGCCGCACGTGCAGCCGAAGCCCGGCCGGCAAGTGAGGCCATGTGAAACTAAAGCGAATGCCAATTCGCTTTAGTGCGCGCCGCCCATGCGGACGACGGTGATCACGTAGAACAGCACCGCCAGCGCGATCAGCGCGGCCAGCACCGCGTAGTTGCGGCCACGCAGCCGCTTGCGGCGTTCGAGTTCGGAATCGTCCATGACGGTCATGCTCCGCCTCCGGCGATGAGGTGCTCGCCCAGCAGAAGGGCGAACAGGAGGAACAGGTAGAGGATCGAGAAGCCGAACATCTGCTTGGCCGGCTTATGGTTGTCGTTGTCCGCGCGCAGCACCCGCACGGCGCACAGCACGAACAGCGCGCCCAGCACGCTCGACCCGATGAGGTAGGCAAGCCCGCCGGTCCCCACGACGTAGGGTGCGGCCGCCACGGGCAGGAGCACCAGCGTGTAGAACAGCATCTGGCGCTTCGTCGCCTCCGGCCCCGCCACCACGGGCATCATCGGCACGCCGGCGCGTGTGTAGTCGCCGTTGCGGAACAGCGCCAGCGCCCAGAAGTGCGGCGGGGTCCACAGGAAAATCAGCAGGAACAGCAGAATGGACGGCAGTTCCACACCACCGGTGACCGCGGCCCAGCCGATCATCGGCGGG
>Ga0065721_10049282_pt1 | contig 39104 bp, 31 predicted proteins | sample Mesricmetagenome_FD_59108 | JGI IMG/M metagenome (GOLD analysis project Ga0065721, IMG submission 59108) | Mesophilic microbial community from rice straw/compost enrichment Sample: eDNA_1 v2 (version 2) | ecosystem: Engineered > Solid waste > Grass > Composting > Bioreactor | place: USA: Davis... | reverse complement strand
TCACAATACAGATTGCTGTCAACATTTGGTCGAGCCGGGCACCGTGAAGAAAGGTTGATGTAAATCTGCAGTGCTTTAAAGCCTCATTGTCAAACTGAACTTTTACCGAATACCTGTCTTCGATGACCGAGGCAGCCTCTTCAAAAGTGATGTTGTCGAGTACTAGATCCTGATGGATCCAACCTGACACCGAATCCGCTTCAGCAACGTGTGGGATAGGGGCATGAACCGAAGGGGCAAATGATATCTGCTGATTAGCCTCGAGAATTCGCTCGTGTTTTTCATCATCACGAACCATCACCCGCCCACGAGATACAGTTACAGTGACCGCTTTCTCGTCGGGAAAAGCACGAATGTTGAAAGCCGTGCCGAGAACGGTTGTCGTTATCCTTCCCGAATAAATAGTGAATGGTCTCAAGCTATCCTTGCGAATATCAAAGAAGGCTTCTCCAATCAGGGTAACTTCCCGATGTGTGCCCGGAAATTCTACTGGAAACTCAAGCTTGCTTTCCCGATTCAGCCAAACCGAACTTCCGTCCGGAAGGATGATTAACCTTCGCTCATCGCGCGTTGACTTCGAGACAAGAGCTGCAACTTCAGCAGAAGATCCGGAGATCGCGCCGCCCGCCCCCCAGAATCTTGCGGCGAAGGCCAGGGTAAGGACGATCGTGACTGCGGCGGCAACCTTCCAATAGAGATAACGGGGGGATTGCCGCTTATCGGCCTGACGCGTTGCGTCGACAGCCAACTGCGTACGACCCTCCCAAAGCTCGTCCAGGATTACCTTCACTTCTTTGTCGTATCTGGAATCCTCAATGAATTGGAAGAATTCGTCCATTTCTTCACGCGTACAGGCATTGTTGACATAGCGGTCAAAAAGATGACGGAGTCTTTCAGTTTTGTTCATGTATCAAAGGCAAAGTTTGGTGGAAGCCTTCCCATACATGACGAATGGGGAGGCTCAAAGGACTATGAGGCGTTGAAAAATTTTCAGAAAAAAATGGAGAAGATCGCAAAAACCGCTAGTCGTTCCAGGTAAGCACGGATGAAACGCAGGGTTGAGACGAGGTGATTCTTTACGGTGTTCTTGGAAATGCGGAGTTTGTCAGCAATCTGCTCGTGACTGAGCCCTTCGTTGCGGCTCAGATGAAATATTACCTTTTTGTGAGGGGACAGCTTCTCGAATGCTTGTCTGAACAGGTCATCCTTCTCCGCCGCAAAAACTTCTTCTTCCGTGGAGTTTGAAAGGATGTTAATGCGCTTCCAGACCTGCTCGCGGAGTTCGCTGTCACGAGCAATCCGCCTTAGCCTGTCGAGAGAAACATTGCGAAGCACCGTGTAAATGAAGCTCTCAGGGTCGTCAACGCTCATGAGAACATCGCGCTTCAACCAGAGTTTAACAAAAGTCTCCTGCACCACTTCGTCCGCTTCCTCTTTGACTTTCACCAATCGGATAGCATATTTGAAGAGCCGAAGTTGATAAAGGGCAAACAGCTCCCGGAATGCTTCGTGACTATTCTCGGCAACTTGGTTAAAGAGCTCCTTCTCGGTATATAATTTCCTTTGGATCAATGATCAGGATCATTCCAGTTTAATCAAATATAAATATTGTCCTGAAAATTGAATAGAAATGTTATTTGAAGGGTCGATTAAACCTGGATCTGAGGTATTGGGTATTAGTCCACTTTAATGACGGGAACATAAAATTCCCCATCCGTAATCAAAAGTTCTTCCCTATCGGGGATTGAGGTAAAAACCCGGGCAGAAAATGTCCCCTTGATATGTTTATCCGTCATCTCGGTAAACTTTGCTTCGGCATGATCGTCGAAATCAAACCAGTCAGCAGGTAGGAATTGGGCCGTGTAACCTTTCTTGTTTTCATCGATATAGACCGCAGCAACTTGCGGCATCTGTGAGCCGTTGCTAGCCATTTCTACCTCCGTCTGAAGTACATACTGTACATCCTTCTTGAACGGTTCCTTAGAGACCATGAACAAAGTCATGACATCATGGGTACTCACAATGTTACCGCTACCAACGATGTTGCATCGGTAGGCAAGATTATCCTCATCAAAATACACCTGCGCCACCGGGTTGGCCTTGTATTCCTTTTGAGTGCCGCTGACTTTGAACCGAATATAGTACCCCGTGCCCTGACCGGGTCCGGGATCATCATCACTAGAACATGCGGCCACCAACGCGAGTATCGCGCCACATAATATGAACCAGAAAAACTTGATTGGAGTGTACCTGTTCATCATACGCCAATAGTCAAAGTCAGATCATGTATGATTGTTGCGTTCCGATTCGTTGTCTTTCAAGTCTTCCTTCACCTTGCCTACCAACTCTTTCCCTGCTTTTCCCGCCTGCGCTGCTAATCCAGCCAACTTGTTGCCAGCGCCGGAAAAAAGCTGCTGCAAACGTTCACCGTCGTCAGTTTTAAAGTCTTGAAGGGTATTCACCGTCTGAGCTCCTGATAGATCAAACTGCATGTACGGTGCTTCTGGAAAGCCAAGTGTCTTCGCAAAAAACACTACCGGGATCCTGGCTCGCTTCGTATTGTACTCCTTGACCGAATAATTGTATCGCTCGCGAGAGTCCTGTATATTCTGTTCGCAATGTTGAATGCTGTCCACCAGGCGGTGGTACTGTTCGCTTGCTTTCAAGTTGGGAAACTTCTCGGCAATACCTTGCACAGTGGCGAAAACCGCACCCGATTGCTGGTAAGTGTTTGCCAGGTGTGCTGCACTGGAATCCTGTGATACTTTGAGCTGAACCAATTGCTCCCCCTCCTGATAATTCCTGACAACATCTATGAGTTGATTGATGAGGTTCAACTTCTTACTGATGGCCACCTGTATGTTCGAAGCCTTTTCTCTGACGTCCTGACCCAGTTTTTGCAGTGAGTTGTATGACACGACTGCCATTGCCACGGCAGCGATAAGGAGTAAAATTATAAATGTCATGGTAGCAGGTGATGAATTGATTTCAATTGTCAAGCCCTCGGAAATTCTAGCCACTCCCAATAGTCAAAGGAAAGCATATTAACCTGCTCCTGGCGATTGATTTATTAAATGCCGGACCCAAATTATTAGGGGTGCGAATCTCAATGATAAGTGCTTTCTAATGCATAGATTTGTATATGACCCCTCAACGCACGAATTCCCCGTGACATGCGAAAGATAAGGTGGTTTCTTGCACTATCGTTATCGTCGGCGATTTGTATAGTATCCGCTCAGAACTCTGAGATTGATTCCCTGAGAAAGGCGCTAGCCAACCATGCCGAACTGGATACGCTGAGAATCGACATTCTCAACGAGCTCTCATTCGCGCACTATTCAATCGATCCCAATGAGGGCATTCGCTATTCCCAACAAGCAATTGACCTTGCCACGCAACTCAACGACCTGACTCGACTTGCAAGAGCATTCAATAATAAAAGTGCAAATCACTGGGCCAAGGGTGAGGACTCACTAGCCTTCGCAATGGGCGAACGTGCGTTGGAAATACATCAGGAGACAGGCAATATGCTGGGCGCCGCCAAGGCGTTAAACAACCTGGCATTAAACTACTACAACATCTCTGATTTCCGAAAAGCCCTGGAGTATCACGACAAGGCTCTGATAATCTTTGAAGAACTCGATCATACGCTTGGGATCGCACACTCGTACTCCAATGCTGGTGTAGTGCATCTCTCTCTGTCAGATTACCCGAGAGCATTGGAAAACTTCCTGAATGCAGCGCGCCACGTCCAGGACAGCGACCAGGCATTGCGGGCAAACATTGCATTAAACATCGGCCTCGTATATAAAAATATGAAGCAATACGAAAAGGCCCGACAATATACCAACGAAGCGCTCGGTCTATACACAGCCTTGGGAATGAAGCAGGGAGAAGCAAATGCGTTCGGAAACCTCGGCACTATTTCCAGCGAGCAGGGGTTTTCACGCGAAGCCCTTGAGTGTTTTGACAAGTCCCTCCAGTTAAATACCTCAATTGGAAATAAGCGGCGCATTGCTGGGGACCTGGTGAATATCGCAGTTGTATATCATCATCTAGGCGATTACACTAGCGCGCTTAGGCATTTCCGCGAGAGCCTTGAGCTGTACGAACAAAGCAACGACCGGGAGAACACTTGTTTCACGTTGGTAAAACTTGCCGAGCTCCACCTCGAAATGACTTCAGGAACCGAGCTGAAGAATGCCTATATTTCATCCTTATCACAAATATTTAACTACCTGAAAAGAGCTAAACAACTCGCAGAAGAAACCAGGTCGATTCGGCGTCAGCAAATGGTTTGGGATGTAATGAGCAGGGCTTACGAACGCCAGGGCCAGCACGCGAAGGCTCTTGATGCATACAAGATGTCCATCGCACTTCGCGATAGCATATTCAACTCGGAGAATGACAAAGAGATCGCGCGTCAACAAATTCTGTTCGAGTATGAAAAGAAAGAGGCGCTGTTGGTAGCCGCCCATGAGAAAGACATAGCAGTCGCCCACGCTGAACTGCAAAGACAAAAGACCATAGACTCGGCGCTGATCGCAGGGACTGTCCTTTTGATCCTCGCAGCAGGTGCCGGATATTTCTTGAATAAAAAGAAAAAGGATGCCGAGCGTCAAAAACGGGAGGCGGAGTTCCAGGCACTGATCGCCGAAACGAAAATGAAGGCTCTACGTGCGCAGATGAATCCACACTTCATTTTCAACTCACTCAATGCAATCAGCAATTTCATTGGTTCGAATCAACTCGACTCAGCAGAGGACTACCTCGTACGTTTTTCAAAAGTCATTCGCATGATCCTCGAAAACTCCGACTGTACGGAGATTTCCCTTTCTGATGATCTGAAAATACTTGAACAATACATTCAGCTCGAAAGGACCCGACTCAGGGATCGTTTTTCCTACGAAATCATAGTGGACGAATCGATAGATCCAGAGAACACGTTCGTGCCACCCCTGATCCTGCAACCTATTGTCGAAAACAGTATCTGGCATGGCGTGTCGCAGCTCAAGGCCGGCGGCAAGATCCTCATCCACATCAGGGAAGACTCCGGTAATCTGATTTGTGAAATCGACGACAACGGTCCGGGTAGACACAAAGGAAAAATTCAAACAAAGGAGCATAAATCGATGGGCATCGATATTGCGCGCTCGCGACTAGAAATCCTGAACGAGCAGAAGCTAGCCGGCGCCGATATTGTCCTGACTGACAAACCAGAAGGTCTACGTGTAACGGTTACGCTACCCCTTCTGCAGAATACTCATCATGAGCATGATTAACGCGATCATTGTAGACGATGAAGATCATTGCGCTGAACGACTTCAACGATTGTTGAACACGTACTGTCATGATCAAATCCGCATTTTGGGATGCTATGCAAGTGTTGACGCCGCCGAGAAAGCGATTAACTCGTTGCAGCCACAATTGATCTTTCTTGACATTCAGCTAAGCGACAGCACTGGTTTTGATCTCTTACAAAGAATTGATCGGGATAGTTACCGCGTGATATTCACGACAGGATTCAGCGAACATGCAATCACGGCCTTTAAGTTTAGCGCTGTCGACTATCTGCTGAAGCCCATTGACAAGGATGAGCTAGTCGCCAGTGTCATGAAAACTGTGAAGACGATCTCCGCTGTTGAGGCAGCCCGCAGGTACGAACTCCTGTTGCACAATCTGAAGTCAAGTTCTGGCCTCGCGGAGAAACTCTGCCTCCCATCGGTGAACGGATTCGAATTCGTCGACATTAAGGACATTATTCGCTGCCACTCAAATGGAAACTACACGGAATTCTACTTGAAGAAAGGCTTGAAAATAACAGTCGCCAAAACTCTCAAGGAATTTGACTCGCTGCTTTCGCAACATGGGTTTTTTCGCGTGCATCACTCGCACCTTGTTAATCTCGCCTATATCAAGCGCTACAATAAAGGAGGCGGAGGTTCCGTCGTTCTCTCCGACGGTACAGAGGTGGAAGTTTCTTCAAGAAGAAAAGAGGCCTTCCTGGCAAGAGTTGCAGCCGGGAAGGCCTGAGTACTACGCGCATTACCACTACTTCTTAATGAGCCTATATGTGGCGATGTCGTTGCCTCGAACGATTTTCATAATATAGAGCCCACTCTTAAGATCAGCGCCAAAACGCACGGGTGTATCGTTGTCGACATTGTATCGCGATATTGTGTATCCGAACTGATCTGTAATAACAATATGGGTCGGGCCTTGAAAAGGTAATTTGACCAAAACGGTAAATTCCTCTGCTGATGGATTCGGGTGAACATCAATTTGAGCATCATAACCAACACGGGCTGAGGCCGAAAAATCGAATCCCTGGTAGGTATCCTCGCGAATGATAAGCGCGCCGTCCGGATGTCCGCCGCTGTCAGGATTGAAATCAAAAAGTTTCGCGAAGCCTGTTCCATCCATTCCGACCTTGTAGATAACCCCCATGTCGTGATCACCCCCATACGAGGTCATCCCGTAAAGATTTCCATTGGAGTCGTGCACAACGCCGCGCGACGGATCCGATCCGTCCTCTCCCTCGAAGTTGTGCAGCACTCCGAAGTTGTTTCCGTCAGGGTCAATGCGAAATATTGTCCCATGACCTGACGTACCTCCACCATCAGTGGTACCAAATAAGATGTTCTCCGCTACAATCAACTCCCCTCTTGGATTACTTCCGTTCGCTCCATTGAAGTCGTGAAGTTTTGCAAAAGACGTCCCGTCAAGCCCTATTTTGAAGATTGTTCCATGACCGAATTGTCCGGCTTGGCTCGCCGTTCCATACAAGAAGCCACCGTGTTCGACTAATCCCGCATAGGGTTTCATCCCGGTGGTAGCATCATAGAAGTAATAAATGATCTTGAAGCCCGATCCATCAGGCCGGAACTTGTAAAGGAATCCGCCGTCATTCACTCCGCCTTCGCCAGCGGCGCCGTATAAGTATCCATCTCCTGGTTCGATGAGGAGCGTGTTTGGATCACTAAACTGTGTGAAGAAGTTCTTCCGCCAGTCAAGCAGCAAAGTCCCGTTCTCCACGTCGTATCTATCTACGATGCCTGGCTCCCAATTGTCTGTGGTGGTCGCATAGATATCCGCGTTCGAAGCCAGGAACAACTGCGATTCGTTGAAGTATGCAGATCCATTCCACCACTCCACATTGCCCTGGGAATCCATCTCGAACATTTGCGAGGCATAGGTCCCCTGTCGATGTCCGTAAAACATTCCATTCGGACCAGGAACAAGCGTTCCCCTCAGTCTTTCTTCATAATCCGATTCAACGGGCTGATCATAGTGTTTGACAAACGTGTTGTCATCGATACTGTAGCTGAAAATGGTCCCTAGATCATTATCGCCTCCAGTCGCGGCGATGCCCCAAAGGCGATGACGATTCATGGGATCACGAGTGGTAAACGTCCTTAGAGGACCAAACCCGGAAACGTCAGTCTTGACGCGCGTGTAATATTGAGTGGCGCTCTTTAGGTTCTTGACGATAAACTCGTTTTGACCTACTTCTGAACTGCCAACAGCAATCACCTCACCGCTAAAGTCGGGCTCATCACTGATTTGAACAGTGTAAGTTGTCGCGTTTTCGACGACTTTTGTTTTGATAAAGACCACCAGCGGATCGATTTCGTCACCGCTTACTGGCACAATGACGTATGAGTCATTGTCGCCCTCCATATCAAACGGAGAAAGGCGATTGCCTTGAATCGGACGTTCAAGCGTTCCATCGGGTAGCTGCCATCCTACTGATAAATGGTCTGTTCCAACACCTTGTTTATGCAGCGCTTCAATGTAGTACCGTTTTCCCTGTTCGAGGTGAATAGGCGCAGATCGCTGAGTCTTAAATTTCGTCCATTGTCGGTAGTCCGTTGCGCCTGTTACGTAGGCAATACGTTGACGGTTCTCATCTTCATCGTCTGTGCTGAGCCACAGTTCGCTATGATCATTGCTTGCAATCCAAAATATGTAATCTCCCGACGCAGGAGGGCAGATATATCCGCGAACGCGCGTAGCGTAGTTGATCCCTATATTCTGAGGCGTCTCAAACACCGTTAGTTCATCGACGAAAGAAGGCCCTGTCGTCAGAGGAATGTCCGATACTTTTGCACCACGAACATTATTCCATCGCTCAAGCAGGATTGTACCTGTTGCGAGGCACTCCGCAGGTTGATCAGTGATAGTGAAGGTTATCGACATGGTAACACCGGGTGTTCCAGTTCCTCCCGATCCTGAATACGGAGTTGCCTCCACTTTGTGCTGTCCGGTGATTCCGGCAACCCATGTCATATAATTACCACTTCTGTCGCCCCCGATGGCGTACGGTGCCTCATTCTCGCGTCGCACGGTCTTTCCCTGATGTTTAAAGACCACGCTCCCCACAGAATCGGGTGGATCAAAACGTATGTTGAAGTTTAGACCTGCCGACTTGGGGATCATCTCTCCCCCGGTTAGCACTTGTATATCTTCATCATTATCAGCATTCACAAGCGTAAACGTTCCCCGGTTTTCGAACGGCTGGTTAGGATCGAACAACCAAAGTCTCTTTTTGTAATCCCCGGTTTCTCTAGGGAATATATCTTCCGTTGTGAAGATCAGTTGTCCATCAAACTCAAGAAGATTTAGTGTCCCGGGATAGGAACCACCCCCCATACTTCTGACCGACTGTGTTGCCACGCCGTCATACTGCATCAATTGCAGTTGATTCTCCGTGCTATACCCACCCGAAGGATCATAAGGAGCATCATGGTCGGAGAAAAACACTTTGTCGCCGATCTTGACGAAATCGATTTTCGGTCGTAGCTCAGTCGCAACTAATTGTCTGACAAGGTCGGTTCCACTCAATGTTCCGTCAGTGCGATAGAGGGCCGTATGCATGTAATTACCTACATCTGAAAATAAGAGATGGCCATTGAGTTCTCCTATAAAATGTCCGTCATTCGCGAGAGAAAAGACAGGAACTGTACCCATCGTAGTTCCGTCAGTCGCGTAGAGTACGTCCGACTCGGCCCCCTCCTGGAGGAAGAAGAAGAGTCGATCGTTATATACCCAGTATCCATTGACTTTACATTCAGCACAACGGGTAGAAAACGATTTGATCATTTCAGTGCCAGCGGAAGTGCCATCGGTGCGCCACAACTCTGTTTCTGCCTGATCAAAATCAGGTTCATCGATAAGCGTCGTTGATGAAAAGAAATACAACCATCCATCTTTATCAAGACCGAATTCGATTGATGCAGATGAACTATCCCCTGGAACCAAGTCCTCAACCATAAACGTTCCATCCGACGTGCCGTCAGATACCCACAACTCATTGCCAGCGTCCGCCGTAGTCGCCGAGAAATAAGCTCGATTCTCAAATGCAGTTGCGTTCGAAGCAAAAACTCCTGACGGCATCCCCGGAGAGATATCTTTGATCATGACCGTTCCGGACGATGTCCCATCAGTCTTCCACAGTTCACGGCCGTGAACTCCGTCATCAGCTGCAAAAAATAATTCGTTTCCCACTGCAGTCAATGGTATCGGGAACGATCCCTGATCACCAGGTCTGATATCCTTGACGAGAGTTGTTCCTCCCAAGGTCCCGTCGGTCTTGAAAAGTTCGCCGTTAGCTGTCAGATATAACGTTGATCCGACAACATCGAGAATTTTCAGGCTGTAGTCAGATGCCAACAATCTGTAGGTGCCTGTGATGGTCCCGTCGCTGCGCCACAACTCGCGACCTATTTGCGATCCAGAACCATTTGGATCAAACACAGCGAAGATGAAAAGGTCATTGAAAGCGAGCAGTCTCGGAGGTTGCTCAAACTTCAAACCTTTTGCGAGAAATAACGTACCGGCTGCTGTTCCGTCGGTGCGGAATAAAGAATCGTTAGAAACGAAGAAAACCAATTGACCTGCCTCTGTGAAATGGGCGCTGGCCCGAGGAATCTGCTGCACGAATTCTGGCTGGGAGGCAGCGCTGAAAGCGACCGTCACCAGCAGGATGGAACTGACAATACGTAAATCTGTCTTCATAGATTGCTTGTTATCGTGAATGACTTCCGCTTGTCGACGAAAATTGTTGTTCCTGAAATCGTAGAAGACCACTCGATATCGTCGCTATGGAGCACTCTAAGGATCTGGAGAATATCGCATTGCGTACATACGCAGCCGTCTGAACGATATTGCGGCTTAGATGCCATCTGAGAAAAAATCAAAGTTTATTGCGAGGCGACAATTCAACGCGAGAGTGCATAGTCTTGAAAAGTAAATACTTCTCCACAAATGGAAATTATATCTCATTTTAGCCAGTCCCCAGTGAGCGCCGGGCAAATAGACGGGCCCCGTGATTGGAACCGATAACCTTATTGACCTTAAAAAATATTTCTCAAATCATTTGCATTCCATCACCTAAACATTTAGTTTTAACTATATTTTTAGTTCACACCCAAAATTGCGCTTCCCAATGAAAGAATTAACCAAAGCGGAAGAGGAAATCATGCAGGTCTTGTGGGACCTGAAATCTGCCTTTGTAAAGGACGTGGTCGCCGAATTGCCTAAACCAAAACCGGCGTATAATACTGTGTCCACAATCGTCAGGATATTGGAACAAAAAGGATTTGTAGGACATGAGATCCACGGCAAGTCACACAAATACTACCCGCTTATCACCAAAGAAGCGTACACGAGAACATTCCTGAAAGGATTTGTGAAGAGATACTTTGGAGGGTCATATCAGCAACTTGTCTCCTTCTTCGCAAAGGACGACCATTTAACCCTGCGCGAACTTGAACAACTCGTGAAGAAAATGAAAAACAAAAAACAATGACAAACTATCTGCTCGAGTTGTCGCTTGTCCACACGACGCTGTGGTTGGGATATAAATTCCTGCTAAGAAAAGACAGGAACTACGCGTTCATGAGATTTTATCTCATAGCATCGGTGGTGCTCGCATTAACGATTCCACTGCTCAAACTGCCAAAGCTTCCGTTCGGCTCTGAAGAGCAGGCAATCGCAGAAACCCCGCTGACTCCCCTCCCGGAAGTCGCAGGGATTTCCATCGCGGAGAGTACAACATTGATCAACCTTGAGACGATCCTCCCTCTTCTGTATTTGGCTGGCAGCGCTGTTCTCCTCTTCAAGTTCGTTAGCAGCATGTTTCATCTTGCAAGACTCTCAAGGACAGGTCTTCGACAAAGTCATGACGAGATCCAATTTCAGATTGTCACTGGCATTAGCGGAAGCTTCACGTTCTTCAGATGGATCTTCATAGGCAACGAAGTGGACAAAGAGGATTACAACATTGTCCTTGCACACGAGCAAGCACACGTTTCAATGGGTCACACCTATGATCTCGTCTTATTGGAACTTTTCAAAGTATGTTTTTGGTGGCTACCCACCGCATGGCTCATTAACAGAGATATCCGCGAGATCCATGAATATCAGGCTGATGACCACGTATTAAAAACATATAGTATCGACGAGTATTCATCGACCCTGATGAGCGCCATCTTGAAATCAAACGGCTTGAGCCTAGCCAGCTCATTTCATGACAGTTTAATACTAAAGCGATTAGCAGCAATGGGGGAAAAAACAAAAGTTATAAGTTCCTGGAAGCTGGGGGCTTTGTGCGCCTTGTGCGCCTCACTATTAATTGTGCTTGCATGCACGGAAGATGTCAAACAAAGTGAGAACAAGATTTTCACAGTGGTCGAAGCATATCCTGAATTCGAGGGAGGACCAGGTGCACTTCGCCAACGCATTATGCAAGAGGTCAAATACCCCTTGGCGGCGAGACAGAAAAATGCGGAAGGCCGCGTCGATGTACAGTTCGTTGTGGACAAGGACGGATCGCTATCCGATCTACGGGTTGCGAACGGATTCGATCCTGACTGTGATGCAGAGGCTCTGAGGGTTCTCAAAAGCCTCCCAGCATTCAAGCCAGCCACGCAGAATGGGCGAGCTGTACGAGTGAGAATGGTGATTCCAATCATCTTCAAGCTCAACACGCAACAGACGAACAATGACGGAACCCCTCAGGGCATAGTGGTCATCGGCGAATCGACTTCGATAGATCAGAACCTAACCATTGAGAGTCAGTACATCGACGGTGAATGGCTAGGGACCGTATATGATGAGGAAGGCGAAGAGTTACCCGGTGCGAACATTGTGATTGCCGGTACTACCACCGGAACCAAATCTGACCTTAATGGAAAGTTCAAGATAAATGCTGACCCCGACCAAGTTCTGTATGTCAGCTTTATTGGGTATGAACCTGTCAAGTTGGAAGTCCAATAACGTCGAGTTACGAGCGACCACTTCTTTAGTGGCCGCTCCCTTTTTCTTGCTGCGCCCATCCTGAGGAGCCTTTGCATTCCTCAACAAAGTCGCAAATCGCCTTCAATCTGTCGCATCCGGCATCCGCGATAATCCGCGATTCTCTCCACCTTTGTTGTGTGGAGCAGTAAACCACTTCCAAAAAAAACGGGCGCTTCCGAAAAGCCACACGAGTAGGAATTAATCTCTAAATTTTCTTCTTATGCCAAATAGCGTTTCCCTTTATCGGATGATTCAAACGACCCCGGAAAAATTGTATCGCGCATTTACGGACGCAGCCGCGCTGGCTGCGTGGCTCCCACCTTACGGATTCACTTGTACCGTACACGAGTTCACAACGAAACCAGGCGAAACGTACAAGATGTCTTTCACGAACTTTTCGACTGGAAGTAGTCACTCGTTCAGCGGAAAGTTTGTCGAAATGAAAGCCAACGAATTTCTGAAGTATGTCGAAGAGTTCGATGACCCGAACTTGCCTGGTCAAATGACCACAACTGTCTGGATTAAGAAAACCATCGCAGGGACGGAACTCAAAGTGACCCAGGAAGGCATCCCAGAAGCAATACCTGCCGAAATGTGCTACCTCGGTTGGCAGGAGTCACTGGAAAAGCTTGCAAAGTTGGTACAGCCCGAGATACCGGACGCATAACAATTGATTTGACTGGGACCAGCCATTGGAACGTGACAGGTTCCGGGCTATCCCAGCGATGATTTCCTTGCTCCGGAAAAGGCGAACCGTTACATTCAGGAACTAAAACCTGCCCAGATGCTTTGTCGAAGATTGTTATCTCTGGTTCTCATCCTGATCGTCGCTGTCAATATCGCTGATGCCCAGGAAAAGGATCCATCCGAAAATGTCGTAATCAACAAAGGAAAGAAAACGCAGGTTCGCAGTGAAAATGATGGAAAGCTGATCATCACGGTATCGAAAAGGGATGCATCGAAATTCAAAACCCGTGGACATGTGCGTTACAGTGACTTCGGCGCCGTTGGTGATGGCAAGACCGACGACTTCGACGCGATTGCTGCCACTCATACGTATGCTAACCAACATAACCTCTCGGTCAAGGCCGATGAAAAGGCTACGTATTACATTGGCGGAAAGGACAACTCCGCTGTCATCCGAACAAACACAGACTTCGGTACGGCGTCCTTTATCATCGACGACACCAATGTACAGGACCGCAACACGCCTGTTTTCCTTGTCAACTCGGGATTGAAACCTTACAAACTTGAAGGAATCACTTCGCTGAAGCGGAACCAGAGCAAGCTTGGCATCACGCTTCCCGCTCCCTCGATCATCACTGTCACCAACGCCAACGTCAAGCGTTATATCAGGTTCGGACCAAACCAAAACAATGGGTCTGCTCAAACGGACATATTTATCGTCGACAAGAATGGAAACGTAGACATGAATGCTCCCATCATTTGGGACTTTGATGAAATCACGGAGATAACTGCTCTACCGATCGACGAGACAATGTTGACCATTACAGGTGGTCGTTTCACAACGATTGCCAACAAAGCGGAATCCAAATACACCTATTATGCCAGGGGATTTGCGATTCGCCGTTCCAACGTTTTGGTGAAAGGTCTGGAACACAGGATCACGGGAGAAGGCGATCATGGCGCGCCGTACGGTGGGTTCCTCAACATCCGCGACTGCGCCAACGTGACAGTCAGGAACACCGTTCTCACCGGACACAAAACATACGAAACCATTGGTTCGGCCGGAGTCAAGGTGTCGATGGGAACTTATGACATCTCCGTCAATCGAGCATTGAACATCTCATTCATCAATTGTCGTCAGACGAACGAGATCACAGATAATACGTACTGGGGCATCATGGGCTCCAACTATTGCAAAAATCTGTTGTACGACAGCTGCGTCTTTTCGCGTTTCGATGCGCACATGGGTGTTGCCAACGCGACCATACGCAACTCAAAATTAGGACATCAGGGAATAAACGCTATTGGCACAGGCACCCTTACCGTAGAAAACACAACCATTTATGGGCGAAACCTTGTGAACCTCCGCTCCGACTATGGTAGCACATGGCAAGGAAATCTCATCATTCGCAACTGTACCTTCGTTCCTTCCGGAGGACGACCTGTGAGCGCAAGCCTGATTGGAGGATCTTACTCCGGCGAGCACGACTTCGGCTACACTTGTTACATGCCCGAACGTATCATTATTGAAAACCTCAAGATTGACGACACACACCATCCCGAAGAGTACGAAGGGCCGGCAATATTTGCCAACTTCAATCCGAAGCGAACCTCTGATTCATTCCAAGAGAAATTCCCTTATGTAATCACCAAAGAAGTTCTTCTCCGGAACGTTTCGACCGCAAGCGGCAAGCCCCTCCGGGTGAGTGACAACACTTATATGTTCAAAGATGTAAACGTAGTTACTGAATAACTTCAGATTCAACACCAACCTTAACCTCATTCCTCCATCTGGCGTCACATCAACAACATTACCTATGACAAAAGAATACTCCAACGGCACGCTCACTGTTATCTGGCAGCCAGAAAAGTGCATCCATTCAGGAAGATGCGTGAAATTATTGCCTAAAGTTTATCATCCTAAAGAAAAACCTTGGGTGACACCTGAACATGCAACCACTGAAGAGCTCATGCACCAAATCCGCCAATGTCCGTCTGGAGCCCTCACCTATCGTCTGAATGAAAGCAAGTAAATACTTGCCACCCCATCGGATAAAAAAGTTTGACGATATATTTTACAAATGTTAATTATATCACTACATTTGATCACAAGTTCATCATTAAATGAATTATCAACTCGGCAACCTTGAAGAAGCGGTGCTGCTGATTGCCTTGTATCTAGACGAGGTGTATGCCGTATCCGTCGCGGAAGAATATACCCAACAGACGGGGCAACGCATTTCCGTGCCAGCAATTCACACCGTTCTAAGTCGTCTTGAAGACAAAGGAATGTTGAAGTCAAGAATGGGAGAAGCAAGTCCAGAACGTGGTGGACGCCGAAAGAGATTATACGAAGTCACTCAACTTGGCCTGAATCTGATTCGCGAAATAAGGGACGAACGCATTCGCATTTGGGCTAAGATACCTGCGCTCCGTGTCAAGACATGAAGGATCCTGAACAAATACGCCCCCCGGCATGGGCTAACGATTTCCTTGAGTGGTTCTGTGCCCCACATCTACTTGAGGAAATTCAAGGCGACCTGCACGAAGTTTTTCACAAGCGCTGCCGGGAGCGAGGGGTACGCAAGGCAAAAATTCTTTTTGTGCTTGACGTCCTCGGTTCCGTATCCCCTCGCACAATAGACAAATCGTTTCGCACCAACACAGTGTCTGCTACCATGATATCAAACTTCTTCAAACTCGGATGGCGAAACTTTACCAAGTACATGAGTTATTCGCTCATAAATATTTTCGGTCTTTCGATCGGATTCTCTTCCGCGTTGCTACTTTTCCTCATTATTCGCTACGAGAACTCATTTGACGGTTTTCACAGCAAAGCAGACAGGATATACCGCGTCGGCAACAGTTATAAAGATGGGAACTTCGACGATATGATTGTTACTCCACAGGTTCCCCTGATGGAAAAAGAATATCCTGAGATCGTTCACTCATCGAGATTCCATGGATCTGAAGACATCCTTGGCCACGGAGACGTGTACACCCGCTCATCATACCATGTAGTCGATCCAGGTTTTGGCGAGCTGTTCGAATTTCCAATGATCGCCGGTGATTTACGGAAGGCATTGGCGTCACCGAACCAAATCGTGCTTACCCAGTCTACAGCCCGCCAACTTTTCGGCGAAAATGACCCAATGGGAAAAACCGTTCGATTGGTCAATGAAAAGATTGAGTTCACCGTTGCGGCGATTGCCGCTGATCCGCCCAAAAACTCAACATTGTGGTTTCAGGCGCTGATACCCTGGGCGAATGCACCGAAGTGGCTCGATCTCGATCAGGCGGGAAACTGGTACAATACCTTCATGATAGGATACATAGAAGTCGCGCCCGGTACCTCCAAGGATGACCTCGAACAAAAATTGCTTGCCTTTCGCAACACACACTTTCTCGAAGAACGTCGGGAGACATGGAGTATCCTATTGTTGCCTTTGAAAGATGAACACTTCCGCCTATCGGAAAACAAACGGATGATTACCATTTTCTCGATCATGGCAGGCGCTATCCTCCTCGTGTCATGCATAAACTTTACAAACCTTTCAATCGCACAAACTCTGAACCGGACGAAAGAAGTTGGGCTCCGTCGCGTACTTGGGAGCTTGAGACATCATATCTCCGTGCAGTTCAGCATTGAAGCCGCAATCACTTGTGCAATCGCCCTTGTCTTTGGGATTGCGCTTGCATGGTTTGTTCTTCCTCACTTGAATCACTACTACGACATCGATGTCTCGATCAACCTTCGGGAGAATTACTTGCTTGTGGCACTTCTTGCCGGAATTTGCGTCCTTCCAGTCTTATGCGCCAGCATTGGCCCGTCCTTCGCACTTGCTCGCCTGCAACCAGCGAACGCAATGCGAAGCGTGATCAAACATGGAAATACAGGTGAGTCTCTTCGCCGCGGGCTGATTGTAGTTCAGTTCACTGTATCAATGGTCTTACTAATTGGAACAGCCATTGTATGGGAGCAGACCAACTACATGAAATCCCAGGATCTGAGATTCAACAAGGCCAACGTTATTGCTATTGACGCCTGGCCGGAATTCTTCAAAGATCCTGAGAAAGCCAAGCTCGGCTTCCTAACTTTCCGGGACCAGCTAAATCAACAAACTGCCATCGAGTCTGTCGCATTCACTTCTAATATTCCCGGACAATACGATGAAAACTACAATGTATTCCGGCCCGCGGATGCGTCAGACGATGAATTCATATCACTCCGACAAATTTACGTCGATCACAACTTCTTCCAGACCTTTGGAATGCGAATCGTACGAGGCAGGTCATTTTCACCCGAACTTGACAAGGGGCACGCTGTCATTATCAACGAAGCAGCCATGAAGAAATTCGGGTGGACAGACATCGACAACAAAGAATTGATCGGAAACGGCATGGAGCAAGGCACCAGTTACAAGGTGGTCGGCGTTGTTGAGGATTATTACTACCAGTCTCTCAAGCGTTCTATCCAGCCCCTCATCCATTTCTACATTCCCGATAATGTTGCGCGAATGGCGGTGCGACTGAAGGCGGGGCGTATAGATGAGGGGTTGGATCTCCTTCGAAATCACTGGAATGCTATGGATGCGTATGGCCCTTTCGACTACCGATTTGTAGATAAGTCGTTCGACGCACTTTACAAGGAACAAGATCGCCTAAGCGCAACTGCGTCCCTGTTTTCTCTCATCGCAATCATTGTTTCATGCCTCGGCCTTTTCAGTATAACTGCATATTCGATTCATCTTCGCAGGAAGGAAGTTAGTATCCGAAAGGTTTTAGGTGCTTCCGTCTTGCAGGTTGTGTTGAAACTTTCGCGTGCTTACGGACTGATGATCGGTATTGGTTTCCTGGTGGCCTGTCCTATTGTTTACTATCTCGGGAACAACTTTCTCTCCAGTTTCGAATATCGGATAGAATTGTCACCTATTACCTTTGTCAGTGTCGGCGTCGCGACATTCCTCCTCGCAATGCTTGTCGTTGGATATCTTTCCAGCCGAGCTGCATCGGAGAATCCTGTCAATGCACTAAAGGAAGAATAGATTCATTCATTTTTTGGGGAATTCTTATCTTGGGTGGAGAATGTCCTTTATACCTGCGACCTAAACATCCATGAAAGAAAAATTCTTCTTGTACAAAAGTGCCGTCGTCGCATCCCTGGCGGGGTTCCTTTTTGGATTTGACACTGTTGTTATTTCAGGCGCGGAACAGACTATCCAATCCCTCTGGCAGCTTGACAGCGGTTTGCATGGTTTTGCAATAAGCAGCGCGCTGTGGGGTACTGTCCTCGGTGCGTTGGTCGGCGGGTGGCCTTCCGAAAAGTTGGGCAGGAAACAAACTTTGCTTTGGATTGGCGTGCTGTATTTATTGTCTGCATTAGGCTCCGCTGTCGCCCCAGAGGTCTACTCCTTCACATTCTTCCGTTTTATCGGTGGACTTGGTGTCGGAATATCCACAGTGGCAGCACCCATGTTCATCTCCGAAATTGCTCCACCGAACTACCGCGGACGTCTCGCCGGCATGTTTCAATTTAATATCGTCCTCGGTATCCTCATCGCGTTTGTGTCCAATGCGCTTTTGGCAAATATCGGAGAACATGCATGGCGATGGATGCTTGGAGTAGAAGCATTTCCAGCTTTGGCATTCTCCATACTATGTTTTGGACTACCGGAGAGTCCGCGTTGGTTGATCGTACATAAAAAGGATACGGTGGCCGGATTGGATGTCCTGAAAAAAACGAGCGCAGGATTGTCATCCGACGAAGTGGATCGATTGTACCGCGAGATCATCGCATCGGGAGCCGAGCCGAAAACGACAGGAAACATTTTTACACGCCAACTCGTCAGGCCGGTTCTACTCGCATTCCTGATTGCATTTTTCAATCAGCTCTCCGGGATCAACGCTATCTTATATTTTGCACCGCGCATCTTTGAAATGACAGGACTCGCAGCATCAACTGCGTTATTACAATCCATTGGAGTCGGGGTTACAAACCTGATCTTCACCTTCGTAGGTCTGGCACTGATTGATCGGCTGGGTCGAAGAAGCCTCTTGTACATCGGTTCATTTGGATATATCATATCTTTGGGATTAACAACCTGGGCCTTTTCTTCGGGCAACCTCGACATGGTACCGATCTACATTTTCGCATTCATTGCTGCACACGCTATCGGGCAGGGTGCGGTAATCTGGGTATTCATTGCCGAAATTTTCCCAAATCAATATCGCGCGACCGGTCAATCGCTCGGTAGTTTCACACACTGGTTCTTTGCAGCAGGACTCACACTTGTGTTCCCCCTCATGGCAGAAAGACTCGAACCGCAGACGATCTTTGGAATCTTCTTATCGATGATGATCCTTCAACTTATTTGGGTTGCCCTCTTCGTACCCGAAACCAAAGGCATTTCACTCGAAGAATTGGAATCGAAAATGGCAATCCCCAAAGACCAGCAACCAGAATAAGAGCGATACCCTGTCAATCCAGCACGCCCCACATCAACACATCAACACATCAACACGTCCACACATCAACACGTCAACACGTCCCCACATCAACACGTCACTTAAATCAACATCCGCCTCGAGCAATAAAACCCTTCTTGCTTATACCTCAGCGGACTCATTCCAAAAAACCTCTTGAAGAGTTTGCTAAAATGTGCTTCATCGTAGAACTCTTCGCCGTCTGTAAGCTTGAAGAGTGAATGCTCCACAGGATTGAACTGCAAAGTCGCGCGGTGCACCCTATGAATTAGCTGCAACCTTTTAGGGGTCGTCCCTGTAAATTCCCGAAAGAGGTTCACAACGTGTTTCCTTGTATAGCCCGTCTTTTCAAGCGTAGGCAATATTGGTTTGTCAATATGACCGAGGACGTATTGCACAACCTCAGACTGAACGGTCTCTTCAACTTTGGCGGCCAGTTTCGAAAAAAAAGAGACCAGTTCACCCAATGGATCGCTCGAATCCAACAGACGGGCATACAGGTCCCTAAACGCAGGGCCAAAGATGTAGCTTGCGTCAGTGACTCTATTTACCAACTCTTTTTGTGAAATTCCTGTCAGCATGTACAAGCCGGATGGAGTAAAGTGGACAAAAATCCGCCTGATCTCGGGAGTCAAGCGAATATCAAAACTGCGTTCATCAAAGAGCATGACGGATCCCTGGTGAGCGTCAACGATGCTATTGGATAAGAAACTTCCAATATTCAGATTAATCACAAGTGATGCGCCCATTCGTGGAACGATCCTCTCAACGGAGTATCTTACACTACTATCATGCAAATAGCTCCATGATTCAACATAGGGTTGTAGGTGGGAAGGAACCGCATACTTTGCAAACGCAATCTTCTGTTTATCGATGTCGTCTAACGTCTCCGTTAGCCGAAATTGAGGGCCACGCGCAATATCATGGCGGACAGCTGATGTAACCAAACGCCTCATGGAGGCACTCGTGAACGTCAAATCTCCGTCATTAAAATACTTTTCGATCATAGTGAGGTTGGTCTATCTGTACACACTATCGCAGAGTCTTCTTGTAGAAAGAGATTGAGGGTACAAGAATAATCCCGTAAATCACGAGCACTTTGATCAGAATCGACATGTAGCTTTGATCCTTAAAAACCATCAGGCTAACAATGCCTAATGCGGTCGCCAGCTTATACATTCCGTTAACGAAAAACAGCATTGTACGGTTCTCAGACAACACGCTTCTTTTCGGGCGAATTGACAAAACAATGGAGAGAGGTATTGTTGACAACAGCATCAATACCGACACCACCAGCCATGGCTGCGGGCCCCACGAGCGTTGCATCAGGTAACTTCCCGTAGCGAGGACCAGCAACATACTCAAAATCTTCAGCACCCTACCGTACCTCGCCTCATGCTCAAGTGAACCGTCGCGAATTACCGTTAAGACCTCCACCGACCACATTGAAAACATGACGAACGAGGAAATGACATGGATAAAAAGAACTGACAAGTACATACTAGTAAATGTTATGATGTCTGGCTTTTGAAATAATCTCGTCGACGCTCCATTGGTCGTTCGCATGGGTTCCATACTTAACGGCAAGAACCTTTCCATCGCGATCAATCAGAAAATCAGCGGGCAGTCCTGTGTTGCCCCCGTATGGAATAATCGGCGGCATCTTTTTCTTCTGAAAAAGAATCTGGAACAAACTAAACCCTACCGACTTAACAATCGCAAACAATGCTTTTGGATGAATGAGCGCCCGCAGGGATGACTCAACACCAAACTCGACATACAATCTCCTGAATGGATCCGGAACTATATGAAACGGAAAGTCCGATGCATACTTCAATAAATCCTCCGCATGGGAGTGGAACAGGATCACTTCTTTGATATTGTTTCTTTCCAACTCTCCTCTGCGCCTCGCGAAACTTTGCAAATGCAAATTACAAACCGGGCATCCTGCGAACCTGCGGAACTGAAGGTGAACAAGTTTCTCGCCATCGGGCACAGTAACCGTTTTATTTCGGATGGTTTGAAGGTTTAACTCCCTTATATACATGTTCTCAGAAAATCTCATCACAACCATTGACATGATGAGACAAAGATCACACTAATGTACTGCCAGCGCTTGTACAATAGTTACCAATGATCGTTAAGTCACACGAACCATTCTTTGGCCGCTTCTGAGAACTTCATACAAGTACAACGGAACTGTCCATCCCATCCAGATAAATGAAGCGGATATATCCTCGAGGCTGCCAAGGCTTTGGATATAAGAAGTTTTCAATAGCAGTCCCTGAATAACAAATGCAATCGTCACGATGTAACTACGAAGCATCCACTCCTTGTGAAGGAGGAATCGTTTTCTCAACGCGTGATAGTAGGCAATCGCGGTTGAACTAATCCATGCAGTTGCCCAAACCTGCAACGCAAACGCAAATTGCCAGTTCACCTCGTAAGCCGTCGTAAAGGCCAATATTAATGCACTCACGCTGCTTATTAGAATAAAAAAAACGTAGAGCAGGCCAATCACTCGATGAATCCTATAGCTATATTTTCTGAGCTTCTCCCAAAATTGAATAGTGCCAAAAATCAAAGTTCCTGCTCCCGCGGTAACATGAGTTATCAGAATCCATCTGAAGTCGTAATACTTCCCCAAAGCCTCTCGTGTAAATTCAAGATAGTGATGCGCACCATCGAGGAACGTCCATGTAATAAAAGCCACTAACAACCAGATCGAGAATGGAATCAAGTCCGTCCCATCTAACGAGAAAGACTTCTCCGTTTTAACCTTTGCATTCATATTCTGTGATTCAATGCTGCAAAAAAGGACAGGGTACTAGCGTAAATCAATATCCGAAAAACTATTCGGCATGAACCCGCCGAGCGTCGTGCTTGTTATGCAGGAAATCGACCATGTTATGTACTCACGGAAAACTGATGAAGACTTGTCTTGCGGCTTGCGGGTAGCCTTCAAGATCTTTGGAGGAAAATGGAAACTCTGCATCATTGATGCGATCAGACAGGGCATTACTCGTCCTGCGGAAATTCACAAATGGATATCAAGTCCCCCTCGACGCGTGATCGAGATTCAGCTGGCAGAGCTCCTATTCTTCGGCGTGGTCGAACGACAAGCAGAAGATACTTATCCCAGAAAAACTGAATACAGGCTGACCGCCTTGGGCGAAAGCATTCTGCCACTCCTTGATCAACTCGACAAATGGGGAACCGAGCATAAGTATTTCGTGATGGAAAAACAGAACTCCCTGGTTCAGGCGTAACCTGCCGTCAGAAAAAATTTCCGACCACTCATCATTGCGCTTCGAGATCCGAGGATTTTCACTATTTTAGTCGGAGCATGAGCGGCATCTACTATTGCAAATGCTTCATGCCGATAACTGATAAGCAACGCAGAGTGGAACAGGATTCACACCTTCTGGCACAGATCCGACAAGGGAATCGTTTGGCGTTCAACGCGCTGTACCAGCGTCATTGGGAAGGCCTTTACCGATTTGCCTTTGGAATCCTCAGGGATAAGGATCAAGCAAAGGACATCCTGCAGGACATCTTCTTCGCTGTCTGGCGCAATCGCGAGTCACTTGAAATCAAATCCATCGCAGCATATCTGTACAAAGCTGTGAGATATGAAGTGACGCGCGCCCTTCGCAACGGCAAACTCACGGCAGCACACGAAGACTACCTCGCCTCATTGCCATCCTCCGACTCATCTGAAGGTTCGTTGAATCTCGCCGACCTGGAAGAACAGGTGAAGGAAACGCTCGCGAAAATGCCGCGAAAGTCGCGCGAGGTATTCTACCTCAGTCGATTTGAGGATCTCTCAAACAAAGAAATTGCTCAGAAACTCAGCCTGTCGCAACGAACAGTGGAATGGCACATTTCAAGTGCACTACAGCACCTTCGCAACCACTTGGCGACCCTCTCATTACTCTCTATTTCCACGCTTTCGCGGATCGTTGAATTTTTTTGATTTTTTTTCCTGAATCACCCCGTGTGATAGGGTCCTTTTTACTCTTAGAGCTAAACGGATCCTATGACCAAAGAGGAATTTCTAGCCATACTTGACAAAAATCTCAACGGAACGGCCACCGACGCCGAGCGGAGGTTGCTCGACGAATTCTATCGACATCAACTTACGCAATCAGAGCGGGAATGGGCATTCTCCGATTCAGAACGAATCCGCATGGAAATCTTCGAAGCGCTTAATCAAGCGATCGATGCGGAAGAGTTACCCAAAAAATTTATTCAGTCGCGGAGGTGGTTACGCGTAGCTGCATCGGTGACCATACTATTAGCGGCAGCACTCACCCTATACCTCACGCGGAGCACACCCACGCAAATAAATTATATAACAACGAGTACACAACGCGGCGAACAACGAACGGAAACATTGCCCGATGGATCCATTGTTCACTTGAATGCTGAAAGTTCGATCATTTTCCCGGAGACATTTACGTCAACTAACGACCGCAACATCCAACTTACAGGTGAAGCATTCTTCGAAGTCGCTAAAGACGAAACAAAACCCTTTGTCATTCACTCGGCAAATCTCATAACAACGGTACTGGGAACGAGCTTTAACGTCCGCGCCTACCCCGAAGAGTCCACTGTGGCAGTCACAGTGGCGACCGGGCGAGTCAGTATTCGCGCTGGAGGTGATGACAACATCAATCATGTCGAAGAGTTGCTTGTTCCCGGTGAACAAGGCGTGTTCGACAAGCTGTCGACCAGGATTGAAAAATCATCGGTAAATGCCGAAAAGTACCTGGCGTGGAAAGACGGAACCATCCTCATGGAAAACACTTCGCTCGAAGAGGCTGCGGAAATTCTCGGGCGCTGGTACAATGCTGAGTTTGTGTTTCGCAATCCAGAGTTGAAGAAATGCACAATCGACGGAAAATTCCGGAATGACCAATTAGAAAACATTCTCGAGAACCTGCGCTTCCTGGTTGGTTTGGAGTACAGAGTCGAACCAGGCAACCGAATAGTTATCGACGGAAAATCGTGTCACTAAACCCACAACCTATGAACAAGAAGAAAAAACAAACCTGACAACATGAACTAAGAAAAAAAAGCCCGCCCCTGCGGCAACAGGTTTGGGCTTGAAAACCTTATTAACTAAGATTTTACCTACATGAAATCAAATTTACTGAAAACATTGATGTTCGCATCAAGGCAGACTTTTTATGTCTTTTTGCTGCAGGTCGCTGCCATGCAGTTCCTGCTCGCCAACACTTCCTCCAGTCAATCATTGAAGGAGGCCAAGATTGGTATTCACGTTGAAAACGCGACGATAACTCGTGTTTTTGAGGTAATCGAATCGCAAACGCCCTTTGCGTTCACGTACCGGAAGAATACCCTTGGTGACTACCGATTCACCTTCCACCATGACGAGATATCCGTCGAGGAGGTTCTCAACGCGATCTCACGGAAGGCTCAACTGGAGTTCCATCAGATCAACAACAACATCTCGGTGATTAGAGCCCGCGGAAGTCAGGCAGCCCCAAAGATACCTGACCAGGCGCCTGTGGACATTGTGATCACAGGTCAAGTCGTTGATGAAAAAGGCGAACCCATGCCTGGAGCTACGGTCATAATCAAGAACACCTCGATCGGTACGGTTACCGATGTAAACGGGAATTTTACCGTGTCGGCACCGGATGCCAGTGTCGTACTCGTTGTCTCTTTCACGGGTTACAAGTCGCAGGAAATTTCGGTCGGTGGAAGGACGAGTATTCGCATCGAACTGGAACCCGACGTCACGAATCTTAGTGAAGTGGTTGTCATCGGATATGGACAGCAAGACAGGAAGGAAGTGACAACCGCCATTGCAAGCTTCAAACCCACCGCAGAGGATGCACGTCCGGTGCTTGGGCCCGATCAAGTGATGCAAGGCAGAATGCCGGGAGTGCATGTTGGTGCTGGAGCAGGCACACCAGGTAGCGCGGTACGTGTCAGTATCCGCGGTATCGGATCGCTCAGCGGTCAGAACGAACCGCTGTACGTTGTGGATGGCATTCCTTTGGCAAATCACAACGCAGCGATGTTCGACCTCGGCGAAGGGATGAACCCCTTAGCTGAATTGAACCCGAACGACATAGAGTCAATCGAAGTATTGAAGGATGCTGCGGCTGCCGCGATCTACGGTTCGCGCGCAACGAACGGTGTCGTGATCATCACAACCAAGTCAGGAAAACAAGGAGTATCGCGGCTTGATGTAACGGCCAACTTCGGCGTCCAGTCCTTGCCTTACAAGAGTAAACTCGACATGGCCGACTCCGACTTGTACTTGGAAGTCGTGAACGAAGCTATCTACAATTACAATACTCAAAATGGTTTTCAACCTGGCGCCGGAAACTTTGTAGAATATCAAACGCATCCCTATCCGGGGCTTCCTGATACCGACTGGCTTGGCCAGGTCTTGAGAAATGCCCTCACACAGAACCTGAACGTCTCATTCTCCAGCGGAACTGAAAAAACCAAGCTTTATATATCCGCCGGCTATCTCGACCAGGAAGGAATTATCAAGAGCAATCGATTCAGGAAATACAACGCAAAGGTGAACGTACAGCACTCTCCGCTGTCGTGGTTGGAAATCGGCACCAACTCTACATTCAGCTTTACGCGAAATGAACGGATACCAAACGGCGATATCGGCTCATCGATCATGTTGAGAAGTATGGGGCAACGTCCGTATGATCGTCCTTACAAGCCGAATGGAGAATATTACACCGGTGGAACTGAGGAATTAGTGTATCACAACAACCTTCAGATTCTCCACGAACAGGATAACCAACTTGACAACTATCGATATCTCGGAACATTCAATGCCGACATCAAATTCACCCCACATTTGCGTTTAAAGAACTCGTTCGGCATTGACGCGATCTATACCGAAGATTTTACCTACTACAATGAGTTCCATCCCTACGGTGCTGGTCAGGGAAGAATACTCGATGACCGTCGCGTGATTACAAATGGCCTTATCGAGAACACCCTTCACTTTGACAAGTCATTCGGAGACCTGTCGGTAAATGCACTCGTGGGTCATTCATTCCAGAAAATCACGACAAGCACCTCGGCTATCGACGGGCGTGGATTCCCTTCACCTTCTTTCGATGTTATTTCCGTTGCCAGCGAGATTGCAGGTGCGTCGACCGGCTTCGGACAGAATGCACTTGAATCCTATTATGCGCGGACGAACTTCAACTGGGCTGACAAATACCTGTTGTCTCTTTCAATCAGGGCAGACGGCTCCTCCAAGTTCTCGCCTGAAAAAAGATACGGATCATTCCCTTCTGCATCGGTGGGTTGGAATGTTTCGAACGAGTCGTTCTGGTTCCTCGATCGCACTGACTTGAAAGTACGGGGTAGCTACGGAACGACCGGTAACCAAGATGGGATCGGAAGCTATGCATCACAGGCACTCATGAGTGGAGGCAGGAACTACCACAATCAGAGCGGCTTGTCGATCACGACGTTTGGGAATCCTGACCTTACATGGGAAACTGCCGAGCAGTTCGACGTCGGCTTCGATCTTTCATTGTTTGAAGGGAAGATTAACCTGACGGCCGACTACTTTGTGAAGAATACAAAGAACCTCCTCTACAGCATGCCTATTCACGCAACTAGTGGATTCTCAAATGTGACAAGCAATATCGGCTCGATGCAAAACCGTGGGTTGGAATTCCTCGTAAACACACGGCGTCAGTTAGGGCCCGTTGCATGGACCTCCGACTTCAACATTTCTTTCATTCGCAACAAACTCACAGCACTGCTTGGAGACGAGCCTCTTCTAATAGGTGCTAACAGAACACTCAAAGTAGGCGAAGAGGTGGGCAGCTTCTACATGTACAAAATGCTCGGAATATTCCAGTCTGACGAAGAAGTTCCAGCACAGCAGTTTGCACAAGGTGTAAGAGCGGGTGATGTTCACTACGAAGACGTAGACGGAAATGGAATCATCAATGTAGACGACCGACAGATCGTAGGAACTTCCAATCCCGACTTTTACGGCGGATGGTCTAACACATTCCGCTATCGGAATTTCGATTTGACCGCATTCTTCACTTACGCCTATGGTGGAGAAATCTATGCCACATGGAGACTTACAACGGACCGGTTAGGTGCCGGAAAACAAGGGATACGCAAAGAGGAGGCTCTCCATCGTTGGACCGGACCGGGGACAAGCAATGAAGTGCCGCGCGCTATCTACGGAAGCACTCACAACCTCCAAAACTCATCGAGGTTCCTGGAAGACGCTTCCTTCCTTCGCGTCCGCAGCCTCACCCTCGGATATTCGCTCCCGAAACCTCTTCTTGAAAAGCTGCACATGGCGAGGCTACGCGTCTATGTTCAGGGAGACAACCTCGCGTTGTGGACAAAATATTCCGGTATCGATCCTGAAGTCTCGAAAAACTACGACGCCAGATTCATGTCTGACGACAACATGAATCTTCCTCAGCCGAGAACAATCAGCTTTGGTATTAACGCTGGATTCTAACTATCAAACGAAGGTGACTATGAAGTCCTTACTTAAGACATACACGATCCTCACGCTGATCACTTTGACAGCCTGCAGTGATCAACTCGACCTCTTTCCACGATCAGCCGTGTCGGCAACCTCCGAACTTTCGGAGGGCGACGTGGAATCCTTTCTCATTGGTGTTTACGCATCCGTTCAAAACAACCCAGGCAGGGAATCATATATTTACCCTGATCTACTTGGAGGAGACTTGAATGCATCAAGTTCTACCAACGGTGGCGGAACAAATGTATTCATCAGCAACCTGATGAGACCGGAGCACAGCTATGTGGGAGCCACGTGGCGCGGATATTACAGCGCATTATACCAGGTCAACACGCTGATCAAGGCTCTTGAAAAAATGAGTGAAACACCTCGACGACTTCAAATTCGAGGTGTGGCCCATTTCTTCAGGGGATACATTTACTACAATCTCGTGACCCGGTTTGGCGGCGTTCCCATCCTAAGAGAAAACACTCTGGAAAAAATGCCGCGAAATTCTCCAGAGGAAGTGTGGCAGTTCATTGAAGACGAGCTGACCATTGCCATCGAGCACGCTCCCGGCTTCAGCACCGACTTGGGAAGTAACTTCTACTTTGTTTCCAGGGAATCAGCGAAAGCGCTTATGGCTCGTGTCAAACTGGCTCGAGGCAAGAACTCCGAAGCCGCCGCACTTGCTGAGGAACTTATCGCGTTGCCGGCATTCAAGCTCGACAGCTTCGAAAAAATCTTCCGAAACGCAGGGAACACGGAAATCATTTTCGCCTTCAAGAATCAAACGGTCGAGTCAAACATCAACATGTCAACTTTGTTCTACACCTACGCACATCCACAAAGCGGATCGTATGTGTACAAACCGAATCCTGGCGCAATGAACATGTTCGAACCCGGCGATCTGCGGGCTGACATTTCAGTGGACACTTACGAGGGCCTTGACGTCGTCAATAAATACCCCAGCGGTCAACAGGGAACAGATCCATTGATCATTACAAGATTGGCTGAAATGTATCTCATCAGTGCAGAGGCGCAAGGTCTGGCAGGTATCGGCCGGTTGAATGAACTCAGAAATGCTCGCGGAGTTGGTCCTGTGAGTGCAGAAACTGAAGATGAATATCTCAACCTGATTCTTGAAGAGAGAAGAAAGGAATTGTTTGCTGAAGGTTTTCGGTGGATCGATCTCGTCAGGACAGGTAAAGCGCAAGCGGTCATCGGTATTCAAGATCGGGAAGTGGTAATGCCCCTACCTGAGACGGAGTTACTGCTCAACGACCTACTCGAACAAAATCCTGACTATTGATAACGCTTGAATTGAATTGGTATGAACTCCTATATAAAAAACTATAGAACAATCCTTGCGCTGGTAGCATGCCTTATCATTGGAGCATGTGATGATGATGATCCTTCTATTGCTACGCGCGAATATGCACCTGTTACACGTATGTTAATGGAGAATACGGAATTAGTCAGCCACGTCTTCTGGGATACGACCTTTGTCGTCGCGCCCGGTGTGGAAGAGACTGATATACATTATCTCTCCATGAAGGGATTGCCCATGCATCTCTTCATCCTGAAGGCTGACCTCAACCACGCAGGTGTAGAACTCTCACCGATGACTCCCTATGCTACAACGAGTTTCGGCACTCAATCAATTCCTGAAATGATGAAATGGATTGAGAAGCCTGGAAAAAAGGTCGTGGCCGGATTCAATGCAGACTTCTTCGACCTCAACTCCGGTGTACCGCGTGGTGTCGTTCACATTGACGGTGAAATCGTCAAAGATATTCCGATGGTCGGACGGTCGGTCGTCGGACTCGACGGTGAAGGCAATCCCATTATTGTCCACTCCGATGACTACTCCTCCGTCAAGGATCAACTCGTTGATGCACTCGGCGCAAGTAACATTCTCGTGAAGGACTATGCGCCTGCACCGATTCCGGGAGATGCCGTACTCGTTGATCCGGAGCCTCGTACTGCCGTCGGATTCACTGAAGACAGGGAAGTGTACTTCATCGTTGTTGATGGCCGGAAGTTCGAGTATTCAAATGGAATGTCTTTGGCGGAAGTCGCCGAGGTTTTCATGGCATTGGGTGCCAAAGACGCTACCAATCTAGATGGAGGTGGCTCGTCCACTTTTGTCACCCGTCACTCGGTTGCTGACATACTGCACGTGAGAAACCGTCCCTCCGATGGAAGCCCTCGTCCCGTAGGTAACGGTTGGGCTATACTTGTTAACGCCAACTAATGAAGACAAAACTTGCACACCATGAAATCAATTCGATATATCATCATAGCTGCTCTCTGCGCGGTGTTTATCACCTGCTCGTCCGACGAAGATTCACCTGTTCGTGACACTTCCCCTTTCCTCATGGCAGTGTCGCCAATTCAAGGGCAACCCGAGGAGGTGATCCGGATCCAGGGAAGAAACTTCAGTCGGGCGAGAGAGAACAACGAAGTAACTTTTAACGACAAGCCCGCAATAGTCCTCGAAGCAAGTCACAACGAGCTACAGGTTGTTGTCCCATCCGGCGAAGGCGAAGCAAAGGTCTATCTGCGCGTAGGTGGTAAGGAAGCGAAAGGTTCAACCCCTACCTTCAAATATCTGGCCTTCACAGATTACCTTGTTGGAACTTTAGCGGGAAACGAAACTTTCGGCCTGGTGGATGGCACGGGAAGCGAAGCGCAATTCCGAAATCCGGAGGGTGTGACCATCACGCCCGATGGAGACATCATCGTCGCTGACAGAAGTAACAACAGTATTCGGCGAGTTACGACCGATGGCGTGGTCACAACGATCATCGGAGACGGATCTGCCGGGTTTGCCGACGGAGATGTTTCAGTCGCGAAACTTAGTTACCCATGGAAGACCTGCGTAGACAAAGACGGGAACATCTACGTCGTTGACAACCGGAATCATGCTATCCGCAAGATTTCAACCACCGGACTTGTGAGTACAATCGCAGGTACTGGCGCTGCAGGATATGCTGATGGCCCCGGCGCTGAGGCACAGTTCAACGCCCCGACAGATATCGCTGTAGATGACAACGGCATCCTCTACGTAGCCGACAACTCGAACCACAAAATCCGGAAGATCACTCCATCAGGTGAGGTCAGTACATTGGCGGGAGGTGCGGCAGGTTTCAGCGATGGGCCGACGGCCAGCGCCTTGTTCAGAAATCCATCGGGAATTGCATTGGATAACGCCGGAAATATTTATGTTGCCGACCGATTGAATCACAGGATCCGCAAGATCGATGTCACGTCAGGTCAAGTGACGACTATCGCCGGAGCGGGGACTACGGGTTCACGAGATGGTGCAGCCGGAGAAGCACAATTCAACAATCCCTACGGAGTCGTAGTGGGCGAAGATGGATCAGTGATCGTCGCGGATCTCAACAACAATAAGATCCGCCTGATCGAAAATGGAAATGTGTCGACCGTGGCAGGCAGTAGCACCGGATTCCTCGATGGAGCCGGCGTGATCGCCAAGTTCAGTTCTCCAACAGACGTGGCCGTCCTGAACGGAATCATCTATGTCGCCGATCTGGGGAACCACAGGGTTAGAAAGGTTTATAAAAAATAGATGTCAGTGAAGAAGGTTATCGCCATTGCGTGGTTCGTGGTCTGCGGCATGTTGCCGCAGACCACTTTCGCCCAAATAGAAGGATTCAACAACATTAAATGGACTACCGAGGCTGTCGCCCCGGGTATTACCTGGAAACACGCCCATACCGATGCACTTCCAGGTGGCCAACAAAACATCAACATCCTCGAAATAGACACAAGGAAGCGCAAAGCAACATTGGTCTATGATAAAGACAGAAACAGACCAACGAGCGAATTGTCACGCGAAGTCAAGGCGCTTGCTTCGGTGAACGCCGGATTCTTCGACATGAAGAATGGAGGTTCAACTGCTTACATTAAAGTGGATGGAACTGTACCAGACAAAGATACTCTCAAGTGGAAGAAGCATCCTCGATACGATGGCGCGCTTATCATTACCACAAAGGGCAAGTTCGTCATAGACAAGAGAACTCATTACAGGACCTACACCAGTAACAAGAAGTATGACGACGTCCTGATCACCGGAAACCTGCTGATGGATGACGGAAAAAAGGTTGCACTCGACGATGGTTCCTTCGTTACGACAAAACATCCCCGGACGTGTTTGGGAATCGTATCGAAGAACAAAATCCTATTGGTCACCGTCGATGGAAGATTTGAGCAAGCAAAGGGTATGGATTTGAATGAGTTGACCAACCTGATGATGTCACTTGGATGCACGGAAGCCATTAATCTCGACGGAGGCGGATCTACGACGATGTGGATACACGACCGCGGCGTTGTCAATGTACCTTCCGATAACAAAAAGTTTGATCACGAAGGAGAGCGCCCGGTTTCCAACATCATTGCCATTCACTGAATTTCAAATACTCGGCGGCTTCAACAATTGAAGACATGAACGCAAGATTACTTCTGACCTGTATCGTCTTTTACTGCAGCATCGCGAATGCTCAAGAGATTCAGTACATTGACGCGAGAACGCTGAACCTTTACGGGAAAGCTCACTCCGGAGGCGCGCACTATCACCGCGTCGACACCGCGCGATACAGTGACATGCCGCGATCCGTCAAACGTCTCTCGACACAAGCATCAGGTCTTTGTATAGCATTCAAAACGAATAGCCGAGAGATCCATGCAAGATGGAGTACGCCTATCACGCGGACACTCAGAAACCTACCCGCAGTCGCCAGCCACGGATTGGATCTCTACATCCGTAGGGATGGCCAGTGGGTATTTGCAGGAGCCGCGGTGCCTCATGACAGCGTCAGCACACGTCGCATTGTCGGGAATATGGCTGAAGGGGAAAAAGAATGTCTGTTATTCCTTCCATTATATGCGGAACTCTTCAACCTGGAAATTGGCGTGCAGCCTGGTAGTACACTCGAGTCACTGTCCATACCATGGAAAGGAAAGGTCGTCATCTACGGATCCAGTATCACGCAAGGCGCATCAGCCTCTCGACCCGGGATGTCATATCCTTCGATTCTATCCCGCCACCTTGGATACGAATTCGTAAACCTGGGATTCAGCGGAAGTGGCAAGATGGAAGAGAGCGTAAGTCGCATGATCGCCGACATCAAAGAAGTGGACTTATTCATCCTCGACTGCGCAGCGAATCCTTCACCCCAACAAATCGAGGAGCGTACCGAGAGCTTCGTTAAATACATTCGTCAACACCATCCGAACGTGCCTATTCTGATGATTGCAAGCGTAGTACGAGAAGGTAGTAACTTCGATAGCAATGTGCGTGAAATGGTGACTGGGCAAAATTCGAACTTTGAAAAAGCATACAAACGACTCCTGGCATCTGGAGTCAAGAACCTGCACTTCATCAAAGGTGACGAGTTGCTTGGACGCGACCACGAGGGCACGATAGACGGAACCCATCCGAATGACTTAGGATTTGATCGAATGGTTAAAGTAATCGAGCCGCGAGTGCGGAAGTTACTGAGGAAGTGACAGCCTGTCTCCTATACCTTCTTCCACCATTTGATCACAACCGGACCGATCAGACCTGCTTCAATTAATGGAGCCTCGGCAAACGGTGTCGACCATGCATTCGGCAATCTGGCGATGTTCGACCTTGCCTCTCGATACTCTTTCGGTCTCTTCGCGTCGCCCACGAGCCAGTTGTTGATGCTGTTGACAACAGACACGACAAGTTGGTTCGTCCCAGGCTTAAGTTTACCTGTGATATCAAGTCGGGTGGAAGGAGACCAGTGAAAACCTATTCGTTCTCCATTAAGAAAGACTTCGGCGATCTCCTTTACATTGTTCAATTCAAGCGTAACAATCTGACTCTCCCGAAGCGCATTCGCGCTCACATCGAATGAGTGGGTGTAAGTGACGGTGCCAGAATAGTAGCGAATTGTTTCTTCCGGCGATTCATGCAAGGAGGCCAAACCGTTCATGGTATCCCTGACGGGAGCGTTTCCGGTCTTGTGACCAAAGCGCAGTTCCCACGGGCCGGAGAGGGTCTGTGTCGGATGAGAAGACTTAACAGCCAGGCCGTGCGGTGTGGAAACCATATCCAACTCCATGGGTATTGGTAGTGGTGTGCCTGATTGGTCTTCTCTGAATACTATAAAACATGAAGCTTTGGGACTGAGCGGAAGTGGAATTGTCGTCGCACCATCCTTCACTTCATAATGGCGAATTGGCGTAACAGAACCCGTCTCAGGGTCCCACCATTCCGGAATCTTCCCTGTCACTCGAAAAGCACACGTACCAGTAATCTTCTCATTGCTACGGTTCCAGACAAAATAGATGTCGGCGTCCTTCGTCCGTCGATGGATGAAATCAATTGCACTGCCACCTTCACGTCCGGATAGTTGCACATCAGGGATTATCGACTTCTCTCCCAGCACTTCGCGTACAGTCATGCCGGATATTACCATGCCCTTGCCGTGATTGTTCTTCGTCGTATTGTTCGCCCACAGCCTGGAGGCGATGTCCTGAATCTCCCGATCATTATTCTCAAAATCGTTAAGTCTATAACCGCGCAAGGGCTTTGGTCCGATGATCGTCGCGCCGGCGGAAACCAATGATTGCAGTTTCTTCAAGACCTCGAGGTTGATCGATTCCTCGTCAGGAAGTACCAGCACCTCGTACGTCTGACCATGTGGAAGGACAATCTTCCCATCTCGCACTTCCATTTTATTGAGAATAATGTCTGAGTTGACAACATCGTAGTCATACCCAAATCCCAGATCCTCGGGAATGTGTTTAGGCGCGACGAAATTTGGCGCGCGATCTCCATAATAAAAGGCCACATCGCCGACAAAGTTTCCCTGTTGGAGAAGGTGGCTGCAGCGCGCGAGGTACTCATGAAACGGTGCCGACTTGTCCCACCATCCGTTAGTCGTGTTGATCAGGGTACCAAAGTTGTAAACCCATCCCGGAGTTCCCGATTCAGGAGGTGTGTGTGGGAATGTGTGGTACACAAACCGATTCAGTCCTTCACACATCGCTCGATCGGCCAACGGTTTCAATTCTCCCGGACCTTCCTGCCACAGCCAAACGCTGGTGAACGCCTCGGCCTCGACATACTTCTGATTGTAGATATGAGAAGCGCTGGCGATTCCCTTAACGATCTGCAGTTTATCCAACTGAGGGTGTTTATTCCAGAATTCGCCGCGTGGAACCGTAAGAGATCCCAAGGCCTTGAGGTCTTCAAAAGGCACGTTGTGAATCGGCTGACCAGGCCCACCAGCTTCCGCGTGAAAGCCAAGGCCTTCTCTTTCGCAGAGTTCCCGCCCTGTTGCGTAATGATTCTCAATAATCATGTCCGAAAGAAGTTTGTTGAAATCGAACATGAATCTATCCGACTGTTCACGGCCGCCAACTGAAAAGCCGTCAAGGATTGGTAAGTACTTCGTGATACTGTAACCGTTCCGTGCTTGAAACTCATCTGGGAGCGTGGGCGTCCACACGGCGGAATTCACTTCGTAGCTGTCCTCATATAAATACTTCAAAGACCTGTTACGAAGATCACCCAAACCTTCCTTCAGTCGCTGCAGTATATAATTGAGATTTGCTTCCTGGGCCTCGCGACTGAAATGGTCGAGCATCAGTCCATTTGAGTTCGGACTTGGCAGCATGAGGGGTTGACCCGTTGGCGCACAAACATATCGAACGATACGCCACTTTCCTTCTGGAAGTCTCCACGTAAGGCGACCTTTTCGGAATTGCTTGCTGAGATCAATGACATCAGCCGCACTCGCAATTGACGAGTCCGCTTTGACGGGATGAGCTACCACTGCCACTTCCCTGTAGAATAAAGGAAGACCAGTAGCGGGATCGTTGTGCAGGATCATGTCCCTCCTGCCGAGTTTTGCAGGTATTGTGGGGAAAGGAATCGCCCCGGCAAACCGCACCGGTCCTTGGACAACGGTGTCGCTACTGAACAAACCCATGGCGCCGTGCTCCGGTTTGACCCAGGCACCACCTGCATTCCAACTGCTAGAACTTACAAGTCCAAGTTCGAGTCCTATCCTATCGGCCTCTCTGACTGCGTGAGCGATAGCCTGAAGGGATTCGTCGCTGAGAAAGGCGGGACCTGCAGGCATAATGCGCGCAGGATCAACCGTGGATCCGACGTCCCAAATGTCGAAGCCACCCATTCCCTTTCGCTTCGCTTCTTCAAGCTCGTAGGTAATCTGCGACAAGCTGAAGTTGCCATTCACCCAAGGCCAAAGTCCTTTTGGTCTGGCTTCAAGCGGCGGGTTTACAAAACCTTTGTGAAGATCATCAATGTCGACTGATGACGAGACTTGTGCGATTGCGCTGACAACCGAGCCAAAAATCAAAAGGGCTGTCACCAGCCGGGTAACAAGACGTACGAACCGAAAATTAGTAGCTTTCATGTTCGCAATTTGTCAATCGCGAACGAGCCAACTATCCTGACCTTTCAGGTTCGATTATTTTGTATGCTTCAACGCTTCGCGAATCTTCGGGGCTATCTTGGTTCCAAAGATTTCAATTGACTTCATCAGCGATTCATGTGAAGGGCCACCAACGTCCATATGTGCGGAAAAACGCGTGAGCCCAAACATTTCATGCATCTGCAGAATCTTTTCAACAGACTCGTTCACATCTCCGATGATGTAAGCACCCTGTCGGCTGCGGCCGAAATCAAATTGTTCGCGGCTAAACGGTGGCCATCCGCGACTTTGTCCTACGCGCGTCATCTGGGCGGCATAGACAGGAAAATATTCGTCTGCGGTCTGCTGACTGTCCTCGCCAAAGAAACTGTGCATATGCACACCAACCTGGAACCGATTCATGTCATGACCAAACTTCTCATACAACTCTCTATAATACCTGAAGAGCGGTTTGAACTGTGCCGGGTTTCCACCGATGATAGCAAAAATCACGGGTAGACCGAGACGTGCTGCCCGCACTACGGACTCGGGTGTCCCTCCCACTGCAATCCATATTGGCAATTCATTTGTCGCACGAGGAAGCACCTGTTGTTGGTGTAAAGCAGGTCGAAATCTTCCTTTCCATGTAATGGGGTCTTCTCTGTTAATCTTCAAGAGAAGTTCAAGCTTCTCTTCAAAAAGGGTATCATAATCCTTAAGATCATATCCAAACAGCGGAAATGATTCAATAAAACTTCCGCGTCCGGCTACAATCTCAGCTCTGCCATTACTGATCTGATCGACAGTCGCAAAACTCTGATAGACCCTAACCGGATCCGACGAGCTCAGAACCGTTACGGCACTTCCCAACTTGATCCTCTTTGTCACGGTCGCGGCGGCTGCCAGGATAATCTCGGGAACTGACACGGCGTAGTCTGGGCGATGGTGTTCGCCAATTCCAAAAAAGTCGATACCCACTTCGTCCATGAGTTTGATCTCCTCGATCAACTCACGCAAACGATTTCCGGCAGGGAGGGGATGTCCTTTTTCGTCATAGTGATTGTCCCCAAACATGCCAATTCCCAATTCCATAGTATATGATAAGGTTGCTTGCAATCAACAACAATAAGCAACTTAAATGGTTCCCGCCACTCCAGCGACGCCAATCTTCCAGATTTTTATCCAAAAGGAAAGCTACCTTGCTTTGGAGGATTTGACTCGTTATGGTTTCTTGCCGATCATGTCCTTTTCAGTCTTGATCAGCCCTACCATTCTTTCAATTGCCCGGTAAAGACCCAAACCATACTTCGCGGACCTGAACTCCGGGGCAATATCATCGCTTATGATTTGTGCAGCGATTTCGTCAGTGAGAACGCGCTCGAGACCTATTCCAACTTCAATCCTTACCTTTCTTTCCTCTCTGGCTATAGTGATCAAAATCCCATCATCATGTGTCGCGCGTCCGAGTCCTGAAGCCTCTGCCATTCTGATCGACAAATCTTCAATCTTTTCACCGTTCAGGCTTGGAACGGTCAGGACAGCAAGCTGCGAACCTACCTCGGTCTCAAGACTGTTAATTAATGTCATCAAACTATCCTCTTGTGCGTCGGATAACAAGTCTGCATTGTCTGTGATGCGCGCTTGCAATGCATACCCGTGATCTGAACTCCGGGGTGTCTGACAGGCTACAACAAGCCCGACAAAAACTACCAGTGCACAAGAGGCTGATTTCATATCGCGTGGAGATTTAGTTGTTAACTGACGCTCTTCCAATTTGCTGAAAAAATGCAAAAGAAGCGAACAATCGAGACCCGAAACCTTTTAATGGTTTAGCCTGTTAATATCCATGTCTGGTCCCGAACGAACACGCATGAATATCCACGACATCAAACCGACACCGGAACTCCGGTCCTTCATATCGGGATATAAGATAATCGAGAGTGACACAGACCGCATCAACCGCGTATTGCCAGACACCTCGCTTGCATTGGCTTTTCGCCTGAGGGGAGAAAATACTTACCACAAAGACGACGAAAGCAAGACATTGCCCACCATCACAGTCTCCGGCCTTTGCAAGTCTCCGCGCCTCATCGGATACGCAAGCAATACTTCTACCCTCGTCGTTCGGTTCAAGGTAGGCGGCGCGTCGGCATTCTTCCGAGATCCTCTTCATCACCTGTTCGCGGAAAGCGTTTCACTCGATGAACTCATTCCTCCATCTGAGGTATCGAAAATCAACGATCAGATACACGAGGCAAGTAACTATACTGAGGCTATCGCCATCGTTGAAAGATTTCTACTCAGAATGATCTCGCAACCCGCATCGGACAAACTCGTTACTGCCGCCGTTGACCGCATCACTCACAGCAATGGTTTTGTCAGAATAAGGGAGCTCGCTGACGACCTCTGCATAAGTCAAGACGCTTTCGAAAAACGCTTTCGAAAAATAGTTGGCGCCACTCCGAAACAATTCGCCTCAATCGTCAGACTGTCAACCATCGTAAAACACACACGCCAACGCGATCAACTCTTAGACGCAGCCCTCAACACCGGCTTCTTCGACCAAGCACACTTCATCAAAGCCTTCAAGGAATTCACCGGCCAAACCCCAAGCGAATTCGTTCAGTCCGGCCAAGCCTGGTAACATTCGCACATTCGCACACTAACACATTAGCACATTA
>Ga0065721_10049283_pt1 | contig 39121 bp, 35 predicted proteins | sample Mesricmetagenome_FD_59108 | JGI IMG/M metagenome (GOLD analysis project Ga0065721, IMG submission 59108) | Mesophilic microbial community from rice straw/compost enrichment Sample: eDNA_1 v2 (version 2) | ecosystem: Engineered > Solid waste > Grass > Composting > Bioreactor | place: USA: Davis... | reverse complement strand
CGAGCCGCTGCTGCCCAACGGCACGGCGGGCATGCTGGCCGCCATCCCGCTGCTGATCGGGCTCTTCTTCGGCATCGAGGCCGCCACCGAGATCGGCGACGAGGTGAAGGACGGCAAGAAGACCATCCCGCTCGGCATCGGCCTTTCGATCCTGAGCGCCGTCGCGCTCTACCTAATGGTCGCGGTGGTCGCGATCGGGGTGCTGGGTCCCGAGGCCCTGGCCAAGAGCGAAACCCCGCTGCTCGACGCCGCCCAGCCCTTCATGGGCCCGGTCGCCAAGCCGCTGATCGTGGTGGCGGCTGTGGTCGCCATCTGCAAGTCGATCAACTCGCTCTATCTGGGCTTCTCGCGCAGCCTCTTCGCCATGGCCCGCCAGGGGATGCTGCCGTCCGCCCTGGCGCGGGTGCATGAGAAGCATGGCACACCGCACTACGCCCTGCTGGCCATTCTGGTGGTCACGTCCCTGGGCCTGCTGGCCCCGATGAACCTGACCAGCCTCTTCCTGGCGGTGAACATCCCGACCTTGCTCAAATATGCGGCCACCTGCATCTCGGCGACGGTGGTGGTGCGCAAGCATCCGGAGATCTACCAGGCGGCCCGCTTCAAGCTCTCGCCCGGCACGACCATCGGCTGGGCCTATGCCGGCTGCGTGGCGGCGCTCGTGGTGGCCGTTCTGGGTTTCCAGGCCGACTGGACGCCCTATGCCGCCCTGGCGGTCTGGGCCGCGCTCGGGATCGCCTACTACGCCGTCGCTCCGAAGAAGGCCTATGCGTGATGCGCATCATCGACCGCGAGGAAGTCGCCCGCCGGCTCACCTATGAGCTCTGCATTCCCATTGTCCGCGAGGCGATGATCGCCTTTTCCACGGGCGAGACACGCCAGCTGCTGCGCTCGATCATCCCGTTGGCGGACGGGCGGATGTTCGGGATCATGCCCGGCGCGCTTGGAGAGCGCGCGCCGTTCGGCGCCAAGGTCATCAGCGTCTTCCCCGAGAACTTCGCCAAGGGGCGGCAGTCTCATCAGGGGCTGGTCGTCCTCTTCGAGCCGGAGAACGGCGCGCCGGTCTGCGTCGTGCATGCGGGGGAGGTGACTGCGATCCGCACCGCCGCGGCGAGCGCCGTCGCCACCGATGCCCTGGCGCGGGCGGACGCGCGGCGGCTCGCCCTGCTGGGCTATGGCGAGCAGGCGGCGACCCACGCCCGCGCCATCTCCGAGGTCCGTGACTTGACGGAGATCACCGTCTGGGGCCGTTCGGCCGAGCGGGCGCAGGACTTCGCCACGGCGATGACCGAGGAACTGGGGCTGCCCGTCGTGGCCTCGCCGGATGCGCGTTCGGCCGTGGCCGAGGCGGACATCATCTGCACGGTCAGCGCCGCCAAGGAGCCGATCCTGGCCGGCGCCTGGGTGAGGCCCGGAACCCACGTCAACGTCGTGGGGTCGAGCTATGCCGGCCCGGTCGAGGTCGACAACGATCTCGTCGTGGGTTCGCGTTTCATCGCCGACAGCCGCGAAGGCGTGTTGGCCCAGGGCGCGGAATTCCTGAACGCCAGGGCGGCTGGGCTGATCGACGACAGCCATGTGGTCGCCGAGATCGGCCAGGTCCTCGCCGGCCAGGCGGCGGGGCGGCAGAGCGCCGAACAGATCACCGTCTACAAGTCCCTCGGCCATGTGGTGCAGGACCTCGCCAGCGCCTGGGCCCTTTACAAGCAAGTGGAAAACGCCTGATGCGTCTGCGTCTTTGCCTCGCCGCCGCGCTGCTGGCCACGGTCAGCCATGCCTCGCTCGCCCAGGCCCAGGAACGCTTCGAAGTGCTGCTGAAGCCGGGCCCGGCCGACCAGCCGGAGGGCGTGGGCCACCTGGACGTGACGCTGCGGATCTCGGGCGCGAACGTGGCGGCGGGCGCGCCCCTGCTCACCCTGCCGGTGGTGATCGCCAATACCGCGACCGTGGCGACCACCTTGAAGGATCTCAAGGCTGTCGATGCGGCCGGCGAGGTCCCGCTAACCTTCAAGGATGATCCGGTCTCGCTGGTCTACGCCCGCCACTGGACGGCCGCACGGCCCATCAAGGGCGATCTCACCGTCAGCTATCGCGCGCCGATCGACAACACGCCGCCCAAGCGGGGCTCCGGCCCGCCCTACCAGCTCCGGACCGAGGGCGGCGGCCTCTCGGCGGTCGGCAACACCTTCATTCTGCTGCTAGAGAACCGCGAGCCCTATGACGTGAAGGTCCGCTGGGACCTGAGCGCCCTGCGCGCCGGATCATCGGCGACGTCCAGCTATGGAGACGGTGACGTCAGCCTCGGCGTCGGACCGGCCGCCCGGCTCGCCACGACGGTCTTCATGGCCGGGCCGATGCATCGCTATCCCGAGACGGGCAAGAGCAACTTCTCGGCCGTCTGGTTGGGCTCGCCGCCCTTCGATCCGGTCCCGACCATGGTCTGGACCGAGAAGCTGCACGGCTGGATGACCAAGTTCTTCCGCGATCCGTCCGAGCCGCCCTATCGCGTCTTCCTCCGCTACAATCCGATCAACGCCGGCGGCGGCGCGGCGCTGACTAATTCCTTCCTGACGACCTACGGCAAGACCGGGTCTGGCGAGGCGCTGAAGGGCACCCTGGCCCACGAGATGATCCATACCTGGACCTCGGTCGACGGTCCCGGCCAGTGGTTCGGTGAGGGAAATGCGGTGTTTTATCAAGCGCTTCTGCCGATGCGTGCAGGCTTGCTTTCACCCGACGAGTACCTCGCCGACATCAACGACACGGCGCGGCGATACTATTCTAACGCCCTCAACGACACGCCCAACGACCAGATCGCCCCGCGCTTCTGGGAGGATACACGGGTCCGGGTGCTGCCCTACGATCGCGGCGCCATGTACTTCGCCGTGCTCGACGGAAAGATCCGCAAGGGCTCCGGCGGCAAGCGGTCGGTCGACGACCTGGTCATCGAGATGGTCGAGCGTGAGCGCAAGGGCCTTTCGACAGACGAGGCCGCCTGGCTGCAGCTGCTGGAGCGCGAACTCGGCCAGGCGGGTGCGGATGTCCACGCCGCCATGCTGCGCGGCGAGCTGATGCTGCCGGAGCCGGACGGGTTCGGGCCCTGCTTCACCCGGACGACGGGCAAGGTCCGCCGTTTCGAGCTGGGCTTCGAGCCCAAGTCGCTGGTCGGCGACATCAAGACGATCCGGGGCCTGCAGCCCGGCTCAGAGGCCGCCAAGGCCGGCCTGCGCGATGGCGACGTCGTCACCTACGCCCAGGCGCTGGACGCCTTGCAGGGCGATCCGGACGCCAAGCTCACGCTCCAGACCACGCGCGACGGCAAGACCTTCCCGATCAGCTATCTGCCCCGCGGCGAGGAGGTGGAGGTCTATCAGTGGAAGCGCGTGGCTGGCGTGCCCGACAGCGCTTGCGCCCGCTAAGATGTTGAAAAGACGGGGCGCTCAACGCCCCGTCACGAAGGCGCGGACGTCGTCTGCAAGGGCCTTGAGCGCGGCCTCGTTGGTATAGGCCATGTGCCCGCCCTCATACTCGCGCAAGGTCACGCGCTCGGGCGGCAGGACACCCTTGGCCTTCAGATAGCGCGCGGGGCCCACGGTGGTGGTGGTGTCGTAGAGGCCGGTGCCGATCATCAGGCGGAACTTCGGGTTGGCCTTCAGGGCGCGGCCAAAATTTGCCTGATAATCAAAGTCATCGAACGGCCCGCCGATGCCGCTGGTGGGCGACCAGTCCCAGTCGCGCGTGTCCGGCGCGGCCATGCGGTACTCGCCGACCGGAAGGGTGACTCCCAGTTCCTTGGTCAGATGCTCGGTCAGCGAGGGCTGGACCATGTCCATGACCTTGCCGAAGGGATCAGCCGGGCGCTGGCCGGCCGCGGCGGCTGGGCCCGCATAGCGCGCATCGTACATGCCGAGCACGAGGCCCTTGTCCTTCAGGAGCTCGCGGACGAAATCGACCTTGGTGATGATCAGGTCGTGCGTCAGATAGTATTCGGCGCTGACGCCGGTGAATTCTTCCAGGCGCTGAGCAATGCGGCGGCGCTCAGCCTCGGGCAATTCCGCACCTTTGACCAGGGCCTGTAGGTAGTCACCCATGCCGAATTCATAGGCGTCGTCGACGAAATCCGAGATCGACTTGCCCTTGGTGTCGGCGCGGCCGTGATAGGCGGCGATGGCCGCCAGGGCGGTGATGTTGGTTCCGAAGGAGACCGCGTTGGCCGGCCGCTGGCTGGTCTCGATCATATTCACCGCCTGGCCGAGCAGCATGACCCCGTCGAGAGGCATGGTCTTCGCAAGCTCGCCCGCCATGACGGCGGCCCGCAGGGTGCCGTAGCTTTCGCCCAGGAGGTACTTCGGGGAAGCCTCGCGGCCATTGGCCTTGAGCCAGGCCTCGACGAAGCGCGAGACGGCGGCCGCGTCGCCTTCGACATCGTAGACGTCGGCCCGCTTGCCGGCCGGGAGGAGGCGGCTGAAGCCGGTCTCCGGAGGATCGATGAAGACCAGGTCGGCGACGTCCAGCACCGTATAGGCGTTGTCTACAACCTTGTAAGGATTGGGGATTTCGACCGTAGGGTCCTGAGGCGGGGCGATGCGGCGGGGGCCGAATGCGCCCATGTGCAGCCAGGCCGATGCGGTGGAGGGGCCGCCGTTGAAGAGGAAGATCACCGGCCGGGCGGCCTGATCCTTCACCCCCTCGGCGACATAGGAGGTGGTGACGAAGCGGGCATAGGGCTCGCCCTTGTCATTGCGCACGACCGTCTCGCCGACAGTGGCCAAGTATTTGATTTTCTTGCCGTTGAAAGTTCCGGAGTGATGAGTCTCAAACCGGATCGGGGCGGTCTGCGCCGCCGCCGGGGCGGGCGCCTCGGCGAACGCGGCAGGCGCCGTCACGGACAGGAGGACGAGGGCGAGGGCGGCGGGCTTCAGGCGCACGCGGACACTCCGTAACTGGAGGAAAACCTGGGCTCTATCGGCAGGTTAAGCAGGCGGGCCTGCATTATCTTGTCGAACTTGGGATAGCGGCGCCTTTCTGGAGGGGCGTTTATGCAGTCGCCAAGCGGCGCCCTGCATCGTCCATGCGGGAGCGCGCCGCAAAGGGCGATGTCTATCTGCAGAGGATCGAGCTCATCGTCACCCTATCGGCAGCTCGCATAAGCTATCGGCAGATGCCGAACGCCGCGACTAAGCCATGTGCGGCCTGGTGCCCGCAGGGGTGAGTTCGGCAAGAATTTCCGAGCCGCGCCGTTATCGTGCTCTGGTTCACGGGGGACGATTTATGCAGGCAGGTCTGCGCGCTCTGATGGTCGGGGGATGCCTCGCGGCCCTGGTCGCGGGCCCGGCGCAGGCCGGACCTTCGGAGAGCGAGAAGCTCGACGCCTTCATCGCCGCAGCCCGCGCCTCCGACCTCTCATTCGATCCGACCAGGCGGACAGAGGTCGAGCGCACCGGCGCCGAGGCCGGATGGACCCCGACCAACGACGCCTATCGCGAAGTCGAGGCCAAGCGGCTCGCGGCGCGGCTCGACGAACTGCCGCGTGCGGTGGACCGCGGCCGGCTCAACGCCTCGGGCCAGATCGCCTACGACATCTACAAGGCCGGGCTCGAAGCCGATCTCCTGGAGGCGCGGACCTATCCGAACGCCTATTTCCTCGGCGCGAGCCCGTTCAACGCCGCCCAGGACCTGCCGAGCGTGCTCATGGGCGCGCACACGATCAAGAGCGAGCAGGATGCGCGGAACTACATCGCGCGCCTGAACGCCCTACCGAAGGTGCTGGAGGGGGCGATCGCCGACGCCAAGGCCCGAGAAGCCCGAGGCGTGACCATGATCAAGAGCGCCTTCTCTCAGAGCGAGTCTGTCGGCCGACGGTTCGCCAACGGCGCGCCATGCGCAGGCGAGGGCGAGAACCCGCTCTGGAGCGACTTCCGGGCGAAGGTGACCGCTGCGGACCTTCCGGCGCCCGCCCGCGAGAGCCTGCTCACCGACGGGCGGACGGTGCTGTCGGGAACGGTCTGCCCCGCCTATGCGAAGTTCGCGACGGAGGTCGCGGGCATGGAGGCGGGCGGGCGGACGCAAGGCCTGTGGTCGACGCCCAACGGCGATAGGCTTTATGCCGATCTCGTCGAACTGAGCCTGACCACGCGCGCCGATCCCAACGAGATCCACGAGATCGGCCTGCGCGAGGTGGCCAGGACCGAGGCCGAGATCCGGGCCATGATGGTCAAGGTCGGCTTCAAGGGCGATCTCGCCGCCTTCAATAGATGGCTTCAGGATGCGCCCGAGGTCTCGCTGCCCAACACCGAGAAGGGCCGAGCCGCCTATTTGGCCAAGGCGCGGGGCCTCGTGGCGGGCATCTATCCCAAGCTGCCGGCCTATTTCGAAGCCGTGCCGAAGACGCAGCTGAAGGTCGAGCCGACGACACACGACCCGAGTGGGGCGCCGGACACCACCGCGTCCTACTACACGCCTGGACGCGCGGACGGCTCCAAGGCGGCGACCTATCATCTGGGCGTGCCCAAGGCTGCGCGGATCGAGACCTGGTCGCTGGCGACGACGGCCTATCACGAGGGCGTCCCCGGCCACCACCTGCAGACCGCCATCGCCGCCGAGCAGGGGGAGGGCGAGGGCCGCCGCTTCTATCCCGCCTATGCCGAAGGCTGGGCGCTCTATGCCGAGGCGCTGGCTGCGGAGATGGGCGGCTATGACGGCGACGACTATGCGCGGATCGGTTGGCTGCAGCAGAAGCTGACCCGCGCGGTGCGGGTGGTGGTCGACACCGGCCTCAACGCCAAGCGCTGGACGCCGGAACAGGCCACCGCCTACCAGCTGGCGCACATGGGCCGCGAGGAAGGCCTGCGGCGGTTCCTCAACTGGCCGGGCCAGGGCCTCGCCTATTACTGGGGCTATCTCGAATTCGTGCGTCTGCGCGAGAAGGCGCAGGCTCAGCTGGGGGACCGGTTCGACATCCGGCGGTTCCATTCCGTGGTGCTGAGGGATGGACCAGCGCCGTTCTCGGTGTTGGAGCGGCAGGTGGACGCCTGGATCGCGGCGGAGAAGGGGCGATGAGCTTGGGGGCCTCTACACATGTTCAGATCCTCCCCCGCTGGGAGAGGTGGATCGATGCGGAGCATCGAGACGGAGGGGGCCGCGGAGCGGTTCGGCCCTGCCTGCGGCAGGCCCCCTCAGTCGGCTTCGCCGACAGCTCCCCCAGCGGGGGAGCATCTCTGGGGATGAGTTTCTGATGATCCTTCGCTCGCTCTTCATCGCCGGCGTGTTGTTGGCCGCGCCGCTGGGCGCCATCGCCGAGCCCGCGCGGGCGCCGGTGGTGACGGTGACGCAGCACGCCGGTGTCTTCAATGGCGAGAGGGTCGCCTACAAGGCCATCGTGGGAGAGACCTTGCTGACCGATGCGGCGGGGGCGACCACGGGATCGGTGGTGACCACCGCCTATGTCCGGACCGGCGTGAAGGATCCCACGCGGCCGGTGCTGTTCCTGTTCAACGGCGGGCCGGGCGCTTCGACGACGCCGCTGCACTTCGGGGCGTTCGGGCCCAAGAAACGGACCGAGGACGGGCCGAACCAGGTGATGGTCGACAATCCCGACAGCATCCTCGACGCCACCGACCTGGTGTTCATCGACCCGATCGGCACGGGCTACAGCCGGCCGGCGCCCGGCGTGGACGGCAAGATCTTCTGGAGCCGGACGGGCGACGCCCAAGCGGTCAAGACCGTGATCGCGCAATGGCTCAAGACGAACGGCCGCGAGACTTCGCCGCGCTACATGCTGGGCCAGAGCTATGGCACCACGCGCGCGGCCCTCGTCGCCAAGATCGGGGCGGACCTCGACCTCGACGGCATCCTGCTGTTTGCGCTGGTGGGCAATCCCTCGGGCCGCGAGATGCCCTATGTGACCAGCCTGCCGACCTTTGCGACGACGGCCTGGTATCACCGCAAGATCGATCGCGCCGGCCGCAGCGTCGCGCAGGTGCACGACGAGGCCGTGGAGTTCGCGCGGACGGAGTACGTCACCGCCCTCATCAAGGGCTCGAGCCTGCCCGCGGACGAGAAGCGCCAGATCGCCGAGAAGATGGCCTCCCTGATCGGGCTGCCGGCCGAGTTCATCCTCGCCAAGGACCTGCGACTGAGCCGCGAGGACTTCATGTTCAACCTGTTGAAGGGCGAGGGGCTGCGGACCGGCCAACTCGACGGGCGAGCCACGGCCCGGCTGGATGCGCCGCCGCAGCGGCCGCCCTATGACGATCCGGGCATGAACTACGCCGCGCCGCGACCGCCGGGGCCGGCGCCCACCGGGGCGCTGAAGGTGGCCAAGGGGATGTCGGCGCTGGAATCCTACTTCAAGCACGACCTGAAGTTCCGCACGGCCGAGACCTACAACGCGCTCAATCTCGACGTGAACGCCGCCTGGGACCACGAGGGCATGGCCGACGTGAACGGCTTCATCGGCCAGGCCATGCAGAAGAGCCCGAAGCTGCGCCTCTTCTGGGCGGCCGGCTATTACGACATCACCACGCCGCCCTATGGCGCCCGCTATGCGCTCGACCAGGCGGGCGTGCCGGGCGAGCGGCTGACGGCGGCCTATTTCGACGGCGGGCATTCAGTCTTCACCGATCCGGGCAACCATGCGGCGCTGAGCCAGGCCGTGCGGAAGTTCGTGAGGCCATGACCTGCCTGCGGCAGGCCCCCTCAGTCAGCTTCGCTGACAGCTCCCCCAGCGGGGGAGCATCTTATGAGGCCGCAGATCCTCCCCCGTTGGGGGAGGTGGATCGACGCGAAGCGTCGAGACGGAGGGGGCGCCTCGCCGAGCAGGCCTCTCCGACAGCTCCGCCAGCAAAATTTGCAATCTAATCGAAAAGCTTAGTCCGATGTTTTCAGCTCGCGTCTCACTTCTAGCTCTCAGCCTGGCCGCAGGACTGGTTGGACCGGCGGCGGCCGAGGTCCAGCGGTTCGTCGTCATCGCCAATGGCGAGAAGGTCGGCCACCTGACCGCCGACGTGCAGGGCAAGAGCGCCAGCGTCGACTACGCCATCAGCAACAACGGCCGTGGCCCCAAGGCCAAGGAGACCATCGCGTTCGACGCCTCGGGCGTGCCGGTGAGCTGGTCGATCGACGGCTCGTCCCTGTTCGGAAGCCCGGTGCAGGAGCGCTTCTCCTGGGCCGGGGGCAAGGCTTCGTGGACCAGCCAGGCGGACAAGGGCGAGATCGCCGCGGCGCGGCCGATCCTCTATGCGGCCAACGACGCCAGCCCGTGGATGCTGGGGGTCTATGTGAAGGCGCTGCTCAAGGCGCCGAACCACACCCTGCCGCTGGCGCCGGCCGGCGAAATGCGGCTGAAGGAGGTGCGCAAGATCACCCTGGGCGAGGGCAAGACGGCGGTCCCGGTGACGGTCTATGAGCTGTCGGGGATCGACCTGTCGCCGAGCTATGTGCTGATCGACGCCAAGGGCGAACTGTTCGGGACCCTGGACGGCGGACTGATCCGCGAAGGGGCCGAGGGCAATGTGCCGGCGCTCCAGAAGATCAGCCGCGAGATCGACCTGCAGGAAGCGATGGAGGCGCAGGCCAAGCTCGCCCACCGGTTCGAGACTCCGGTGCGGATCCGCAACGTCCGGGTCTTCAATCCGAAGACGATGACGGTCGGGGGGCTCTCCACCGTAGTGGTCTTCAAGGACCGCATCACCTCGGTCGAGCCCCAGGAGAGCGCCCAGGCCGTTCCGGCCGGCGAGACGGTGATCGACGGGCAGGGCGGCACGCTGGTTCCGGGCCTGCACGACATGCACTCGCACACCACGCTGTCGTCCAACCTCTTCAACCTGGCCGCCGGGGTGACCGCCACCCGCGACCAGGGCAATTACAACGAAGAGCTGCTGGGGTGGCTGGACGGGCTGGAGACCGGCAAGCTGGCCGGGCCGCGGATCGTGCGCAACGGCTTCCTCGAGGGCCGCAGCCCCTATTCGGCGCGCCACGGTTTCATCGCCGACAGTCTGGAAGGCGCGCTGAAGGATGTGCGCTGGTACGCCGATCACGGCTATTGGCAGATCAAGATCTACAACTCGATGAACCCCGACTGGGTCGCGCCGATCGCGGCCGAGGCGCATCGGCTGGGCATGGGGGTCACCGGCCACGTGCCGGCCTTCTCCTCGCCTGACCGGGTGATCAAGGACGGCTACAACGACATCGCCCATATCAACCAGCTGATGCTGGGCTGGATCATCGATCCGAAGGAAGACACCCGCACGCCGCTGCGCCTGACGGCCATGGCGCGCGCCGGCGAGATCGACCTCTCCTCGCCGAAGGTGCAGGCGACGCTCGCCTTGATGCAGGAGAAGAAGGTCGCGCTGGACACCACGGCGATGATCCTCGAACGGCTGATGCTCTCGCGCTCCGGGCAGGTGCAGGAGGGCGACGCGCCGTACCTGTCGCATGTGCCGATCGGCTATCAGCGCTACCGCAAGCGCAACTTCGTGACCATCAACAGCCCGCAGCAGGACGCCGACTATCACAGCGGCTTCGCCAAGGTGCTGGAGGTGCTGAAGGTGCTGGACGACAAGGGGATCCAGTTGCTGCCCGGCACGGACGACACGACCGGCTTTTCCCTGCAGCGGGAGCTGGAGGTCTATGTGAAGGCCGGCATCTCGCCCGGAAAGGTGCTGCGGCTGGCGACCCTGGACGCTGAAACCTATTTCGGCCGCGACCATTCGCTCGGCTCGATCGAGCGCGGCAAGCTGGCCGACTTCATCCTGGTCGACGGCAATCCCACCAAGGACATCAGCGACATCCGCAAGGTGCGCATGACCATGGTCGGCGGGGTGGCCTACTATCCGGCCGAGATCTACCAGCACCTGAACATCAAGCCGTTCGCGGCGCCGCCGCCGGTGAGCTTTGCGCGGTAGGCTCTAGGGAGCGGGAGCGCGACTATTGTTCGCCATCCCCGGCCGCGCATGCGTGCCGGGGATCTATACGCGCGCAAAAGGTGGTCAAAGTCTGGTGTCTATGGATGGCCGGGACCTGACGGCCCGGCCATGACGAGCAAGAGGAGGGGCTTTCCGCCTGCGGCGGCCCCCTCCGTCTCGATGCTGCGCATCGATCCACCTCCCCCATGAAGGGGGAGGAGCTATCGGCCCGCGATCTGGCGGACCAGGTCGAGGTCGGCGGGCTTGTCGACGTCTATGGCGGCGAGGCCGTAGGGGGTGCGGACGGCGGCGGCGGTGACGGCGGCCTTGGCGCCCAGGCGCGCGACGGCCTGGTCCAGGGTCAGGCGGCCGGTGAGATAGCCCAGCAGCATGCCGGGGCCGAGCAGGGCGGCGATCTTCCAGGGCTGTTTGCGGTGGGTTTCGATGGTGCGCCAGAGGTCGATGACGGCCAAGGCGCGCCGGTTCCGCAGGTAGAAGAGGTTGCAGCCGGAATAGCGTCCGTCGGCGAAGCGCATATAGCTGCGCTGGGTCTCTGGCGCTGCGGCGCGGACGGCGGCTTCTGGCGCGAGGAGTGCGGCGACGTCGGCCTGCGCCGGGACGTCGGCCAGGAAGCGGGTCACCCATTCGGGTTGCAGCAGGGCGTGGTCGACGGTGGTGACGAGCACCGGCAGGCCGAGGGCCTCGGCGCCCTGACGGACGCTGAGGCTGGGGCTGGGCGAGGCCGGCAGGGCTTCGAGCCTGGCGGCGACCTTGATCCGGTCGAGGGCGGCGATGACGCCGGCGTCGGCGGTGGAGACGCCGATGTGCGCGGCGCCTGCGTCGGAGAGGGCGGTCACCACCCGTTCCAGGAGCGTGCGGCCGCCGAGCTCGATAAGGCCCTTGTGCGAAACCCCCGCATAGGCCGAGACGGCGTCAGGCTCTCCACGCGAGCCGGCCAGGACGAGGGCCGTGAAGGCGGTCACGTAAGGGCCTTCTCATAGATTCGGTAGGTCTTGTAGCGGTCGGCGCCGACGGCCTCGGCGATGCGGACCATGGGATAGTTGTCCTCCAGCACCCAGGAGAGCTCGTAGTGCTCGTAGCCCAGGGCGCGGGCCTGGGTGGCGGCGGCGTCGATGAGCTGGAAGGGCAGGAGCTGCCCCCGCATGCCGCCGGCGTACCGGCGCTTCACTCCCATCAGGGGCACGCGTGCGGTCTTCACCCGCGCCACCTTCAGCCGCCAGAGCAGCTTGGCCCAGCCGAAAGGCAGGAGGCGGCCGTCGAGGTCGGCGATGGCCTCGTTGACATTGGGCAGCAGGGCGATGAAGCCGGCGACGTCGCCGTCGATCTCGGCGAACCAGACGAGGCGCTTGTCGATCACCGGGCGCAGGGCCTTGGCGAGCTGGGCGGTTTCGGCCTCGGTGGTGGGGGTGAAGCCCCAATTGCCGCTCCAGGCGTCGTTCAGGATCTCGGTGAGGGCGGCGACCTCGGCGTCGTAGCGGCTCATGTCCAGCATGCGCAGCGTCACACCCTTGCCCGGGCCGCGGCGGACCCGGCGCAGGACGGCGTCCGGCACGTCGTCGCTCATGTGGCAGAGATAGGCGTAGACGTCCTTGGCCTTGACATAGCCCTGCTCCTCGACGCGCGGGCCGGCATAGGCCGGATCGTGGCCCATCATCACCATGGGCGGGGTGTCGAAGCCATCGACCAGCAGGCCGACCTCCTCGTTGACCGAGAGGTTGAAGGGGCCGAGCGCCTTCATGCAGCCGCGCGCCTTGAGCCAGGCCTCGGCCGCGGCGAAGAGGGCGGCGAAGACTTCCGGATCGTCCTCACCGGCGATCATGCCGAAATGCCCGGCCGGAGCGGCGGGGTCGACGGGGGCCAGGGCGTCGATCTGGGCGCTGATCCGCCCGACGTCGCGGCCGTCCCGGCTGGCGATCCACAGCTTGACCTCGGCATGGTCGAAGAACGGGTTGGAGGCGGGCGTCAGCGCCGCTTCGCGCTCGCTGATGAGAGGCGAGATCCAGTTCGGGTCGTTACGGTTCAGCCGCATCGGCACGCGGACGAAGCGGGCGAGATCGGATTTGGACGTGACCTCGGTGAGGGTCACGGGGCCGCCGGCGCGGGGACTCAAGAGGGGCTATCCTTCCATCCGAAGCAGGACCGTGACGGCGAGCGCTGTGAAGACGAGCGGCGCGGTCCAGGCGGCCAGGAACGGGCTGAGCATGCCGCCTTCGCCGAGGGCGACCAGGAGGCCGTTGGCGACCAGGAAGACGAGGCCCGCCGCCAGGCTCGCGGTGGTGAGGACGGCGCCTTCGCGATTTCGGAAGTTGCCCAAGGCCACGGGTACGGTGAGCAGCAGCATGACGACGGCGGCTATGGGCCCCGCGATCGCCTGCTGCAGGCGCATGGCGTAGAAGCTGGCCGGCCGTTCCGAGCCGCCGCCGGTCAGGGCGCGGCGGGCGTTGGCGGCGCTGGGCGTCTGGTCGGGCGAGAGCAGGACCTGGACGTCGGCGGGGCGTAGGCGGGTGTCCCAGGCGAGTTGCTCGGCCGAGGAGGGCATGGCCTGGACGCCGCTGAAGCGGACCATTCTGGGCTGTTCCAACCGCCACTGCCGATTGCGATAGACGGCGCGCGGCGCCTCGATCCGCTCGATGATGCGGCCCTCGGCGTCCCGGCGATAGATGCGCACGTCCGAGAGCGCTGCGCCGTAGTCGCCGGCCGGTTTGGCGAAGACCAGATCGGCGCCTGCGCGGAACGGGCGGGTCGCGGCGCTCTTGTCCGCAGCGGGCGCGGTCTCGCGCCACCAGCTCTCCAGGGCCGGATCGGTGCGCGGGGCGATGACCTCCACGACGGCGTACTGGAGCAGCGCCACGCAGAGCGCGACCGGAGCTGCCATGCCGAGGATGCGATAGACCGAGACGCCGGTGGAGCGCATGGCGATCACCGCGCTCTCGCGGGCGAGTTGGGCGAAGGCGAAGAGGCCGCCGGCAAGGACGCTGAGGGGCAGGACCTGCTCGAGCAGCCGCGGCAGGCGAAGGGTCGCATAGCGCAGGACGCCGGCAAGGCCGAGGCCCCGGTCGAGGATATCAGTGGTGACGTCCAGGAGGTCGAGGATCTGCAGCACAGCCAGGAGGATCGCCGCGGCCGCGAGGATCCGCGTGGCGATGATCTTCATGACATAGGCGCGAAGGGTCATGCGGCCCTCGCGGCGCGGCGGCCCTTGGGCAGCATGGCGCGCATGCGGTCGAAGCCTTCGCTGATGTGGGCGACGATGCGGCTGATCGGGGTGTCGCCCGGCCGGTCGCGGCTGCCAAGGAACATCCAGACGCCGAAGCCGGTGAAGACCAGGAACGGCGCGCCGATGGCGAGAAGGGGCGGGGCGCGGCCGCCCTCGGCCAGGCCTTGGCCCAGCTGCAGGGAGTGCTGGAAGGCGAGCAGCAGGACGCCGGCGAAGACGAGGCCGGCGCCGCGGCGGCCGCGCTTGGCCGCAAGGCCCAAGGGGAAGGCGATGAGCGGCAGGAAGGGCAGGAAGGCGGCCCGGGCGAGGCGGCCGTAGAGCTCGGCCTTCAGGGTGGCGGCGGGGATCAGGCTGTTCTTCGACCGGGCCTTCTCGGCGAGTTCGTTGAGGGTGAGTTCGCGTTCGTCGCCCCCGCGCGCCCGCAGCAGGGCCTGGGACCCGGCCAGCGGCGCCTCGGTGACGAAGGACTGGAACTGCAGGATGTCGTAGCCGCCGGCCGCGGTCTGCAGCACGCGGCGGCCGTTGCGCAGGTCGAGAGTGACGGTGGCGCCGTCTGGCGAGACGGTGAGGTCGGCGCGTTCGGCGGTGATGGTCTCCTCACGGCCCTCGGGCGACAGGCGGCGGATGAACAGGCGCTCCAGGCGCTGACCCTTGAGGTCGGCCTCGTCGGCGGTCATCACCACGTCGCCGTCCATGACGAAGGCGCCGGCCTGGATCTGGCCGTTCCAGCCGGCGGTGGCGGCGCTGTGCATGATCGCCCGGTAGGCGTAGCGGCTGTAGGGCTGGGCGTAGCCGAAGACGACGATGCTGAGCACCATCAGGGCGACGCCGAGGGCGACGAAGGGCGCGGCCAGGCGCGTGAGGGAAAAGCCGCTGGCCAGCAGAGCGTCGGTCTCCGACCCGTCGCTGAGCCGGGTGATGACGATGAAGAGCGCGACGAAGAAGGCCACCGGCAGGGCCAGGCCGAGATAGTGCGGCACCAGCTGGCCGGTGAGCTGGACCACATAGCCGAAGCGCTCGGCGCTCTGGGAAAGGAGGTCGAGGAGCCGCAGGGCGCGCTCGAGCAACAGGGCGACCAGGGTCACCGCCAGGCAGCCGATCATCGGACCCGCGATCAGGCGCAGCACGTAGCGGTCGATGAGCAGGAACCGCATCAGAGGCTCGGCCAGGCCTTGCGGAAATCCGCGGTCAGCTGGGTCAGCATTTCGGGGCTGAGTTCGACCGCCGAGGCGAGGGCCGGCGCGCCCGGCCAGCCCGCGTCCGGAAAGTCGAGACCGCCGTACTGGCGCTCACCCTCATAGCGGGGAATGACGTGGAAATGCACGTCGGGATCGACCATCATCAGCATCAGATAGTTGATCTTCTGGTAGCCGACCTTCGCGCGCAGCAGTTCTTCGACGCCCTTGATCGCCTGCTGGAGATCGGCGAAGGCCTCGGCGCTGAGGTCGGAGAAGGCCTTCGCCTCGTCCTTGCAGACGAGGACCAGGGAGCCGAAGGTGGGCTGTTTGGGGCGGACGAGCACCAGCCAGCGGTCGGTTTCGGCCACGGTGGTGGCTGGGTGGCCGAAGTTCTTGGCGGTTTCGTTACTCATCCAGCAGCCTGCTGTCCCGGCGCACACCGCCGCGGGCGCACCATAGGGAGTCGGGCAATTTCATGAAAGCGGGAACCGGCCTCCTCACCCTCCTCGCCGGCGGTTTGCTGGGCGGCGCGCCGGCCTGGGCGGAGGACTGCGAGGGCAGGGCGAGCGGGGTGAGGCTTTTGGTGGAGGTCACCAATCTTCGCGACGCACGAGGCGAGGTGGCGGTGACGGTCTATCCGGACGACGCCAAGCGGTTCCTGACCGCCAAGGGCAAGCTGGCGCGCCAGAGGGTGCAGGCGAGCGCCCCGACCACCAAGGCCTGCTTCAACCTTCCCAAGGCCGGGACCTACGCCATCGCCGTCTATCACGACGCCAACGGCGATCGCGACTTCAATCGCAGCAAGGTCGGCAGGCCCACGGAGGGCTTCGGGTTCTCCAACGACGCGCCCACCACGGTCGGCCTGCCGCCGTTCAAAAGCGTGCGGTTCCCAGCCCGCGAGGGAGAGAACCGGATCAGCATCCGAATGCGGTACTTGAAATAGCGGGCATGGCCGCTGCGGGGGCGAGGCCCTGACGGCATCTCAGCGAAACGACGGCGATCCATCGCTTATCAGGGCATGTGAGCTGAGCTCACATGCCCTGGCGGCTTTGTCGATTGCTTCGCAAGGGCCAAGGGCCGATCACGGCGCGACCTTGAGGAGCAGGACCCATGTCGAGCTTTGCGCAGCGCTTCGCCGAAATCTCAGCTCACCGTTCGCCGCTTTGCCTGGGGCTGGATCCCTCCCGGGAGCTGTTCGACCTATGGGGCATCGCGAACGACGCCGAGGGCCTACGGACGTTTTGCGCGCGGGTCCTGGAGGCGGCGGGGGAGCTGGTCGCGGTGGTCAAGCCGCAGGCCGGGTTCTTCGAGCGCTTCGGCGCGGAGGGCATGAAGGAGCTGGCGGCGGCGGCGGCCCAGGTGCGGGCCCAGGGCGGGCTCTGCCTGATCGACGCCAAACGCGGCGACGTCTCAGGCACCATGGAGGGCTATGCGCCGGCCATGCTCGGCGAGGGGCCGGGTTTTGGCGGCGATGCGGTGACGGTGAACGCCTATCTGGGCTTTGACGCCCTGGCGCCGATGTTCCGCAGGGCGGTCGAGACTGGAACCGCGGCGTTCGTGCTCGTGCACTCCTCCAATCCCGACGGCCGCTCGCTTCAGGAGGCGCGTCATCCGGACGGCCGAAGCGTCGCCGAAGCGCTCGCCGACCAGGTGGCCGCATTCAATGCGCGGGCGAACAGCGACGCGGTGGGCGCGGTGATCGGCGCCACCATCGATCCCGCGGCGACTTCGATCATCGAGCGGCTGTCAGGCTGCCTGATCCTGGCGCCCGGGGTCGGCGCCCAGGGCGCGACCATGTCCGAGGTGGGGGAGAAGTTCCGCGCCGCGCGAGGGCGGGTGCTGCCCTCGGTCTCACGGGCGATCCTGCGCGAAGGACCGAGCGTCCCGCGGCTGCGGGAGGCGATCCTGCGCTACCGGGACGAGGCCGCCAGCCTGTAGGAGCCCAGTTCTTCGAAGCCGCCCGTCTTGGAGAGGCCGCGGGCGGTGATGCGGAGGTCGCGGCCGTCGATCTCTATGGCGTGCCAGCGGGCGGGGGTGTGATGGCCGTCGAGACTGGCGCTGGCGGAGGGGGCGCCCAGCACCGGGATCGGGCCGGTGGGACCATCGACCTGGCTGACGGCGGGCTCATGGCCGTGGCCGTGCAGAATGAGATCGACGGGGCGTGACTTGAGCAGGGCTCGCAGGTCGTCGCCGTCTTCCAGGGACTTGCGCTTGCTGACCACGCCCCGGGCGGGCGGGTGGTGGATCAGGAGCAGGCGGAAGAGGTCGCGGCCATCGAGGGAGTCCAGCAGGCGCGCGAGGGCGTCGAGCTGATCCTTTCCCACCCTGCCGGTGGCGAGCCAGGGGGCGGTGGGAACGGCCGAGCTGACATTGATGATCGCGATCGGGCCACGTTCGCGCAGGCTGGGGAAGACAGGATCGGCGCCGTCGCCCAGCCACTCGCGCCAGGGCGCGAAACGTTCGGGGGCGTCCCGCGCCACGAGGGCGTCGTGATTGCCGGGGCTGACGGTGATGTCGCGGGGATCGCCGAGCGACTGCAGCCAGGCGCGGGCGGCCTCGAACTCGGCGGGGGCGGCGAAGTTGATGAGGTCGCCGGTGAGGGCGATGTGATCGGGGCGGTAGGCGCGAATATCGTCGGTGAGGGCCCTCAAAACCTGCGGCTGATGCTCTGGCCCCTTGCGTCGCCAGGCGAAGGCGCTCAATCCCCGCTTGGAGAAGATGTCGGCGCGCGACAGCGCATCGGCCGGCGGCTGCAGATGCGGGTCGGTCAGGTGCGCGAGGCGAAAGGTCGGCAAGGCGGAGATGGTTTCTAGCGAGGGACTGCGAAGCTGATTATCAGTTCCATATAATCAGAGTGCAGTTGGCGGAATTGACGACGACGACGCAAGCCGCGGGCCCGAGCGCCATGGTGGTCGGGACGGCGCAGGCGCGCATCTGGGGCATGACCCCGGCCGAGCGCCTGGAGCGCATCTATCAGCGGCTGGGCCTGGCGGCCAGCGGCGCCGCTGGTGCTGCGCCGGATCCTGAGCACGGGGTGGTGGCGGCGGACGCCGGGTGGGTGTTCGACGAATCCCTCATCAAGGCCCTGGCCGAGCGGCCGGAGGTGGTGCTGACCGACGCGGCCGGCACGCCGGTGGCGGTGCACGGCCGCGGCGCGGCCATGGCGCAGGCGCTGGAGAAACTGGCCGCCGGGGCGAGCCTGGCCGAGGCGGTTCCGGAAGCCTATCCGCGGCTCGGGCCGTTGGAACTGGGCTCGGCCTATAACAGCGCCCTTCGCAAGCGCGAGCCGCCGGTGCTGGAGCGGCTGACGCCGGAGAACCGGGCGGCGGTGGAAAAGCGGCTGTTCCAGGGTTCGTACAAGGGGGTGACGGACGTCGTCACCAAGTACCTCTGGCCGCCGCCGGCGCGGGTGGTGACGCGCTGGTGCGCCCTGGCGAAGATGACGCCGAACCAGGTGACTTTCATCGGCTTCCTGCTGGTGCTGGCGGCCTTCTACCTGTTCTGGACTGGGCATTTCGGCTGGGGCCTGGTCTGCGCCTGGATCATGACCTTCCTCGACACGGTCGACGGCAAGCTGGCGCGGGTGACCCTGACCTCCTCGAAGATCGGCAATGTCTTCGACCACGGCATCGACCTGATCCATCCGCCGTTCTGGTGGTGGGCCTGGCTGGTCGGGGTGCAGGCGGGGCCGCATCCGGTGAGCGCGCCCGGTCTGATCCTGGCGGTGATCGTCGGGGGCTATGTTTTCCAGCGGGTGCTGGAGGGAATCTTCCTGGCGCTCTTCAAGGTGGAGATGCACGCCTGGCGGCCGTTCGACAGCTTCTTCCGGCTGATCACCGCCCGGCGCAACCCGAACCTCATCCTGCTGACCCTGGCGGCCCTGGCGGGACGACCGGACATCGGACTGGTGGCGGTGGCGGTCTGGACGGCCCTCTCGCTGCTGGTGCACCTCGTGCAGGTGCTGCAGGGGGCGGCGACGCCCAAGGGCCAGGTCGTCTCTTGGCTGTCGCGTTGAAAACCGTCGGGGTGATCCGCAATCCCCGCAGCCACGGCAATCGCGGCGCCGTGGCCGAGGAGGGGCCCCCGGGCGTGCGCTATGCCGAGCCGCTGACCCCGGCGGCCCTGTCGCGGGACCTGCGCGACTTCGCCGCCGATGGGGTGGACCTGATCGTCATCGACGGGGGAGACGGCACCGTGCGCGAGGTGCTGAGCGCCTTGCCGGCCGCCTATGGCGGGGCAGAGCCGGCGCTGGCCGTGCTGCCGTCCGGGAAGACCAATATCCTGGCGCTGGACCTGGGCGCGCGGAAGAGCTGGACCTTGGAGACGGTGCTGCGCCGGGCGCGCGAGCCGGAGCCGATCTACAAGCAAAGGGCGCCGCTGGAGATCAGCTGGGCCGACGGGGTCCGGCCGCCGGTGCGGGGCTTCGTCTTCGGCATGGGGGCTTTCGTGCGGGCCACCCAGATGGCGCAGTCGGTGCACCGGATGGGCGCCTATCATAGCCTGGCCGTCGGAATGACCGTAGCGGGCGCAGCGGTGGGCGCGCTGTTCGGCGGCTCGCGCGATGTGTGGCGTCAGGGCGTCGTGGCCAATGCGCGGCTGGACGAGGGATCCTTCCGCGCCGGACCGCGCTTCGTGCTGATGGCGACGACGCTGAAGCGGCTGCCGTTCGGCCTGAAGCCCTTCGGACCGCCGACCGACGAGATGAAGGTGCTGGACGTGGACGCGCCGCCGCGGAAGCTGGCGCTGGCGATCCCGATGGTGCTGGGCGGGCGCAAGGCGGGCTGGCTGGAGCGCAACGGCTATCGACGGCGCAACGCCGAGCGGCTGTCGGTGGCGAGCGAGGAGCCGATCATCGTCGACGGCGAGATCTTCCCCGGCGGAGAGGTCATCGTGCGCCGCGGCCGGCCGATGAGGTTCCTGGCGCCGTGAGCGCGGAACTGGCCAAGCTGGTCGAGGCCGAGCTCAGCGCCCCACCGCCCTGGCAGGCGGCGGCCATGGGCGCGGAGATGGCGCGGCGCTTCGAGAGCGCGCTGGCCGTGCTGTTCTACGGTTCGGTGCTGCGGACCGGCGACCTGGACGGGGTCATGGACTTCTACGTCCTGACCCAGCGACCACGGGCCGGGTGGCGGGGGCTGGCGGGACGGCTGCTCTGGCCGGACGTGAGCTACCACGAGTTCGAGGCCGGCGGGCGCGTCCATAGGGCCAAGGTCGCCGCCATGACCCTGGCGCAGTTCGAGCGGGCGGTGACCGGCGAAGGGCTCGACACGACCATCTGGACGCGGTTCGTGCAGCCATCGGCCCTGGTCTGGTCGGCGGACGAGGCGACGGCGCAGGCGGTGCGGAAGGCCGTGGCGGCGGCGGCGGTCACGGCGGCGAGGTTCGCCGCGGTGCTCGGTCCCTCGGAAGGAGAGGCGGAGGACTATTGGACGGCGCTCTTCCGGCAGACCTACGCCGCGGAGTTCCGGGTCGAGCCGCGGGGGCGGGAGGCGCAGATCCTGAGCGTGAACCCTGGGCGGTACGAGACGATGTTACCGGCGGCGTGGCGGGCCGGAAGGATCGGTTTCGAGGCTTCCTCCGACGGAAGGCTAAGACCGCAGCTTTCGCAGGGGGAGCGCGCGCGCGTGCGACGGGCCTGGAGCCTGCGCCGGCTGCTCGGCAAGCCGCTGAACATCGCGCGCCTGGCCAAGGCGGCTTTCACCTTCGAGGGGGCGGCCCGCTACGCCGCCTGGAAGATCGAGCGGCATACGGGCCTGCCGGTGCCGCTGACGCCTTGGCGTGAGCAGCACGTGATCCTGGCCGCGCCGGGAATGGCCTGGCGGTTGTGGAAGGCGCGGCGCGCGCGGCGATGAGCGCGGGCGGGACGTGGGACCGCTGCGCGGCCCCCTCCGTCTCGCCTTCGGCGAGCTACCTCCCCCGCTGGGGGAGGATCTTCAAGTCAGGCGATGGCGGCGCGCTTGGGTTCGGAGAGGACGCCGAGTTCGCGGGCGACGCGTTCGACGGTGGCCAGGACTTCCGCGATCTGCTCGGGCGAGTGCGCGGCGCTGACGCTGGAGCGCAGCAGCGGGCGGCTGTCGGGGGTGGCCGGCGGCAGGGCGAGGTTGAGATAGACGCCGTTCTGGAGGAGGGCGTTCCACATCATCACGGCGCTGACCTGGTCGGGCATGGCGACGGCGACGATCGGGCTGCAGTTCGGGCCGGTCTGGAAGCCGAGATTGCTGAGGCCGTCATAGAGGTGACGGGCGTTGGCGTGCAGCTTGTGCCGCAGGGCCGGGGTGTCCTTCACCTTGCGCAGGGCCGTCAGGGTCGAGGCGACCACGGCCGGCGGCAGGGAGGCGGTGAACATGTAGGGGCGGCAGACGACGCGCATCACCTCAAAGTTCGGCAGGTCGGAGACGACGAAGCCGCCGACCGAGCCGAGGCTCTTGGAGAAGGTGCCGACGACGATGTCGACGTCGTCCTCGACCCCGACCTCCTGGGCCAGGCCCCTGCCGGTTTCGCCGAGCACGCCCATGGAGTGGGCTTCGTCCACCAGGAGATAGGCGCCCATCTCCTTCTTGACGGCGACGATCTCCTTCAGCGGGGCGACGTCGCCCAGCATGGAATATATGCCCTCGACCACGACCAGCTTCTCGCCGGGCGTGTCCTTGAGGCGGCGCAGGCGCTTGTAGAGATCTTCGGGGTCGTTGTGGCGGAAGCGGGTGACCTCGGCATGGCCCATGCGCGCGCCGTCATAGATGCTGGCGTGGCTGTCGGCGTCGAGGATCAGATGGTCGTCGCGACCGACGAGGGTCGAGAGCAGGCCGAGATTGGCCTGGTAGCCGGTGGTGAACACCATGGCGTGCTCGCGGCCGTAATAGTCCTTGAGGGCCGCTTCGAGGGCGACGTGGCCGTCATAGCTGCCATTGGCGATCCGCGACCCGGTGGTGCCGGTTCCCCGCTCGCGCACCGCCCGCACGGAGTCCTCGATACAGTCAGGGTCAAAGGTGAGACCCAGATAGTTGTTGGTGCCAAGGAGGATCGTCCTGCGACCCTCGATGACGCCCTCGGTCGGTGAGATCACCGAGTCGAAGCGGACGCTGAAGGGGTCAGCGGAGGAATTACGGATCGCCTCATAGGCGTCACGCTGCGCGGCGTGCCTGTCGAGCAGAGCCATTGCTCAAGCCTTGTTTCGGATGGTGTCAATGAGGGACGACAGGTCGCCCACGGTTTGAACTTCGCTCAGCCGATCGATGGGGATCGAGATGTCGAAGTGATCCTCCAGCTCCATGACGATGTTCATGAGCGCCAGGGAATCGACGGCGAGGTCACGGGAGATGTCGGTGGCCGCGGTGACGTGCACGGCGCGACCAAGAACCGTCTCGGCGGCGCGCGCCACCTGGCTGACGGTGGGGTCTGAAATCAAATCCATGATGTCTTGATGCGTCCCCCTCGAACGATCATCCGCGATCGTCGCATGTTTGGCGCCGTTCGCCGAGTGGACTTGCTGTACCTTGTTTTGGTTGTGTCGTTAAACTGCCAAAGTTGACGCCACTTGCGACGTAGCCTTGGACGCTATGTAGGAAGCCCGCCGACAAATCGAAGACCGGATGCGGCAGAATGAACGGCTGCTCCTCCGGCCGGATCGCCCAGTCGCGGTGGAGAATCTCGCGAACCTTGCCCGGCGTGACCATGGGCGCGGCGCCCGAACGCGAGGTGAGGGCCGCGAAAAAGGCGACCAGGTTCAAGGCGAAGCCCGGAACGGGAAGATAGAGCGGGGACCGCCCGAAGATCGCCGCGGCGGTCTCCATGACCTCGCGCCAGCTGTAGCCGTAAGGATGCGAATCCGAGAGGGCCACGGTGAAGGGCGGCGCCTGATCCGCCAGGGCGACGATCTGTCGCGCCGCGTCCTCCACATGCATCAGGGCGATCCGGGCCTCGGAATCAAGCAGCGGGAGAATCGGGCTGCGGGAGGCCAGTTCGAAGAGCGGCAGAGTCTCCGGATCGTCGGGGCCGTAGAGGGCGGGCGGGCGAACCACGCCCAGGCGCGCGCCGAGCACGACGCGGGCGGCTTCTTCGCCGCCGCGCTTGCTGGCGGCGTAGTCGGAGAGGGCCGGCTCGCGGGCGGCGAGGCTGGACACCAGCAGCATGCGACCGGCGGCGCGTTGCGCCACCCGCCGCGAGCCCTCGACATTGACCGCGTGGAATTCGTCGGCGGTCCTGGCCTTGGTCAGGCCGGCCACGTGGACGACCAGGTCTGCGCCCGCGCAGAGCCGGCCGAGGGCGCCGTCGCTTTCCAGGTCGCCGATGACGACATCGGGCTCGAGGTCGCGCCAAAGCGGGTGGATCGGGTCCTTGCGGGCGAGGACTCGGACGCGCCACCCGTTGGCGGCGAGCTGGCGCACCACGTGCCGGCCGAGAAAGCCGGTGGCGCCGGTGACGGCGGCGAGGCGGATGGTCACTGGCGAGGGGTGGACCGCTTCGCGGCCCCCTCGGTCCCGCCTGAGGCGAGCCACCACGCCCAGCGGGGGAGGATCTCTCCGCGGCGCAGATGCGTCCCTGTTGGGGGAGCTGTCAGCGAAGCTGCGGGCTTCCCCCCAAGAGCGGGTGTTCCCCCGTCAGCGAGGCTGACCGGCGCCACCCTAGGCGACCACCTTCTCGGCCTGGGCGGCGAGATAGCCGGCGCGGGCGCGGGAGCGGCTGAGCTTGCCCGAGGAGGTCTGGGGCAGGGCGTGGCCGCCGACGAGGTCGACCTTGGCCTCGACGCCATGGCGAAGGCGCAGGAGATCGGTGACCTCCTGGACCAGGCGCTCGCGCGCCTGCGGATCGCTGCTGCGGCTCTGGACCAGGACGACCACTTCCTCCTCGCCGTCCTTGGGCACCGAGAAGGCCGCGACGTCGCCGCTGCGCAGGCCCGGGATCTCGGCCTCGGCGGTCCATTCGAGATCCTGCGGCCAGATATTGCGACCGTTGAGGATGATCAGGTCCTTGATGCGGCCGGTGATGACGATCTGGCCTTCGGAGAAGTAGCCGAGGTCGCCGGTGTCGAGCCAGCCGTCGGCGCCGAGGATGTCGGCGCTGGCCTGGGGCTGTTCGAAATAGCCCTTCATCAGGCTGGGGCCGCGGGCGAAGATCCGGCCCACATGGCGCTCGGCGAGGACCTCGCCGAGTTCGTTGCGGACTTGGAGCTCGTGATGGGGCAGCGGGGGGCCGCAGCGGGCGAAATCGCGGGCGCGGGAGGTTTCGCCCGCCGGCACGGCGAGGGCGTCCTGCTCCAGGCGGTCCACGTCCAGGGTCTCGGCGACCAGCCCCTCGCCCAGCGGGGCCATGGTGAGGGCGAGGGTCGCTTCGGCCATGCCGTAGCTGGCGACATAGGCCTTGGGCGAGAAGCCGACGGCCGCGAAGGCCTTCTCGAACTCGCGCAGCGGCGGGATGCGGATCATGTCGCCGCCGAGGCCGGCGATGCGCCAGCCGGAAAGGTCGAGGTGATCGATCGCCGCGCTCTGGGCCCTGCGGGCGCAGAGCTCATAGCCGAAGGTCGGGCTATAGGAGACGGTCGCGCCGTTGCGGCCGATGAGGTCAAGCCAAAGGAGCGGCCGGCGGACGAAGGCGCCGGTCGGCATCAGGTCGACGGACATCTGGGCGCAGAGCGGGCTGAGCAGGAAGCCCACCAGGCCCATGTCGTGATAGAGCGGCAGCCAGGAGATGGCGCGGTCCTTCGACTTCACCTGCAGGCCGTCGCGGGTGATGGCGGCGGCGTTGGCCATCAGGGCCCGGTGGGTGACGAGGACGCCGGTCGGGAAGCGGGTGCTGCCTGAGGAGAACTGGAGATAGCAGGGATCGTCGGGCCCGATGGCGGGCAGGTCGGCGCCCGCGGCCGCGGGCAGGGCCGAGATGACGCCGGCGAACTTCAGCGCCTGGCCTTCGGCGATCTCGGAGAGCCATTCGGCGAGACCTTGCGGCCCGATCAGGGCGCCGGCCTTGGCGGCCGCGAGCATGCGGCGGATCTGTTCGACATAGGCGGCGCGGCCGCCGAGCGGCGTCGGCAGCGGAAGCGGGGCCGGAATGAGGCCCGCATACTGACAGGCGAAGAAGGCGCGGACGAAGTCGCCGTCGGTTTCGGCGATCAGGCCGACGCGGTCGCCGGGAACCAGGCCCGCGGCCAGCAGGCGCTGCGCATGCTCCTGCGCCTGCTCGCGCAGCGCTCCGTAGGGGAGGGCCTCGACCAGCTCGCCTCGCAACCCGTGCAGGTTGACGCCGGTCGCGCCCCGGGCGGCGAAATCGAGCGCCGCGACGAGCGTCGGGAAGTCGGCAAGCCGTACGTCGCGCTCGGGTTCGGTGGGGGTGATCATAGCGCCCGCCTTTCGCTCTCTTCGGGGCGGTAACGCAAGAGTTTACTGCACGGGGCTTGATTTGGCCGCAACGCGCCGGAGCCGCAAAAGCAGGCCTAGGGCGGTGGCCGCGGCGGCGGCGACCAGCACTGCGCCGCCGCCTTCAAGGCCGTAGCGCTCGATGACCGGCGGCAGGGCGAGCAGGAACACCACGGCGACGATGAGGCGCACCCGCACCACGTCGCCGGGGCGACCCATGGAGACCAGCATCGGCTCGAGCGGCAGGGCCCAGACGCCGATGACCGCGGCGGCGACCTGCCAGATCATAGTGGGCGCGGCGGGGGCGAAGGCTTCGCCCATGACAAGGCGCAGCAGGGGCTCGCCGGCGAAGATGGCGACCAGCAGCAGCAGGGTGGCGAAGCCGCCGCCCACCAGGCCGATGCGGATGGCGAGGCGGTGCATGGCCGCCTCCTGGCCAGCGGCGCGCGCCTTGGCCAGTTCCGGATAGAGGGCCGGGATCAGGAGGCGGGCGGGCTTGGCCAGGGCGTCGGCGATCTGGCGCGCCACCCGCCAGAGGCCGGCGTCGGTGGCGCCGACCACAGCGCCGACCGTGAGCGTGGCGACATGGGTGAAGGCGACGTCCAGGGTGCTGGAGGCGTTGGTGGCCCAGGCGAAGCGCCAGGCGCCGGGCATGCCGGCGGTGAGCGGGCCTGACCAGGGAAAGTCCCTTAGCATGTCGCGGCGATCCAGCTCCCGCCAGGCGAGGACTGCGACGTAGAGGAAGGCGGCGATAGAGCCGGCGCCCCAGGCGATCAGGAAGAAGCCGACGGGGGCGTCGATGACGAAGCCGATAACGCCGCCGACGAGCCTGACGACAGAGGAGATCGCCTGCTGCATCGAAAGCAGGGCGAACCGGTCGAAGAGGCGCAGCAGCCCGATCTGGCAGGCCGGGGCGAGGCTGGCGATGGTGAGGGCGTAGAGCGCGGCTTCGCCGCGCATGTGCTCGGGCAAGCCCAGGGCCGGACCGAAGACCAACGCGCCGACCACCCCGACGGCCACGCCGACGACGGCGCTGATCAGATCGAGGACGACGCCGAACCGGACCACGCGCTGGAAGTCGTCGCGGCGGTCCTCGGCGAGCGGGGCGGCCCCGAACTGCAGCACCGCCTGCCAGGATTGGAACCGCACCACGTCGCCCACGAACTGGGCGAAGGTGTTGATGAGGACGAGGACGCCGAATTCCGCGACGCCGAGGGCGCGGGCCGCGACCGCCATGTAGCCGAGGCTGACCACCGCGTTCACCGATCGCCCGCCGAGCAGCATGCCGGCGTTGGCGAAGATGCGCGAGAGGCCGTCCTTGGCAGGCGCGGTCAAGGAGCCGGCTCCGCGCCCAGCCGCAGGGCGATGGCCTCGGCTGCGCGGAGGGACGAACTGCGCGGCTGCAGATCGAAGCTCTCGGCGAAGCCTTTCTGCTGCTCGGCGAGATAGTCGCCGTGGCTGGCGAAGGCGCGATCCAGGGCGGCCGGAAGGTCGGCGATCCCGTCGAGAACTGGACCGTACAGCCAGTGCCGATAGCTTTCGTCTCCCCGCCAGGCGACGCCATGGGCGTTGAGGAAGGCCGCGGGGCGAGGCGTGCGGAGGAATTCGTAGATCTGGCTGGAGACGTCACCGAGATAGAGGTCGGCGACGCGGGTATAGGTCATGTCGATCGCAGCCGGACCGCCCAGGTCGATATGCACCCGCGGATGACCTTCGAAGCGTTCCAGAGGCGCGCGGTCGGGCGCGGCGGGCTGGTCGAACAGGCGCACGTGCGGGGCGAAGATCAGGTTGAAGCGGCCGTCCTGCGCGATCTGCTCCACGGCCTCCATGCCCCAGCGAGGCCAGGAGGAGAGGCGCGGGTCGAAATGCGGATTGTAGACGACGGTTGGGCGAGCGTCGGCGAAGGGGCTCTGCGGGTGCGGGTTCAGCGCCTCGACCATGTCGAACTTGGGATAACCGACCATGGCGCAGTTCTCCGGCCGGACGAAGGCGGGAACCATGCGGTCGCGCTGCTTGGGACCGGCGGCCATGACGAGGTCGAAGACGCCGAGCCGCGGCTCGAAGGGGCCGCCGCGGTCGCCGGCGCCGTGCTGGGTGTAGACGAGGAGCGGCCGCTTGACGCCCAGGCGGCGGATGAGGGCGGTGGTGCGCTCGGGCGCGACTATGGCGTCGTAGCCGGCGAAGAGGCCAAGATTGGCCGCCAGCATGGCCGCCTTGGGCGGGGTGGAGGCTTCGCCAGGATGGAAGTCGCGCAGCCACCGCGGGCCCAGCAGCCGCGGCTTGACCGGCGCGCCGCCCAGCTTTGCGAGCGCTTCCTCGATATAGTCCAGGTGCGCCGCGGATGTGGCGGCGAGATCGACTTCGAAGCTTGGCCAAGTGCGGGCCATTTCGACGGCGATCGACAGGCTGTGCAGGATCTGGTGGGTCTGGGCGATGTAAAGGAAGCAGACCTTCTTGCGGGGCGCGGTCATGGCGCGCGCACCGATATTCGGCGGGACAGGACAGCCATGGCCTTAGTTCTGCGGCGTGAAGCGGCCGCGCACGCCGCCCTTCATGATCAGGCGGTCTCCCTTTTCCTCCACCTGGTAGTCGCCTGACTGGATCTCCTGGCCGTTGCGCTCGATGCTCAGGCCGCTCTGGCCGCTGACCGCGCCGGTGCGGGTGTCGATCGCCGCCCGCTGCGCGGCGAAGCGCGCGCCCTGGCCGTTGTCCATGCGCACGTCGCCGGTGAGGATGAGGGTGTGCTGGGCCTCGTCATAGGCGCCGTTGCGGGCGGTGGCGGTCTGGGTCGCTCCATTCTTGCGCAGGGACAGAACGGGCGCGGTGATCAGGATGCGGCCTTCGACTTTCGGGTCGCGGGAGCCCTGCTGACCGGTGATGGTGAAGGCGCCGCCGTCGGCGCTGACGCCCGAGAATTGCGGACGGATCATGGCCGAGCCGCCAGACGGCTCCACCGAAGTGGGCTCGCCGGCCAGGCTGCGGGCGGCGACCTGACCCACGCAGACGATGAGCAGGACGCCGGCGAGGATCGGCAGGGCGCGCTGCAGCAGGGCGACTCTCGAGAGCCGCCTCTCCCTGCGCTCGGCTGAGTTCGACATGGCGTCGGCCTGGCGGGCCATGACTGTTTCCCCAAGGCTGCGGCCGCCTATCGACCCGCCTGAAGGCGGAGACATACGCCTGTTTTTGCGGCGCGCCAGACCTCCAGATGTGGATCAGAGCCTATTCACCACTATCTGACATGCTGGAGCATGGAGAAATAGACGGGTGCGCAAAAGCGCTACGGGGTTCTGGGGCGACCTTCGATGCTGAGTTTCTTGATGGCCATTGGCGGCCTCGTGCTGATATGCGCAGGCGCGGCGGGACTCTATCTCGCCTATCGGCGCGCTCGCGGAGACGGCGAAAAGGGCTGAAGGCCTGCGACCTTCGGTAGCGGCCTGCTGCATATGGGCAGGCCGAATGTTACATGAACACCGTGAGTCCGGCTGGGGCGTTGAATCAATTGGCGACAATGAAGACCACCGTCGAAAAGGCGATCATCCTGAGCGCGGGCCAAGGCCGGCGCCTGTCGCCCCTGACCGACAATCGCCCCAAGTGCCTGATCGAACTCTCGGGACGCACCGTGCTGCACTGGCAGCTGCACCACCTGGCCCTGGCAGGGATCACCGAGACGGTGGTGGTCACCGGTTTCGGCGCCGATCAGGTCGAGGCCGAGATCGCGCGGGTCGCTCCGGCGGGTATGACCGTGCGCACGATCTTCAATCCTTTCTATGGTTTGACCGACAATCTTGCGACCTGCTGGTTGGTTCGCGAGGAGATGCGGGGGCCGTTCCTGCTGTTGAACGGCGACACGCTGTTCGAGCCGGCCATCGCCCAGAAGCTGCTGACCGCGCCCGAGGCGGCGATCACCGTCACCATCGACCGCAAGGCGTCCTATGACGCCGACGACATGAAGGTGTTCACCGACGGGCCGCGCCTGTTGGCGATCGGCAAGACCATCAGCCATTACGACGCCGAATCGATCGGCTTCCTGCGGTTCTCCGCGGAAGGCGCGGCGAGCTTCGTGCGGATGGTCGAGGCGGCCCTGCGCAAGCCGGAAGGCCTCAAGCGCTGGTATCTCAGCGCCATCAACGAGATGGCCGAGGCGGGCGCCGACGTGAGGGTCGCCTCGATCCAGGGGCTGGAATGGGCCGAGATGGACTTCCCCGAAGATGTCTCGCGCAACATGCGGCTGACCGCCGGCTGGGCCGAAGCTGAGGCCCTGGCGGCCTCGCGCGAGGTGGCGTAGGCGGTCCGCCGGTCGTGGCTTGATCGGAGCGTATGGGTTCCGTTTTTAGCCTGCGGCCGAAACCGCGACGACACCTAAGGGGAAGACTTTCCATTACTTGACGAAGGTCAGGGTCGAGGTGTGCCAGACCTTGGCGACGTCCTTGCCTGCGAGCTTGGCGGGGCCTTCGACGGGGTGGCTGACGGCCAGGAGGTAGCGGCCGTTCCACTCGGTGGGGATGGTCACGCGGCCGGCGGAATCCGTCTTGAAGGTCTTGGACCAGCGGTCGGGGTTCACGAGATTGACCGACGCGTCGGGGACGGGCTCGCCCTTGTAGGTGACGAAAAAGGTGTCGCTTCCGGCGGCGATAGGCGCGATTTCGAGATCGAGGACCGCCTTGGCTTCGGTGCGGCCAGCGCGGGCGTAGAAGGCCGCGCCTTCGAGCTTGTCGCCGCTCTTCCACGGTTCGAAGACGCTGTCGTCCTGGGCGCGGACATCCCCAGTCCCGGTGACAGCCGCCTCGATATGGTCGGCCTTGCGGACGAGGGGCGCGGGTTGAGAGCGATCGGTGGTGAAGACTACCGGCTTCTTCAGATTGGCGAACTCCGGATCACCGCCCGGCGGAAGGGGCTCGGCCGGCTCGCCCAGATAGACGCGGACCGGGCCTGAGCCGTCGCGTTCCAGCCAGACCTCATGAGCTGCGGCCGAGCCGGCGAACAGCAGGGCGGCGGCGATCGCCAGGGACGGAGTCTTCAGCATTGGTCGGCTTCCTCGATGAAGGGCTGTGGATGGCTGGGATTGTCGCGGGCGAGGCTCATCGCATTGCGGCTCCGTTCGGCAGGAGCCAGCGCAGGAGCTGCGGGCGGAGGTTGAGCAGCCCGACGACCGCGCCGGCGGCCAGGCCTGCGCCCAGTACGCCGGTGACGAACGAGATCCCTCCGCCGACCATGGCGAGCAAGGCGGCCAGCAAGAGGAGCGCGGCGCTCAGGGCGCGCAGGTGGCCACGGAGCGGCGCCGGACAGGCCTGGCCGGTCACCTGACGATGATGGCGGTCCATGGAAAGGGCTGCGGCGGCGAAGGCGGCGAAGCAGAGCGGCGCAGAGGCGAAGCCCAGGAACTCCATGGTCTTATCCCTTGGCCGGCGCGGGCGCTGCACGGCGCTTGGGCGCGCGCGCCGGCTCGCGTGCGGCGCGCCGGGCCATGAAGACGAAGCCCGTGGCGAGGGTGAGAAGGACCAGGTCGAGTGTGATCATGGCGCCATCCCCCTCGGCGATCGAACGCAGGAGGCTCCGCCCGCCCGTGAGCGCCGACACGATGGGCGCGCCGGCGAAGAGGAAGGCGGCCGCCCAGGCCGTCTCGGTCCAGGCGCGCCGCTGGGACCGAAGGGCGCTGTAGAGGATCGTCGCGGCGATCATCGCCAGGAAGACGCGGCCCTCCCAGACGGGGCGGTCGGCTCCAAGCTCCGCCGGCAACAGGCGAGAGGTCCAGAAGAAGCTGGCGATGGCGAGGACCATGCCCATGACGGCGCCGACATTCAGCACCTCCACGAGACGGAAGCCGAGATCGGGGCGGGCGGGATCGGGCAGCTTGCGGCGGCGCGAGACGGTCCAGAGGACGAGGCCGGAGGCGATCAGGCCGCAGCCCGAGAGGCCTCCCAAGAAATAGAGCCAGCGCAGGGCGGCGCTGGAGAATTCGCCCATGTGCAGGCCGTAGAAGAGGTCGTTCACGGCCATGGCCGGACCAGGCGCCGGGGTGACGGAGAGGAGCTGGCCGGTGGCGCCATCGAAGGTCGCCGCCTGCGTCGGTCGGCTGAGGCGTCCGGAGTTGTCGCGGTGCAGGATGACCCGTGCGGCGGCGTCGCCCGGATTGTTCACGGTCAGGCGCAGAACCTCGCCGCCGAGCCGCTGCTGGGCCTGGGCGATCATCGGCGCGAGCGGGGCCATCTGCGCCGCACGGCCGGTAGGCTGAGCCAGGTTCTTCGTCTCGGGCGCCACGTCGGCGTAGAAGGCGGGCAGGTCCTTGCCGTAGCCCGCGGTCATGCCGAAGGGCATGAAGGTGGTGGCGAGGGTGACGATGCCGGTCAGGGCGATGAAGAGATGGAACGGCAGCGCCAGCACGCCCAGGACATTGTGGCCGTCCAGCCAGGCGCGCTGACCGCCCTTCTCAGGGCGGAAGGTGAAGAAATCCGAGAAGATGCGCTTGTGGGTGATGACGCCGCTGAGCACGGCGTTGACGAAGAAGACGGCGGCCAGGCACGCGGCGAGGCGCCCGTAGGGGAAGGGCGCCATCAGCTCGAAATGGAAACGGTAGAAGAGCTCCCCGCCGGCGGTCTTGGGACCTTGGACTTCAGCTCCGGTGGCGGGATCGAGCTCGGCCAGGGTGAAACCGCCCTTGGGCGTCAGCCAATAGCTCTGCATGTCGCGCTCCTGGGGCGTAGGAGCGGTGACGACGATCGAGGTCGCATCCGGCGCGACCTGGCGGACATGGTCGTAGGCGCGTTGCAGGGCCGCGGCCGGATCGACATGGGCCGAGAGCGTCGGCCGCGCCCAGGCCTCGATCTCGTGCCGGAAGACGCTGGCGGTCCCGGTGGCGAAGATCGCGAAGACCAGCCACCCGCAGACCAGGCCCGTCCAGGTGTGCAGCCAGCTCATCGAGGCGCGTAGGCCGCCCTTCATGCCGGACCTCCCGCCAGCCAGAGCAGGAGCCACAGGCCGCCCGCGGCCGCAGCCATGGTCGCGGTGGGCTTCCAGGCGCTGCGGCTGGCGAACACGAAGATGGGCACGACGGGCATGGCGATGATGGCGGCCAGGGTTCCGGCGACCACCGCCTCCACTCGCGCAAGGCCCAGGTGCGGAAGCCCGCGGGCCAGCGCCATGGCGAGCAGGGCGCACAGGCCGTAGTTGGCGGCGACCGCGAGGATCGCCCGCCAGGCGACCATGCCTCGCCAGGCGAGGGCGGACGCAGGACTGGCGGGCGCCTTCGTCATCAGAAGCTGCGCGTGACGGAGAAGTTCACCGTGCGGCGGACGCCGAGGAAGCAGTCCCCGCGAGCCAGACAGGTCGAGTAATAGACCTTGTCGGTGACGTTGTTGGCGTTGAGCTGGAAGACCCAGTCGCGCCAGTCGACCGCCGCGTAGAGATCGGCGAGGGTGTAGCCGGGGGTGCGGATGTCGCCCGACCAGGTTTCGCCGATATAGCGCACGCCGCCGCCGAGGCGCAGGGTAGTCTCGTCGGCGACCTGGAAGGCGCGGCTGACGAAGACGGCGGCTTGCTTTTCAGCGGCGCCTTCGAGCGGCCGACCGAGTTCGGCCGGGTTGTTGCTTTCGGTCACCTCGGTGTCGGCGATATTTCCGGCGGCGTTGATGTCGAAACCGGCAAGGCGGAAGGCGCCTTCGAGCTCGATCCCCTTCAGCTCGGCCTCGCCGGTCTGGACGGAGAAGTTGGGGTTGACCGGGTCGGCGGTGAGGCGGTTGCGCTCGGTGATCTTGTAGGCGGCCAAGGTGATCAGGGCGTCCGGCGCCGGCGTCCACTTCAGGCCGATTTCCCACTGCTTGCCCTTGGTCGGCTCGAAGGGTTCGCCAGCGAAGGTCATGCCGGCCTGTGGCAGGAAGCTTTCCGTGTAGCTCACATAGGGGGTGAAGCCGTGATCGAGCTTGAGCAGGGCGGCGGCGCGGTAGGTGGTTTCCTTGTCGACCTGATCGTCGGCGCCCTCGATCTTGGCCTCCGCCCGGTCGCGGCGAACGCCGAGGATGAAGGAGAGGCGATCCCCGATCTCCAGGTGGTCCTGGATGTAGAGGCCGAGTTGCTCCTGCCGTTCGATCGGGTTCACGTAGCCGTCCGGAATGACGTAGTCGCCATAGACCGGAGCATAGGGGTCGATGAGCGTGGTTTCGCCGAAGAGGCCGCGGCTCTTCTGCTTGAACCAGATGTAGTCGACGCCGGCCATGACGCTGTGGCGGATAGGGCCGGTGTCGAACTTCAGCTGCACGTGGTTGTCGGTCCCGACGTTCTGCATGCGCGGATAGATCGCCCAGATGTAGCGCGGGAGCAGGCGGCGTTCGGGCTCGATGAAGGGCTGCGCCGGATCGATGATCTGCGGATAGATGCTCTGATAATCGACCTCGGCCTCCAGGTAGCGGGTGCGGCTACGGAAGGTGAGGGCGTCGCTGAAGCGGTGCTCGAGAAGCAGGGTCAGGGACTTGGTCTCGGTGTCGTACTTCTCGAAGCTGGGTTCCCCCAGGAAACGATCGGTCGGCAGGCGCTTGCCGGGCCCTGCGAAGAGGGTGAGGGCGTAGGGCGGGAAGGTCGAAACCGAGCCGCGCTTGTCCTTCTGATAGAGGCCGATCAGGGTGATGTCGGTCTGGTCCGTCGGCTTCCAGGTCAGCGACGGCGACACCAGGAAGCGGTCGTCCGGGACATAGTCGGTCTGGGTGTCGGAATCGCGGGCCAGCACGACCAGGCGGCCGGCCAGAGTGTTCGCCTCATTGAGGGCGCCGGTGACGTCTAGCCCGAACTGCTTGCGGTTCCAGGTTCCGTAGGAGGCGGTGACCTGGCCCTGGGTTTCGAAAAGCGGGCGTTTGCTGGTCTGGTTGATGAGCCCGCCGATGGCTCCGGCGCCGTAGAGTGAGCCGCCCGGGCCCTTCAGCACCTCGACCTGATCCATGGCGTAGATCTCGGTGCGAGGGGAGTGATAGCCGTTGGTCTGGCGCAGGCCGTCCAGATAGATCGGCACCTCGATGTTGCGGATGCGCGAATAGTCGTTACGCCCATCGTTGCCGTAGGCCTCGGCGTTGACGCCGGCGACGTAGCGCATCGTCTCCTGCAGGTTCTGCGCGCCGCGCTGGGTGAACTCGGCGCTGGTCACGACCGTGATCGCCTGCGGGGTTTCGGCGAGCGGCGCATCGAACTTGCCGACCTCCACGTCGGCCTCGAAGCGACCGGTCACGATGACACCCTCGACTGTGGGAGCGGCGTCGGCTTCCTCGGCATGGGCCGGCATGGCGGCAAGCAGTGCGAGCGGCGAGACGAGGCAGGCGAGTTTGCGCAAGTGGGAGTCCATTTGTTTTCTTGATAATGCGAATGCGTCGCAAGCGCGGCTTCTACCCGCAGCGAGGTGGAAGCTCAAGACGGTTTGAAGGGCTTAGGGCTTAAGTTCGCCCAGGACCGTCGGAACCAACTCGGCGACGGTCGGATGGATGTGCATGGTGCGGCGAAGCGCTGAGGCGCCCGCGCCAGCGGCCATCGTATCGAGCAGGGTGTGGATCACCTCGTCGCCGCCGACGCCGAGGATGGCCGCGCCGAGGATGCGATCATCGGCGGCGTCCACGACCACTTTCATGAAGCCGGCGGTCTCGCCTTTTTCAACCGCGCGGCCGACTCGCGACATGGGCCGCTTGCCGACCCGGATCTGATGGCCGGCCTGGCGGGCCTGGGCCTCGGTCATGCCTACGCGCCCGAGCGGGGGATCGATGTAGAGGGCGTAGGCGTCGATGCGATCGCTGACCTTGCGGTCCTCGCCGTCCAGCAGATTGGCGGCCACGATCTCGTAGTCGTTGTAGGCGGTGTGGGTGAAGGCCCCGCGGCCGTTGCAGTCGCCGAGCGCCCAGATGCCTGGAACGGAGGTCTGAAGCCCCTCGTCCACCGGAATGTAGCCGCGGGCATCGAGGGCGACGCCGGCCGCCTCGATGCCGAGATCGTCGGTGTTGGGACGACGGCCGACCGCGAGCAGCACGTGGGATCCGTGCGCTACGGGCTCGCCCGACGCACAGTCGACGCCGACGGTCACGCCGCCGTCGGGACGGCGGGCCAGGGAGATGCAGTCGGCGCCCAGCCGCACACGCACGCCTTCGGCCTCCAGGATTTCGCGGATGGTCTGCGAGACCTCGGGATCTTCGCGGGCGATGAGCCGCGGGCCCTTCTCGACGACGGTCACCTGCGCGCCGAAGCGGCGGTGCATCTGGGCGAACTCGAGGCCGATATAGCTGCCGCCGACGATGATCAGGTGCTCTGGAACTTCAGAGAGCTGGAGGATGGTGGTGTTGGTAAGGAAGGGCGTCTCGGCGACGCCTGGCAGGTCCGGGATCGCGGCGCGGCCGCCGACATTGACGAAGATGCGCGGGGCGGTGAGGCGCTCTCCGCTCACCTCGATCTCGGTGGCTGAGAGGAAACGCGCCTGGCCGCGAATGAGGGTGACGCCCTGCTGGCCATTGAGGAAGGCCTCGAGACCGGTGCGTGCGTCCAAGGTGACCTTGTCCGCCCGCGCCTTGACCATGGCCATGTCGAGGGAGATGGGGCCCGGCAGGCGCACACCGTAGGCCTCGCCGCGACGTGCGACCTGGGCGGCGCGGGCGCTGGCGACGAGGGTCTTGGTCGGCATGCAGCCGGTGTTGACGCAGGTTCCGCCGACCAGCTTCCGCTCGACGATGGCGACCTTCATCCCTGAGGCAGCAAGGCGCGCGGCCAGGGAGGGCCCGGCCTGGCCGGCGCCGATGACGATGGCGTCGAAGGCGCGGCTCACAGCGCCTTCACGATCAGGAAGGCGCCGGCCACCGCGACGAAGTCCTCGATAAGCGCGGCCGGCAGGTCGCGACCGAAGAGACGGGCCAGACGCATCCGCACCTCGTATCCGCCCAGCGTACCGAGCACCGCGCCGATAACGCCCAGGACCAGTCCCGCCACCAGGACACCGCCCGCCGCCCCGATGGTGGCGCCGCTGAGCCCGCCGGAGATGATCCGCCCGCCGAACTGGAGCGGGACCTTGCGGCTGGGCGTGCGCGGAAGCTGGTCGGTGATGAGCTCGCCGACGGCCAGCACGGTGAAGATCCACGGCGTGACCGCTGCGCCCATGAAGGCGAGCGGCGTGCCGGACACCGGCGCGAGGCCAAGATAGGCGGCCCAGCTGGCGGCCGCCGGCGCGGTCATGGCGCGAAGGCCGGCGACGACGCCGATCAGCAGGGCGAGTGCGTAGATGATCATCGGCCCGCCTTTGCTCAGGACCTGATGAAGGCGAGCAGGTCGGCGTTGAACTGGTCCTGGTGGGTGGTCGCCAGGCCATGCGGCGCGCCAGGATAGACCTTCAGCTGAGCGTTGGGGATCAGCTTGGCCGACTTCAGACCCGAGGCGGCGATGGGAACGATCTGATCATCGTCCCCGTGAACCACCAGGGCCGGCTTGTCGATCTTCTTCAAATCCTCGGTGTAGTCGACCTCCGAGAACTCGTGGATGCAGTCGTACTGGCCTTTGATTCCACCCATCATGCCTTGCAGCCAGAAGCTCTCGCGCACCCCCTCGGAGATTTTCGCGCCGGGCCGGTTGTAGCCATAGAAGGGCAGGGTGAGATCCTTGTAGAACTGGCTGCGGTCATCGAACACGCCCTTGCGGATACCGTCGAAGGCCTCGATGGGCGTCCCTTCCGGATTGGCGTCGGTCTTCAGCATCAGCGGGGGAACGGCGCCAAGCAGGACGACCTTGGCGACACGCGCCGTGCCGTGGCGGCCGAGATAGTGGGTGACTTCGCCGCCGCCGGTGGAGTGACCGACCAGGACGAGGTCCTTGAGGTCGAGGGCGTCGATAAGGGCGGCCAGGTCGTCGGCGTACTGGTCCATGTGATTGCCGTCCCAGGTCTGGTCGGAGCGGCCGTGGCTGCGGCGATCATGGGCGAGGACGCGGTATCCCTGGGAGCCGATGAACTGCATCTGGCCATCCCAGGCGTCGGCGGTGAGCGGCCAGCCGTGGGAGAAGAGGACCGGCTGTCCCTTGCCCCAGTCCTTGTAGAAGATCTTCGCGCCGTCGTTGGCGGTGATGAAGGGCATATGAGCGTTCCCATGCTCGGAGGGTGAGGTCTGCAAAACACCGTCGCCGAAGAGCGTGACGACAGTTGCGGCGTTCGCGCCGCTTGAACTCGAACTGAAGGAACTGCAGGCCATTGGGCCAGGCCAGATGATTAGGCGCAGGTTTTCGGCGACAGCGCAGCCGAAAAAAACGCACAGATCGAGGGCGTGTAGCGCCTTAAGCTGCCACGCGACCTGAACGGCGCAAGGGAGGGGCGGATGGGCGAGGCGAGCTGGACGAGCGCGAGCTATCTGAAGGACGAGCAGTATCGCGACTCATCGAAGCTGGCCGTCCGTGCGAACCTGCACAGTTACGGGCGGGGCGACTGGTTCGAATGGGCGGCGTTGCAAGTTCCGTGGACGGCGGGCGCGAAGGCGCTGGAGCTGGGCTGCGGAGCCGGCTGGTTTTGGGCGAAGGGCGCCAAGGCGATCCCGCAGGATCTGGACCTGACGCTGAGCGACCTCTCGCCTGGAATGGTGGAGGAGGCGGTCGGCCGGGTTCGCGATCTCGGCAGGCGAGCTTCGGGCCTGCCGGCCGATGCGGCGGCCTTGCCGTTCGACGGTGCGAGCTTCGACATCGTTCTGGCCATGCACATGCTCTATCATCTGCCCGAACCGGCCCGCGCGGTGGCGGAGATCGCGCGTGTGCTGAAGCCGGGCGGGGTGGCGGTGGTGGCGACCAACGGCCGCGAGACCCTTGCGGAACTCTTCGCGCTGAAAGCGGCGGTGTTCGGCGGCGCCGCGCGCGACGAGCTGATCGACGGTTTCCACTTGGAGAATGGCCGGCCGATGCTGGAGGCGGCGTTCCCGGACGTCGAGTTCCGGCCCTATGAAGACGCGCTTGCGATCACGTCTTCCGACGACGTGCACGCCTATCTGACCTCGAGCCCGCCAGGCGACCGAGCGTCAGCCGCAGAGGACCTGGCGTTGCGGAACGCCATCTCGACAGCGTTCGAGGCCGGCGGCGGAATGTTCCGCGTGAGCAAGTCCGCAGGGCTGTTCATCTGCCGCAAATAGACGAACGCGCCGGCGATCGGTCCGGCGCGTTCGAGCGACTGGCGCGCGCTGTTAGTCGCGAAGGCTGGCGGGAACGACGCCGCCATTCTTGGCGAGGGCGGCCCAGACGGCCTTTTGCAAGGCGATGTTCTGCTCGGCGCTGCCGTGCGGGCCTGCGCTGACGCCCAATTCGGCCGCCAGCTCCTTGCGGGCGTCCAGGCTGGAGTCGAGGTCGAGCAGCTTGAGCAGATCGACGATCGAGGTGCGCCAGTTGCCGCCGCCGCCCTTTTGCGCGGCCAGTTCGGTCAGCACTGCTTCGACGTCCACGGGTTCCGGCGGCGGGGGCGGCGCAGGCTGGGCCGTGGCG
>Ga0065721_10005034_pt1 | contig 39122 bp, 43 predicted proteins | sample Mesricmetagenome_FD_59108 | JGI IMG/M metagenome (GOLD analysis project Ga0065721, IMG submission 59108) | Mesophilic microbial community from rice straw/compost enrichment Sample: eDNA_1 v2 (version 2) | ecosystem: Engineered > Solid waste > Grass > Composting > Bioreactor | place: USA: Davis... | reverse complement strand
GACAAAGGCGCGGACGGAAGGATCATCTTCGGCAACGAGGATGCGGGCCATGGGGCGCTCCTAATGATGGTCGGACGCCGCCGGGGCCGGCACAGGCGCCGGGGCAGCATCATTGTTCTCGAGAATCGGGGCCGGCGCCCCACTGGCCGGGACGGACAGGGCTTCGGCCAGGGAGGGCTCCGGCAAGGCAGCAGGCACACCGGCGCCACCGCGTTCTCCGGGCCGCGAACCCATGCCGGCAAAGCTCAGACGCACCCGCACCGCCTCGCTGGGCGGCAACGACAGGCGCGTGTCGAAAGTTGCGCGTTCTCCGGCCATGAGGTCGCTGACGCGGGGCGCGACACTCCATTCGAAGACCGCATCGCCATTGGCGTCGAGCAGGCTGATGACCACCGGTGGCACGCGCACCGGCGTGGGCGAGCGGCCTACGATCTGCGCCGACACGGTGAGAACCTCGTTTCCGCCCGATAGTGACTTGAGGGTGTGCAGATTGGAGAAATCGAGCCCCACGACATTGACCCCCAGTCCGACGGCCTCGTAAAGCCCGGCCAGATCGGGATAGCGCTCGACAATCGGTACGCGAGCGAACCAGGCGCCTCCGACGATCCCCGCCAGCACCAGCACACCGACCGCGCGCGCTGCCCGGCGCAACCGCGCCATGGGCAGGCTTGAAAACATGGCATCCTGGCGCCGCCGGAAGGCCATCTGCTGTTTCTTGAGGGCCGCCGCGTCGATGGCCTGCGCGGGCATGCCCAGCCCTGCAACGGGCCGGACGACACCGGCCTCACGGGCCACCGCGGCCTCCTCGGCCATCATGACCTCGTCAAGGACATCCTCGGTCATGGCATCAAAGAGCCGGTCATCCTCGCCTGCACCATCATCGACGCCATCCCTGGCCGGCAGGGCCGTGGCCTCGGGTACCGGCGCCTGGTCCCAATCGCGATGGCAATGGGCGCATTGCACCTTGCGACCAGCCGACCCGATGGCCTCATAGGTCACCTGGTACTTGGTCTGGCAATGCGGACAGGTGATGATCATCAGGTGGTATGGGCAATCCCGGAATGGTCCGCCGACCCTATCCCTGGCGGGTTAAAACTCCTCAAACCCGCGTGGCGACCAAAATTGTGCCGCTTTCCCCCGGCCAATGGCCCAGCAATGCCGCGGTGGCCTGCCGGCGCTGCTATGATGACGACACACGCTGATTCGCCGTGCGGCACGACACGACCGGACGAGCTGGGAGCACCCGTTCTTGATCGAGTTTTCCGATGTAGGCCTGCGTTACGGCAATGGCCCTGAAATCCTTAAAGACCTGAACTTCAAGATCGAGCCGGGCTCGTTCCATTTCCTCACCGGTCCCTCCGGCGCGGGCAAGACCAGCCTGTTGCGCCTGCTGCTGCTCTCGGTCCGCCCCAGCCGTGGTCGTGTCACCATGTTTGGCGAGGATGTCGGCAATCTCGACCAGGACAGTCTCTTGCAGATGCGGCGCCATATCGGCATCGTGTTTCAGGAATTCCGCCTGCTCGACCACCTCACGACTTTCGAGAATGTGGCGCTGCCGCTGCGCGTACGCGGCCAGCCGGAAAGCGAATATCGGCCCAATGTCATCGAACTGCTTGAATGGGTGGGACTGGGCGAACGCATGCATGCACTGCCTACCCTGCTCTCGGGTGGCGAAAAGCAGCGCGCCGCCATTGCCCGTGCGGTAATTGCCCGGCCCAAGGTGCTGCTGGCCGACGAGCCGACCGGCAATGTCGATCCGGAACTCTCGAGCCGCCTTGTGCACCTGTTCGCAGAGCTCAACCGCACGCTGGGCATGACCATTATCCTGGCCACTCACGAACTACCCCTGCTCGACCGCTTCTCCTATCCGCGCATCGTGCTCAACAAGGGGGAGCTGACCATCCATGATTAGGCAAGTTCTTGCCCTTCTGCCCCGGCGGGTCGGCGCGGCGCCCATCGTGCCCGAAAAGAGCGTGGCCGGCCGCACCTTGCTGTTGCTGGTGACCATAATGGCCTTCCTTTCAGCTGTGACGCTGGGTGGGGTGATCCTGGTGCAGAAATCGGCCATCGCCTGGTCGGCCGATGTTGGGCGTGAACTGACTATCCAGATCCGCCCGGTGGAGGGCGAGGTAATGGAATCGAACCTGCGCACGGCCGTATCGCTGGCGCAGGCCACCCCCGGCGTAGCCGGGGCGCGGGCGCTGACCATCGAGGAAAGCCAGGCGTTGCTCGAGCCCTGGCTGGGCGCTGGTCTTGACCTGTCGGCCATTGCCATTCCACGCCTGATCGTGGTGCAGCTCGCCGACCCGGTCGACGCCGATATCGAGCAGCTCGAGCGCAACCTCGAGGCCATCAAGGGCGCCAGCCTCGATACTCATGCCGCATGGCGGCAGCAACTCAACACCATGGCCGGAACCATGGTGCTTTCGGGCCTCCTGGTGCTCGGACTGATCGGGGTTGCTACCGTGCTGGCCATCATCTTTGCCACGCGCGGCGCCATGGCCACCAACCGCGAAATCGTCGATGTGCTGCATTTCATCGGCGCCTCCAACAAGTTCATCGCCGGGGAATTCCAGGGCCGGTTCCTCTCGATCGGGCTGCAGGGCGGATTGCTCGGGGCGCTCCTGGCCATCCTGTTCTTCCTGCTGATCGGCACCGCTGCGGGCAGCGTCCTGCCCAGTGAGGCAACCACCCAGGTCGGCGTGCTGTTCGGCCAGTTCCTGCTCGGCTGGGACGGCATGGTCTTCATTCTTGCCGTCGTGCCCGTGATGGCCGTGCTCACTGCCGTCACTTCGCGGGTCACGGTGCGACGCTACCTCAGCGAAGCCTCATGACCATTTGTCTCGCCACCGGTCTGATTGACCGCTAGAACACCAGCAGGAGCGCCGAGCGCTGGGGGAGCCAATGCCATTCAAGACCGCCATACAGGCGATCCGTACGGCGATTTTCTACATCCTGTTCCTGGGGCAGACCGTGATCTGCGCCATCCTGGCCGGGACGGTGGGCCTGTTTGCCCGGCGCACCCGCTTCGGCTGGGCCATTGCCCGCTACTGGTGCTGGTCCAATCTGGTGCTGTTGCGGGTCATTACCGGCCTGAGGACCGAGGTGGAGGGCGCTGAAAACATCCCGCCCGGGGGCTGCATCATCGGCTCCAAGCACCAGTCGGACTGGGACATTTTCGCCATATTCCCCCATATCGGCCGACCTGCCTATATCGCCAAGAAGGAGCTGATGCGCATTCCCTTCTTCGGCTGGGCGGCGCACTCGCTCGACTGTATAGAAATCGACCGCCAGAAAGGCGCGCAGGCCATACCCGAAATGATCGAGCAGGCCCGGGCGGCGGCGCAGCGGGGCTGCCGCATCGTCATCTACCCCGAGGGCACACGCAAGCCGGTGCTGGCGCCACCCGAATACCGCCAGGGCATCATGCGCATGTATAGTGAACTCAATGTGCCGGTCGTGCCCGTTGCGCTCAATTCCGGCCTCTACTGGGGCCGCAACAGTGCCGTCATCTGGCCGGGCACCGCGCGGGCGCGGTTCCTGCCCGCCATTGAGCCCGGACTTGAACCCGAAACCTTNCAGGAGCGGCTGNGCACGGTGATCGAAGCCGAATCGACCCGGCTGACCNTGGATGCCATCGACCAGGGCGTGGCAAGGCCGATCGACGGCAAGCTGAANGAGCGCATTGCTGCTGTCCGGTCGGCAAAAACCACNAGATATTGACGNTAGCGACAAACAGGACCATAGCTATAGTATTCGCCAATGAGCCGACTTGACGCTCGACGGTATTTGTTCTATTTTTGTTCCTCCCAAATGAACAGAGGGAACGGCAATGGTGCATGGCTACCACAGCGCCCACAGACCCGCGCTTGCCAGCTGGCGTGGCCAGTCCGGCAACCTCTACGCCCTGCGCCACGAGAACCTTGCTTCCTTCGCCATGACAGAGGCGGACCTTTATGTCATCGCCAAGGGCACGCATGTCCTCTGGGTCGGTGCCACCCAGGATCTCGTTGATGACCCGCTGAGCCGCCAGCGGTTTCGCCTGGCGCTCGATTGCGCCACCGATGTCTTCGCGCTTGAAGCGCCGGAAAACCGCGTGGCCGCGATCTGGGACCTCGAACAGGCCGTGCCTGCGCCCCTTCCCATTCCCGTGCCTGCCACCACCCCGCTGGCTCAGGCCGCCTGACCCGTATCGGCCGACGGAGGCGCCTCGGCTTCAAGCTGCCGCACCAGGTCCATCAGCGCACGGTCGCGGATGCCCAGTTGCAGCAGATGCCGCGCGGTATTGAGCACATAGTCGNTATTGCGCCCGGAAATGCCAANGCCGGCGCGGATCATGGCCAGTTGCTGCTCGACCGTCAGTTGGCCGGCAAACTGCTCGTGGGCNTCATCGACCANATAGGCGAGGGCCGTGACCCGCCGGCCATCGGCCAGCGTTACCGGCCGCCAGACATCGCGATAGACCGAGGTGACAAGCTCGCGCGCATCAAGATAGGCCCGGACCTCGGGCCAGGCGTCGGGGGTGACCTCGAACACCATGCCCCGGCAAGACCCGCCACGCGTCAGCCCGAAGACCAGGCCCGGCACTTCGCGGGTGCCCCGGTGATGATGGGATACGATGGACAGCGACCGGTGTGCCCCGCGCAACAGGCCCAGCTGCGCACTGAGGAAGGAAAAACCCGGATTCCAGATCAGCGACCCGTAGCCGAAGACCCAATAGGTGCCATCCGGTCCCTCGACGTCCATTTTCCTTGCCATAGCGCAACCACTTTCCTCGCTAGGCTAGCGGCGGCCACGATGAGCGGCAAGCCGCAACCGCATCAATGCAGGCTCGCAAATCGGGGGCACGACAAGCTTGCAAGCAAACCCGCTTCTGGGCGGACGCCGGCGCGGATATGAAGAGGCCATGAAAAAGCGAATCATCATTCTGGGCAGCGTCGTGCTGCTGGTCGTGCTGGCCTGGACGACCGGCTGGTTCTTCCTTGCCGGCCAGGTGCGCGAGCAGGTGAACCTGCTGACCCTTGCCGATGGCGAGGTGAGCCCGCAGGTCCAGTGCGGCACGCTCGATATCGGCGGCTTCCCGTTCCGCTTCGACCTTGATTGTGCCGACGCTACACTGGTCTCCGCCGACCTGATGGTGGCAGTCCCCAGGGTGCGGGCCAGCATGATGATCTGGCAGCCCACCCATATCTTGGCCTTTGCCCAAGGGCCCGCACGGATTGCCGACGCGTTTACGGGGCTGGAACAGGAGCTGGCCTGGTCCAGCCTTGAGGCCAGTCTGCGACTGACGGATTGGCGGATAGCCCGGCTCTCGGTGGTGGGCCGGGAGCTGAACTGGACGGACCGGCTGTTTGGAGAAACCAGGATTGCCAGCGCGCCCCAGGTCGAACTGCACTTACTCGACATCCCCGAGCAGCTCAACGCCGCAACGCGCCGCGCAGCACTGGCCGGATATCTTCGCGCCGAGGAGATGGATGCGCCGGGTATAGCCATCGCCCAGGCCAATGCCGAGGTGGAACTGGAACTGACTGGCATTATCGACGACATCCGAGACTGGGGCATCGTACCCTTCCTGCCCGACTGGCAGCAGGCGGGCGGCACATTGCGGATCGTGGGAGTTCGCGCCAATGACGGAACGGCCGATCTCGAAGCCACCGGCCAGCTGGCGCTCGATGCGCAGGGTTACCCCACCGGCAGCATCAGCATCGATTCCCTGGGCGTGGCCGAGCGCATCGGGCCGATGATTGAAGAACCCTGGCGAACCCTGGTGCTGGGCGTGCCCGGCGAAGACGGACGCCACAAGAACCAATTGAACTTTGCCGGTGGCAGCCTGTCATCGGGGCTGGTGCCGATTGCCCAGCTGGCACCGCTGTTCTGACCCTTTCCCATCGGAGAGAGGGATAGAGATCACCGCCTGCTGCATATTCGCCCCTGGAGCGCAGCCTTCACGGCCTTGAGACCCGAAACCGCTCCACTGGAGCGATTTTGCGCTGCGCGCCGGTCTCAAGCATCATCGCCGCCGCCGTGGTCGCGCACCAGGGCGGCCTCAGGAGCCGGGGGCGCCTCGTGCGGACGGCCGAAATCGGGTGCCGCGGTTTCCTGGCCGGCATCGATGATCGAGCGGCGGATGGCCCGCGTCCGGGTGAACATTGCCTCGAGCGCCGGTCCGTCGCCATTGCGCACCGCGCGCTGCAACATCGAAAGATCCTCGTTGAAGCGCCCGAGCATTTCGAGCACCGCATCGCGATTGGTGAGGAAGACGTCGCGCCACATGACCGGATCGGAGGCCGCGATGCGGGTGAAATCGCGGAAGCCGGAGGCCGAGAACTTGATGACCTCGGACTGGGTCGCCGTTTCCAGATCAGCCACCGTGCCCACGATATTATAGGCAATCAGGTGTGGGATATGGCTGGTAATGGCCAGGACCATGTCGTGATGGGCCGCATCCATGCACTCCACCATCGAGCCCATGGCCTTCCAGAAGGCCGCCAGCCTGTCGGTATCAGCTTGCGGCACCCCCGCAACCGGTGTGAGCACGCACCAGCGGCCGGCAAACAGCTCCGCAAACCCGGCCGAGGGGCCGGAATGTTCGGTGCCGGCAATGGGGTGACCGGGAATGAAGCTCACCCCCGCGGGTACATGCGGGCCGACGACACGCACCACATGCGCCTTGACCGAGCCCACATCGGACAGGATCGCGCCAGGTTCAAGCGCGGGGGCGATAGCAGCGGCCAGCGCCACATAGGCACCCACCGGCGCGCAGAGTATGACCAGGTCGGCCCCGCGCACCGCTTCAGCCGGGTCCAGCGTATAGATGTCCCCCAGGCCAAGCTCGCGCGCCTCATCGAGCGTTTCCTGCCGGCGGGTGGCGATGGAAATGACCTCGACCAGACCCTGCCGCCGCGCCGCCAGCGCAATGGACGAGCCGATCAGGCCAATGCCGATCAGGGCCAGTTTCTTGAAGTGACCGCTCATCGTGTCGCATCCATGGATTTGAGAATGTCCGCTACCGCGCGCATCGCCTCTTCCGAACCGATGGAAATCCGCAGGCCATGCGGAATGCCATAGGACGCGCCGATTTCGCGCACGATATAGCCCGCGTCGGCGAGGGTCTGGAAGGCGCGCGCCGCCGTCTCCGCCCCATCGAACAGGACCATGACAAAATTGGCCTGGCTGGGCACGACGCGCATGGCATTGCCCGAAAGCTCGGCCGTCAGCCACGCGCGCCAATGGGCATTGTGCTCACGCAGGCGCTGGGTGAATTCGATGTCTCGCACCGCCGCTGCCCCTGCCATCTGCGCGGGCAGATTGACGTTGAACGGGCCGCGGATGCGGTTGATTGCGTCAACGACATGGGCCGGACCAACCATCCAGCCAATACGCGCCGCGGCCAGGCCCATCTTGGAGAATGTGCGAACCATCACGACATTCTCGTGCGCGTTCACAAGCTCCAGGCCCACCGAATAGTCCGCTGCCGTGACATATTCTGCATAGGCGCTGTCGATGACCAGGAGAATGTCGGGCCTGAGCCCGGCATGGAGCCGCGCCACTTCAGCGGCGTTGAGATAGGTGCCAGTGGGGTTATTGGGATTGGCCAGCCAGATCACCTTGGTCCGCTCTGTAACGGCCGCAAGCAGCGCGTCCACATCAGCGCGGTAGTCGGTCTCCTCGACCATGACGATGCTGGCGCCAGCAGCCCTGGTGATGATGGGGTAGACCGAAAAACCGTAGCGGTTCATCACTGCCTCGTCGCCCTCACCAAGATAGGTCTGGGCGAGCAGGTGCAGCAGGTCGTCCGAGCCATTGCCGCAAACGATGCTGTCGGGGTCGAGCCCATGTACATCGGCCAGCGCCTCGCGCAGAACGCGCGAAGACCCTTCGGGATAGATTTCGAGCCGCCCGGCCGCTTCGACCATGGCTGCAAGGGCCTTTGGGCTGGCGCCGAGCGGGGATTCGTTGGCCGAGAGCTTGACGGCATTGCTGCCCGGCTTGCCGGATTTGCCTGGCAGATAGGGCGCAATATCGAGAATGCCGGGTTGCGGCGTGGGACGCAGGAGATGGGACATGATGCTACTGGATCAAGGCGGGAAAGCCGCGCGGACCATAGTGAAAGCGCGGCTCAAACGCAAAGGCTAGTCGCGTGGCCCCATGCTGCGCGCATGCGCAAACGGCTATTGTCCCCGCAACAGGGGCCGCGCCGTTGGCGCAGCCTTAACTGGCAAGGCCCGGCAGGTCTTCAACACCCGCGCGGGACACTACGGCCCCGAGCGCCTCAAGGCGAGCTGCCTCTTCGTCGCTCTGCTCGCCCACCAGCACCACCTCGACGCCCTTGAGCGAGGGCTCGAAGGGCATGAGACTGAGATTGGCGGGCAGCGTGGCATCGATGATGATGGCGCGCTTGACCTTGTCCGGGAAGATGGTGGCCAGGAGCAGCGCGATGACTCCGCCCTGCCCTTTGCCCAGCACCCCGAGGCGGGACTTGCCGTAAAAGGCGAGATTTTCCTCGAGCACGATCTCGAGCTGGTAGAGCCCGTCACCCAGCGTGGACAGTTCCGGCGCATTGACCGGCCCTACCGTCCAGAAATAGCCCTTGGTCTGGCCCGTGCCGCCCATGTTCTGGACGCGCGGGGCGCGGATGGCGATGGTCAGCGCATCCGGACCCAGCAAGTCAGCGAGCTCAAGGGCATCCTCAAGCATCCCCCAGCGATCATGCAGGACCAACCAGGGCATGGCCTCGGCCGGCCCCCGCCGCTGCGTCAGGAGAAAGCTGTTGCTCTTCACTCTGCTGCCGGGCAGTTGTTGATCCAGGCGAGGATGGCTTCCACCTCATTGTCGCGCAGGCGACCGCTCGGGGGCATCTTGGAGCCCGAACCGCCCACGTCTTCATGCGTGCCAAGGATCTTGTGTGCCAGATAGCTGTTTTCGCTGTCGCCGGGCGTTACGCGCGGCATGCTCGGCAGCTCTTCACTGGCGACATTGACGAGATAGTCATAGCCGCTGCCCTTCTGGAAGGACACGCCCGACCCGGGCGAACGGTCATTGTGGCAGGCCGCGCACTTGCGCGAGACCACGGGTTCCACGGTTTCGGTATAGGCGGCAAGGCAAGTGTCAGCAAAGGCCGCACCGGTGCCAAGGGCCATAAACGCGAGGGCGGCGATAAGACGACGTGATGTCATGGGGCAACGGGTCCTGATTGGGCGGACGGCCACACCCCGAAGGACGTGGCCGTCACGGATTGAACGGGGCTTAGGCCTGCGCGGCAGCGTGCTGACCGGCGAGGTAGCCGAAGGTGATGCCCAGGCCCAGCGTGCCGCCGCCGCCCAGATAGCTCTTGCCCGAGGGCGAGGCCGAAGCATTGCCTGCAACATAGAGGCCCGGGATCGGGTTGTCGTGGACGTCGATGACCTGGCCGTTGGTGTCGAAGACCGGACCGCCCTTGGTGTCGAGCGTGCCTGCACCCAGCAGGATCGCATAATAGGGGCCGGTATCCGAAAACGCAGCGATATAGGGGTTCTTGTTGCCCTTATCGACGGTGATGTAGTGGAAGTAAGCGTCGATCGGCGCTTCGCCACGGTGGAAGTCGGTATCGACACCGGTTTCGGCAAAGCCGTTAAAGCGGGCGATGGTTTCCTTGAGATTGGGCAGGAAGTCGTCGGCGAGCTTGTAGGTACCGATGCGATCCGACAGGCTGTCGAAACGGGCCTGGATATTTTCGGCCAGCTCCTCGAGCGTTTCACCCGAGATCACGTGCTTGGGCAGATCGGCACCCGGCTTCGGAATTTCATAGCCGCCGAACTCACGTGCACCTTCGTCGAAGATGAAGATCTGGTAGAGGTTCGGATATTCGCCGGTCCACTGGTCGTAAACCTGGTGCGAACGGGTACGCTCTGGATAGACGTACTTTTCGTCATACATGCGCTTGCCGAACTTGTTGACGGCAATCGAGCTGTCGCCACCAAGGAAGAACACGCCGCTCGGAACGCTCGAGAACTCGAGAACCTGTTCGAGAATGACCTGCTGGTTCCAGGCTTCGTTGAGGTTGCCCAGCTTGACGCCCAGCTCCGCCGACATGTTGATCAGGTCGCCTTCGTTGGTGGGGACCGCGCAACCGCCCAGAACCGGGGTACGCAGGAACTGCGTGCGCATGTGCGGGTTATGGGTGAAGCCACCAGTGGCGAAGATCACACCCTTGCGGGCGCCGAACTTGACCACGCCATCGGGGGTCTCGGCATGAACGCCAACCACGCGACCATCTTCGTTGCGCACGATCTTGGTCACGCGGTGTTCGGTGCGAATATCGGCACCATTGTCTTCGGCATAGGTCGACATGAAGTCGATCATGTCGGCGCCACTGCCGTTCTTGCCGTCCACATTGGTAGCCAGCTGGCGACCCAGGATCTGGCCATTCTCGGCAATCTGGCCGTGGTAGTCGGGAGCCGGCTTGCCATCCCAAGAAGTAAAGACCTTCGAGGGCAGTGCCCCGACCTCGTCGAGCTTTTCGAAGACAGGAGCCGCATTGTCCCAGAACGCGTTGAGCTGGGCCCAATGGTGTTCGGTCATGCCGAAAGTCGGGCTCTTGTCATTGTAGAGCTCGGGGAAGGAGACCTTGGCGACATAGCGCAGGAAGGTTTCCTTGTCGTCCTTCTGCCCAAACTCTTCACGCATCCACTTGTTGTTGGGAACCCAGGAGCCGCCACCGGACTTTGCCGTAGTGCCACCGATGAAGGGAGCCTTTTCCAGCATCACCACGCTGGCGCCACCATGCAGCGCACCAATGGCGCCGGCAAACGCCGCGCCGCCCGAACCGGCCACGACGACGTCAAACTCCTCATCCCACTGGTTTTCCTGCGCATTGGCGGCAGTGATGGTCACAGCGCCCAGCGCGGTGCTGGCGGCACCAAGGCCGGCGGCGGCCATGAAGGCGCGGCGCGAGACCCGGCTCGTTTCAGTGGTGGACAAGGCAAACCTCCTCATTCTTTTTGTATCCTAGGCGACAAAATACCTTGCCCGATTTTTGTATGCAAGGAAACAAAACTGGCCGACTTGAATTTTGACTCATGCATGGCCAGTCCGATCAAACTGCTGTATTGGCCACGCGTGAAACAGGGAGGACGACGCTTGGCCAAACCACCACTCGACACCTTTCCTGAGCACCGCATGAATGTTCGTGCCGACGCGATGTATCGCATCCACGAAGTATCCCGGCTGATCAGCTCCTATTTCGATCATATCGTGGCTGAACACGGGATCACGCGCGCACAATGGTCCGCCATCATGCATGTGAGCCAGAACCCGGGCGCCACGCAGAGCCAGCTGGCTGAAATCATGCAGATGGGGCGTGCCGCGGCAGGCAAGATGTTCGACCGGCTCGAGGAAAAGGGCTGGATCGAGCGGCGTTCCGACGCCGAAGACAACCGGGTGCGCCGAGTCTATTCGCGCAATGAGATCGACCCGCTGCGCACCATCATTCCCGCGGCCGCCACCAGGCTTTACGACGAGTTTTACGGGGACCTGACGAACGAGCAGATCGACCAGCTGCACGACATGCTGATGACCATGCGCGAAAATGGCCGTAATGCCCTCAACAGATTGGCTCCGTCCAAACGCTCGCCCTAGCCGCTGCGCGCCGTTGCGGCGCTGAGCCCGGGAAGACGCACATAGCGCTCGGCGCGCTTGCGGCGCGGAATGGCCGGGAAAGCCTCCTTGCGGGCCCGCAGGCAGATGACCCCGCTCATGGCCGGGCCCAGCATCCGCCCGAAGCCTTCGAAAAAGCGTGGATACTTGACCACCATCCGGGACTGGAAAGGCGGCAGGAACAGCGCATCGCGCCACGCCTCGGGCACGAAGGAATGGTCGCGCAGCAGCTTGTCGAGCTGGCCGCCCGAATAGGGATTGCCCTGGCCGAAGGGTGTATTGTCACGCTGCGCCCAGATACCGCGGCGGCGCGGCACCACCAGCAGTAGATGCCCATTGGGCGCAGTTATGCGCCACAGCTCGCGCATCAGCTCTTCGGCATCGGCCACATGCTCGAGCGCGTGAATGGCGATGGTGATGTCGACGGCCGCATCGGTGAGCGGCATTTCGAGCGGATCGCACAGCACCGTATGGGACGGGCCCTCGCGCGGCCAGGCCGAGGCGCCCTGCCGCTCGGGCATGAAGGCCAGTACCCGCTCGGCCGGCTCCAGCGCAAAGCGAAGATAGGGCGTGGCAAAGCCAAGGCCCAGAACACGCCGCCCGCGCAGGTCGCCGGCGAGATCGATCACCTGCTCGCGCACGAGCGCGCGCGACAGCCGCCCCAGCGGCGACTTGTAGAATTCGATGAGACGGGCGACGTCGCTGTTCATGCACCGAGCTTGCCAAAGGCGGGTGGACTTGTCCAATCCGAGGTTGTCATTGGCGGGGCAGCTGCCTAGCTTGCGGCAACTGGATCCAAAGGAGATGAGATATGGCCCTGATCGTGGACGTATTTCCCGCCCGCAGCGACAATTTCGGCTATCTCGTGCATGACGAGGCCAGCGGCCGCACGGCCGCCATCGACGCACCCGAGGCCGGACCGATCCGCGAGGCGCTGACGCGCCGGGGCTGGACGCTGAGCGATATCTTCATCACCCATCACCATATCGACCACGTCGAAGCCATTGCCGAACTCAAGGCGGCCTTCGGCACCCGCGTCGTGGGCCCGCGCGATGAGGCGAGCAAGATTGACGGGCTCGACGAGCTGGTGGGCGACGGAGACACGATCGAGCTAGGCGAATCGCGCTTTGCCGTTATCGCCACCCCTGGCCATACGCTGGGGCATATCGTGTTCTATAATGCCGACGGCGGACATCTGTTTTCGGCTGACGCACTGTTCTCGCTGGGCGTGGGGCGCATGTTCGAAGGCACGCCGGGCCCCATGTGGGAAGGCATAAAGCGCCTGCGCGACCTTCCGGACGAGACCTTGGTCTATTGCGGGCACGAATATACCCAGTCCAATGCGCGCTTTGCCCTCTCGATCGATCCGGACAATGTGGCGCTGCAGGCCCGCGCCAGGGAAGTGGATGCGCTGCGCGCCGAGGGCAAGGCCACGATCCCCTTCCAACTTGGCGAGGACAAGCAGGCCAATCCCTTCCTGCGGGCCGATGCCCCCGAACTGGCCCGCTATTACGGTCTTGAGGGCGCTGACCCTTCAGAAGTTTTTGCCGCCATCCGCAAGGGCAAGGACAATTTCTAAGCCAGGGTGCCCGGCTCCATCAGGCGGCAGCACGGCCCGTTGCGGCGGTGTTGATGCCCCTTCCGGCAGGGAAAGGGTACACTTGTCTGTGTGCTGTTCACTTCTGCGGATCGAAAATTGTTAACAGAGTGTTACCATCTGGCATGGCGTTTGCTCGTATTCGGGTAGGACGCCGCAGCGCCTGTGCCATTCCGGCACAGGGCGGCCTGGATTGGTACAGTCGATGCCCGAGACGGCTCAGAGCGGAACAGATGTGTCAGGCCTGCCGGTGCCTCTGGCCCAGCCGGGCCTGCGCCCGTCCCTGGCCCATTCCGCTCCGACCGCAGCCTTTGTCAGCCAATTGCTTGCCACCAGCGGCAGCCTGTCGGCGCAGCGGGCGCGGCGCGCGGGCGCTGCCGAGGGGGCCGTGGGCGCCTATGGCAAGGCCGCAAGGCTGGGTGAGCGGCGCATGCCCCAGGGCTATCGCAAGACCGTGGTCGCCTGACCCGGTCAGGTCATCGACACATCACGGCTGGCGCTGGTGATGGAGACGGTGAAACCGGCGACCACGTCGATCAGGCTCATCACCATGAGCAGGAAAAAGACCGAGCTCGAAGCTGCCCCAACCAGCAGGAATTCCACCAGAAACAGCACAAAGACCACCATGGAGAGCATGTGCTCGACAATGGAGCTGCGCGCCGTGTTGGTGGATTTGAGCACTTCGAAAAAGAGCAGCACGATCCCCACGACCAGCAGAAAGTCGCCGGCCGTGATCGCCCATGGCATGCCCGAGGGCATGGGAATGGAAAACAGGCCCGCGCCCCAGTTCACCGGATTGCCCCCGAAGAACAGGAACACCGCAAGGTTGTAGAGCACGAAGGGCACGATCAGCAGCGGCAGGATGAAGCGGTTGTTGCGTGGACGCGGCGCAAGCGGGGTGGGCATCATGACGGTTTCACTCATCGGCTGACCTCCGTTTCGTTGCCAGCCAGCATGCCAGAGGCAGGCACATGCCGGAAGAGCAGGTTTTCCTGTATCATGGAACGCGAGGCGAAAAGGGCTGACCGGCGTGTCGAACCGGAATGAGGTCACTCGTCCTTCAAGTGAAGCGCCAATCCATCGGCGCGTCGACAAATGGAGAGAGCGATGAGTACAGCAAAGAATACCGTCTGCATCTGGTACGACACGCAAGCCGAAGAAGCGGCAAACTTCTATGCCCAGACCTTCCCCGACACTGTCGTCACCAAGGTCAGCCGCGCACCGGCCGACAATCCCTCGACCAAACAGGGCGCAGTACTGACGGTGGAATTCACCGTCATGGGCATTCCCTGCATCGGGCTCAATGGCGGGCCGGCCTTCAAGCATACCGAGGCCTTTTCCATGCAGGTGCTAACCGAGGACCAGGCGGAAACCGACCGCTACTGGAACGCCATTGTCGGCAATGGCGGGGAGGAAAGCATGTGCGGCTGGTGCAAGGACAAGTGGGGTGTGTCCTGGCAGATCACCCCGCGGGTGCTGACCGATGCCATGGCCAGGGGCGGCGAGACCGCCCAACGCGCCTTCGAGGCGATGATGAGCATGAGGAAGATCGACGTCGCGGCTATCCACGCGGCGGTGCGGGGATAGCCCGCGAGGCCTCAACCGCCATCCCCCTGAACCGGGGGAGGGAAGTTTTCACGGCGAAATGAGGTCAGCGCTTGGTGCGCATGGCCTCGTTGAGGCGATCGCCGAGTGAACCGAGACCGCCGCGCGACGACTCGGGCTTGGGACGGAAACTGCCTTTGTTGTGATCCCGGGACCGGTCACGCGGCGGCGGGGCATCGCCGCCATCGCGTCGCATGGAAAGGCCAATGCGCTTGCGCGGCACGTCCACTTCGACGACGCGGACCTTCACCACGTCCCCTGCCTTGACCACTTCATGCGGGTCCTTGACGAATTTGTCGGCGAGCTGAGAGACATGCACCAGCCCGTCCTGATGCACGCCAATATCCACGAAGGCGCCGAAGGCGGCGACATTGGTGACCGTGCCCTCCAGCATCATGCCCGGCTTGAGGTCGGTGATTTCATTGACGCCTTCGGCAAAGGTGGCGGTCTTGAAGGCCGGACGGGGGTCGCGGCCGGGTTTTTCGAGTTCAGCGATGATGTCGCGTACGGTGGGCAGGCCAAACCGATCATCGACGAAGACCTTCGGATCAAGCCTGGCAAGGGCCTGCTTGTCGCCCATGAGCGAACGGATATCGCGGCCGCAGGCAGCAACGATCTTGCGGGCCACGCCATAGGCTTCCGGATGCACCGATGAAGCATCGAGCGGTTCGGCGCCGCCATTGATGCGCAAGAACCCCGCGGCCTGTTCGAATGTACGCTGGCCAAGGCGTGGCACATCCATCAGCGCCTTGCGCGAGGGGAAAGGACCATTGGCGTTGCGATGGGCAACAATGGCCTCGGCGACCGAAGGGCCGAGGCCGGAAATGCGCGCCAGAAGCGGTGCCGAGGCGGTGTTGAGATCGACACCAACCGCGTTCACCGCATCCTCGACCACCGCGTCGAGCGAGCGGCTGAGACGATACTGGTCGACATCGTGCTGATATTGGCCTACGCCGATGGCCTTGGGCTCGATCTTGACCAGCTCGGCCAGCGGGTCCTGCAGGCGCCGCGCGATGGAGACCGCGCCGCGCAGGGACACGTCGAGGTCGGGGAACTCGGCTGCTGCAAGTTCGGATGCCGAATAGACCGACGCCCCGGCCTCCGACACAACGACCTTGCTGGGCTTGGGCGAAGGCAGGCGTTCGAGCAGATCGGCCACAAGTTTTTCGGTCTCGCGGCTGGCCGTGCCATTGCCGATGGCAATGAGTTCGATCCGGTACCGCTCGATCAGCAGTTTCAGCGTCGCCTGGGCACCCATGACGTCGTTGCGGGGCTGGAAGGGATAGATGGTGTCGGTGGCCAGCACCTTGCCGGTCGCATCGATGACGGCGACCTTGCAGCCGGTGCGGATGCCCGGGTCTATGCCCATCGTTGTCCTGGCGCCCGCGGGCGCTGCCAGCAGCAAGTCCTTGAGGTTGCGGGCAAAGACCTGGATCGCTTCCTCTTCTGCACGCTCGCGCAGCTCGACCATGAGATCGACCGAGAGCGTGACCTTGAGGCGGGTGCGCCAGGCCCAGAAGGCAACATCGCGCAGCCACTTGTCGCCGGCGCCATTGCCCTGCGCCCCAAGGGCATTGATGACGAGCCGTTCGACGGGTTTGACCGGATCGACGCTGTCGGCATCGACCTCGATATCGAGGCTCAGGAATTCCTCGTCGCGCCCGCGCATCATGGCCAGCGCCCGGTGGCCGGCGACCTTGCTCCAGCGCTCGGCATGGTCGAAATAGTCGGCAAACTTGGCGCCTGCCTCTTCCTTGCCCTTGGCGACCTTGGAGACGAGCATTGCCCGCTCACGCATATGGGCGCGCAGCTGGCCCAGCAGAGCGGCATTTTCCGCCAGACCTTCGATGATGATGTCGCGGGCACCGTCGAGCGCATCCTTGGTGGTGGCGACACTCTCGGTGACATAGGCCTCGGCGAGCTGCGCCGGTTCGGTATTGCGATCGGCGAGGATGGCATCGGCGAGCGGACCAAGCCCCTTCTCGCGGGCGATCTCGGCCTTGGTGCGCCGCTTGGGCTTGAAGGGAAGGTAGAGATCTTCCAGCTCGGCCTTGGTCGCCGCGTCCAGGATCGAGACTGTCAGTTCGGGGGTGAGCTTGCCCTGTTCGTCGATCGACTTGATGATGGCCGCGCGCCGCGCTTCGAGTTCGCGCAGATAGCTGAGCCGGTCCGCCAGCAGGCGCAGTTGCGTGTCATCGAGCCCGCCTGTCACTTCCTTGCGGTAGCGCGCAATGAANGGCACCGTNGCCCCGCCATCGAGCAGTTCCACGGCAGCGCGCACCTGTTCGGGNCGGGCNGCGATTTCGCGGGCGATCTGGCTGGCGATGCGGGTGTCGATTTCGGACATGGCGGAGATTCCCTCTTCGGCTGGCGCGACCATAGCCAGGCTTGCGGCGCGGCAAAGGCCCAAGAGCGCGATTTCCTCAATTGTCAGGCGCGGCACTTTAACCGCAAACAAAATGCCGCCCCGAAGGGCGGCATTGAAGCGCGAAACCGTCTGCGGCTTACTTCTTGAGCTTGAGCGGGCCGACCATCTGCTCGGGTTTGACTTCGGCATCGAATTCCTCGGCGGTCAGCAGGCCGAGGTTGATCGCCTCTTCCTTGAGGGTCGTGCCGTTCTTGTGCGCGGTCTTGGCGATCTTGGCGGCGTTGTCGTAGCCGATCTTGCGATTGAGCGCAGTCACCAGCATCAGCGATTGATCGACCAGCTGCTTTATGCGCTTGCGGTCGGGCTCGATGCCGACGGCGCAATTGTCGTTGAAGGACTTGGCCGCATCGGCAAGCAGGCGCACCGACTGCAGGAAGTTGTAGGCGATGACGGGCTTGAAGACATTGAGCTCGAAATTGCCCTGGCTGGCGGCAAAGCCGATGGCGGCATCATTGCCCATGACCTGGGCGACCACCATGGTCATCGCTTCGGACTGGGTCGGGTTGACCTTGCCCGGCATGATCGAGGAGCCCGGCTCATTTTCCGGAATGGTGATTTCCCCAAGGCCTGAGCGCGGACCGGAAGCGAGCCAACGCACGTCATTGGCAATCTTCATGAAGGCCGCGGCCAGCTGCTTGAGCGCACCGGATGTGCCCACAAAGGCATCGTGCCCGGCCAGCAGCGCAAACTTGTTCGGGCCGGTACGGAAGTCGCGGCCGGTCAGCGCGGCGATCTCGGCAGCAACAGTCACGGCATAGTCGGGATGGGCATTGAGACCGGTGCCCACGGCGGTGCCGCCAAGGGCCAGTTCCTTGAGCTGGGGCATGGTGGCCTTGATGGCGGCCAGCGCATAGTCGATCTGCGCCACCCAACCCGAGATTTCCTGGCCCAGCGTCAGCGGAGTTGCGTCCTGCAGATGCGTGCGGCCGATCTTGACCACATCCATGAACTCTTCGGCCTTGGCATTGAGCGTGTCGCGCAGCAGCAGCACGCGTGGATAGAGATAGCCCTCCACTGCCTCGACCGCCGCGATATGCATGGCGGTGGGATAGGTGTCGTTGGACGACTGGCTCATGTTCACGTGGTCATTGGGGTGAACCGGCTTTTTCGAGCCCAGCACGCCGCCAGCCATCTCGATGGCCCGGTTGGAGATGACCTCGTTGACATTCATGTTGGACTGGGTTCCCGAACCGGTCTGCCAGACCACGAGCGGGAAGTGATCGCTGAGCTTGCCTGCAATCACCTCGTCGGCGGCAGCGACCACGAGGTCGCGGGTGGCCTCGTCCATCAGGCCCAGCTTGTGGTTGGCCAGGGCCGCCGCCTTCTTGAGGATGCCGAAGGCGGTGATGATCTCGGTGGGCATCTTTTCCCCGCCGATGTCGAAATTCATCAGGCTCCGGGCGGTCTGCGCGCCATAGTACTTATCGTTCGGAACCTCGATCTGGCCCATGGTGTCCGATTCGATGCGCGTGCTCATATTCCCCTGGCTCCTGTCTGGCCGCTTCTCGTGGCGGCGGAAAAACAAAACGGCCGACCCTTTTGGGGGCCGGCCGTCGAAATATCAGATAAAGCGCATCAGCGCCTTCTCGCCTTTCGGCTTACTTCTTGACTGCGAGAATCTGACGGCCGCGATACATGCCGGTCTTGAGATCGACGTGATGCGGACGACGCAGCTCACCCGAGTCCTTGTCTTCGACATAGGTGGGGTTGGCAATCGCGTCGGCCGAGCGACGGAAACCGCGCTTCATCGGCGAGGTCTTGCGTTTTGGCACTGCCATGGTCGGTACTCCGAAATTCAAAATCGTTGCGCCGCCAAAAGCGGCCAGAGACGTATCTCTCTGCAGGATTGGTGGGGTCTATAGAGCAAGACTGGCGGATTGGCTAGGGGATTCTTGAGCGGATTTGCCGCACAATCCACCTAAAGCGCCAGCCGGCCACCCTGCCCCACGCAACTGGCTCTTTCTCCATATTGCCGGGCGCGGGCTTCCACAATGCCCGCAACACGCTCAAGGCCCGCGCCGGGACGCGCGGGATTGCGCAGAATGGGATTGGGGAGGGTCGCGGCAAGCAGGCTCGCCGTGCGCCAGTCAAGGTTCTGCGGTTCCCGGCCAAAGGCACGCCGCGCGCCTGCGGCCACGCCGAATTCTCCCTCGGGGCCCCATTCGGCGATATTGAGATAAATTTCCATGATCCGGCGCTTGGGCATGACCAGATCGATATAGAATGCCAGCGGCACTTCGAGCGCCTTGCGCAGGGCACTCTGCTGGTTCCAGAGGAAAAGATTGCGCGCCACCTGCATGGTCAGCGTCGAGGCGCCCCGTGCGTCCCGGCCGGCAAGGTATTTTTCGACCTCGTCCCTGAGGGCAGCGACGTCGACGCCCCAGTGACGGCAGAACTGCCCGTCCTCAGAAAGGATGACCGCCGCCTTGAGCCGGTCGGAAATGTCGTCGATATCGCGCCATTCGCGGGTGACATTTTGTCCTGTTAGCATGCGCGCCAGCATGGGCACGGAAACGGGCTGAACCACGAGATAGAGTGGGGTCAGCAGCAGCGGGATGGCAACAAGCACAGCGATCACGCCGAGGAGAATGCGGAGATATCGCCAGAAGGTGTGTCTGCGCCGGGCCATGGCGTTCTCATGAAGCCAGGCGTGTGTGAAAAGCAAGCCTTGACGCACACTGCTTGTCCCAGGAGCAGGTGGGAAGTCTTGGCCCTTGCTCCCCCTGCGCCGAAGGGCTAGCAACGAACCATGTACGACTTTTCCGCCGACAGCGCCGACTGCGCCCGCGCCATCGAGGCCGGTCTTTCCCATTACCTCTCCGGTGCGCAGCTTTCCGGCCCCGGCCCGGCGGCTGAGCGACTGGTCCTGGCCATGCGGCACGGTGCGCTGGAAGGCGGCAAGCGCCTGCGCCCGTTGTTGGTGCGCCAGGCGGCGGCCATTTTCTCGGTGCCGCGCGAGGGCAGCCTGCAAGCCGGACTGGCGGTCGAAATGGTGCATTGCTATTCGCTGATCCACGACGACCTGCCGGCCATGGACGATGACGATCTGCGGCGCGGCCGTCCGACCGTCCACAAGGCCTATGACGAGGCCACGGCCATTCTGGCCGGCGACGCGCTGCTCACCCATGCCTTCGCCATTCTCGCAGCGCCCGAATGCCACCCTGATGCTCAAGTGCGTGTCCGGCTTGTCGCCGAACTGGCCGCTGGCAGCGGCGCCGGTGGCATGGTGGGTGGACAGATGCGCGACATCGAGGGCGAAAAGGGCGGCTTTTCCGAATCTGACATCGCCGTGATGCAGGCCATGAAGACCGGCGCGCTGATCCGCGCCTCGGTGCGCCTGGGCGCCATTCTGGGCGGAGCCGAGCCGCGCGCCCTCTCGGCGCTGACCGCCTATGCGGAGGCGGCCGGGCGAGCCTTCCAGCTGGCTGACGACATTCTCGATGTGACCGCCACGCCCGAAGCCATGGGCAAGGCCACCGGCAAGGATGCCGACGCGGGCAAGCAGACCGTGGTGGCGCGGCTCGGCGTGGATGGCGCGCGCAAGATGCTCGACAGCATCGTCAACGAGGCCATTTCGGCCCTGCGCACATTCGGGCCCAAGGCCGACGGTCTGCGGGCCACGGCGCGCTATTTCGCGGCAAGGGAGAAGTAGGCATGGCCCGTCTCATTGCCGTCTGCACCGGCAAGGCCGAGCATATCGGGGGCTTTGGCCCGCTGACCGGCATCAACAAGCGTCCGGTCGCTGGACCGGTGACCATTGGCCCGCTGGGCATCGAGGCAGACGCCATACTCGACCGCAAGCACCACGGCGGGCGCGACCAGGCTATCTACGTCTACTTTGAGCAGGACTACGACTGGTGGGAGCGGGAGAGTGTCGCGGTAGCTCCGGGCCTGTTCGGTGAGAACCTCGTTATTTCAGGCTCATCCAGCGCCAGGACGGCCATCGGCGACCGCTTCGCCATTGGCGGCGCGGTTCTGGAGGTGACCTATCACCGCACACCCTGCATGACCTTCGCGGCGCGCATGGGCGACAAGTTCTGGGTCAAGCGTTTTCACCGCGCCAACCGGCCCGGTGCCTATTGCCGGGTGATCCAGCCCGGCACGGTCGAGGCTGGTCAGGACGTGACCATCACGCCCTATCAGGGCGAGCGGATAACGGTGTGCGACCTCATGGCCTTTGACTTGAACAAGGACATTCCGCTCGATTTCATGCGCCGCGCCGTGACTACGCCGATCCGAGAAAAGACGCGGTTCAAGTTCGAAACGCGCCTGGCGGATCTGTTTTGACGACGATGCCCGTTGCCCCACGCCCAGGGCCGTGTTTTTTTGACGCCACTGTTTGCCGGACTACACCATGAGCCTTTCCTCCGTCCAAGCCGACCTTTCAGTCCGCGCCCCTGATCTCGAAGTCATGGTGACAGACGCTTCCACCGCCACCGTGCAGCTGGCAGCCCAGGTGCATGGAGTGGAGCCGGGACAGATAGCCAAGACGCTGTGCATCCGGGTCAAGGACGAGGAATTCCTCCTCGTGACGCGCGGCGATGCGCGGCTGGACAACCAGAAGTCCAAGAATGCGTTTGGTGGCCGCCCGCGCATGCTGGGCGCCGAAGATGTCTTGCGCCTCACCAGCCACCCGGTAGGCGGTGTCTGCCCCTTCGGGCTGCCGGCACCGCTGCCGATTTATCTCGACACCTCGCTCAAGATCTATGACCTCGTGATCCCGGCCGGAGGCGACACCCATGCCTCCGTAAAGCTGACGGTGGACCGGCTTGCCGAACTATGCGGCAACCGCTGGGTCGACGCATGCCAGCTCCCGGAATAGAGAGCACAAGGGCCTTCATCCAGCAGCGCATGACGCTGCAGCCATTGCCTTTTCGACCCGAGATACGGCTCTATGCCCCGACCCCGCAAAGCGGACTCAATGCCTGGCTGGCCAGTGAGAACCACGATGCGGTTCCGCCCTATTGGGCCTATGCATGGGCGGGCGGCGCAGCACTCGTGCTCTATCTGCAGGACCGGCCCGGGGCGGTGGCCGGAAAGACCATTCTTGATTTCGGCGCTGGCTCAGGCGTGGTCGGGATCGCCGCCATGCGGGCTGGCGCCAGGGCAGTGTGGAGCATCGAGCCCGACCCGGTGGCGCGCGTGGCACTGCAGCTCAATGCCGAGGCCAATGGCGTGACGCTGGAGCCATGGACCTCTTCCGACCTGCCAGCGACCGACATGGTGCTGGCCGGGGATGTCTTTTATTCGCCCCAGGTTGTGGCCGAGACCTTGCCCGTGCTGACCCGGCTGGCAAGGGCAGGCGCCAATGTTCTGGTGGGCGACCCATTTCGTCGCGACCTGCCGATTGAGCACCTTGATCCGGTCGCCGAATATGCCGTGTCGGACATGGGTGGCAGCACGCCCGTACGATCCGGCGTCTTTGCCTTGAGGCCAGACCGGCCCTGAGGGCATATCCGAAATGCCCTCCCCGCGCTTGCCCACTTGCCCGGGGCAGCCTATATCACCGGCAGCGAGGACGACCTCCCCCGAAAATGGGAAGAGACCCGGGACGGCCCGGAAAACATGGAGCCCTTCCATGCGGACCACCGCTGACCGTATCCGCCACGCCGTTTCCTTCGAAGTCATCGGCATTCTCATCGCAACACCGCTGGCGGCCTTTGCCTTCAACATGCATGCCGGCGACAGCATGGTCGTGGTCATCGGCAGCGCCACCGTCGCCATGCTGTGGAACTATGTCTACAACCTCGGCTTCGACCATCTGATGCAGCGCCTGCGCGGCACGACCGAGAAGACCAAGGTCATCCGGGTGGCCCACGCAATCCTCTTCGAGCTGGGCCTTCTGGCCATCATGCTGCCGATGATTGCCTGGTACCTGCAGATCGGGATCTGGGAGGCCTTCGTCATGGATATGGGCCTCGCCATTTTCTACATGGTCTATGCGCTGGTCTTTAACTGGGTCTATGACCGGATTTTCCCGCTGCCCGAATGGCAGGAGCAGCAGGGCGCCTGAGACCCCTACCCCGACAATTTGTCGCTCCTGTCTGGCTGGCGGCCCTCGCCGACCGGTCCTAACTAGGTCGCGTGGCCATCAAGGCCAGTTCGACCATGGTTATCTATACGTATGAAACTCTTCTATTCTCCCGGCGCCTGCTCCCTGGCGTCGCATATTGTCCTGCACGAAATCGGCGCGCCCTTTGAGATCGAAAAGGTCGATCTGCGCGCCAAGACCACCGAGAGTGGCACCGATTTCCTGACCATCAACCCGCGCGGCGCGGTTCCGGCACTGGAGGTTGAACCCGGCCTCGNNATCACCCAGGGCCCNGCAATCCTGCAGTTCATCGGCGACCGCTCCGAAATCGCCGCCTTCAAGCCGGCTGCCGGATCNGTTGAACGGGCGCGNCTGCAGGAAGCGCTGGGCTTTATCGGTGACGTTCACAAGGCCTTTGGCGGCCTGTTCAAGCCCAATCTCTCGGACGAGGAAAAGGGGGCCGTGATCGGCGAGATCAACCGTCGCGTTGGTCAGCTCGAAGCCATGCTGCCGGCAGAAGGCTACATTCTTGGCGAATACAGCCAGGCAGACGCCTATGCCTTTACCGTTGTCGGCTGGGGACGCCAGTTCCTTGATTTCAGCCAGTATCCCAAGATTGCAGCCCTGCTGGAAGCCGTGGGCGCTCGCCCCGCCACGCAGGCCGCGCTCAAGGCCGAAGGCCTCGCCTAAGAACAAGTGGGGCGCCGCCAGCGCCCCTTTTTCCTAACCCAGATGCCCGGTCCACTTGAGCACGCCAAGCACCAGGATCAGCATGCCCAGCCAGAACAGGCGGCGCTGATGGCTCTCGTTCATTCCGCCGCGTCCTGTCGGCTGGTGCCGAATTTCTTCTCGATATAGTCGGCCACCATGACCTTGAACTGGTCCGCGACATCGGCCCCGCGCAGGGTCGCGACCTTCTGTCCGTCAACAAACACCGGCGCGGCGGGCATTTCCCCGGTGCCCGGAAGCGAAATGCCGATGTTGGCATGCTTGCTTTCGCCCGGCCCGTTGACGATGCAGCCCATGACCGCCACCGACAGCGTCTCCACACCCGGATAGCGTTCGCGCCATTCAGGCATGGAAGTATTGAGATGGTCCTGAATTTCCTTGGCCAGCGTCTGGAACGTGGTCGATGTGGTGCGCCCGCAACCGGGACAGGCCGCCACCACCGGCAGGAACTGGCGGAAGCCCATGGTCTGAAGCAGCTCCTGGGCCACCTTGACCTCGGTGGTGCGATCCCCGCCCGGCTCGGGCGTCAGGGAAATGCGGATCGTGTCGCCAATGCCCTGCTGGAGCAGGATGCCAAGCGCCGCAGAAGAGGCGACAATACCCTTCGATCCCATGCCCGCCTCGGTAAGACCCAGATGCAGCGCATAGTCGCAACGGGCAGCCAGATCCTGATAGACGGCAATGAGATGCTGAACGTCGCTGACCTTGGTCGAGAGCAGGATCTTGTTGCGCGCCATGCCAAGTTCTTCGGCACGAGCAGCCGACAGAAGCGCCGACTGGATGATGGCCTCGCGCTGCACGGCAGCGGCGGAAATCGGATTGGGCGACGCCGCATTCTCGTCCATGAGGCGGGTAAGCAACTCCTCGTCGAGCGACCCCCAATTGACCCCGATGCGCACCGGCTTGTCGTATCTGTTGGCGATCTCGATAAGGGTGGCGAATTGCGTGTCGCGCTTGGCCTTGAAGCCGACATTGCCCGGATTGATGCGGTATTTTGCCAGCGCCTCGGCACAGGCCGGGTGATCGGTGAGCAGCTTGTGGCCGATATAGTGGAAGTCGCCTACCAGCGGCACATCATAGCCCATGGAGGCAAGGCGGTCGCGGATGATGGGAACGGCGGCCGCAGCCTCGTCGCGGTCCACGGTGATGCGCACGATCTCGGACCCGGCGCGGGCCAGCTGCATGACTTGCCTGACCGTGGCGTCGATATCGGCCGTATCGGTATTGGTCATCGACTGGACCACGACAGGGGCGCCGCCCCCCACCATGACGCCGCCAACATTGACACCCACCGACTGCCTGCGCGGCGCTGGACCGGCCATATTCAACCCCAGTTCATAGATGCTTTCCGAGATAGGCCTTCCCAATGGCCCGCGCAACTGAACAATAATGTGACGTTGCGCGACAGGAGGACGCCATGGAGATGCTGGAAAGCCCCAAGGCCACTATCGACGCCTATATCGCTGGGTTGGAGCCACCTTTCCGCGACGCCTTGGCCCATATCCGCAAAGTCATGCGGGAGGCAGCGCCGGAAGCCGAAGAAATCATCTCCTATGCCATGCCCGGGATCGGCCAGAACGGCACGCTGCTGACTTATTTCGCGTTCAGGAAGCACTGTTCCATCTTCCCCATGGGCAATGCGGTCCTTGTCGGCATGGCCGACGAGATCGCGCCCTGGCGTACCTCGACGGGCACACTGCAATTCCCGCCCGATGCCCTGCCGCCGGACAACCTCATCCGCCGCATGGTGGAAGCCCGGATTGCCGAAAACCTGGAAAAGAAGAGTGCCAGGCAAGCCGNGAGCAAAAGGGACGCGGCACCGCCTCGCNACATGTGACCGCCCCNAGGGTTGAACCGGCGCAGAGAGGGACCATCTATGGANCATGATGAACGTGCTCCTCCCCCGCCTGATCCTGTTCCGCAAGGAAGTCGTGCAGCTCTGGAAGGCATTCTTCTCGCCGCACACGCCGCTCTATCTCAAGCTGGCGACGCTGTTTGCCGCCTTCTATCTGGTCAACCCTCTGGACATCCTGCCCGACATCATCCCGTTCCTGGGCTGGGTGGATGACATCGTTCTTGTGCCCATGATGGTGAGCTGGATCGTTTCCCGNCTGCCGGTGCATGCCCCGGTCTATTCCGGCAAGCATGGCCCNACCATCGACGGCTCGGCCCGTCGTCTCTAGCACCAGGCCATGGCCCCGNGCGGATTTGACAAGCCGACCGATATGGCCATGATGGACGCCATGAACAGCCGAAGCTTTCAGACCCGCCCCTTTACAAGTCGCCTTAGCCGGGCAGGCTGATGGCCTGGTGTTGCTACCTGCCCTGAGGGCAAGAGCGGCACCAGGGACACGATAGTTTTTCCTCTCCATTCCTGAGCATGCCCGCCCCGTGCCCCGTGCACGGCGCCTTCGCATGCGAGCAAGGCGACGACCAATGACTTTCAAATACTCCGTCACCCTTCCCATTTCCGGCAGCCACAAGCTCAAGCGCTTCACTGAATGGGCCAGGACCCATCTGCCCGACCTGGCCTATAGCCTGCCGCCGCAGACCCCGATCAAGACCGAGACCATGACCGTGCGACTGCGCTCGCTCGAAGATCGCGCCGCTGTCCTCAACACCATCGCAAAGTCGCCTTTGGCATGAGCCGGAAAGGAGCAAGAGTTGAACGTCTTACGCTATTGCCGCTCCTGTTCTGGCCCGCGGCCACGGGCAGCCCGGCGCTGTCCCTGGTGCCACAAGGAATACGATCGAGGCACCGGCCAGAACCGTCCTGAGCACCTGTTCTCCATCTATGAACGCGACCGGGGCACCGCCCCCAAAAGCAAGGAGGCCCGATGACGACCATTTCGCTGGCTGACTGGTCCCACGCGCCGGAAATCATCGTCGGCGCCAGGGAGCACAAGCGCCTCACCATCGCTGCGCTCACAGAAGTCGGGGAGAGCACCGACTGCATGGACTTCCTGCTTCATGAACTGGACCGCGCGCGCATCGTGGATGACGACCTGCTGCCACCCGACGTGGTGCGGATCGGCAGCATTGTGCGCTTCAAGCCCATTCCGGGCGAGGAGCAGACGGTCAAGCTGGTCATGCCCGGAGACGAAACCCTTGTGGGCAGTTACCGGCTCTCGGCAACCTCGCTGACCGGGGCCGCGCTGCTGGGTCTCAGACCGGGAGACCTGATGAGCTGGATCTCACCCGATGGAGCAAGTCACCGGATAAAGGTGCTCAAGGTCGCCAATTCGGGCCATGCCCCGAGCGAGAGCCCCGATCCCGGCCCCAGCGCCGCCTGACGAAAAGCGAAGGCCCGGAACTCTCCGGGCCTTTCTTCATCAATCGAGCCGGACCAGAAGGTCCTTGGCATCAATCTGGTCGCCGGGCCTGATGAGAAGCTCGGCCACCACGCCATCGACTTCGGCATGGATGGCGGTTTCCATCTTCATCGCTTCGATCGAGCAGAGCACGTCGCCGGCCGACACCTTCTGGCCTTCCTTGACCGCCAGGGTGGAGATGACGCCCGGCATGGGTGCGCCGACCTGCTTGGGGTCACCTGCCACGGCCTTGGCGCGAACCTTGACCTCCCCGGCCTTGAGCCGATCAGGCACAGTAATGGTGCGCGGCTGGCCATTGAGGTCGAAGAAGACCCGCACTTCGCCCTTCTCATTGGTCGGCGCGCGGCCCTGATAGGTGATGACAAGGGTCTTGCCCTTCTCGATATCCACCAGCAATTCGTCGCCTTCATTGAGGCCATAGAAATAGACCGGCGTGGGGAGCACTTCGGTTGGGCCGTAGCGATCCTGGGTCTTTTCAAAATCCGAATAGACTTTGGGATACATCAGATAGGAGGCCAGCCGGAAGTCGTCGACGGCGATACCCACCTCCTCGCTGATCTTCTTGCGCTCAGCCTCGAGATCAATGGGCTTGAGATAGGAGCCGGGGCGCTCGGTGAGCGGGGTGCGGCCCTTGAGAACCTTCTTCTGCAAGGCCTCGGGGAAGCCACCCGGTGGCTGGCCGAGATCACCGGCAAAGAAGCCGACGACCGAATCGGGGAAGGCGATGTCCTTGTCCGGATTTTCAACATCGGCGCGGGTGATGCCAGCCGAGACCATGGCCAGTGCCATGTCGCCCACCACCTTGGACGACGGGGTGACCTTGACGATGTCGCCGAACATCTGGTTGACGTCGGCATAGGTCTGGGCAACCTCGTGCCAGCGCGTTTCAAGGCCCAGTGAGCGGGCCTGCTCCTTGAGATTGGTGAACTGGCCGCCCGGCATTTCATGGAGATAGACTTCCGAGGCCCCGCCCTTGAGATCGCTCTCGAAGGCCCGGTACTGGGTGCGCACGGCTTCCCAATAGAAGGAAATCTGGCGGATGGCCCTGGCGTCGAGTTCCGGATCGCGCGCGTCCCCCTCGAGCGCCGCAACGAGCGAGCCAAGGGTAGGCTGGGAGGTGGTCGAGGAGAGGGCATCCATGGCGGCGTCAACGGCATCAACACCGGCTGCAACCGCCGCCAGAACCGTCGCCGCCGAAGCGCCTGACGTATCGTGGGTATGAAGGTGGATCGGCAGACCGACCTCCTGCTTGAGCGTCTCGACCAGCTTCTTGGCCGCAGCAGGCTTCAAGAGCCCCGCCATATCCTTGATGCCGAGGACGTGGACACCGGCTGCTTCCAGCTCCTTGGCCAGATCCACGTAATATTTGAGGTCGTACTTGGCGCGATCAGGATCGAACAGGTCGCCGGTATAGCAGATGGCGCCTTCNGCCACCTTGCCCTCTTCGGCGACCGCGTCGATGGANACGCGCATGTTCTCCACCCAGTTCAGGCAATCGAANATGCGGAAGATATCCACGCCGCCACGAGCCGCCTGCTTGACGAAGAACTTGACCACATTGTCAGGATAGTTCGTATAGCCNACGCCGTTGGAGCCGCGCAGCAGCATCTGGGTGAGAATGTTGGGCGCACCCTCGCGCACCTTGGCCAGGCGTTCCCAGGGGTCCTCGTTGAGGAAGCGCATGGAGACGTCGAAGGTCGCGCCGCCCCAGCATTCTAGGCTGAAAAGATTGGGCAGCCCGCGGCTATAGGCTTGGGCGATCCGGGTGATATCGAAGGAGCGCATGCGCGTCGCCAGCAGCGACTGGTGCGCATCGCGCATCGTCGTATCGGTGAACAGCACCCGCTTCTGGTTCTTCATCCAGGCGGCAAGGCCGGCCGGGCCGTCGCGATCGAGGATCTGTCGGCTACCCTCGACTAGGGCCAGAGCTTCGAATTCCGGCACGACGGGTGCGGCAGCGTCGGCCGGCGGGCGCGGACGATCCCGGACTTCGGGATGACCGTTGACGGTGACGTCGGCGATGTAGCTCAGAAGCTTGGTCGCACGGTCCTTGCGCGGCTTGAAGTTGAAGAGGTCCGGCGTGGTATCGATGAACCGTGTGGTATAGCGGTTCTCGACAAAGTCTGGATGGGTAATGATGTTTTCGAGGAAGGCGAGGTTTGTCGCCACGCCCCGGATTCGGAACTCGCGCAGGGCGCGATGCATGCGGGCGATTGCTTCGTCGGCCGAAGGCGCCCAGCAGGTCACCTTTTCCAGCAGCGGATCGTAGTAGCGCGTGATGACCGCACCCGAATAGGCCGTGCCGCCATCGAGACGCACGCCGAAGCCGGTGGCACCGCGATAGGCGGTAATGCGCCCATAGTCGGGAATGAAGTTCTGTTCGGGGTCTTCGGTGGTCACGCGGCACTGGATTGCATTGCCGTTGAGGCGAATGTCTTCCTGCTTGGGCACGCCCGATTCTGGCGTCCCGATAACCGCGCCGTCGAGCAGGAGAATCTGGGCCTTGACGATGTCGATGCCCGTCACCTCCTCGGTAACGGTATGCTCGACCTGGATGCGCGGATTTACCTCGATGAAGTAGAACTTGTCGGTGTCGGCATCGAGGAGGAATTCAACCGTGCCCGCACCGCGATAATTGGCCGCTTTGCCCAGCCGGACTGCCGCATCGGTCAGTTCCTTGCGGACGGCGTCGGAGAGATAGGGAGCAGGCGCGCGCTCGACCACCTTCTGGTTGCGGCGCTGCACCGAGCAGTCGCGTTCATAAAGATGCACAAGATTGCCGTGGTCATCGCCGATGAGCTGCACTTCGACATGGCGGGCGCGCTCGATCAGCTTCTCGAGATACATCTCGTCCTTGCCGAAGGCGGCCTTGGCCTCGCGCTTGCCTTCGGAGACTTCCGCCACGAGGGTGGATTCGTCCATGATGCGGCGCATGCCGCGCCCCCCACCGCCCCAGGAGGCCTTGAGCATCAGCGGATAGCCGATCTCGGCGGCCATGCGCTTGACCTCTTCCATATCGTCGGGCAGCGCATCGGTAGCCGGAACCACCGGCACATTGGAGGCAATGGCCATGTTCCGCGCGGCAACCTTGTTGCCCAGATCACGCATGGTCTGGGCGCGCGGACCGATGAAGATGATACCGGCTGCCTCGCAGGCATCGACGAATTCTGGGCTTTCGGAAAGCAGGCCATAGCCGGGATGGATGGCATCGGCGCCCGATAGCCTGGCAATGCGGATATATTCGTCGATCTGCAGATATGCTTCGACCGGCCCCTTGCCCTTGCCGATCAGATAGGCCTCGTCGGCCTTGAACCGGTGCAGCGCCAGCTTGTCTTCTTCGGCATAGGCCGCAACGGTCTTGAGACCAAGTTCATTGGCCGCACGAAACACGCGGATGGCGATTTCGCTGCGGTTGGCGACGAGGATTTTCTTGATCGGCATCGATTTAAATTCCGAGCAGGAGGGGACAGGGACCTAGCGGGTCCGGCTCAGCATTCATCGACGGAATGGACGGTTGTCCGTCCAACCGTCGTCGTTCAGGTCTTTCAGCCCTGGCCCAGATATCCGGCCAGGTGGCTCATGTCATATCCAGCCTCCGCCGCCTGGGCGATGATCTCGCTGGCCGGGGCCTTTCCGGCCTGGCTCAGCGCCCAGAGCGTGGTCGAGCGCGTGCCCGAACGGCAGAAGCAGAACACCTTGCCATTGCTCCCCTCGAGCACGGCTTTGGTGGCATTGACGAGGTCAGGATTGACCCCTTCGCGGCCCAGCGGGATGGCATGATAGGCAAGCCCGGCTGCCTTGGCGGCAGCTTCGATTTCAGCTCCAGCCGGCTGATCGGGCGATTCACCGTCCGGCCGGTTGTTGACTATGGCCACAAAGCCCAGGTCCTTGAGCGTTTTCACGTCTTCCGGCTGGATCTGTCCAGAGACGCTGACGTGATCGTTGATCCGCTTCAATTCCAAGGCCTGTACTCCCATAAGCCCCGCAACCACCGCTGCCCGACATGTGCACCAAATCGGGGCCGGCTGCGGATGTGGCGCTGGCGCGCGGGTCCGTTATAGCCAAGCGGTTGCCGATGATGCAACTGGCAGCCGCGCAAACCTGTCATGGAGCTGTCATGCCGCCCAGTAACGGGGGCTCAGGGTAGCGTCCCGACCCAGGCCTGCCAGATGTCGACACGCTGCGCCACGAAGTCGTCGGCCACCGATTCCACCGTAGCCTCGGGCTGGTTGAGCCGGGCCAACAACGTGTCCATCTCACCCAGCGGCAGGGTCGAGCGCTGGAAATAGGCGGCAATGGCCGGCATGTCGGTAAACACGCGCTCGGCCAGCGCGATGACGACGCTGTCACTGGGGAAGGAAGACGGCTGGGGATCAGCGCAGATTCGATCGGCCAGGCATTGGGTGGCCGCCTCGTCATAGGGCCCCATGTCGATAGCGACGAAATCGAGCTGCGCCAGGATCGCGTTGGGCTGCCAGTAGTAGAAGATGAACAATTCGCGCCGATTGAGCGCCTCGGCTATCAGCCGGTCCATTTCCAGCCGGTTGGCAGGCTCGACGATCTCAACGATCTCGCTGAGCCCGTGGGCAGCCACGAGGTTGCGGTTGATGATCGAACAGGCCCAGTCGGGCGGACAGGAAATGAAACGCAAGGGCCCGTCGGTGCCCAGTTGCGGCAACGCCACGGCCAGATCGGCAGCCGCGGGCGCGGCGGTAAAGCTGTTGGCAAGGGACGAGGGCATGTACCAGCCCTCGAACTGCGCCTCGGCATAGGTCGGGGCGGCATTGCGCACCTGCTGACCTTCCATGGCGCCATTCCACAGATCGGCGATGCGATTGATCCACATTTCCGGCGCCACCTGGGGCTGCCCGGTGGAGCCCATGGACGAGGCCGTGGCCGCAAGGTCCCCCTGCACCACGCGCGTGTCGCAGCCAAATTCCGCCTTGAGAATGCGGGCATGGATTTCGGCCAGTATGGCGGCCGAGGGCCAGCTCATCCGCGCAATCGACATGGGGCGGATGCCACAGGGGGCAGACGGGGCAACCAAGGGGGCAGAACCGGCGGATCCGCCAACCCCCTCCTCCTGAGCGGGTTCTGAAACCGCATCCTGGGCAGTGTCGAGCACGGTGATTTGCGCCTGGGCCGGTTGCGCCAGAACGACCAGCGCCAGCGCGACCATGGCTTGGCGAAGAAGATTCATGTCGGTCCCTTGCGGCCAGTCCTTGAGCGCTGACCAGTCTATGCCCAACAGCCATGCGTTAAGCAACCGCCACAGCTTCTGGAATTGGCGCGCATACCCCGGTGACAGCTTGCCCGAGATTGTGCAACAGTCCCCCCTCAGCGGGGCGCGCTTCGTGCCCCCTTGCCTGTTGCCGCGCCGCAAGAAGGAGGTCAGGAAAGACCACCCGGCGCGCAACGTCAAACAGAGGGACACCCATGTTCAAGAAAACCCTGACCCTGGCAGTTGCCGCTTCCACCCTGACCATTGCCGCTCCGGCCCTGGCACAGGACTCCGGCGCCACCATCGGTTTCATCGGCGGCCTGACCGGCCCGATCGAATCTCTTGCTCCGCCGATCCTGGCCGGCGCCAGTCTTGCTGTGGCCCAGGTCAACGAACAGGGCGGCATCCTGGGTGGCGAGCTCACCATGATCTCGGCCGACAGCGCCTGCGACGCAACCGGCGGCGCAACCGCGGCTGACAAGATCATCAATACCGACAATGCCGTGGCCGTCGTCGGCGGCCTGTGCACGGGTGAGACCATCGGCGCCTTCAACGGCTCGGGTCTTTCGGGCAACGTGGTCTTCGTTTCGCCCGCTTCGTCGGCGCCTGCCCTGACCACCCTTGAAGACAATGACCTTGTTTTCCGCACCACCCCGTCCGACGCCCTGCAGGGCGTGAAGATGGCCAACCTGCTGCTGGCCAAGGGCGTCAACGACATCGCCATCACCTATGTGAACAACGACTACGGCAAGGGCTTCGCCGACGCACTCGTGGCCGCCTATGAAGCCGGCGGTGGCACCATTGCCGCCAACGTCGCCCACGAAGAAGGCAAGGCCGACTACCGTGCCGAACTGGGCAACCTGGTCGCTTCGCAGAACCTGGTGATCCTGGCCTATGCCAACGCCTCGGGTAACACCATCCTGCGCCAGGCTGTCGAGAGCGGCAACTTCACCACCTATGTGGGCGGTGACGGCATGGTCGGCGACGACCTGCTCAATGGCATCGACGCCTCCGCCGTGGAAGGCCTGATCGCCACCCGCGCCGGCGCACCGACTGGCGAGGCCGTGGACATCTACAACGCCTTCACGGGCGGCGAAGGCTTCGTTGCCAACGCCACCTATGCCCCCCAGGCCTATGACGCCGCCTTCCTGCTGGCCCTGGCCATCGAGAAGAACGGCTCGGCCTCGCGTGATGGGCTTGCGGCCGCCCTGCGCGAAGTCGCCTCGGCTCCAGGCGAGAAGATCCTGCCCGGCGAATGGGCCAAGGCCAAGGAACTCATCGCTGCCGGTACCGACATCGACTACGAAGGCGCCGGCGGCCCGCTGGACTTCGACGAAGCCGGCGACGTTGACGGCATCATCGTCGAGCTCGCCGTCGAAGGCGGCAAGTTCGTCGAAAAGGGCGTGATCCAATAAGCCGATCTGTCTTGGTGAATGCGAAAGGCCCGGGAGCGATCCCGGGCCTTTTCTTGTTGTTGCACCGAGAGCGGGCGTACTGCCGAAAGACGGGCCTGTCAGGCACAGGGCGGACACCGATGGCCGGTGGTGCGCGATGCCGTAATGAAAATGGGCAGCGCCATGGCGCTGCCCGTCAAATGCCGAAGGATGGGACGAACCCGGCGGTGACGTTGCCCTAGTTGCGCACGCCCTCGCGCTTGACCACTTCGGGTATAAGGCCCCTTGGCGCAAATCTGAGCGCAATGGTAATGACCAGCCCCAGCACGAAGACGCGCATCTGCGCCGAGCGGGCGTCGATTTCAGGAATGGCACCCCAGCCGAAATTGGTCGACCACATCGAGACGAACTCGAACACCGCCTTGCTCAGCGGCTCCGACACGACCCAGATCAGCCAGATCAGGATGGCACCGAAGAGCGCGCCCCAATTGTTGCCGGCGCCCCCGACGATCACCATGACCCAGACGAGGAAAGTGTGATTGATCGGCTGATAGCTGGACGGATCGAAAATCTGCACGAAGCTGACCAGCATGGCCCCGCCAATGCCCATCAGCACCGAGCCGAAGACGAAGATTTCAAGCTGGCGGGCGGTAACGTTCTTGCCCATGGAGGAGGCGGCAATGTGATTGTCGCGAATGGCGCGCATCATGCGGCCCCAGGGGCCGGAATAGGCCCGGGAGATCAGCCACAGCACGATGCCAAGCACAACGATCGCCAGGATGAGATAGCCAGCGCGCGCGGCGATCAGTGACGACGCAATATTCATGCCACCGGCCTGGTATTCCTGCGGCAGCGGTGTCGGCCAGGGAATGGGCGAGACGGTCAGCGTGCCGCGGGTCAGCCAGTCCATATTCTTGATCAGCGCACGGATGATCTCGGAGATACCGATCGTGGCAATGGCGAGATAGTCGGTCCGTAGCCCCAGGCAGATCTTGCCAACGACAAAGGCGATGGCAGCCGCCAGCACGCCGCCGAACAGCCAGCCCAACACGGGATGACCACCGAGCCCGCCGATCCAGGCATCGCGCCCACCGAGCCCCTCGATATAGGCGGCAGCGGGATCGAGTTGGCTTCGATAGAGGCAGTAGGCAATGAACCATGCCAGCACGGTCAGCGCCGTCTTCCAGCCGCCGCGAATGCCGATGCGTTCGCTTTGGCGTGCGCCAAGCACCAGCAGGGCGCCGATGAAAAAGGCGAGCAAGGCGCGGCCCAGCATCATCGGACCATCCGAGCCCCAGAACACCGGATTGACCGGCGCCGAGATGAAGGTGACGGCAAAGCCGCCCACCATGAGGAACCCCATGATGCCGAAGTTGAACAGGCCTCCGTAACCCCACTGGATGTTGAGCCCCAGCGCGATCAGGGCATAGGCGGCAGCCTCGACCAGGCGCGAGGAGGTGAAGGGCAGGCCCATGACCCAGCCCACAACGAGGATGAGGACGAACAGACCACCAAAAAGCGTCAGGGAACGCTGGATCATGACGAGGCTCCCTTGAAGATACCGGTGGGCCGCACGAGCAGCGTCACCACCAGAATGACGAAGGCCACGGTGAGCTTGTATTCGGTTGGAACCAGAGCCAGCGTCGAGGGCAATTGCAGCCACTCGGGCAATACCGCATTGAGCGGACGCAGCACCATGGTCCAGTTGAACACCGCCAGCGTCTCGGCAAAGCCGATCAGCAGGCCCCCGGCAATGGCGCCATAGGCCTGTCCAAGGCCACCCACGATGGCGGCAGCAAAGATGGGCAGGATGATATTGAAGGCAAGATCCGGCTTCAGCGTCACGTCCAGCGCCAGCATGGTGCCGGCCATGCAGCCCAGAGCTCCGGCGATGATCCAGGTGACGCGTACGACCAGCGCCGTGTTGATGCCCGAGACCTGCGCAAGATCGGCATTGTCGGCCATGGCCCGCATGGCCTTGCCCAATCGCGAGCGGGTGAGGAAGTAGTGCAGCGCAATGACCGAGATGAGCGTCACCACGATCATCAGCAGCTGCGGTTCGGTGATGACCAGCGGCCGGGTGGACCCCACTGCCGACATGTCGATGCGGAAGACTTCCTTGGGCTCGTTTTCGAAGAAGGAATAGGAGCCGGCGCCGAAGAACAGGCGGATAAGGCCCTGCACCATGAGCGTGACGCCAATGGAGGCGATCAGCAGCGTGACCGGCTTGGCGCCGCGCCTGCGCAACGGGGCGTAGAAACCCTTGTCGATGCCGAGCGCCAGTATGGCGGCAAGTACCATGGCGATGGGCAGGACCACAAAACCAGTGGGGATGGGCGTCACGATACCCCAGGCGGCAAAGGCGGAGGCGAGCAGGAAGGCGATGAAGGCGCCGCCCGTCATCAGCTCGGAATGGGCGAAATGCGCAAAGCGCAGGATGCCGAAGATCAGGGTGATGCCGATGGCGCCCAGGGCATAGATGCAACCCAGCACAAGGCCGGAAATGAGCACCTGATTGGTGAAGAAAACGAGTTCGGTCACGGCTCAGCCCCCGAGGAAAGACTTGGCGACTTCAGGATCGGCGATCAGCTCCGCCCCGGTGCCGGTATAGCGGTTCTGGCCGCTGGCCAGGACGAAGCCCCTGGTGGCGAAAGCCAGCGCCTGGCGGGCATTCTGTTCGACCATGAGGATGCCGACGCCCTCGGAATTGACACGCTGGATGGTCTCGAAAATCTCGATGACATAGCGCGGCGAAAGGCCAGCGGAGGGCTCGTCGAGCATCAGCAGGCTCGGCTTGCTCATCAGCGCGCGGCCCATGGCGACCATCTGGCGCTGGCCGCCCGAGAGTTCACCGGCGGGCTGGCGGCGCTTTTCGGCCAGCACCGGGAACATCTGGTAGACCCAGTCCATGGTGCCGCGGAAATTGTCGGTGCGCGTAAAGGCGCCCATTTCCAGGTTCTCCTCGACGCTCATCGAGGTGAACACGTTCTTTTCCTGGGGCACGAAGCTCAGGCCCTTGGGGACCAGTTTGTCCGGCAGCGAATTGGCGATGTTCTCGCCGCCGAATTCGATGGTGCCGCCCGTGACCTTCAGAAGGCCGAATATGGCCTTGAGCGTGGTCGACTTGCCTGCGCCATTGGGACCGACGATGACGCCGATATCGCTCTTTTCGATGGCAATGTTGACGCCGTTGAGAATGGGCGCGCCGCCATAGCCACCCACGACATGCTTGAGTTCGATCAGCGGCATGGTCACGCCACCTCGACCGGTGAGCCGAAATAGGCTTCGACAATTGCAGGGTTGGCGCGGATTTCGGCCATCGGACCTTCGGCGATTTTTTCGCCCTGCGCCATGACGATGACCGGGTCGCACAACCGCCCGATCAGATCCATGTCATGCTCGATGACAAAGAAAGTGTAGCCCAGTTCGCGGTTCATGCGTTCGATATTGGACGCCAGATCGTTGAGCAGGGTCTTGTTGACGCCAGCCGCCACCTCGTCGAGCAGCACCACCTTGGCATCGACCATCATGGTCCGCCCCAGTTCGAGCAGCTTCTTCTGGCCGCCCGAAAGATTGCCCGCCAGCTCGTCGCGCACATGGCCCAGCTTGAGGAATTCGATGACGTCCAGCGCCTTCTTGCGCACCTCGGTTTCGCGGCTGCGCACCAGGCCCGGCCGGAACCAGGTATCGAGCAGATGCTCGCCCGGCTGGTCACCCGGCACCATCATGAGGTTTTCCAGCGCCGTCATCTGGCTGAACTCGTGCGCGATCTGGAATGTGCGCAGCATGCCGATGCGGAACAGCTGGTGCGGCTTGAGGCCGGTCACATCTTCGCCATCGAAGATCACCTGCCCCTCGTCCGGGACAATATTGCCCGCGACCATATTGAACAGTGTGGACTTGCCTGCGCCATTGGGACCGATCAGGCCGGTGATCGAACCGCGCCTCACGGACAGCGAGCAATTGTTGACGGCCCGAAGACCGCCGAAGCGTTTGGAGACGTTGCGAACGTCTATGACCAAGTCTGAGGACAAGTTGAAAAAGAGCCCGGTTTCCTGAATGTCCCGCCCGGCTCCATCCGGGCGATTTTGAGGCATCTGCTCACAGACGCGCGGGAAATTCAACTCTGTCGGCCACCTCACACCGCAGCGAGTACCGCGTCGGCTGTGGATTTGTTGTTCGCCAGAGGCACATCGTAAAGTGTGGCGAGGCGTGTGAGCGCCTTGACGTCGACATCATGAGGCTGGGCCGAAAGCGGGTCGATGAAAAAGATCAGAACGTCGAGCCGGCCTTCGCAGATCATGGCGCCAAGCTGCTGATCGCCGCCCAGCGGGCCGCTCTTGAGCAGGGTCACCGTCAGCCCGGTCGCAGCCATGACCCGGCTTCCGGTCGTGCCGGTTCCCCACAATTCGTGCTGGCTGAGCTTTTCCTTGTGCGCCTCCGCCCAGCGGCAGAGATCGTCCTTCTTGTCATCGTGAGCCACAAGACCGATACGCGCCATTGCCTGCCTCCGCTTTTGCTCGGGCTTTCATGCCCGCAGCCCGCGCAAAGGGCAATGGGGCGTGGCAGGACCAGTCCCTATACGGCATGCCAATGGGCGGCCAGGGCCGTCTCGTCCGGCAGAGGATAGGCCGCGTCCGCTACAGGTTCGCGGTTCTCGGGGCTGGTCGTCATGGCCACGAGGCCTGCAAGGACGCCGGCGCCTTCCAGCGCCTCGGCGGTCGATTGCTCGAGCTCGGCACCCTGCCGGCCGGTGGTCGTGAGCCGCGCGGCCAGCCCTGTAGCGTCCACAGAAGCAGTGGACAAGGCTGCAACCAGGCCGCTGGAAAGACCGTCGAGCACCGTCAGCGACCGCGTCTCGGCGCCGCAATCGGCCGCCAGTCGCTCGAACAACAGGGCAATGGCTGCAAGCTGATGATCGGCCTCGGGCAGCTTGCCGGCGCTGCCAGGGCTCTTGCCCCCAGCCGTCGCCAACTGCACCCGCAGATTTTCAACCTCGCGCGCACCACGGCGCAACCGGCGCTGATCGGCGCGGCGGGCGCGGCCATGCTCTTCGAGGCCGCTGGCCAGTGCCATAGCCGAAGGAGACAACTCGGCCAGGGCCCGCGCCAGCGCATTGCCATCTTCGGCTTCGGCCGCGCTGTCGGACGA